>FPHP01000046.1_pt1 | contig 79072 bp, 81 predicted proteins | sample 1057371 | NCBI WGS metagenome assembly FPHP01 (sample SAMEA4473311, study PRJEB15554) | hydrothermal vent metagenome | biome: marine basaltic hydrothermal vent biome; feature: marine hydrothermal vent; material: water | place: Pacific Ocean | collected 2011-06-14/2011-07-23 | depth 1155 m
AACCAAGAAGATGCATCATAGCTAATGACCTGACCATTTTTTTTGATGATGAGGATTTGTTTTTTATTTGCTCTAAATGTATAGCCACCACACGAATCAATATAATCATCAAAACTCATACTTTTTACATAACTTTGCGACCCAGGAAGCATCACTTCTCCTTGGATAGTTATCATACGACTTTTTTTAGGAATGTATATTTCATCTTCATCTTCTAAAGTGATAAGTGAGAGATTTGTATCTTTGTTTATAACAACTTTTCCTTTAAATTTTACTTGTCTGGCTCTTTTGATAAAATTTAGTACAAGTTGTGCTTCTTGTTTACGGATGATTGCTTCTTCAGTGCTTAGTGATCCTGTTGTGAGTGTTTTTGCTTCAAGATCATTGAGTTGTGCATCAAGAAGTTTTTTTTGTTTTATAGCAACACTTTTACGATAGAGTTTAAAGGAGTTGATATCTGAAAGAGTTGATGGTTTGATTTTTTTAAATACATCTGCAAGTGTTGTTCCTTTTGGAACGATGAGATTATGGATACCATTATGTTCACCTGTGATTTTAATAGAGATATTTTTTGTATTATGATCTGGTAAAAACTCAATCATCTCTCCACTATGAATAATAAAATTTTCATTATTTTTTATCTCATAAATATTAATGATTTTTTCATTATTTTTATTCCATTTTGTAATGGTAAAGTTTGTTGCAGTTGGATTTAATATAACAGCTTTTAAAAGATTTTTAAGCTTTATTGTTTTTCCTTGAAGTTCAAATCGATAAGGACGTTTTACATCTCCCAACACTTCTACATAATTTTCGATATTATTAACATTGATTACATCACCCATTTTAAATTGAAAACTATCTAACTTCCCATTTTCTAAAAAGTTATAAAGATCAAATTTTTTAATAGGTTTATTTTCTCTTAATATTGTGATATTTCTATAACTTCCAGAATTACTTTCAATCCCTTTTGCTTTATCTAAAAACTGAATGATAGAGTCTGATGAGAGTCCTTCATATAGTCCTGGTTTATTAACAGCACCAGTAACAAATACACTTACGGGTTGATAATTATTAAGGTCAGCATAAACATAAACATTTTGTTTAAAAACTTTTTTGATTTTTTGTTCTAAAAGTTGGGAGAGTTGATCATTTCGAAGCCCTTCTACATGGATAGTGCCAACTTTAGGTAAAAAAATATTACCCTGAGAATCAACAGGGATAGAAGCATTAAAATCAAATGCACCCCACAGTCGTACATTAACAACATCACCAATATTTAAAAGATAGTTAGGATTATATCTATATTGTTTATTGGTAGAAAAGGAGCCATTAAAAAGTCTATAACCAAATACTTTTTCTTTGGTGTCAATGACACTTATATTTGTATCTTCTTTTGTTGATGATACATCAATATTAATTGCAAAGAGTTTTATAAAAACAAGTAGTAAAATAAATATTATTTTCTTCATATACCTCTACTCTTTATGATCTTTTATAATTGTGATTAACATAGATACTATACCATAAAATAGTAATGTTAAAATAAATATAGTGATAAAAACTTTTGGTTTGTTTGGATATGTATAACCATCTGGAATATTTGGTTGACTCACAATACTTAATGTTTTATCATTCTTAGAGACTTCTATTTTTGTTGTTTCGAGTTGTAATAGGGTGTTTTTGTAGACTTCTGTTGCAAATTTAAGTTGCATTTTAAGTTGTTCATATTTAAATACAACTTGATTTAATTTTCCTTTTTCTTTTCCAGTTAATCTTTTTTTGACATTTTGTATAGATTTTTTGATCTCTTTGATTTGATTTTGTAATAAAATAAGCTCAAAATTATCATCATTAAGATAACGTTTTTTTGTAGCATATTCAAGTTTCTTTTGAGAGAGTTGCCCCTCTAACTCAGCAATAATACTACTTTTTGAAACTGCTTCTGCTGATGGGTCTAATAGAAGATGTTTATTTTGGTATGCTTCAAGATTTTTTATTGCTTGTTCCATTTTTTGTTTTGCTTTTATAAACTCATTTTGAACAAATTTTAGCTCTTTTTTTGCTCGTCGTCTATTAAATTCATTGATTTGATAATCTACACGTGTTACAAGAAACTGTAAAATATCATGGGCTTTTTGTGGATTAACATGTAAAAAAGAAACGTGTAAAATACCAGATTTTTCATCATAAAAAATAAGAAGATGTTCGTTATACATTTTGAGTATATCTTCTTGTGTTGCATCTTTTGGTAATCTTTCTATAAAATCAAGAGCATCACTTTTGTAATGTTTACTAAGTTGAAATTGTTTATCTACTTCTTTATACATATCTAAAGATCTTAAATATTCTTCAACAACCATAGAATCTTGTAATTGTGAAGAATTTCCAACACCAAGTAATGAAAGACCTAAAGAGGAAGCAGAAGATGGTTGCGTGATGCTTTTGACAATAAAAGCAGTTTTAGATTCATAAAGTTCTGATTTGATGGCTAAATAATAGCTTGATATCATAATAAAAATCGAGAAAAACAACCATCGCATTTTTAAAGTAGAAAATTTACTTTTAATACGACTTTTTGCAACAAGATTTTCATTGAGTTGTTTGTAATCTTCATCTAATTGTTTGAGCGTTTCTTTTAATCCATATTGTTTGAGACGAAGAAAGTTTTTTTTGAGAGTACTGTGTTGTCCTCTTACAAACTCTTTTTCATACCATGAAATTTCAATTATTTTTTTTATCATATATACTCTTTACTTATTTATTTGATTATAATTTGATATAGCATCTTCAATATTATCAAAATAGTGCATCTCTCCATTATGCACAACAATACCAACATCACAAAGTTCTTTTAGCACAGGCATAGAATGACTCACCAATAAAATATGACAATTTTCTATTTTTTTTCTTAGTGCTTTTTTTGATTTTTCTTGAAAATTTTTATCGCCAACAGAAAGGGTTTCATCAATAATGATATAATCAAAATCAAAAACAAGACTTAGCCCAAAACTAAGGCGTGATTTCATTCCACTTGAATATGTTTTTATTGGCATATCAAAATAATCTCCAAGTTCAGAAAACTCTTTGACAGATTCTATGGATTGTTTTATTTCATAATCACTTTTACCATAAATTCTACATACAAATTTGACATTTTGTCTTCCTGTCATTGAACCTTGAAAGCCACCAGCAAGTCCCATAGGCCAAGAAAATGTATTTGGAGAAGTAATGATACCAGAATTTGGAAAATCTATACCTCCAAGCATACGTAAAAGTGTAGATTTCCCAGCACCATTTCTACCAAGTATCCCTACATTCACACCAGAAGGGATTATTTGGGAGACATTTTTTAAGATATATTTTTTTTTATGAGCTGTTTTATAATATTTTGTGACATTATGGAGTTCTATCATGACATCAATATCCTTTTTTCACTACGTATATAAAAAAAGAGACCTATCCAAAGGGGAATAAGTGTCCAATAAAGCATATATTCATAATCTACATACTGTGTATCTAAAGCATAAAAATAAAACCCATGAATCATCTCCATAAAATGGGTAAGGGGATTTAACAACACAATATCTCTTGCCATTGGAGGAAGAGATTTTACAGAATACATAATAGCAGAAACAAACATTAAAGGGGATAAAAGAACATTCATTACTTTTGCATAAAATTCATAAAAATATGAAAAAACAGCACTCATAAGACCAATAGCAAATCCAAAAATACAAAGCCATAAAACAGCTAACATAACCATATTAAAATCTTTAATAGAAAGATCAAGCCCTATATAAAGTCCAATACCAATAAAAACAAGTGTTGCAACAGAACTCACAAGCATTTCAAGAAAGAGTCGTGTTACAAGTGTATCAAACGGTTTTACTTGTTTATAGGCAAATAAAGCTTTATTTGCTGAAAAAGCATTCATTCCACTTTTTACAATATTTCTCCATAAAAAAAATGCTAAGAATGTTGTAGCAAGATAAACAGGATAATCGATACCTGCCATAGATTGTGAAGATATGAGAGATTTTAATCCTGCAAAAATCATCACCATAAACATAGCATCAAAAACAGCCCAAAAATATCCAAGCTTTTTTGTACCAAATCGAGTCTGAACTTCGCGTAAAAAAAGTGCGATAACAACAGATTTAAATATTGTAAATGATGAGCGTTTTATCATAAAAATTTATTCCTTTTTATCTTCTTCAAATGGAAATTTTGGAAACTTACCATAAAAACTTCCATTGAGTTGTGTGTTTTCTATAAGAAATAAACGATATTTTTTAAATAAATCTTTATCTGGTTTTTGTTGATTGTGCCAAAATTCTTTGAGCGGTATCCCTTTTGAAGTCAATCCTTTTATATCATAGAGTGCATAACCAAGAGTGATAGTTGGTGTATTATGATACAAAGATGAAAGTCCAACAGTGCTATTAATTGTAATTGTTCCTTTTGTATGTTTAAGAAGTGTTGGAAGGTGGGTATCGTACAAGACAATAACTCTTTTATCAACAAAGAGAGCTTTTGCTCGTTGAGTAATAAATTTTGTATAATTTTTTCTCCCTCTATCGACTGGATGATGTTTAAAAATAAGCCAATCATCTTGTTGAGAATATTGTGCAAAAGATTGTAAAACTTCTTCAATAAACTCTTCAATAGAATTATAAGGAGAATGTGTAAGGATTTGAAAATCATTATGAGTTTGCAAAGGAACAAAAAAATATTTTTTTGAGAGTTGCGTTTTGATTATTTGGAGATATTTTTTTTCATAGAATGGATATATAAGTTTTCGGACAAAACTTCTAATGCCAAAAAAAGCTTCTTTGATAGCAGAAAAGTCTCTGTGATGTTCATAATATGGATATCGAAAATAAAAAATATTTGCAATAAGATAATAAAAAATAGCACTCATAATCATTTTAAATCTACTATTATGTACTTCAACAACTTCTGGTTCTTTTTTTAATGGGAGTTTTTGATAAAAACTGGCATCTCGACTAATACTACTAAAGTTATTGACACCATATAGTTCCATTGTAATATAATTTGGTCTAATATATCCTTCTTCAAAAACAAATACTTTTATATGAAGTGTTTTTGCAACTTTTATGGAGATACTTTGATAATATCTACAATCACCAAAAAGAAAAATGATATCAATTTTTTTTTCTTTTAAAAAACGAGAAATAAAAGAGGCATAATTTTCTTTTTTATCTCTATAAGGGATATAATTGTAGTGGTTTGAAAAAAAACTATCTCCTGCATTAAAGCCAATTTTGTAAGTTGTTGCATTGTGTTGTTGAAGAAGTATATCAAGTTTTTTAAAAAAATTTCCCATTGGACCTTGGAGCAGTAAAATATTTTTTCCTTGAACACTTCCTATCTTATTCATATACACCTATCTTTTTAAATAAATTATTCGTAATAACAATTGAGATTTTCTACTAAAAAAATTTCTGATTTTTGTAGTGATTTGATAATATTTTGAACTATTATACAGTTTTTTTTCTTTATCTAACTCATAAAGTAATTCTTCTATCTCACAAATTTTTTTTGTTTTTGGATGGATATAGCGAGGATAAAGTATGAGAGTCCCAGCAATTAATGCTTCTAAGGAAAGTTTTTTTGTTCTTCTTGATATGATGTGTTTATCTTTTGTTAATCCCCATCCAGCATAAAAAGGGATACCGTATGTAAATACAGTTTTACCCCTTAGTAAAGCTTCAAATCCAACAAGAGAAGTCATTGTATGGACTTCATGAGCAATAGATAAAACACTATCTAAACTCACTTCAGTAATAATTTGATTAGCATATTGTAAAGCAATATCTTTATCAATGTGACCAACTCGATTTCCAACAAGAACATCGGGATGTGGTTTATAGATGATATATGCATCTTGAGCATTTTGACGGGCTTCTTTTAAGAGTTCAAGATTGGTCATTTTATTTGCACCATACTTTATAGAAGCATCATCTTCTACTTGACCAGGGACTAAAACTATTTTTTTATTGGTTGGAATATTGATATCTTGATGAGTATAAAGGTTATATTTTGAAAGTTTTTGTTCTATGAGATATTGTTTAATTTTTTTTGCTCTATGAAGAATAGAATCACTAAAATGAGTTGTTTGTAAGATATATTCTAAATCACTTTCTTGTGATGGGTCAAAATATATCCCTCTTTTATCTACAATGAGTGAATAGGGTTGTGTTAAATCAGAACCAAGACCAACTGAGCGGATAAATCCATCTTCAACACGGTATATTGGTATGGCATTTTTTTTTGCAAACTCTTCTACAAGAGGAAAGCTTTTTTTCCCCCAAATGTAGATAGATGAGTGTTTATTAAGACCTTTTTTGAGTGCTAAGTTAAAGTAATTTTTTTTAAAAAATGGATTAATAAATACAATATCATCTTTTGTATCTTGAAAAAAAGGTTGAATAAAATCGTGTTTCCAATAGGAAAATCCAAAAAAATACTTCATATGAGAAAACTTCTAAATATTTTTTTCAAAAGGTCTCCTATTGTAGGGAATTTTTCTATAATTTTAACAAAAATTTGCTTATTCAAAGCTACTATAAAGTATTATTTTGAAATTTTTTAAAGATGGATGTTATGAGTTATAAAAAATGGTTTGAAAATCACGCAAAAAAGCATAAAAGTATTGTAGAGAAGCTAGTACAAAAAGGTTTTACACAAGAAGAGATTATTGCATATTTTTCCTATGATAATATGGTTAAAAATGAGATTGATTTTTGTCCTTTGTATGCACAACAAAAAAAGTGTCACGATATGGAGGAGCTGAATTGTTACTTGTGTGGGTGTCCTAATTTTCGATTTTCTCAAAAAGGGTTTGGTGTGTATGATGGACATCTTATCAAAAGTAAATGTGATATACATAATGGCACAACCATAGCAAGTCGTGATGCCATTCATCAAGATTGTTCTTTATGTACAGTACCACATCATAAAAAATATGTTCAAAAGCATTTTGATTTGGATTGGAAAAAGATTATGAGTGAGTGTGAGGTTGAATGATACAATCTTTTTTTAAGCGATTAAAAAATGTTATCAATCCTACTCCAAGATTGATTGTATATGGGGATATTCATGGGTGTTTAAAAGAGCTTCAAGCACTAAGAAAAAAGATAGACCCCTTAAAAAGGGATATTGAAGTGAGTGTTGGAGATTTTATTACAAAAGGAGAGGATTCTATTGGTGTGATAGATTATATGATAGAAAATAATATCTATGCAGTACTTGGAAATCATGAAGAAAAACTGTTGCGTTATTTAAAACATTTTCGTTTAGATGAGAAAAATATGATAAAGCTCAACGATGATGAAAAAAAAATTTTAAAACAGATGAGAAAAAAACATCTCCATTATTTAGAAAAGTTACCAGTTTTTTTAAAATTTGGTGATATTACTATTGTGCATGGAGGATTAGAAAATGGGATGAAACTTCATAAACTTTCTTCTAAAATGATACAAAAAATTTTGCGTTTACGCTATGTTGATGAAAATGGACATTTTATTACAAAAATAGGCAAAGCAAAAAAAAGGAGATTTTGGGCAGATGTTTATGATGGAAGTGAGGGGTTTGTTATCCATGGGCATAGGTGGAGCAAAACAGTACATATTCATGAACATGCAATAGGAATAGATACAGGGTGTGTATATGGGCATAAATTAACAGCTCTTGTTCTTTCTTCAAAATATGATTATAGGATAGTACAACAAGAGAGTTTTAAGAAAAAATCTGATATTTTAGAGAAATGAATATGGAAAGTATAAGTATAAATAGTGAAAATAGCGAATTGTTGGAAAATTTTTCAAAAATTTTAAAAAAAGATAAGACAACTATTGTCAATGAGGCTTTAGAAGAGTATTTTGTTCAAGAACAAAAAAAACTTTTAGAAAAAAATATGGCAGATGAAAATAGTTTGACAAATTTGGATTTTGATGAATTTTGGGAAGGGGTAGAAGTATGATGGAGCATGGAGCAGATATCTATACATATGCAAAAAAAATTGGATGTAAACCATCGCAGATTATAGATTTTTCTTCAAATATTAATTTCAATCAGCCACATATTAAAGTAAAAAATATTGATGGTTTAATTACACGTTATGGAGATAGCTCGTATGAAGATTTAAAAAAAGTGATTGCAAGAAGGTATAAAATAAAAACAAATAAAATAGCTCTTTTTAATGGAGCAACAAGTGCTATTTTTTATCTTTTACAATCATTAAAAAATGAAAAAGTTTATCTTTATGCCCCTCTTTATGGGGAGTATGAAAAATCTATTTCAAAAAAAGCAAAAATAATCAAAATTAATAGATTTGAAAAAAGTTCTGTACTTCCAGCAAAAAATTCAATTGTGATTTTTTCTAATCCTTCTACACCAGATGGGAAATATTATGATTTACAAAAACTTTTTAAAGTGTGGAAAAAGCAAGAGTGTACCATTATTTTAGATGAGAGTTTTATAGAGTTTGAAAATTTAAAATCATATCGTGATGAGATAGATAATTATGAAAAACTCTATATTATTCAAAGCTTTTCAAAATTTTATAGTTGTGGAGGGGTGAGAATTGGTGCCATTTTTTCACATAAAAAAAATATCAAAAAATTAAAAACACCTCTTTGGCATCTTTCCTCTTTTGATGTTGCTTTTTTAACAGCAAGATTAAAAGATATCAATTTTAAAATAAAGAGTCAAAAACTTCATAAACAAAACAAACAACAACTCAAAGATATTTTGGTACGTTCAAAGTTATTTAATGAAATTTTTGAAAGTGATGCAAATTTCTTTTTAGTCAAATCAAAAAAAGGGGAAAAAGTTTTTAATTATCTTTTGAAACATAAGATACTTATAAGAACTTGTGAGAGTTTTGATTATTTAGATGAAAATTATCTTCGTTTTGCAGTAAAAGACCAACAATCACTTCAGTATTTGGCAAAAGTATTTGAGGTAAAACTCAAATGGTACGAAAGACCAAAAACATTTTTTCAAAATCTTATAAATCGACTCAAACCATCAAAAAAAGGGTAAAACTTATTGTTTTTGCTCCCTTTTTTTGATACTTTCTCTAAATCCCCATACTCTTCTTGCTAAAACAACTTCAGAATGTTGCATATCGACAATCATAAGTTCTTCACTATTGCCAAGGTGTTCTAAAAGTTCACCATTTGGAGAAGCCAAAATCGAATCCCCATAAAATTTCCAACATATATCTTTATCTTTATATTCTCCAATACGGTTTGCTCGTAAAATATAACAATTATGGGTAAAAGCACGTGAGAGGATAAGTGCTTTCCATCTATCATAAGAATCAAAGGTAGAAACACTTGGAATAAGAACACAATCAACATTTTTGGTATCAAGTTTTTCCCATATTTGATCAAAATGGAGTTCAAATCCACTAATAACTCCAAATTTAAAACCATCTATCTTAAAAATAAGGGGGGTATCGATTGGTTTAATATCATTAGCAAAAAATTTTTCCTCATTCCAATGGGGGTAATTGATAAGAATTTGTTGTTGATAATAGGAAGTAGAGTTTGGAGCAAACTTTGCTATGGTTTTATAGATTTTATTTTTTTTTACTATAATAAGTGGTGCAACGATTGTAAGATTGTATGTGGTTGAGAGTTCTTTGAGCATCTTACTTTGGGAGAGTGCTTGTTCTTTTATCATACTTAAAGAAATAGTATCTAACTCTTTAAAAAAAGGGTTTAAGATATACTCTCCAAGAAGTAAAAGTTTAACATTTTTTTTATGAGCAATACGGATATAATTATAGAGTTTTGTATTGCTTAATCCTTGTGCACTGAGTTGTAAGACAGCTGCTCTCATTATATATCACTTTTTATTTCTTGCACTTTGAGTTGTGCTTCTTCTAAAATTTTTTGAGCATCTTTTAACTCTTTTATCCCTTTATCATATGCTTTGACACTTGCTTCAAGGGTAATTTCAGGGTCCATAAGTGTTTGTAAGATTTTTTTTGCATTTTCTATTTTTGTTTCAAATTTTTGTTTTGCCATCTAAAATACCTTTTATTTTATGTTCAAATTTCTTTAATTCTACCAAAAATGCGTCATGTCCATAATCACTCTCAATATCTTCATAATAATGATTTTTATTGCCTATATCATTTAAAATAGTATCAATTTTTTTCATCTCAAAATTTCTAAATAAAAGATCGTTTTTAAAACTAAAAAGATAGGTATCTGCATTGATTTTTTTGAGTGCTTCCTCAAGTGAATCAAACCCACGTGCAAGGTCAAAAATATTGATTGCTTTTGTGATATAAAGATATGTAAGTGGGTCAAACCATTTTGAAAAATTATTACCATTATATTCTAAATAAGATTCTACTTGAAACTTTCCAAAAAGTTCATATAAACCATCACTTCGTCTATATTCTCTTCCAAATTTAGATTCCATAGATTCGTGGGATAAAAAACTAATATGCCCAGCCATACGACCAACAGCCATCCCAGATAATCCCTCTTTTTGTATCACTTTTGGGTCATAATATCCCTCTTTAAAATCAGGGTCATGTAAAATTGCTTCTTGTGCAACTTTATTAAAAGCAATAGCCCAAGGTTGTGTGGCATAAGTTGTTGCAAGAGCGATGATTTTATCTGCAAAATTAGGATAATGAATAGCAAACTGAAGTGCTTGCATCCCACCCATTGAGCCACCTATAATGGCATAAACATGGTGAATATCAAGGGCATCAAATAAAATTCGTTGTGCTTTTACCATATCTTTTATGGTAATGACAGGGAATTTATATCGGTAGTGTTCTTGATTATGTGGTTGCAAACTCATAGGACCAGTAGAGCCAAAACAACTCCCAATTACATTAGAACAAATCACAAAATATTTATTGGTATCAATTGCTTTATTTGGACCAATAAGACCATCCCACCATCCAGCTTTTGTTTCATTTTCATATGTTCCAGCTGCATGGTGTGAGCCTGTGAGTGCATGACATACAATAATGACATTACTTTTATCTTTATTGAGTGTTCCATAGGTTTCATAGGTAATATCATAAGGCTCAAGGATACGGCCACTCTCTAAATAGAGTGGGTTGGTAAAATGTTTTGTGTATGTTTTTAGATGTAATGACAAATTAACTTCTTTGTTTGGTTGGTTATTTAAACCAACCTTTTATTTTTTCAATAGCAGAATCTAAAAGATTTTCGTGTGGTTTTGCAACTTCTATCTCAAAAGATTCTTGAAGTTTTAAAAGAAGATCTTTTTGTTCTTGTGTGAGTGTTTTTGGATATGTGATATTGATTTGAGCAATAAGGTCTCCTTTTCCTCTTCCATGAACATCACTTACCCCTTCATTTGGAAATCTAAATTGTTGTTTATCTCGTGTTCCAACATCAAGTTTGAGTTCAAGTTCCCCTGTTAGTGATGGGATTTTGAGTGTATCTCCAGCAACGGCTTGAGTGAAAAATACCGGTATTTCTATATATACATCATTGCCATGTCTTACAAAATGTTTATCTGGTTCTACGATAAATGTGACATAAAGATCCCCACGATTTCCTTTTTTACCAATGTTTCCTTTGCCAGAAACTCTTAGGCGGTTATCTGTATCTATTCCAGCAGGAACTTTGATGGTTACTTTTTCTTCAACTTCTTCATATCCTTTACCATTACAGCTTGGACATTTTGTTGTAGCAGAACTTCCAGTTCCATGACATACAGGACATGTTTGAGAAAATGTCATAAATCCTTGACGTGCATAAACTTGCCCCTCTCCATGACATTGTGGACAAGTAGAGAGTTTCCCATCTTTTGCCCCAGTTCCTTTACAATCTTTACACGCTTTTTTATATTTATAACTTATCTCTTTTTCACAACCAAAAACAGCTTCATTAAAACTAATGGTCATCTCAATATTTAAATCAAGAGGATATTTTTCCATATCAGCAGGATTTTGACGGCGACGGCTTGAACCACCTCCAAATCCACCAAAAAGGTCTTCAAACATAGAGCTAAGGTCGTCAAATCCAGCAGAAGAAGATGAGTGGCCACCACCCATCCCTTGTAATCCCTCTTTTCCGTAGCGATCATAAATGCTTCTTTGTCTATCATCACTTAAACATTGGTAGGCTTCGTTGCAAAGTTTAAATTTTTGTTCAGCTTCTTTATCTCCGGGATTTTTATCTGGATGGTATTTTTTTGCCATTTTTCGATAGGCTTTTTTAATTGTTGCTTTATCAGCATCCCGTGATATTTCTAAAATCTCATAATAACTTAAATCTTGCATATTTTGACATCCACCTCTATTTTTTCTTGTAATTATATCGTTTTTATTTTATAAAATGTTAAAATAACACCATTAAATCAAGAAGGCAGATTTTTATGATAAAAATAGGTGTAATAACAGCAAGTGATAGGGCAAGTAAAGGGATATATGATGATATCTCTGGTGTAGCTATCCAAGATACGATGAAAGAGTATTTAAAAAGTGAATTTGAAATTGTTTATAGGTGTATTCCAGATGAACAAGATATGATAGAAGCAACCTTAAAAGAGTTGTGTGATGAAGCAGGATGTGCTTTAGTTGTTACAACAGGTGGAACAGGTCCAGCACCACGTGATGTAACACCAGAAGCAACACATAATGTGTGTGAAAAGATGTTACCGGGATTTGGAGAATTGATGCGACAAGTGAGTTTACAATATGTACCAACAGCAATCCTTTCACGCCAAAGTGCAGGAATTCGGGGAAAATCACTCATCATAAATCTTCCAGGAAAACCAAAATCGATTCGAGAATGTTTAGATGCAGTGTTTCCAGCGGTGCCATATTGTATCGATTTAATTGGTGGTCCATATATAGAAACAGATGAAAATGTGATAAAAGCATTTCGACCAAAAGCAAAATAAAAGGAAAATATATGATAAAGTCATTACGTGGAATGAATGATATTTTAACAAAAGAGGATTATACAAGATTTACTTATTTTATAGAAGTTGCAACAAAAATAGCAAAGCGGTATGGGTACCATTTTATAGAAACACCTATTCTTGAAGAAACAGCACTGTTTAAACGCTCTGTTGGGGAATCAAGCGATATTGTTGGTAAAGAGATGTATCAGTTTATCGATAAAGGGGAAAATGATGTTTGTTTGCGTCCAGAAGGAACAGCTGGAGTTGTTCGTGCCTTTATTCAAAAAAAATTAGATAGAGCTGGCGGGCATCATAAATTTTATTATTATGGGAGTATGTTTCGTTATGAAAGACCACAAAAGGGGCGTTTGAGACAATTTCATCAATTTGGTGTAGAGAGTTTTGGTGAGGCAAGTGTTTATGAAGATGCAACTTTAATTATGATGGCAAGTGATATTTTTAAAGAACTAGGCATTGGATATAAATTAAAGATAAACTCCTTAGGAGACCAAAATTGTATGCCTGCATATCGTGAAAAATTAGTTTCATTTGTTACATCTCATAAAGAAGATATTTGTGATGATTGTAAACGAAGATTATCAACAAATCCTATTCGAGTACTTGATTGTAAAAATGAAAAATGTCAAACAATTTATGCTAATGCTCCAATGCTTATTAATAACCTTTGTCAAGGGTGTCAAGATGATTTTTCAAAATTGCAAAATATATTAAAAGCAAATGATATCGAGTATGAAATAGATACAAAGCTTGTACGTGGACTTGATTATTATTCTAAAACAGCATTTGAGTTTGTAAGTGATGAGATAGGGAGTCAAAGTGCTATTGCTGGTGGTGGACGATATGATAGACTTGTAGAGTTTTTAGATGGAAAAAGCACTCCAGCAGTTGGTTTTGCAATGGGGATAGAGCGACTTATGGAGCTTATTAAGATGCCTCAAGAAAAACGTGAGGGATATTATATTGGGGTGATGGATGATGAAAATGTAGAACTTGCAATCAAACTTACACAACAAAAAAGAAAAACAGATATCGCTTTTTGTGATTATAAAGCAAAAAATTTCAAAAATCTTTTAAAATCAGCAGATAAAATGAATGCAAAATATTGTTGTGTTATGGGTTCACGTGAGATAGAAAATGGAACTATTGTTGTAAAAAATTTAGATGATAAAACAGAACAAACAATCTCAATAGAGGAATTTTAATGGATTTTGAGTATGAGTTAAGTGATGAGATTGAGATAACATTTCCTAAAAGATATAAGGTTATTATGTTAAATGATGATTATACTTCTATGGATTTTGTTGTTGATGTACTTATGACTATTTTTCATAAATCAAATGAAGAGGCAAATAATATTATGTTAAATATCCATACCAAAGGGCAGGGTGTTTGTGGTATCTATCCTTATGAAATTGCTGAGACAAAAGTGATGCAAGTGACAAAAAGAGCAAAAGAGAGTGGATTTCCTTTAAAAGTTATTATGGAAGAAGAGACAAATGATTAGTCCAAATTTAAGTAATGTTTTTCAACAATCTATCCAGTTTGCAAAAAAACTTCATCACGAATATATAACAATAGACCATGTATTTTATACTATTTTAACATTTGATGAGGGAGCAGGTTTGATTTATGCCTGTGGTGGTGATGCACAAAAGATGAAAGATGCTTTGGCAAATTATCTTCAAGTGATGATAGAACCTTTACCAAGTGGGGTAGAACAAGAACCATATGAGAGTAGTGCATTATCACGTGTTGTGGACCATATGCTTTTACACATTCAAAATTCTGGTGCAACAAGTGCTGATATTGGGGATTTTGTTGTTGCTATGTTTAGTGAAAAAAAGAGTTTTAGTTATACTCTTTTAGAACAATCAAATATTACAGAACTTGATGTTTTAGAATGGATATCACACGATGATATGAGTTTTTTAAAAGAAAATGAAAAAGAGGATGGCTTTTTACAAAAATATACCATTGACCTTTTACAAAAAGCAAAAGATGGACTTATTGACCCTGTGATAGGGAGAGATAAAGAGATAGAAAGAGTGATTCAAATCCTTTGTAGAAGGAAGAAAAATAATCCTATTTTAGTTGGGGAAGCAGGTGTTGGAAAAACTGCCATAGCTGAAGGGTTGGCACTGAAAATTATTGCAGATGAAGTGCCAGATATTTTGCAAAATGCTACCTTATATGCACTTGATATGAGTGGATTGGTGGCTGGAACAAAATACAGAGGAGATTTTGAAAAAAGATTAAAAGGGATTATGGATGAGGTTACCTCACAAGAAAATGCCATTTTATTTATTGATGAAATCCATACTTTAGTTGGAGCAGGAGCAACAAGTGGCAGTGCTATGGATGCCGCAAACCAACTCAAACCAGCTTTGGCAAGTGGAGCTATAAAATGTATGGGTGCTACAACATTTTTAGAATATAAAAACAGTTTTGCAAAAGATAAGGCTCTTAGTAGAAGATTTTCAAAAGTAGATGTCAAAGAGCCATCACGTAAAACGACATATCTTATTTTAAAAGGTTTAAAAACAAGATATGAAAAACATCACGGTATTACATATACAAAAAATGCCTTGCTTCGTGCTATTGATTTATCAAAAAGATATATAAATGATAGATTTTTACCAGATAAAGCGATAGATATCATTGATGAAACAGCGGCTTCTTTTCATACAAAAAAGAAGAAAAAAACAAAAGTTACAGCAAAAGATGTTGAAAAAACGATTGCTTTGATGGCTGGAATTCCAATAGCAAAAATAAATAACAACACAATCAAATTGCTTGCATCATTAGAAAAAAAACTCAAACAAAATGTGATAGGACAAGAAGAAGCAGTTGCTAAAGTAGTACAAGCTATAAAAATCTCTTTTGCTGGTTTAACTAGAGCCAAAAAGCCTATTGCTTCTTTTTTATTTTTGGGTCCAACAGGGGTTGGAAAAACTGAGTTGGCACTCTCTTTAAGTGAGAGTTTGGGGATTTATTTTGAGCGTTTTGATATGAGTGAATATATGGAAAAACATAGTGTTAGTCGCTTAGTTGGAGCACCTCCGGGGTATGTTGGGTATGAAGATGGTGGACTTTTAACACAAGCGGTTAAAAAACATCCTTATTGTGTATTGCTTTTAGATGAGATAGAAAAAGCACACAGTGATTTGGTAAATATTTTGCTTCAAGTGATGGATAATGCAACATTGACAGATAGTAATGGGGAACAAATTGATTTTCAAAATGTTATTTTGATTATGACATCAAATCTTGGAGCAACTCAGTCAAATGTGATGGGCTTTAATAAAGATGATACATTAGGTCAAGATGAAGCATTAAAATCCTTTTTTACTCCAGAGTTTCGTAATCGTTTAGATGCTATTATCTCTTTTAAACCTTTATCTCATAAAACATTATTTGGTATTGTGCAAAAATTTATCAATCAATTAAATAAAGAGTTAAAAAAGAAAAAAATTACTATCTATCCTTCACAAAAAGCGATTGAATTTATTGCTAAAAAAGGGTATAAAGCTGATATGGGTGCAAGACCGCTTCATAGATATATTGAAGATAATATCAAAAACAAACTTAGTGATGCTATCTTATTTGGAGCTTTAAAAAATGGGGGAGAGGTTTTTGTCAATGTAAAAAAAGAGCAACTTATTTTGGAGTATAAAAGCAATGATACCACAGCTTCATAAGAACTCTTTTGCTTTTCCAAATCCAACTAATGCAAGTGAAGAGGGGATAGTTGCTTGGGGTGGTGATTTAGAACCAGCACGAATTTATAATGCTTATCAAAATGGGATATTTCCTTGGTATGGGGAAGATGAACCTATTTTGTGGTGGTCACCAAATCCCCGTTTGATTATGGAATTAGATGATTTTAAATTAAGTAAATCACTTAAAAAAAGTATGAAAAAATTTACATATAAATTTGATACAAATTTTTTAGCAGTGATGCAAAAATGTGCAACAATCCCAAGAAAAGACCAAGATGGAACATGGATACAGCCTGAAGTGATAGAGGCTTATACACAATTACACCAATTAGGGATTGCTCATAGTGTTGAGAGTTATTTAGATGGAGAGCTTGTTGGTGGGTTGTATGGTGTTGTGGTTGGGGGTGTGTTTTGTGGAGAATCGATGTTTTCTTATGTAAGTGATGCTTCAAAATCTGCTTATGCTACACTTGTGAAACATTTAAAAGTGTGGGGATATGATTTTATCGATTGTCAGGTACCAACGACTCATCTAAAAAGCTTGGGAGCAAAAGAGGTGCATCGTGAATATTTCTTGCAAAGATTAGAACAAGCAAAAGGAAAAAATATCAAACATTTATGGGAGATAATTTAAGTTGAATTTTTGTAGAATATACGAAATTAAAATATAAAGTATAAGTTTGTATAATAAAAAGTTATTGGTTTATCGATTAGAGATATTATTTGTTGCATTTTTAATCATAGGATATGCATCGTATATTATCTTGGATTTAGTAAAAGAAAAAGAAAATCTTATTGCTTCTTCACAATATGAAATAAAAGGGGTACAAACACTCCCTTATATAAAAGAATTATTTATACAAACACAAAAATTACGAGGGATAGAAGCTTCTTATAAAGCAGGAGATGCTTCTTTACATTCCTTATTGCAACAACAAATTTTGATTGTTCAAAATAGTTTGCAAACAACAAAAACTATTTTACAAAAAACAGATTTTCAAGGTACTTTTCCACTTTTTTTAGCGATTGAAAAAGAGCTTCAAAAAAATATGCAACACGCTTTTGTCAAACAAGAAAAAAGTTTTCAAAAGTATTCTGATATTGTGAGTGATGAGATAAGTTTGATTGTAAAAATAGGAGATATGTCAAAGCTTATTTTAGACCCAGATTTAGATATATATTATCTTGTAGATTTAATGTTACATAAACTCCCTTTAGTTGTTGAAGCCGTAGGTCAAATAAGAGGGTTTGGTAGTATGATTTTGACACAAAAAAAAGAGAGTACACAAGAACAGATTCATTTAGCTATTTTACTTGGAAGGATTAAAGATAATACTTTATTAATTCAAAATGGTTTATCATCAGCATATACTTTTAATAAAAATCTTGAAGTTTCTATCAAACCTATCTTTCAACAATATTTAGAAGTTGTTGATACATTTGATGCAGAGGTTATGGATTTATTTCAAAATTATTATAATAAATCTCCAAAATCTTTTTTTCACGATGGAACAGAAGTAATAAACAAAGCAATACTCCTCTATAATAAAAGTGATGAATACCTCATAAAACTTTTACAACTTCGCATTGATGAAATGATTTCACAAAGAAATAGGGTGATAGGAAAGGGGATTGTTTTTCTTGCTATTCTTCTTTTTCTTTTTTATATGGCATATGGTTATTTGTATAAAAATTTTTTAATTTTAGAAGCGGAGAAAAAAAGACAAAGAATTTTAGATGAATTAGAAAAAACAAATGACTCGCTTATCCATGCACTTACATATGACCAACTTACAAATATTTATAATAGAAGTTTTTTGATTGAGATGCTAAGAGAAAGTGATAAAGATACTGTTTTAATGCTCATTAATATTAAAGCTTTTAAAGAGATTAATGATATTTATGGTAATGAATTTGGAGATAAAGTTTTAATTGCATTTACAAACTATCTTAAACAATTTTTTGAGCATATTCCTCATACAACACTTTTTAGAGTGGGTGGAGATGAATTTGCTGTATTGATACAAAATATCTCTTCTTTTCAAGTGATGTTAATTGGAAGTTCTTTAGAGGGTTCTATACGAGAAAAAAACTTCATTATTAATGATATCCGTTTTAATTTTTCTATTTTAGTTGCAGTTAGTGCAATAGCACCTTTACTTGAAAATGCAGACTTGGCATTAAAAATGGCAAAAAAAGACCCTCATAAAAAGGTAGTAGAATATAAAGAAGAATTAAGTATAAAAAAAGAGTGGCAAAAAAATATTGAAGTGATTAATATAGTCAAATTAGCACTTCAAGAGGATAGGATTGTTCCTTATTTTCAAGGGATAGTTAATCTTCAAACAATGAAAATTGAAAAATATGAAGTCCTTGCAAGACTTATTTTGCCTTCTGGAGAGGTTCTTTCTCCATATGTTTTTTTAGAAAGGGTGAGTAAGACAGATTATTATTATGATATTACAGAAGTGATGTTACAAAAAACATTTCAAATGGCAAAAGAGTATAAAGATATCAATTTTTCTCTTAATTTTTCAATGAAAGATATCACAAATAAATATGTTTTATCAACTCTTTTTTCACTTTTTGAAGCAAATAAAGAGATTGCTAAAAGGATAGATATTGAACTTTTAGAAACAGAATTTATTGATATTAATAATAATGATGAAATCAGTCATTTTATACAAAAAGTACACAGTTATGGTTCTAAAGTACTCATTGATGATTTTGGGACGGGGTATTCTAATTTTTCTTATTTGTCTGATTTAGATATTGATATCATTAAAATAGATGCATCTATCATAAAAGAGATTGTTTCAAATCAAAGAAAGTTGCATATTTTACAAACAATTTATGAATTTAGTCAAGGACTTGGTATATTAAATGTAGCAGAATATGTAGAAACAAAAGAGATAGCACTCCTTTTAAAAGAGATTGGAATAAGGTATGCACAGGGATATTTTTTCTCAAAACCTTTACCAAAACCGCTTTCTTATACTGATGTTACACTATAAAAAAGTTATTTTTATGCTTTTTTGAGTTATAATTGTGTTATTTTTAAAATTTGATTTTTTGGGGAGAGGTCTTTAATGGATTTAAATTATTTTGACATAATTGTTGTGGCGATTGTTCTTTTTCTTGGTTTAAAAGGGATTATGAATGGTTTTTTTAAAGAGCTTTTTGGGCTTGTAGGGATTATAGGTGGTATTTTTATTGCTTCACGCTATGGTGATGAAGTTGGGCAATATTTAAGTGATTTTATTTTTAAATTTGAAAATCAGTCAGCTATTAATTTTACAGGTTTTTTAGTTACTTTAGTGACATTTTGGGTGGCGATGATTATTGCTGGAAAAATATTTACAAAATTAAGTTCTATGAGTGGATTGAGTCCAGTAGATAGAATGCTTGGATTTGTGATTGGTGCTGGAAAGTTTTTTTTAATATCAGCAGTGATTGCGTATGCACTCAATAATGTTAATGCATTTCATAAAATACTTGAAGATAAAACAAAAGGGAGTGCGGTTTTTCCTATTTTACTTGAAGTTGGTGGAATGGTGATGAAGTTAGATGCAAAAGAGTTTGAAGGGACTATCCATAAAAAAGTAGATGGAGTGATGCAAAGTTCAGCTTCAGAGATTACAGAAGGTATTAAAAAAGAGATTGTAGATGCGATGCCTCAATCAGCACAAGAGATGGCAGAAGAAGGGCATTAGGATATGGGTATTGTGAGTAATTTTAATGATAAAAAAATTGCATATAATCAACTTTTGGATGATTTTAAATTGCTATTGAAAAAAAATTCATTAAAATTCACAAAACAAAGAGAGGTTATTTTAGAAACTCTTTATAATGCTAACGAACATCTTGACCCAGAATCATTGCATAATCTCATTAAAAAAAAGTATCCAGAATTAAAGATAGGAATAGCAACTGTGTATAGGACTTTGTCTTTATTAGAAGGTTCTAATATGGTGACTTTTTTATCTTTTGGAGCTCAAGGAAAAAAGTATGAGATTGGAACAAAAGAGCACCACGATCATCTTATTTGTACTCAATGTGGTGCAATTACAGAGTTTGTAGATGATAAGATAGAAGAGAGACAACATATCATTGCAAAAGAATTTGATTTTGAGATGCATGATCATTCTATGCAAATCTATGGTATTTGTAAAAAATGTCAAAATTTATAAAAAGGAATAATATTGATTTTTGAAAATAAGTTTATTCAGCAAAGAATTGAAAAATCAGAACTTTTAAAAAAAGAGGGTTTTAATCCATACACAAATGAAACAAAAAGAGATACAACAATCGAAAAGTATCTTAATGTAAATACAGATGTTTTTCAAAAAGAAAATAAACGTGATGAAAATCGTTTTTATACTCTAACAGGGCGTATTAAGTTTTTTCGAATTATGGGAAAAGCGAGTTTTATTAAGATAGAAGATGAAAAAGGGATACTTCAAGTGTATGTGGCACGTGATCATCTTCCAGAAGGTTTTTATAACAATATTTTTAAAAAAATGATAGAAGTTGGAGATATTGTAGAAGTAACAGGGTATCCATTTGTAACTGGAAAAGGGGAATTATCACTCCATTGTAGTGATTTTAAACTTCTCACAAAAGCAATCGCACCACTTCCAGAGAAATTTCACGGAATTACAGATAAAGAGATACGATATCGTAAAAGATATTTAGACCTTATTATGAATGCAAATGTAAGAAAAACATTTCAGATTCGTTCACGTGTTATTTCCCTTACTCGTCGTTTTTTTGAGGATAAAGGTTTTTTAGAAGTTGAAACACCTATGATGCATCCAATTCCAGGTGGAGCAAATGCAAAACCATTTGTAACACATCATAATGCTTTAAATGTGGATAGATATTTAAGAATTGCTCCAGAGCTTTATCTAAAACGTTTAATTGTTGGTGGATTTGAAGCGGTATTTGAGATTAATCGTAACTTTAGAAATGAAGGGATGGATGCAACTCACAATCCAGAATTTACTTCTATTGAATTTTACTGGGCATATAAGACATATAGAGACCTTATTGCTATTACAAAAGAGTATTTTCAATACCTTTTTGAGCATTTAGACCTTCCAACAAAACTTCCTTATGGTGAATATGAAGTTGATTTTGGTAATTTTCAAGAGATACCACTTGTAGAATCTCTTTTTAAAATTGGTGGTGTTCCTCAAGAGATTGTAAATGATAAAGAAAAAATTATTGCATTTTTACAATCAAAAGAGATAGAGGTAAATCCTGAAATGACATTAGGTCAGCTTCAAGGAGAACTCTTTGATGAATTTGTAGAAGAAAAACTCATAGACCCAACATTTATTACAGAATACCCTGTTGATATTTCTCCACTTGCACGTAGAAATGATGCAAATCCAGAGATTACTGAAAGATTTGAACTCTTTATCGCTGGGCGTGAGATAGCAAATGCATTTAGTGAGTTAAATGACCCAATAGACCAGTATAATAGATTTAAAGCACAAGTAGATGCAAAAGAAGCTGGTGATGACGAAGCTCATGAAATGGATGAAGATTTTATTGAAGCTTTAAGTTATGGTATGGCACCAACTGCTGGACAAGGGATAGGGATAGATAGACTTGTGATGCTTCTTACAAATGAACACAGTATCCGTGATGTACTCCTTTTCCCTGCAATGAAACCACTACACAATAATACTGAAGAAGAATAATACCTTCAAGAGTTAATGAAGTGAAGATGATAGCAAAATAGAATTGCTATTTATCTTGACTTATTATAAATTCTCCAATCATTAAAAGAAATCCTTTTTTTATATATCTTACTTATTGAATGAAAAAGAAAAAATAAAATTGTATAAAAAATATACATTTTTATTGAGTATTTATGAAAATTAATAGCTATACTTTTAATTATATTCGTAGATGGAGGAAAGAGTTTATGAAAAAAAGTTTTTTAGGACTTTTAGCTTTTTTATCTCCTGCATTTCTTTTTGCAGAGGATAAGTTAGATACTGGAGATACTGCTTGGATGATGGTATCTGCTGCTGTTGTTCTTTTAATGACACCAGCTGGTTTGGCACTTTTTTATGGTGGTATGACAAGAAGTAAAAATCTTCTTAATACTTATGCAATGGTTGTTGGGGCGTTTGTTGTAGCATTTGTTGTTTGGATTGCTGCTGGGTATTCTATTGCATTTGGGGCATTTGATATTCCGATGGTACAAAAGTTTATTGGTGGATTTGATAATCTCTTTTTAAATGGTATCAAGTGGTCTGATTTAAGTGGAACATATCCTACTTATGTATTTGTTGTATTTCAAGGAACTTTTGCAGCAATTACTGTTGCAATTGCAAGTGGTTCTGTTATTGAGAGAATGAAGTTTTCAACTTGGTTAGTATTTGTAGCTATTTGGACTATTGTTGTTTATGCTCCTATTGTTCATATGGTATGGGGTGGAGATGGTGCATTACTTTTTGATGCTGGTGCATTAGATTTTGCTGGTGGTACTGTTGTACATATGAATGGCGGTCTTGCTGGTTTAGTACTTGCTCTTTTAGTTGGAAAAAGAAAAGGGTATCCTAGAATTGCTATGAAACCATCAAATATGATTTTTACAGCTCTTGGTGCGGCATTATTATGGTTTGGTTGGTTTGGATTTAATGGTGGATCTGCATTTGGTGCAAATGCTATTGCTGGTTTAGCATATCTTACAACAGCTCTTGCTCCATCTATAGCAGCTATTACTTGGATAATTTTAGAGTATATTACTTATAAAAAGATTACACTTCTTGGTGCAGTATCAGGGATTGTTGCAGGACTTGTAGCAATTACTCCAGCAGCAGGATTTGTTGATGTTATGGGTGCATTTATCATTGGTTCTGTGGGTGCAATTGTTGCATTTTATGGTGTTGTATTGTTGAAGAAAAAACTTGGATATGATGATTCATTAGATGCTTTTGGTATTCACTTTTTAGCAGGATTATGGGGAGCATTGGCAACAGGTTTCTTTGCACTTAATGATAAAGAGCTTTTATGGGATGGACCATTAAAAGCAAGTGGTGATAGAATGGGACAATTTTTTGTTCAAGTTGAATCAGTTGTAGTTGTTGGTTTGTTTACTTTAGTTGGAACTGTTGTTGTTTACTATATTGCTTCAATTTTAACTGGTGGTGGTAGAGTTGATGAAGAGACAGAAACTATTGGTCTTGATGAAGCAATCCATGGTGAAAAAGCAATCAATATATAAAAAAGGAATTCTATGAAAAAAATAGAAATTATTATAAAACCTTTTAAGCTAGAGGATGTAAAAGATGCTCTAGCTGAAATAGGTATTACTGGTATGACAGTAATTGAGGTAAAAGGTTATGGACGTCAAAAAGGGCATAGCGAGCTTTATCGTGGTGCTGAATATGTTGTTGATTTTATGCCAAAAATTAAAATTGACATCATTGTAAAAGAGGAAGATGTTCAAAAGGTGACAGATGTTGTTGCAGAGGCAGCAAGAACAGGAAAAATAGGAGATGGAAAGATTTTTGTATCACCTATTGAAGAAATTATTCGTATAAGAACTGGTGAAACTGGTTCAGATGCGATATAATGTCATTTTTAATTTTATAAAAAAGGAATATATATGAAAGCAATGAAGTTAAGTTTAGTAGCAGCAGTGGCAGCAGTGAGTTTATCAGCAGGTGATATAGCAGATATAACATCAAATCTTAAAGTATCTGGTGATGCAACATTTACAACAAATGGTATTTGGAGAGGGCAAACTTTTACACATGAAACACCAACAGTACAAAGTACATTGACTGTTGAGCATTCAAGTGGTGCATATGTAAGTGTATGGGGAACTGGAAATAGTGCTGGTTCTGAAATAGATTTTTCACTTGGATATGCAACTGAAGTTTCTGGTGTTGGGATAGATGCTGGTTTTGTAGATATGTCATATACTCATCCAGATAGAAAAAAAAGTGCTGTTTGGAAGTTTGATGAATCTGGTGAAATTTATGTAAGTGCTTCTAAGACTGCAATGGATATTGATTTTGGTGCGACTATTTATCAAGAGATTCTTGCAGATGATGATAGTACTGTTTTAGAAGCAAGTGCAAGTAAAGATTTTGGTGTGGTATATGCAAATGTAACAGCAGGATATCATGTAGATGATAATTATCATAACTATTATAGTTTAACTGTTGGAAAAGCTATTGAAGCTATTAAAGGTGATGTTTCATTGACAGCTGCTGATGCAACTGGAGATGGTGAAGATATGCAATACGCTGTATCATATACAACATCATTTTAAAAAAAAGTTCTCCTTTTTTGGAGAACATTATAAAAAAACTTGCAAAATAAAAAAAAATTAGATATACTTTTATCCTACAAAGAAATTCATCGCGGAGTAGAGCAGTCCGGTAGCTCGTTGGGCTCATAACCCGAAGGTCGTAGGTTCAAATCCTGCCTCCGCAACCAATCAAAAAATAATTTATTTCAAGAGTTTAAATAATAAAGTTATTAGTATATAGTGATTTATTTTTAAAAAATTAGAAGGAATATATATGAGAGATATATTTGATGCAATTCAAAAAAGTGCTATAAGAATAAAAGATGCAATTGATGTAAAAGATATAGGATATTCGCAACAAGAAAATAGTTCTGGTGAAACACAACTTCAGTTAGATATTCAATGTGATATGATTATAGAAGAGGAATTTTCTAAAGTAAATTCTATTCATACAATAGCAAGTGAAGAAAAAGAGCATGAAGAGCTTTTACATAATGAAGGGAAATATTTTATTGCTTATGATCCTTTAGATGGTTCTTCTTTGGTAGATGTAAATTTAAGTGTTGGTTCTATTTTTGGAATTTATGAAGGTGGTTTTGGTGCAGATAAGATGGTTGCTGCATGTTATGTTGTGTATGGACCAAGAGTTGAGATGGTTTTTGCTCATAACAAAACAAAATTATATCTTTTACAACAAGGTGAGTTTGAATTTGTTAAGGAAATTAGACTCAATGAAAAAGGGAAGCTTAATGCTCCGGGTGGAACTCAGCAGTATTGGGCACCATACCATAAGAAAATGATAGATAGTTTTTTTGCTGAAGGATATCGTTTACGTTATTCTGGTGGAATGGTTCCAGACCTTCATCAAATTTTACTCAAAGGTGGTGGACTTTTTTCTTATCCAGGAACAACAGATCAACCTTTAGGAAAATTAAGAAGATTATTTGAAGTTTTTCCATTTGCTTTTATTTTTGAAAAATCAGGTGGTGGTGCTATTGATGGACATAATGATCTTTTAACTCTTGGTTATAGTCATATTCATGATAGGGCAGTATGTTTTTTTGGTTCAAATTATGAAATTCAACGAGTAAAAGAAGTATATGGAAGTAATAGCTAAAGATAAATTTGAACAATATCTTGATGAGATGATAAAAAAATTACAATTATGTCAAAAAGAAAAGAATGTAACAAGTTGTAGTAAGTGTCAATATTTTCTTGATTGTCAATTAAGAAATGAATATGTTGATGCAGTTTATAACAGTATGTCAAAAGGAGAAACAGGTGGCTTTGAATTTTAGTCCCTGTTTTTAATATTATTTTAAGTATATTTTTAATACAATTTCAATCCACAACTAGTGGGTCCTTAGCTCAGTTGGTTAGAGCCCTCCGCTCATAACGGAGTGGTCGTGTGTTCGAGTCACACAGGACCCACCACCTATTTTAGGGCTTTTTAGCTATTTAATCCAAAAAACTTTTTTCTGATATGTCCGGGCTGTTTCCGAGTGGTTTAGGATTTTTATATCTGTGTTTAGAACCTTTAAGCAACTATTTGAATAAAAAATTACATTTGTTTTTGGAATTGGTATAAATTATTATAAAGTAGATAAAATGAATCAATGTTATATAGTAAGTAAATGATATGAAGTTTAAAGATTTTTCATTGACACAAGAGATGGTGAGTACACTTGATGCTCTTGGATATAAACAACCAACTCCTATTCAAGAAAAAACAATACCATTAATTCTTGATAAAAAGGATATCATTGCTCAAGCAAAAACAGGAAGTGGGAAAACTGCGGCATTTGGGATAGGGATTTTATCATTATTAAATGTAAAAAAATTTTATGTTCAATCTTTAGTGCTTTGTCCTACACGTGAACTTGCAATACAAGTCGCAAAAGAGCTTCGTCTTATTGCAAAATTTCAACATAATATAAAGATACTTTTATTGATAGGTGGAGAAAGTTTTTATAAACAAGAAAATTCACTTGCTCATCAAGCCCATATTGTTGTTGGGACACCTGGGAGAGTTTTAAAACATCTCAATAAAGAAAATTTAGATGTATCAAAATTACAAACATTGGTTTTAGATGAAGCAGATAGAATGCTGGATATGGGATTTTTAGAAGAAGTAGAGAGTATTTTTAGTTTTACTCCAAAAAATAAACAAACACTTTTATTTTCAGCAACATATGATGATGAAATTTTAGCAATAAGCCATACATTACAACAAAATACTATATCAATAAAAACAACACAAATAGAAACACAAAATAAAATTCAAGAGTATTTTATCGCTACATCAAAAAAAGAGGAGAGTATCATTAAAATACTTTCTAAGTATCAACCAAAAAGTGTTATTGTTTTTGCAAATACAAAGAAAAAAACAAAAGAATTAGCTGATGAACTTCAAAGGAAGAATATTGATGCACTTGCTCTTCATGGGGATTTAGAACAATATGAAAGAAATGATGTACTTGTTCAATTTTCAAATCACTCTTGTAGTGTTTTAGTAGCAACAGATGTAGCAGCCCGTGGATTGGATATTAAAGAGGTTGATATGGTGATAAATTATGATATTCCAAATCAATTAGCGACATATACTCATCGCATTGGCAGAACTGCTCGAGCAGGTGAGAGTGGTGTGGCTGTGACATTGTATTTGTTTGATGAACAAGAAAAGATACAAGAGTATCAAAATCAAGAGCGATATTTTTTAAAAGATGAAGATGTAGAAGGGGACATGGATTATACCTTACAATCACAATATATCACTCTTGTTATTGAAGGTGGAAAAAAAGACAAACTTCGTCCTGGAGATATTCTTGGAGCTTTAACAGGTGATGTTGGGCTTGATGGAGATGGAATAGGGAAGATAGATATTTATGAAAGGCAAACATATGTGGCTATCAAAAAAGAGTTGATAGATGAAGCATATGATGGGCTTTTATATGGAAAAATAAAACGAAAAAAATTTAATGTTTGGATATTATAATAAAGGGAGATATGATGAAGACATCAGAAGATGAATCAAATGTATTGGAAAAAAAAGAGGAGATTTTTTTAAAAACACACAATGAAATTGATCAAAATTTTAATGGTGAATTAGTAAAGTTAGAACTTGGGTATGCAGAAGTAAATCTTGTAACAAAACAAGAGATGGTTGTTGATGAATATAATTTAATTCATGGTGGATATATATTTAGTGCAGCTGATTTTGCAGCAATGGCTGCTGTGAATGAAAAAAATGTTGTTCTTGTTGCTTCTGATTGTCAATTTTTATCTCCTGTGAAACTTTTTGATGAAGTAAAAGTAATGGCAAGAGTAAGGCATAAAGAGGGAAGAAAAAGAAATGTTCATGTTGAGGCATTTGTATTTGATGTAAAAGTATTTGAAGGGGAGTTTAAAACAGTTATTACAGAAAAACATGTTTTAAAATTAAAGCTTACACAAGATGATTAATGAAATTCTTTGGAAGCTTGTAGTATGATATAGAAAAATTTATATAAAGGTGTATTTTATGGCAACTATTGGTATGGGCGATATTAAAAAAGGTGTACGTTTAATTGTAAGTGAAGTTCCGTATAAAGTGGTAGATTTTCAACATGTAAAACCGGGAAAAGGTGCTGCTTTTGTTCGTATGAAAATCAAAAGTTTTATTAATGGAAGAGTAGTTGAAAAAACTGTTCACGCTGGTGATAAATTTGAAGTTCCTGTTATTGATTATAAAACGATGCAATATCTTTATGATGATGGTGAAATGTATCAGTTTATGGATAATGCGACATATGACCAACTTGGTTTAACTCATCAACAATGTGAAGAGGTTGATAAATGGTTTAAAGATGGTGTAAATGTTGAGATTGTATTTTATAAAAATAATCCAATTACAGTACAAGTTCCAGAGGTTATGGAGTTGGTTGTAGAAGATACTCCACCAAATTTCAAAGGGGATACTTCAAGTGGTTCTAAAAAACCAGCAACATTAGAAACTGGTGCAGTTGTTCAAGTACCTTATCATGTATTACCAGGTGATGTTATTAAAGTAAATACAGTAGATGGTGAGTTTTTAGGAAAAGTAAAATAATCTAAAGGGATAAAACGATGGGGTTAAAAAATAATGAATTACCAAAATTAGGTTTTTTATATCTTGATTATGTACTAAGATTTTTTGATCATTCTAATTTTAAAGGGTGGCCAAATAAAATTGAAACAGTGATATATCATTGGAAAAATGATAAAGAAAGATTTATCAAAGAGGTAAAGAAAAAGAAAATTGATGTACTCATTGGGAATATCCCAGCAACTGCTTATGAAACTTTTCGTGAGATTGCACGTGAGTTGCCTCATGTTCGTTTTATCCCTTCTTTAGATACACAATTTGCAAATAAATCAAAAGAGAATGTGACTCGGTTTGCTTGGAAATACGACTTTCCAGTACCAAAAACTCGTATTTTTTATGATCATAAACAAGCAGATAAGTTTTTAAAAAAATGTTCTTATCCAAAAATTGTGAAACAATCGTATGGACCTTCTAATTATGGTGGATATTTTGTTCATAAAGTAGATAGCTATCAAGAAGCAAAAAAACTATTTGAAGAAAAACAATACCATCCACGCTATATTCAAAATTTTGTTCCAATGGAAGCAGATATTCGTGTGATGCTTATTGGGCATAAACCAGTATGTGCTTTTTGGAGACGTCCACCTCAAGGTGAATGGCTAACAAATACTTCTCAAGGTGGAAGTATGGATTATATGGATGTGCCACAGAGTGTTCTTGATTTAGCTGTTGAGGTTTCAAAAGCTGCAAAAGCAGAGTATTGGGCTTGTGATGTGGCTTATGGTGTTGATGGCGTTCCAAGAATTTTAGAATGTGCTACGGCATTTGCAGCATTTCCATATATTAGAGATTGGATTGCTCAATATTTGATGTGGTTACTGAGTGAGGGTCGTTTTAAAAAGCCAAATATTCCTATGTTTAATTGGGAAGAGCTTGGAAAAATGGATGCTTCTATATTAAGAACATTAAGACATATAGAGTTTGGAAATTATTCTCCATCGTATGATGGTGCATTTTTTAGTAATAAGAAAAAGAATTTTGGTGGAGAAGAAGTATATATTCATGAATTAGATGAAGAGTATCCTATCTATGCAGTAGAACCAAGAAAGGAAGAGGAGTGGCCAAGTGAGATTTATAATTATCAAGATAAATTTTCACTTAAAAAACTTCAATCTTTAGATAAAAAGGCGATGAAAAAGATTAAATTTCCAGCTTCAACAAAGAAAAAAGCAAAAAAATAAAGAAAAGGGCTTTTATTAAGCCTTTTCTTTTCTTTCAAACACAAGATTTTTTAAACTTCTCTCTTCATTATCACTTTTAAATTCTTCAAGATTATCAAGCCGTTTTACAAATTGAAAGCTTGGTGCATATTTTTCTATAAGTTCTACAAGAAATTTGCTATCAAGGTCAGGAGCATTTAAACATGCAAGTAGTGTACAGTTTTTTGATGCTATTTGTGGAAGTTTCATAATGATTTTTTGATAATCTTTTGTTGCTTCAAAACTTCCTCTTTGAAATGTTGGTGGGTCTATGATGATAAGGTCATAGGGTCCTTTTTTTTTGATACGTGAGAATGATTTTAGGATGTTGTATGGTAGAAAACTAATCCCTTTTGTATCTAAATCATTGAGATGATGATTATATCTTCCTCTTGAGAGTGCTTTTTTACTCATATCTATATTAGAAATGGTAGAAGCACCACCCATTTTTGCGGCTACTGAAAAGGTACAAGTATAAGCAAAAAGATTTAAAACATTTTTATCTTTTGCATTTTCTTTGATAAATTTTCTTCCATTTTTCATATCTGGAAAATATCCATTATTTTGATTTGAAAGAAGTTTCACTCTCACACCCTTTGATATATCTTCGTTGTACAACGATTGTATGATGTCTAGATGTTTGGATAAAATCTTGAAGATATGCAAGGAGTTCTTGTTCATTTTCTTCTTGAAAATAAAGAGAAACATATAAAATTGTATCGATAGAATCGATAGTTAAATGTTTCCATCCTTCAAATAATCCACCCCTTCCATGAAAAATTCTTTTAAATTCTTGTGTTAAATTTTGAGAATTTTTTTCTAATTCTTGTTGTACGATAGTAATCATTTATGCTCAATTTCTATAAATTTTTTTTCTTCTATTTGTGGTATTTCTTCTTGAGGAGTTGTTTCTTGTTGTGTTGTTGCTCCACTTAAAGCACGGATGAGTTGATTTTCTTGTTCTTTATCTAAATGGCCAGAGTTAATAGTATCTAAAATTTTTTCAGCAATTTGTAGTCTTGCTTCATTTTCTTTTTGGTGAAAATATTTTTTGAGATTATCATTATAAGCCATTAACTTATCTTCTCTTCTTTTTTTGAAGTAGTAATAGGTAAAAAAGCTAATAGTTAGAATAAGAAGTGCAATAAGTAAAACAATATAGAGTTTTTCCTCCATTACAGCATCTTTTTCAGTTTCTTTGAGTTTGAGTTGGTACTCTTGTTTTAATTGCTCTTTTTGAAGAAGAATTTTTTGTTTATCAAGCTCTAATTGAAGTTCTGCTTTTTTAAGTTCTTGTGTTTTGTTGATATTTGCAAGTTCTTTTTTTGATTGTAAGAGGGCAAGTTGTATTTTTGTTTGCTCTTCTATTTTTTTGAGTTCTACTTCTTTGAGTTCTTGTAATTTTTTTTCAAATCTTAAGTGTTCCTCTTTTCTTTGTTGCTCAATTTCATCTTGTGTTTTAAATAGATTACAACCTTGAAATAAGATTGCAAATATAATGAGTAGTTGCCATTTCATTGAAAGTAGAATCCTTGTATGAAAAGCTTATATAAAAGAGTTTTACTCTTCTATATAAGTTTTAAGTTTACGACCAACTTTTGGATGTTTGAGTTTTTTAATCGCACTTGATTCAATTTGACGAACACGTTCACGTGTTACTTTTAATTCTTTTCCAATCTCTTCAAGTGTTCTATCACTCTCATCGTCCATAATTCCAAAACGAAGCTTGATAACTGCTTGTTCTCTTTCATTGAGTTGTTCTAAAACAGTTTCAATTTGTGCTTTTAGGTCATCTTTTAAGATAGAATCAGCAGGAGAGAGTGAAGTTTTATCTTCGATAAAATCTCCAAAACGACCATCATCTTCACTCCCAATAGGAGCTTCAAGACTAATTGGTTCTTTTGTAATTTTGATAACATTTTTGACTTTCTCAACAGAGAGTCCGACCTCTTTTGCAATTACCTCTACATCTGGTTCTTTTCCGTGTTCTTGGAGGTGTTTTCTCATAATTTTATTGATACGGTTAATTGTTTCAATCATATGGATAGGGATACGGATAGTTCTTGCTTGGTCTGCAATAGCACGTGAAATAGCTTGACGAATCCACCACGTTGCATAAGTTGAAAATTTGTATCCTTTTTGGTATTCAAATTTATCTACTGCTTTCATCAAACCAATATTTCCTTCTTGAATTAAATCAAGGAATGGAAGACCACGATTTGTATAGCGTTTTGCGATAGAAACAACAAGTCGAAGGTTTGATTTTGCCATTTTTGTTTTTGCTTTTTCTGAGATACTTTTTCCACGTTTGATTTGTTCTAAAATATCACCTAATTGTTCTGGTTCCATATCAAAACTATTTTTAGATGCCTCTTTTGTTTGAACAAGTTTTTTAATCTCCATATAAGTACTTACCATAGTTGCTTCTGGAACCATACTTGCAATCTCTTCTTTTGAGAGTTCGCTAATTTTTTCCAGTAAAACTTTATGGTTTGCTTTTAGAGTTGCATTAAAGAGTGGAAGTTTGTACTCTAATCTTTTATAAGTGATACTAAGATAATAGTGAACAATCTCTTCTGTAAGTTCTCCATTAAGATTTTCAGGTGCTTTTTCTACAAGTTTCATCCAATCTTTTTTTGCTTTTTCAAGTGCTTTAAAACTTGTTGTTACTTTTTCAACACGTGTTTTATCTTTTGGAGCAAGTTGTTTACCATCTCCATCTTCTTCTATATCAGCATCACCTTCATCATCTTTTTCATCTTCAAAACTTTTAAAGAGCTCTTTAACTCTTCTTTCACGATTGATGAGAGGTTCTTTATAATCAAGGATAAAATCAATAAGATAAGGTACAGAACAAATAGCATCTATGATGATATCTTCTCCAGCTTCTATCTGTTTTGAAATTTCTATCTCTTCTTCTTTTGTTAAAAGAGGGATTTGACCCATTTCACGAAGATACATACGTACAGGAGAATCAGAACGAGACCATTCTAAGAGTTCATGTTCTTTTAAAATATCAAACTCATCAGTTTGATTATTTTCAATCATTTTTCTTTGTGCATCACGTCTTGCTTCAGCTTCTCTGTCATTGAGTAGTTTTGCATGTTCTGATGATGTATAAAGACAAACATCATATTTTTTCATTAATTTGAAAATATTTTTCGCTTGTGCTAATGTAGGAGCTTTTTCAAATAGTTTAATAAGAGATTCATAAGTTAAACAATCTTTAGAAGATTTGTTTTCTTTAAAGAAAGTCTCTATGGCTTGGTTGAGTTCTTTGGCAGTCATGTAGCAATCTACTCCATAGTCTGGATTTTGAGGAAAGTGTATTATACCGAAATTAACTTAATTTTCTTTGAGTAAAATGAAGTTTACAAAATCAACATTGCATCCCCATACGAATAAAATCTATATTTGTTTTTGATAGCTTCTGCATAAATTTCTTGAGTTTTTTCTACACCTATAAATGAAGCAACAAGCATTAAAAGTGTTGATTTTGGGAGGTGAAAGTTTGTGAGCAGATGATTGACACGTATTGGTTTATTGTGTGGATGTAAAAAGAGGTTTGCTTCTCCAGATGTTTTTTCTTTGTTTCTTGCATAAAATTCTATGGTTCTTGTAGAGGTTGTTCCTATGCTGAGGATTTTTTTATCAGAATCAAGGAGTTGTTTGGCTTTTTTTGAGATATTGTAGTATTCTGAATGCATTGGATGGTCTGTGATTGTTTGGACTTCTACTGGTTTAAATGTTCCACTTCCAACATGAAGTGTTACAAAACCATGCTCAAATTTTTGACAAATATCTTTGTATTGTTCATCGGTAAAATGGAGTGAAGCAGTTGGTGCTGCAACAGCACCTTCTTCTTTGGCAAAGACACTTTGATACTCTTTTTCATCTGATTTATCATCTTCTCTTTGGATATAAGGAGGGAGAGGAACATGCCCGATTTTGTCTATGATTGGGAGAACTTCTTCAAAACGAAGAGGGGTGTTGTTTTGAGAAAAAGAGACAACTCTACTTCCATCTTCTTCTAATTTTTGTACAGTGGCATTTAGGTTTTCATCAAAAAGAAGAGTTGTGCCAACTTTTACTTTTCCTCTGATATAAACATTAACATTTTGAGCATCAAGGGGTTTGTTGATGAGAAGTTCTACTTTACCACCACTTGTTTTTTTCCCATAAATTCTTGCTTTAATTACTTTTGTATCATTAAAAATAATGGCAGTATCTTTTGGGATAAACTTTTCTAATTCATAAAAGTATGTATGTGTGATAGTATCTGTTTTTCTATCATAAACCAAAAGTTTTGCGTGATTTCGTGGGGAAGCAGGGTGGGTGGCTATGAGTTCTTTTGGGAGTGAGAAATCATAGCTTGAAGTAAGAAGTGCATCAGACATTTTATTCTTCCTCATTAGAAGCTGGATTGACAAGTTTTACTATCAAAATAGAAACACCATATAAAATGATAAGTGGAGCCGCCATAAGAAGTTGTGTTAAAACATCAGGTGGTGTTAAAAGTGCTGCAATGATAAAGATAAGTACAATAGCATATTTAAAAAATGCAGTCATTTGTTTGTCATTAACAAGTCCAAGCAATGCTAAAAAGTAAGCAAAGATTGGAAGTTCAAATGCTAATCCAAATCCAAACATAATTTTTGTAAAAAATCCTACATAATCTTCTATATTGATAAGAGGGGTAAAGGTAAAACTACCAAATGTAATTAAAAAAGTAAATCCAAAAGGGGTTACGATATAGTAGGCAAATAAAATACCAACTAAAAACATAACTGTTCCCCCAACAATAAATGGGATAATCATCTTTTTTTCGTGGGCATAAAGTCCAGGAGCTACAAAAAGCCAAAGTTGAGATAATATAATAGGGATAGATGCCACAATAGCTGCAAAAAATGAAACTTTGAGTGCAACAAAAAAAGCACCCCCAACTTGTGAAGTTGTGACCATCCCTTCTGCTGCGTGGATAGATTTTTTTCCAACTTCTGCAAGTGCGTTATTGAGTGGTTCTACTATCCAATTAAGTAATGATTCGTGAAAATAAAACATTACAAAAAACATAACAATCAAGCTACCAACAGAGATAGCCAAACGGAGTCTTAACTCTTCTAAGTGGGGTCTTAGTTCATCAAACATTTTTAGGCTCTTCTTTTTTATGAGATGTTTCGTTGATATCAGCTAATTTTGTTGTTTTAGTGATATCTTCTTGTGCATCAAGAAGCTCTTGTTTATATGCTAAAGCTTCTGCTTTGATTTCTGACATATTGACTTCTTCTTCTAAATTTTCTTTGACTTCAGAGATTGTTTTTTTCATATTTCTAAAAAATTTTGCTATATCTACCATTGCTGATGGAAGTTTTTCAGGACCTAAAAACAAGATAGCAATAATCACTATAACAATAATTTCTGTAAAACCCATACCAAACATAATTATAACCTTAGTTTATTTATTAAGTGAGTCATTGTAGCAAAAAAGAGATTATGTTGTAATAAAAAGTGCCATTTCATCTGCTAAAAGATAATCTTGATTATAAAAGGTATTATTTTGCAAAGAGAGTTTATTTTCTTGGAGTAAAATATTTGCTTGTTTGAGATATTGTTTTGGAAGGATACTTTGAGATATACCAATATTACTTCTTAAACCTAAAAATATTTTTTCTATAAGGATATCTTCATCACTTAATATTTCTGTTGAGATATCAAGAGGATTTGCTATATAATTTTCTATATAGTTAGTGGGATAAAACCTTTGATTTTGTAATTTTCCAACTGCACCACTTCCAAGCCCTATATAATCTTTATATTGCCAATACCCTTTATTGTGGGTTGATTGATAGGTGCCAAAATTACTAATTTCATACTGTAAAAAACCATTTTTTTGAATTTCATCAAATAAAAAATGGGTCAAATCAAGTTTTTCTTGTGCAACTTGTGGTGTATTTTGTAAAGGGGTTCCCTCTTCAATGGTGAGTGCATATGCACTAAGATGATTAATAGGCAATGAAAATGCTTGTTGTATATCAGAAAGTAGTAGTTCTTTTGTATCAAGAGATGTTGCATAAATAAGGTCTAAAGAGATATTTTTAAACCCAACTTTATGGGCATTTTCAATTGCATTGATAGCTTGTTTGGAGGAGTGGGCACGATTGAGTAGTTTGAGTTTTTCATTATGAAAACTTTGTACTCCAAAACTCACACGATTTATCCCCAAATCAAACATTTCACAAAGCCATTCAAGCGAAGCACTGTTTGGATTGGCTTCTGTGGTTATTTCTATATCCTTTTGAAGATAGGGTTTTAGTGTTTCAAAGAGGTTTTGATAGAGTTTTGGGTTAATTGTAGAGGGAGTTCCACCCCCTATGAAGATACTTTCTATACTTTTTTGTTTAACATCAAATCTTTTGAATTCAAAGGCAAGTTGTGTTTGGAGTGCTTGCATATATTGTTTTTTGAGATGAAATTTATCGACATAGGAGTTAAAAGCACAATAAGAACACTTTGAATCACAAAAAGGGATATGGATATAAAGAAGCATAATTTACCTTTGCATTAAGAAGCAAATCCACTTCTAAATCTATCTTTTTTGACAACAATTTGTTTTTGTTTTTCTTTTCGTTTTGTATCTTTTTCAACAAAGATTTTTTTTCTTGTTTTTGGGTCAAGCTCTGTATAATACATCACAGAAGAGTATGTTCCGGGTGTTGGGGTAAAAACTTGTGCTTGTTCTGGATTGATTTTGAGTTCATTTGTGGTGAAATTTTTGAGTTCTACCATATCTCTTTCCTTACATCCTGGATGAGCCGCGATGAGATAATAAGTAAGGAACTGTTTTTTTCCCATCTCTTTATTGAGTTTATCATACATTTTTTTAAAATCAATGAGTGTTTGTTTGCCGGGTTTTCCCATAAGTTCTAAAACTTTTGGTTGGGTGTGTTCTGGAGCAATTTTCATCTGTCCTGAGATATGGTGTTGTACCATCTCTTTGAGATAACTATATCCGTGTTGTTTATCTGCTATGATGAGGTCATAGCGTACACCAGATGCCACAAAAGCTTTTTTGACCCCTTCTACATTTCTTACTTTTCTTAAAAGATTGATATTTCTTTGATGATTGACACTCATCACTTTACAGAGTCTATTTGAATCAACACACCGTATATCAGAACAAGTCCCTTTTTTGAGTTTTTTTGCACATTCATATCCATACATATTAGCAGTTGGGCCACCAACATCAGAGATAATCCCTTTATAATCTTTATATGTATTAAACTCTTTTGCTTCTTGAATGATATTATCTTCTGAGCGTGTTCGAATGGTTCTTCCTTGATGGACTCCAATAGCACAAAAATTACACTCTCCCCAACATCCATGGTGTGTCATAATAGAAAATTTAATGGTTTCTAAACATTTTACTTTTCCCATTTTTGCATAATAGGGATGGACTTCTCTTGTAAAAGGGAGGTTTGCATTTGCATCCATCTCCTCTTCTGTTAAATAATCACAAGGGGGATTTTGGATGAGGTATCTTGTATCTACTTTTTGGCATAAACCATTTGCGGTAATTGGGTCGTTATTATCATAAAAATGGTCAAAAAGATCGATATATTTTTCTTTATCTTCAAGACACTCTTGGTGTGATGGGAGTTGGATATATTCATATTTTGGTTCTTTGGAGATATAACAAACTCCTCGAATATCTTTATAATCTTTTTTATCGCGTAGTGCAGCACTAAGTTCTTCTAAGGCAATCTCTCCCATTCCATAGATTAAAATATCTGCTTTTGCATCAAAAAGGATAGGTTTTTTTAATCTATTTTGCCAATAATCATAATGTGTAACTCGTCGTAAACTCGCTTCAATGCCACCTAAAACAAGTGGAACAGTATTTTTAAAATAGCGTCGGATAAGATTACAGTACACAAGCACTGCACGATCAGGTCGTTTGTTATTGACTCCACCTGGGGTATAGTCATCACTATTTCTAAATTTTTTTGTTGCAGTATAGTTTGAGACCATACTATCAACACTTCCACCACTCACTCCCCAATAAATACGTGGTTCACCAAGACGCATAATATCATCTGGAGTGTTGATATCTGGTTGACAAATCATCCCAACTCTATATCCAAGTCGCTCAAGCATCCTTCCAACAACAGACACCCCAATAAAAGGGCTATCAATATAAGCATCACCACTTACTAAGATAATATCACAATAATCCCAACCTCGCTCTTCCATATCCTCACGAGTTGTTGGTAAAAAGTCCCTTGTTGTAAAACTTTTTTTTGTGATGGAAGTTTGTTTTTTTCTTCTTTTTTGCCTACTCAAATATATACCTTTTTTCTTTACTGGATAACAAACTCTGTAAAGTATATCCCTTTTATCTCTCCATCAGTTAGCATAGCATTTAAAGCTTCCATAATTTGGTCTGAGAGTTTTTGTTTCCCTTTTTTTGATGTAACTTCTTCAAGTGTTTTAGAAGTTAAAATACGGATAATTCTATCTCTTAAAACCGGTGTTTTTGCATCAAGTTCTGCACTGAGTTCTTGTCCACTGAGTTCTAAAGCTATTGTTACTTTAAGATATCTTCTTCCAGCGTCACTTTTTAGATTAACTGTAAATGTATCAAGTGGATAAAGTACACCAATTTCAGAGAGTTTTCTTGACCTTTCATATTCTGGATTAAGAACTCTTTTGGGTTGTTGTGTTTGAACACTTTTTGTTTGTGGGGCAGGTTGTGCTGTTTGGGTTGGTGGTGTATCATCACTCAATAAGATAAATGCAACAATCCCTCCAATAATAATGATAAGAAAGAGGACAATTATGATAATAATAAGTAAAAGATTACTTGATTTTTTCTCTTTTTCCTCTTCGTGTGTTTCTTCTTGTTCTTTTTCTTCAGCCATTTTTTCCCCTTATAAACATTGTTTTATATTTAATTCTTGTAAAATTTGTTCAAAAATAGCTCCTGATTCACGATTGACATCATCGTGATATTCTATAACTAAAACTTCTCCACCATTTGAGATGGTTGTTGTGTGGATTTCTGGTTGTTGAGTATATTGTGCAATGATAGCATCAACACAATTATTTATTTGCATTTTTTCTGATTCATTATAATATGCAAGGGATAGTTTTGAATATCGCTCTTCACTTCTTACTTCTGCATCAATCATTTTTTTTCCTTTTGTGATAAAAATTTGTTGATTATACAATAAAATAGTTTTAAAACTTTTGAGCTAAGTGTCAATTAAGTTACATTTTTGATAGTATTGATATAATTTGAGCTATTTTTCCAAAAAATTTATAAATGGTTATAAAGTGTAGGTGTGTATTATGCATAGAAAAGAGGACTTGATTTTAACAACATTACAAGATTGTATAGATAATGATAAAACATTATCTAAAAGTGATATAGAAATTATTTTAACAGAGTATAAAAAACAATTAAGCAGGTCTGAAAAAATTTTAAAACAAAATGATAAGCAACAGTTTTTGATGCTTAAGTTAAATGAAGAATTAGATGAATATAAAAACAATCTTGAAAAAAAAGTCGTAAAAGAGGTTGCTAAACGTAGAGAAAAAGAGAAAATATTACTTCAACAATCAAAATTAGCATCGGTTGGAGAGATGATAGATGCTATTGCACATCAGTGGAAACAGCCATTAAATGTTATGAGTGGGCAAGTTGCTCATTTGATGTTGCAGTTTCAATTTGGAATGTTAAATGAAGAGAATTTAAAAAAATTTGAAAAAAATATAATAGCTCAAATAGAGCATATGACAAATACTTTAGATGAATTTAGAAGTTTTTTTAGACCATCTAAAAATGTTGAAAATTTTTATGTAAAAGAGATGATAGATAAAGTTTTATTACTGACTAAAGATGAATTTGCAAAAAATAATATTGAAATTATTTTAAATTGTGAAGATAATGTTCAACTTTATGGGGTTGAAAATGAATTTAAACATCTTGTTATAAATATTCTTAATAATGCAAAAGATGCTTTTATAGAAAGAAATATAAAAGATAGAAAGATACATATAAATTGTTTTATTGATAAAAAGTATAAAATTTTAGAAATTGTTGATAATGCTGGTGGAATACCAAAAAATGTAATAAATGATATATTTAAAGCAAATATTACTACAAAAAAAGAGGGCAAAGGTACAGGGATAGGTCTTTATATGAGTGCTCAAATTGCTCAAAAACATCATGGAGTTTTAAGTGTAGAAAATACAAAAGATGGTGCGAAATTCATATTTAAAACTGAATTTTCGCACCTCATTGAAGAAAAAAAATAGTTTTTATTAAAACTTTTGAATGAATTTATGACAATAAGGTATAGTTCCTTTTTTTGCATAATAATCTTGATGATATGCTTCAGCCTTATAAAAAGGGTGCATATTTGCATCTATGAGTTTTGTTACAACATCATATCCTTTATCTTGTAATTGTTTGATGAGTTGTTGGGCAATCTCTTTTTCTTTTTCATTATTATAAAAAATGGCACTTTGATATTGTGGACCAATATCTGGGCCTTGTCCATCTTTTTGTGTTGGGTCGTGAATTTCAAAAAAAAGTTTTGCTAATGAGGTAAAATCTACTTTATTTGGGTCATAACTCACTTCAACTGTTTCTATGTGATTGGTTGTTTTTGAACACACCATTTCATAAGTTGGATTTTTTTCCTCTCCACCCATATAACCACTCACAGCACAAACAACACCCTCAACTTGCTCAAAAAAATACTCCACTCCCCAAAAACATCCTCCTGCAAAATAGGCTTGAGGAAATTTTGTTTTTGGAATGAATTGAAGTGAGATAGAATTAACACAATGGCGTGTATTTTTTGGAGTAAATTGTTCTCCAAAAAATACATGCCCCAAATGTCCACCACAATTTGCACAAACTATCTCAGTGCGTCTGCCATCTTTATCAGGAACTTCTTTGACATTGTGAGCAATGCTATCATCAAAACTTGGCCAACCAGTACCACTATTAAATTTAGCACTTGATTGAAAGAGTGGAGTACTGCATTGTTTACATACATATAAACCATCTTCATAAAAATCATAATATTCCCCACTAAAGGCCATCTCTGTACCTTTTTGAAGGATAACATATTGTTCAAATTCGTTTAATTCTTTCATTTTTAATACCACTGTAATAATTTTGTTACTTCATCAACAACAAATGTTTTCATTGTTGTTTTTTCTAAAGGTTTTTTAGGAAGAAGCACTTTAGAAATATTTTGCATTTGAGCTTCTTTGAGTCTTGCATCAAGTGCATATACTTCTCGTACATCACCAACTAATGAAACTTCCCCTAAAAAGATAGTCTCTTTTGAAATGACTCTATCTCTAAAACTACTCAAAATTGCTGCTAATACTGCTAAATCTGCTGATGTTTCAGTAATTTTTATCCCACCTGTAATATTGATAAAAACATCATACCCAGAGAGTGGAATCTCTAATTTTCTCTCAAGTAATGCTAAAAGCATATTGAGTCTATTATTGTCAAATCCAGTGGCCTGACGTTTTGCATTTGGTGTATGAGATTCTGAAACAAGTGCTTGAACTTCTAAAATAATAGGGCGAGAACCCTCCATAATGACTGTAAGGGCTGAGCCTGATTGTTGGGAATCTTTATTAAAAAAGCGTGAGGAGATATTGGTTGCTGAGACTAAACCATCTCTTTTCATCTCAAAAACACCTATTTCACTTGTTGGTCCAAAACGGTTTTTAAATCCACGTAATATCCGTAACTCTTGAGAAGAATCCCCTTCAAAATACAAAACAGTATCTACCATATGTTCTAATACACGTGGACCTGCTATGGAGCCTTCTTTTGTGATATGTCCAATGATAAAAATAGCAAGATTTTTCTCTTTTGCTATTCGCATAAGTTCAAAAGTGATTTGGCGTACTTGCGTGACAGAACCCGGAGCAGAAGTGATATTTTCTGAGTAGATAGTTTGGATAGAATCGATAATGAGAAATTCATAGGAGCGTCTTTCTAATTCCATCGTAATTTGTTCAAGTCGAATTTCACTTAAAAGATAAAGTTGGTCTTGATTTGCTCCTAATCTATTGGCTCTTAGTTTTATTTGTCCAGTAGATTCTTCTCCTGTGACATATAAAACATTTTTTTTATTTTTTGCTAAATTAGCACCTGTTTTTAAAAGTAAAGTTGATTTTCCAACACCAGGACTCCCTCCTATAAGCGTAAGAGAACCCGGTACTATTCCACCACCTAAAACTCCATCAAGCTCTTTATCAAAAGAGGAAAATCGAAACACCTCATCTTCTTGGATATTATTGATACTAACTGCTTGATTTGAGGAGCTATTGGAGGTGGATTTGAGGTTTTTTATCACTTCTTGTTGGTGTTCATTGAGTTCTATAAAAGAATCCCAAGCACCGCAGTTTGTACATTTTCCCATCCATTTTGGAGTGGTCATTCCACAGTGCTGACATTCAAATACTACTTTTTTTTTCGCCATAATTAGTTATTTTCTTCTTCAACAAAAATAGCATCAAGTAAGCCATCAACAAATTCATATTTGTCAAATGGGACTAAATCATCTGGCTGTTCCCCTACACCTATGTATAAAATTGGAAGTTCTAATGCATAAGCAATACTAAAAACACTTCCCCCTTTTGCAGTCCCATCAAGTTTTGTGATGATAATGCCATCAATACCTATCATTTCGTGAAATGCTTTTGCTTGTGCAATTGCAGAATTTCCCTGTGTTCCATCGATAATAAGAAGTGTTCTATGGGGAGCTTCGCTATGTGCTTTTGCACAGATACGATGGATTTTTTTGAGTTCATTTGCTAAGTTTGTTTGGGTATGGAGTCTTCCTGCTGTATCGATAATGACATGGTCATATCCTTTAGATTTTGCTGATTCTATTGTATCATAAGCAACAGCAGAGCTATCATGACCTTGTTTTGAAGCGACAATAGGAATATCAAGTTTTTTAGACCAAAGTGTGAGTTGCTCAATTGCTGCAGCACGGAAAGTATCTCCAGCACCAAGGATTACTGTTTTGCCTTCTGATTTGTATCTTTGTGCCAATTTTGAAATAGTTGTTGTTTTCCCAGCTCCATTGACTCCAACAATGAGTTCAACAAATGGAGGAGTGTATTCCTTTGGTGCTTCATAGTTTGAATAAGCAAGTGTTGCTAAAAGTTTTGAGCGTAAAATCTCACGTGTGATTTTTTCTTGATAGGTTTGTTCTAAAATAAGTTCAACAAGTTCATATGAAACATCTGCTTCAAGTAAAATTTCTTCAAGTTCATCTTTTGTAAGTGTTACTTTTTTATTTGGGACAACGGTTTTAATAGCATCAACAGTTTTTGTTAATGATTTTTTAATAAATCCAAACATCTTTTTCCTTTATTTTAGAGCATTTCTGATATCACTATCAATAAATTCTTCTTCCACTGCACCAAGGTAGTATTTAACAAGTTTTCCATTTTTATAAATAGACATCATAGGGATAGGAAAACGTTCTCCAAGGTTGAGTTTTTTTGCAACTGCATCTATAAGAAGTCTGTTTTGGTCAGAATTTACAAGAATATAATTTGCATTATATCTTTTTTGAAATTCTTTGAGTTTTTGATTTGGTATTTGACTCTCAATTGTTACACCAATAACAACAAGATTATTTTTATATTTTTTTTGAAGTGATGTGAGGTGTGTTGCAGATGCTTGACAAGGTGGACACCATGTTGCAAAAATATCTAAGATAAGTACTTTGTCTTTTGCACCATTAAGGAGAAAACCAGAAGGAGTTTTTTTGATAACATATTGTTTATTATCAATAGAGTGTAAAACAAATTCATTTGATGCAACCATATCATTAGCATCATCTGCTTTTTCTACTGTACACCCTTGAAAGAGTAGAGATGAAATAAAAGCGACAGCCAAAAGAGATTTTTTCAACATTTTAAAACCTTTTTAAAGAGATTATAACAGAAGAGTTGATATTATTTTAAACTTTTCCTTACTGAAATTATATCGATTAAAGATTAAATATGACACTTACAAAAACAACTTTTAGAAAAAATTGCTTACAAAAAATGAAAAAACTCTCAAATCATAATAAATTATATAGAGATAAGAGAGTTAATCAAAAATTGAAATCTATCTTAAAAAAGATAAAAAATAAAGAGGTTTTATTTTATTATCCTCTTGGTTTTGAAGTTGATATTTTAGATGTGTTATATTTTCTTCGGAAAAGCAATAAAATTTATATACCATTTATGCAATCGCAAAGTTTTAAAATGGTACCATTTAGATTGCCACTATACAAGAAAAAATTTGGGATTTTTGAGTCTGGCAATACATTGAGAAATATAAAAAAAATTGATATAGCTATTGTTCCAGTTATTGGTGTTGATAAAAATTTTCAAAGAGTTGGATTTGGAAAAGGGATGTATGATCGTTTTTTTGCAACATTAAGAAAAAAACCTTATACCATTTTCATTCAACCACAACTATGTTACACAAGAGAGAATATTTGTGATGATTATGATGTGAGTTGTGATTTATTATTGGCATTAGATGGAACAAAAACTATAATCAAAAACAGGGATGGAGATGTTATACGAAGTACTATTATATAGTAGTTTATCTGTTACAAGTGGACTTATTGGTTTTTTTGTTTCAAAAAAAATCACTAAAAATAGCTTTAGTGTCTATGAAGAGTCTGCAAAAGCAAAAGCTACCGTGATAGAAAGTGAAGCTGAAAAGATTTTAGAAAATGCTACACTTCATTATAAGACAGCAAAAACAAGAGCAGAAAATGATCTTGCAGAGCGAGAAGCAAATCTCAAAGAGCGGGAGAAGGCTTTTTTAGAATTTAAAGAATATGAAGAGAAATTATTAGAACAAGATAGAGTTTCTCTTGATATGAAAAAAAATGACTTGGAAAAGGAAGCAAGACTTTTAGCAAAACTTCAAGAAAAATATGAGAAAAAATTAGATGAGGTGATGCACTCTATTGAACATCATTCTGGTATGACTCAAGAAGAGGCAAAAACACTTTTACTTCAAATGGTAGAGGAGCGTTCACGTGGTGAGATTGCTCATATTGTAAGGCGTTATGAAGAGGAAGCAAAACAACAAGCAAAAGAGAAGGCAAATTTTATTATTGCACAAGCTGTAAATCGTTTTGCTGGGGAGTTTGCTTCTGAGCGACTTACCAATATTGTGCATTTAGATAGTGATGAATTAAAGGGTCGCATTATTGGAAAAGAGGGGCGAAATATCAAATCGCTTGAGACTATTTTAGGGGTTGATATTATTATTGATGATACTCCAAATACTATTGTTGTGAGTAGTTTTAATCTTTATAGACGTTCTATTGCTACAAAAACTTTAGAACTTCTTATAGAAGATGGAAGGATTCAACCAGCAAGGATTGAGGATATTTATCAAAAAGTGTGTGATGAATTTGAATCAAGAATTCTTGCAGAGGGGGAAGAGGTTGTTGCAGATATGGGTGTTGGTGTGATGCATCCAGAGCTTGTTAAACTTATAGGTCGTTTGCGATATCGTGCAAGTTATGGACAAAATGCACTTGCACACACTTTAGAAGTTGCCCATTTAGCTGGAATGATGGCAAGTGAGATGGGTGGTAATGCAACTTTAGCAAAAAGGGCAGGACTTTTACACGATATAGGAAAAGCACTTACTCACGATGTAGATGGAAATCATATCGATTTGGGTGCTGAGATTTGTAAGCGATATAATGAAGATGAGGTTGTGATTAATGCAATTTATGCACATCACGGACATCAAGAGATTTTATCTATTGAGTGTGGAGCAGTGTGTGCCGCAGATGCACTCTCAGCGGCTCGTCCGGGAGCTAGAAGAGAAGTTTTAGAGAGCTTTTTAAAAAGAGTTGTAGCAATTGAAGATATTGCTATGTCTTTTGATGGTGTAAAACAAGCATATGCTATTAATGCAGGAAGAGAGGTTCGTGTCATTGTAAATGCTGATTTAGTCAATGATGATGAGTCTATCCTTTTAGCAAAAGAGATAGCTAAAAATATAGAAGAAGGGGTACAATATCCCGGAGAGATTAAAGTAAATGTGATTCGAGAGAGTCGAGCGATTGAGTTTGCTAAATAGGCAATAATGCCTATTTAGAATCATCATATGGATCCATATGAATAAGGATATGGGTCTCTTTTTCTTGAAAATGTTGTTTGATTTTTTCTTCAATTTTATCTGAGATAGTATGTGCATCATAAAGAGATATGTCTGTATCAAATACAATATGCACTGAGATAAAAATATGTGAACCTGCTTCTCTTGTTTTTAAGTCGTGAAATGAACTGATTTCTTCTTCTGATGCTAAAATCTCTTGGATTGCTTGGATATCTTCTTGTTCTAAAGCCGCATCTAAAAGCATTAATATTCCTTCTTTAATAATAGGATATGCAGAATATATCATATAAATCGCAATCCCAATCCCTAAAATAGGGTCAATAAGTGTAGTATGAAGATAAGAAACAAGAAATAATGCAATTAAAACAGCACCATTTGAAAAAAGGTCAGTTTTATAGTGAAGTGCATCTGCTTTAATAACCATATTATTTGTTTTATTGGCTACAAAATTTAAAAAAAAGACAAGTCCACCTGTAATGACTAATGAAATAATCATAACACCAATACTCTCATTCATATAACTTATCTCTTGTGGATAGATAATTTTAATGAGTGCCTCATAAAGGATAAATAAAGCAGATAAAGAGATAACAGTTCCCTCTATAACAGCAGCAAGAGGTTCTAATTTACTACGACCAAAGTGAAATTTTTCATCTGCTTCTTTATTGGAGTTATGAAGTGTAAAATAATTAAACAATGACACAATTAAATCTAAAAAAGAATCAATTGCAGATGCTAAAATAGCGACTGAACCACTTAATATACCAACTGTTATTTTAATCATAACAAGTAAAGCCGCAACACTTGTTGAAACAGCAGTTGCCTTTTCTTCTAAACGCATTTATACACCTTATGTTTTAAAAATTCGATACAATTATAGTGTAATATTGAATAGAAGGACTTTAAAATGAAGATTATTGTTAATGGAAAAGAGCAAGAAATTGCACAAAAAACATCACTTTTAACACTTTTAAAAGAGCTTTCTTTAGAAGATAAAGTGATGGCAGCAGCTGTTAATATGAAGATTGTTAAACAAGATAATTGGGCAACATATGAGTTAAAAGATGGGGATAAAGTAGAGTTACTTGATTTTGTTGGTGGGGGTTGAAGTCTCTAAAGCAACAACAGCAATGGCATATTCTCCATCGTGGGTGATGGAAACACTTGTAGATGTAATGTGAAAATTTTTTATAATTTTTGGTGAGAGAGTAATAATTGGGGCACCTTTTGGTGTTTTTGATATAACAATATCATAAAAAGAACACTCACTCCCAATTCCAACACCAAGTGCTTTTGAAACTGCTTCTTTGGTTGCCCAAAATCCAGAAGCAGTTTTATGGTTTTTTACAAGTAAAATCTCATCTTGATTGAGAAATTTTTGTAAAGCTTTTGTACCAAATTTCTCCATCATTTTTTGTATACGTGATGTTTTGACAATATCTATGCCTATCAAACGATTTTTCCTCTTTTTGTATAAAACTCTTTTTTAAATTGCTCAAATCTATCTTCTAAAATAGCCTCTCTCATCTCTCTCATAAGAGTCAGATAGTAGTGAAGATTATGGAGTGTTGCAAGTCGAAAATAGGTAATTTCGTGAGAGCGAAAAAGGTGGTTGAGGTATGCACGTGAGTATGTTTGGCAAGTTGGACAAGTACACTCAGGGTCTATTGGAAGAGGGTCTTCTTTAAATTTAGCCCCTTTGATATTTATTTTTCCAAAGGTTGTAAAGAGTGTTCCATTGCGTGCATTTCTTGTTGGCATCACACAATCAAACATATCAATACCACGTGCGACATTTTCTACTAAATCTTCAGGTGTTCCAACTCCCATAAGATATCTTGGTTTGTCTTTTGGCATATATTGCGTTGTATGTTCTACTGTATCATACATCTCATTATTGAGTTCACCAACACTTAGTCCACCAATAGCAAATCCATCAAAATCTAAACTACATAGTTCTGTTGCACTTTTTGTTCGAAACTCTTTATCAGTTCCCCCTTGAATAATAGCAAAAATATTTTGGTCTAGATTGATGCCATTTTTTTGATTATTTCTAAAATATTCTATCGATTCTTTTGCCCAAGCAGTTGTTCTTTCAATACTTAGTTTAATTCTCTCTTTTGTTGCAGGAAGTGCAACTAAATCATCCAAAATCATCATAATATCTGAACCAAGATTTGTTTGGATATCGATAACTTTTTTTGGTGTAAAAAAGTGTTTACTTCCATCAATATGGGAGCGAAATTCTATCCCATCTTTATTAGCTTTTGAGATATCACTTAAACTAAATGCTTGAAATCCACCACTATCTGTTAAAAAGCTTTTAGGAAATTTTGTAAAATTGTGAAGTTTTCCCATCTTTGCAACAATCTCATCTCCTGGACGAAGATACATATGGTAAGTGTTTGCTAAAATAATTTCAGCTCCAAGTGTATGAAGAATATCATCCATATCAAGCGATTTTACACTCCCAAGTGTGCCAACAGGCATAAAGACAGGGGTTTTTATAGTTGAGTGTGCTGTTTTTATGGTACAAGCACGAGCATTGTTTGAAGTTGCATCTAAGGTAAATTCCATCTAGGTTGTTCCTCATTTTTCCCAAATTATATCATTTTATAAAAAAAGCTTCAAGAGGTTTTAACACACGAATAGGTATTATATCTTTAGGAGTTTAGATATGTTTAGTAGTGATTTGATAGTTACTTTTTTCTTTATAGTATTGTTATTTATAAGGCAGATATTTGTTATTAAGCAACCACGTAAAATTAACTATGCTCCTCTTGTACTTGGGATTGGGATACTTGGGAGTTTGACACATTTTATTATTACACCAGAGAGAGTTCATTTTATTTTACTTATAAAAGAGTCACTCTTTCCACTCTTTGTTGCTTTGCTTCTTTATCTTATTATTAATGTTATTCAACAAACACAAAAAGCACAAGAGGAACAAAAAATAGGAGAGATGCTAAATAATAATATTTATGAGATTTTAAATTTAAAAGATTTTGTTTATACTCTTGAAAAACGAATTATATTGTTGATGCAAGAAAATAAAAGGGAACAAGAGATTATAAAAGAGCATTTTAAAAATGGATTAAAAACTTTTGAAATAATGAAAAAAAATCAAGAATTGATGTTAGAGCGTTTTGATATTGTGGAGATTTGGCAAAAAAATGTTAATGACCTTTTAGATGATTTTACCCATACAAAAGTACCAGAGTTTGATGATGTTATTCATAAGCATATTGATATTTTAAGAGTAGCAGAACAAGACCATTTTAATAAACTAAAATTAGAGATAGAAAAATATGCTCCAACACAAATAGATGTAGAAAATGATATCAAAGAACTTAAACAAAATATGGTAGAGATAAAAAACTTGGGAGATGTGATAGCAAAATCTATTACAAAACATATTTTGCATCAACTCTCAGATATTATAAAAGAGTTTGAATCACAAGTATCTCACTTAAAATCTCATACAGAAGCAGTTACAACATCTTTAGCAGAAGGGGAGAATTTTTTACATAATATTAAACTGCAAAGCGAGATGATTATGAAGCAGATGCGACTATCTTCTGATAAGATGGAAGTGTTACAATCACAAAATGATAAATTGTATAATTCTTATGATGTGGTTAAAGATTTGATACACGATATAGAGACAGTACGTAAAGAGTATCTTCAATCAAAAATTACTTTAAGTGATATGATAGATACATTTTATCATACTGAAAAAGAGGAGATACAACAAATCAAAAGTGAGATAATGACACTTATGGAACTGTTATCTCAAAAGATTGAAGCGTCTATTAAGCAATTACAAGAGCATTATCATATTACAGATACAACACTGCCTCAAAGTGTGCAAATATTATCACAAAAAAATAAGGTCTTACAAGAATATACACAATTTAATCAAGCAAAATCACCAAAAGAGGAAGAGTAGATGGATTTACAACAAATAAGAGAAGAACGACAAAAATGGATGAGATGGAAGAATATTGCTCCATTAAGAAAAGAGTTAGAATCACTTCAAGATATAAAATGTGATGTTTTATTAGAAGATATCATTCAAATAAAAGGTGATATAGCAGAAAAAGAGATTTATAACATTGCAAAATCGATGATGCCATGGCGAAAAGGTCCATTTCAAATAGGAGATGTTTTTATAGATTCAGAATGGAGAAGTTATATAAAATATAATCTTTTAAGAAAATATTTTCATTTACAAGGGAAAAGGGTAGCAGATATTGGATGTAATAACGGATACTATATGTTTCGTATGCAAGAAGATAATCCAGCACTCCTTGTAGGATTTGACCCATCGCCTCTTTATAAAACACAGTTTGATTTTATCAATCATTTTATAAAAAGTGATATAAAGTATGAACTCTTAGGGGTGGAACATTTGGAGTTTTATGAAGAAAAGTTTGATACTATTTTTTGTTTGGGGGTGTTGTATCATCGAAGTGACCCCGTAATGATGTTAAAATCACTTTATAAGGGTTTAGATAAAGAGGGGGAAGTATTTTTAGATACTTTTTATATAGAAGGGGATGATGAGATATGTCTAACACCAGCATCATCATATTCAAAAATTCCAAATATCTATTTTGTTCCTACAATTCCAGCTTTAAAAAATTGGTGTATAAGAGCTGGATTTAAGAGATTTGAAGTTCTTGAAGTTTCACAAACAGATACAAATGAACAAAGAAAAACAGAGTGGATAGAGGGAGAATCACTTGAGAATTTTTTAGACCCAAATGATTCATCAAAAACAATAGAAGGATATCCAGCTCCAAGAAGAGTGTATGTGAGATTAATAAAAGAGAAAAAATAATATGGAATAAAAATTGCTTATGTACTATTATAAAGTTCGCCACTAAAAGGATGAAAAGGTGCAAACGGGTTATTATAGTGCAGCAGCAGGGATGGTGACACAATTTAATAGACTTGATGTTATTGCCAATAATTTAGCAAATGTCAATACGACAGGTTTTAAAGAAGATGATGTTGTGATAGGGGATTTTTCACGACTATATAAAGAAGCAAGAGATAAACTTCCTCATCCAAATCAGACAAAAGAGGGTGCAAAATTTCTCAATAGAACTTTGACAAAGTCACCGCAAATTGTCGATGCTTTTACAAATCAATCAGTGGGGAATATGCAAAAAACAGATAATACTTTAGATGTGGCACTTTCGCGTGAGGGTTTATTTTTTGCTGTTAAGACACCAAATGGGATACGATTTACACGTGATGGTTCATTTAGTATCAATGATGAAGGTGTACTTGTAACAAAACAAGGATATGAAGTATTGCCAAGTGATTATCTTCAGACAAAAGAGGGGAAAATTACTTTTGATAGTGGTACAAAAGATATCATTATTGATAAAAATGGAAAAATTTCAACTAATATCCCACAAACAGCAAAATTTACATCAAATGCAAAATTACTTATAGCACAACCAGATAATGCTCGACTTTTGGTAAAAGAGGGGGACAATCTTTATCGATATGATGATTTACAATCTGTAAAAAGTGTCGAAGAAAGTGGAGCAGTAAGACAAGGATTTGTAGAAAAAAGTAATGTAAATGCGGTAAAAATGATGACCCAAATGATAGAAACAAACCGTTTAGTTGAGATGTATCAAAAGGCAATGGATACACAAATGAATGAGATGAATCGTGATGCGATTGAAAAAATTGCAAAAAAAGCATAATAAAAGGATTTAAAAAATGATACAGTCACTCTATACAGCTTCAACAGGAATGATGGCAATGCAAAATCAAATAGATACAACTGCCAATAATATATCAAATGTTAATACAATAGGATTTAAAAAATCACGTGCAGAATTTGCTGATTTGATGTATCAAGTGATGAAATATGCAGGAACAGCAACAAGTGATACAACAAAAAGTCCAACAGGGATTGAAGTTGGGCTTGGAACAAGAGCAACAGCAGTTAATAAGATTTTTTCTGAAGGGGCTTTAAAACAAACTGATAATCAACTTGATATTGCCATTACAGGGCAAGGTTTTTTTAAGTTAGAACTTCCAGATGGAACAGAAGTGTATTCAAGAAATGGAGCATTTAAAGTAGATGCAAATGGAACACTTGTTAATAGTGATGGATATAAACTTGTACCAGAAGTTGTCATCCCCTCAGATGCTACAAATATAAGCATTGGAACAGATGGGACTGTCACAGTTGTGCAACCCGGACAAGCACAAGCAACACAAGTAGGGCAAATTGCTACAACAAATTTTATCAATCCAGCAGGTTTGCATTCACTTGGAGATAACTTATATGTTGAGACAGATAGTTCAGGACAACCAGTAGATGGTACACCCGGTGTTGAAGGTTTTGGAGTACTAAGACAAGGGTTTGTAGAACAAAGTAATGTTGAGCTTGTTGTAGAATTAACAGACCTTATTACAGGACAGCGTGCTTATGATTCAAATTCAAAAGTGATTACAACAAGTGATGAGATGTTACAAACAGCTAATAATTTAAAACGATGATAGTACCATAGTCCAATTTACTTTTTAAAAAATAGGAGATAAAATTCTTTTAGATAATGAAAAAAAAGGATTTTATCATGGCAAAAGTAGTAGGTGTAATTTTATCACTTCACGGTGATGTGTATGTGCAAAGTAAAGATGGTATTATTCGTAGAGTTCATACTGGGGATAAAATATTTGCTGATGATTTGGTAAAAACTTTTGGGGAATCAACAGTAGATATAAGATTGGACAATGGGAAAATTTTAAGTGTTGATGGTAATAAAGAGCTTTTAGTAGATAAAAGTGTTTATAGTGAGGAGCAGTTTGCACAAAAAGATGTAAATGCCGATAACATACAAGAACAACCTCAACAACAAGATAATCAAGAGGGACAAGCACAACAAGAAGATAGTGCAAATGATATACAAACAGCCGCAGGAAAAAAATTAGAGACATCACATCTCAATAGAGTTGAACACTCTACTACAACAACACACCTTTTTGATGATAATAACTCCATAGCAGACAAATTACAATCAACAAATACAAATGAAAATATGGTTGATTATGGTAGTGTGAGCCAAGTAAGTGGTGTTTCTACTATGGATTTGGATATAGAGTTTCCAGAACCTCCAAAAATTGCAATAGATAATTTTAATAATAGAAGTGGGGATTTTATTGGGGCTACTTTTACTTTTTCTAAAGATACAAAAGTTGGAGATATTTTATCTATTGAAAATCCAAATGGAACACATACAAATCTTACAATTACTCAAGATATGATTGAAAATGGGTACCATCAATCTTACATTGCACCATCTGATGGCTCTTTATTTGAAGTAAAAGCAACAATAATAGATAGTGATGGGTATGCAAGTGATACTGTAAAAGCTGGAACTCTTATTGATACAACATATGGTGATGGAGAGTTTGAGATTGAGCCTAGTGTTGATATTACACAAGTAGATAGCGATGGTAAAATAGATATTACAGGGGTACTTGGTTCTGATAAAAATAGCATAGAGAGTATTACTATTACAGATAAAAATGGTGTTTCTATTGATGTAGATGTGCACAATGTAAGAATTGAAGGTTCTCATGGATATTTTAAAATAAGTGGTGTTGATGTTGATAAATTAGCATATGGTGATTTAAGAGTTTCAGTTATTGCAATTGATAGTGATGGAAATCAAACTATTATACGTGATGTAGAACCAAAATCTTTAGATGATGAAGCACCAGATGCTCCAATAGTAACTATTAATGATGATATGGATCATGATGGTACTGTTAATTTTAGTGATTTACAAGAGGATAAATTAAGTACAACTATCACTTTTGGTGAAGGAACAGAAGTTGGTGGAGAATTGATACTTGTTGTAAATAGTGCTTCACAAGAGGGGCAAGAAGTTACTTCAAGTGACCCAATCATAGTAGAAATTACACAAGATATGATTGAAAATGGGTACACAACCACACTCCCTCTTCCTGTAAATGCGACAGAGGTTTCTATCGATGCACAAGTGGTTGATAGAAATGGAAATACAAGTGAGATTACACGAGATAATTTGCATATTGTAGAGGATTTTAAAATAGAATTTTTAGATCCAAATGCAGACCATATTATCAATGCACATGAACTTTCAAATACATCGATTCAAGGTGTGATTGCTCCAAGTGCTTCATTAGAATCTATAACACTTTCTCAAGGTGATAAAGATGTTTCTTTAGATATTGCAAATGTTGATACATCGCATGGAAGATTTATCATTCCAAATATTGATTTATCGATGTTTGATGATGGAGAAATTACATTAAGTGCATCTGTTGTTGATAAAGATGGAAAACCAAATACCTTAAAAGATGTTGCAACTATTGATACAGTGTATGGAGAAGGACAAGATGGAGATTTACCACAAATTAGTATTATAGATAGTGATGGTGATGGTATTGTAAATTCTCAAGAGTTATCTACTTCTACACTTCGTGGAACAATAGGGGAAAATGGGGTTTCACTTGATAGAATAGAAGTAGTAGATAGTAAAGGAACAGCAACTCTAAGTATATCAAATATTGATATACAACCAGATGGTACTTATGAGATTCCAAATTTTGATTTTTCCCATTTTGAAGATGGTCCTATTACTGTGATAGCTTATTCAACAGATAAAGAGGGCAATACAGCTTCTACTTCAACACAAATTACATTAGATACTTTAGCACCAGTTGTTACTGTTGTGCAAGATGAAAATCACGATGGTGTTTTAAATGCATCAGAAGTTGCAGATAGTATTGATGCAAAAATAATTTTAGGAAGAAATGCACAAGTTGGTCAAACTCTTATTGTGCATAATCCAGATGGAAGTGATTCTGAATTTGCTATTACTCAAGATATGATTGATAATGGTTATATTCAATCTTTTGATGCACCAAAAGAGGGTGAGAGTATTACCATAGGAGCAGCTGTAAAAGCAGAAGATGGAACACTAAGTGAGAGTAAAAGTTCAACACTTACTCTAACAACAGATACAATTTATGGAGATGATATAGATAATGATGGCTCTATTACACCTCCTACTATTAGTTTTGTAGATGATGATAATGTTTTAAATCAAACAGAAGCAACCAATGTAAAACTCTCTGGTTCTGTTGGTGAGGGTGGAAAAACTATTGATGCAATGACTATTTCAGATGGTCAAAATAGTGTGAGTGTTAATGTTGATAAAATAAATGTAGCTTTAGATGGAACATATGAAATTAGAGGGATTGATCTCTCAAGCTTATCAGACACAGATAAACTTGAAGTAACAGTAAATACAACAGATAGAGATGGCAATACAGCCAAAACAAAATCTACAATTACTTTAGATAGAGTGTATGGAAATGATTTAGATGGTGATGGAAGTATCGATGCACCAACGGCTCATATTCAAGATGAAGGTGGAGATGGTATTGTTAATTTTAAAGAGCTTCAAAGTTCAACACTAAGTGGAAATGTTGGAGAAGATGGTGCAAGTATTGAGAGTATTGTTGTTGTTGATGGATTTAAAAATGAACTTAAACTCAATACAAAAAATGTAGAGATGTCAGATGATGGTTCTTATGTTTTAAAAAATATAGACCTTTCCTCTTTAGAAGATGGAAATCTAACTGTCTATACAACTTTTACAGATGTTAATGGTAATACAAAGACAGTAGAAGATACTATCTCAAAAGATTCTATTTTAAATGTTTCGTTTGATAATCTTGATTTAACAGGAGATACAACACCACGATTTAATGGAACAATGGATGGTGATGTGCAAAAAGTTGTTATTGATGTTGATGGTGAAAAACATACAGCACAAATAGACCCAGAACATGGAACTTGGACACTAAAATGGCCAACAAGATTATCTCATGGAGAACACCATGCAACAGTGACAGCAACAGATGATGCTGGCAATGAAGTAACAGTCAAAGAATTAGATGGTTTTATGATTGATTCACAAATTAATGCGACTATTGATTCTGTGACAGAGGATTCAGCAGATGATATCGATTTTATTACCAATGATAATACAGTCATTATTAAAGGGACTATTGATGGTGATGTTGATACTTTAGAAGTAAGAGTTGATTCTCATGTATATACTCTTAATGACCCTGAATTGACAATTAATGATGGACATTGGCAATTAGACCTCTCAAAAATAGAGTTACCAGATAAAGAGTATCAAGTAACAGCAGAATATATAGACCATGCAAGAAATGCTTCACAAGTTACAAAAACAATGGTTATTGATACAAATGAAGTGATTAAAATAGACCCATTTACACATGATAATACGACAAATGATAGAGTTATCAAACTAACAGGTTCTACAGAAAATGCAACTGATGTTTTAGTTGTGATTAAAGATGATAATGGTAATGAAGTTTTTAAAGGGGATGCTAATGTTGATGAGTATGGAAATTGGGAGATTCTTACAACAAAACTTGGAGATAATGAAGATAAAACAGATTTAACACTTGAAGTAAAAGCGATTGATGAAGCTGGTAATGTTGAGATAGTCAAACAAGATTTTACAATTGACCCAAAAGTTATTACTGTGAGTGTTGATGAAGTTGATATGTATACAAATACTCTTAATCCAACAATTACAGGAAGTGTTGTTGGAGCAGATAAAATAGATATTACTATCAAAGATGGTGATGATGTTGTTTGGGAAGGAACTGTTGAAGAAAAAGATATCGATAAAGCAAATAATAAATGGAGCATTACACTTGATGGTGATGGTTTAAAAGAGTATAAAGATGGATACAGTATAGAAGTAAAAGCATCTAATGCTGCAACAGATAAAACAATAGATGGAATTACTATCTCTGCTCAAGACCCAGATGATAGTGATGTAAAAGTAGATATTACACAAATCGATGGCAAAGATGTTTCAGATGATACACAAATAAATAATCCAACAGGTGAGATTAAAGGGACTATTAGTGGAGATGTTACAAAAGTTGTTGTGAGTGTTGATGGGGCTTCTTTTGATGCAGATGTAGATAGTGAACATGGAACTTGGAGTGTCAATATTCCAAGTGATATTGCAATTTCTGATGGAAAATATGATTTACAGGTAGTAGCATATAATAAATATGGCAATAATGCAGATGATAAAGAGAATTTTACACTCGATACAAAACCACCAATGGTTACAATAGATGATATGGAACCAACAAATGACCAATCTCCAACACTTACAGGAACCATTTCTCCAGACACAGATAAAGTTATCCTTCAAATTGGTTCACAGCGTTTTGAAGCTGATATAGACCATGATAATAATACATGGTCATTAGAATGGCCAAATAATTTAGCAGAGGGAAGTTATAGAGTTTATGCTGAAGCTTATGATGCACTTGGTAATGGAATAAGAGAACATAATGAATTTTTAATTAGTGGAGTGGAAAAAAGTAGTGTTTCTCATTTAGATATTACGACAGATTTTCATGCAACACCAAATGTGGATCCAAAAATAGAGGGAACATATAATAAAATTGATGACATTATTGTAAAAATCAATGGTGAAAAATTTGAAAATGGTGATTTGGTGATGAAAAATGGCCATTGGTCTTGGCAACCAACAGGGAACTATGCACTTCATAATGGTGTGTATCAATTTGAAGTGATTGGTATTCGTGATGGGAAAGAGACTATCTATGCTCATACAGAGTTTGAAATTGACCAAAATGCACAATACAATGCCGCAAGTGATGGTGCAAATGAGATGGAAGCTTCAGAAGGGTATCGACTCTTTAATGATGCTCCAATTAATGATAAAGGGACTGCTGTTGTTTCTATTGCAAGTGAGCATGATGGAACAAACAGTACAAGTTTAGATGGAAGAGAGTTTACAACTTCACTTGGAGGAAAAGTGGTTGTAAATGCTGATGGGACATTTGAATATACTGCTCCTATTTTAAAACATTCAGCTGATGAAGGCTCAAAACAAGATTATTTTTATTTTAAAGAATCAGATGGAACTAATACAAGTGATTGGAAACGATTTGAAATCGATGTATTTGATGCGAAATTTGGTGCAGAAAATGATGCACGTGATGTTGGTTATGAAGGGGTTGTTGGTGGTAATTTAATAGATAATGACCAAGGTTCTAACATTGAAACTCCAGAAGTTGTAAAAGTAACTTATAAAGGGGAAGATTATACATTTGATGATACAACAGATAATGCAATAACAATTGATGCTGATTATGGAACATTAACAGTTGATAGAAATGGAGAGTATCAATATAAATCAAATATAGAAGTACCAGTGATTACAACATCTGTTGGAAGTGAAGATGATGATACTGATAGTGATACATATGGAGCAGATGGATATGATATCACTTTAAAAGGGTTTAATGATACTTCTAAATATCTTGAAACAGATAATGATGGCAATCCAATAGGATTAAAACTTGATGAGGTCAGTAAAGCAGATGATGATGAAGATACTGGTGCAACAGAAAAAGAGACAGATAAAGATAATGAAAAATATGCCGGTGTAGATAGTGGTGATAGTAGTAGTGGATATGGAAGTAAAGATACTTCAGATGTTATTAATAATGTAGATAGTAATAATAATGAAGGAATGGTTGTAGATTTTAAAGAGGCACGATATGGATTTGATATCTCATTTGCAAAATTAGATGATGGGGAAAAAGCAAGTGTAAAAGTATTTGATAAAGATGGAAAATTCATTAAAGAATTTATTGTAGATGGTGATGATAATGGTGTAAGTATTGCAAAAAATGAAAAAGATTTAGATGGAAAAGATTTTAGATATATCTCTTTTAATGCAATTGATAGTAGTAATAGTAATAGTGGTAGTAGTTATGGTAGCTACAATAATAGTGGGGGTACTAAATCAGAGTTTGGTATTGATGAAATTAAATTTATTCCAGTGCCAAAAGAGGTCGATAATTTTTCTTATACTATAAAAGATAGTGATACAGGAAAAGAAAGTAGTGCAGATGTTACATTCAAATATACATTTGACCAATCAGCAAATCCAGATAATGCTTATTTAGATGAAGCAGGACTTGATAATGGAACAAATCCAGATATAGCACTCATTACAGCTTCTGGAAATTTACTTGAGAACGATTCTGGTTTGAGTGGTGAAAAAGTAAGTGAAGTCAATGGTGTCAAACTTGAAAATGGTGTTGTGACATTAGAAAATGATCAAGGGATTTTAGAAGTACATGATAATGGGGATTATACATATAAATTAAAAAGTGCAACAACTTATCTTGAAAATGATGATATCTCTTTTACTTATAAATTAGATAATGATTTAGAATCAACACTTGATATTCATGTAAAAGATGATAAATTTGCTCCAACGAATTTAGAAGAATATTCTATTACTAGTAGTTCAACACATGATGTTTATAACATCACCCTTGTTATTGATAAATCAGGAAGTTTGAGCTTGGGTGCTGGTTTGCTTGATGATGTGAATAAAACAAAAATGGATATTACAAAAGAAGCTATTAACAGTATTTTAGATAAATATTCTCAAATGGGTGAAGTAAATATTAATATCATCGATTTTTCCGATAAAGCACAAAATTCTGGTTGGATTTTAGATGATGATAATAGTGCAAAAGATTATATTAATTTTATTGAACCAAATGGTGGAAGTAATTATGCAAATGCTTTAGAAGAGGTAATGGCAACGAGTGCAAATGCACCTCAAGCAAATCATAATATTCTTTATTTTGTGACAGATGGGGCATCTAGTGAAGATAGTGCATTGAGTGATTCTCTTTTAGCAAGATGGAATGAATTTAGAGATGCGACTTTTAGTGAAATCAATGGAATATCTTTTGAAGGAGATACGCAAAAATCTCATAGTGTTATGCAATCTATTGTTGGAGAAAATGGTAATAATATTGCAGTAAATTCAGTCAATGATTTATCTGCAGCATTGCATTATACTGTTCATACTGATAACTCTATTTCTGGAGATTTAACAGGTGGAAAAGATTTTATGTTTGATTTTGGTGCAGATGGAGGATATATCAAATCTGTAACAATTGATGGAACAACACATACATTTGATAAAAATAGCAGTAGTTTAGAAACTGGTTCACCTATCCAAACATTTACAACAAAACTTGGTGGTATTTTTTCGATTAATTTTTTAACAGGGGAATATAGTTATCAAGCAAATACTGCACAAAATCAATCAGGTGAACATGAATCATTTCATTTTGTAGCAGTTGATAATGATGGAGATATTGCCTCTTCAACATTAAAAATAGATTTAGATACTTTTGCAAATTTAGATACAAATAATGATATTATCATCACAAATAAAACACAAGGTAATATCGATATCCCTGCATGGACACTTTTAAATAATGATAATCAAGGATATAATCTTCATATTGATAGTTTTGATAAAGCAAAATATATGGATATCAATTTTGATAAAACAAGTGGAATGTTTTCTCTTGAAGGGTATGATGATTATGTAAGTCCATTTGGTACTGGAGAGATAGGGCAAGTTAATATCAATCAAGATGGAAATGAAAAAAATGAAAACTCTGGTGATAGTTTTGATAAAGCGATTGAACTTAGTAGAGAAGAGTTTGGATATCTTAGTTCAGCAGAAAAAGATTTGGTAAAAGATGCAACAATGCCAACAATGCGAGTCAATGGAACATTAGATAGTGACCATACTGAAGAGTTTGTAAAAGTAAAACTCCAAAAAGGGGAGTGGCTTGTTCTTGATATAGATAATGGATATGATATGAGTAAAGGAGATGATGGAGATGGTGATTCTGTTGATACTACTTTAACACTTTATGATGCAGATGGAAATGAGATTGCAATGAATGAAGAAGCAAAAGTGGTAAGTGGTGGAACAGGTTCTAATTATAAATATGACCCATTTTTGAGTTATCATGTTCAAGAGGATGGAGAGTATTATGTAAAAGTTTCTGCTGGTTCTCATGATGGGGTTGGAAATTATACTTTAATGACATCTATCTTGCCAACATTTGATAAAATGGGATTTGAATATAATGCAGTAGATGATTTAGGAAGAGAGAGTTCTTCACTTGTTGATTTTATGAGAACTGCATCACAAACACTTATTGGTGATGATAGAAGTGAAGTGTTTATTAGCAATGATAATGATGCTATTATTGATGCAAAAGGTGGTGATGATGCTATTTTAGGTGGTATTGGAAATGATATCATTGATGGTGGTAGTGGAGATGATTCTATTAAAGGTGGAGAAGGTGATGATGTTATTGATGGTGGCAGTGGTGAAGATATCATTGAAGGTGGAGCTGGAAAAGATACCATAGATGGTGGTAGTGGACACGATTTGATTGATGGTGGAGCTGGTGAAGATATGCTTCAAGGTGGAAAAGGCTCTGATACATTTGTATATGATACACAAGATAAATTGGTTGATGGTGGAGCTGATACCGATAGTATTTTAGTCCATAATAATATTGATTTTACACAATTAGATAATGTCAAAAATATTGAAACAATTGATATGCATGATGGAGCAGATGAACATATAACACTTGATGTTGATGCTATTATTGATATGACAGATGATAAAAAAACAATTACTATTTATGGAGATGATAGTGCAAAAGATGAAGTAACTATTAAAAATGGTGATGGAGAATGGAGTTATAAAGGGCAAGAAGTTGATAAAGATAACCATATTTTAAATATCTATGAACAAGATGGAGCTACTATTAAAATAGATGAAGATATTCGATTAGATTTTGAATAAATCAAGGATAAAAAGAGATCATTTAAATTGGTCTCTTTTTTAATTTATTTTTCTCCTTTATACAAAAGCAATACTATTTTTGCTATAATCACACAATCAAACATAAGGAAATTTATATGCATAAAGCAAATATTGAAGGAAAAGTTTGGACATTTGGAAAAGATATCGATACTGATTTAATTATTGCTGCTCGATATTTAAATACTTCAGTACCAGAAGAATTAGCACGTCATGTAATGGAAGATGCTGATCCAGATTTTGTTCAAAAGATGACTCCGGGTGATATTATAGTAGCTGGTGAAAATTTTGGTTGTGGGAGTTCACGTGAACATGCACCAATAGCACTCAAGGCCGCTGGAATAGCTGCTGTAATTGCACCAACATTTGCAAGAATTTTTTATAGAAATGCTTTTAATATGGGACTTCCTATTTTTGAGTTACCAGAAGCAAGCGAGATTAAAGAGGGTGATGTTGTAAGTATCGATATGGATAAAGGAACAATTACCAATAAAACAACACAAAAAACTTATAACTTTACACCTATTCCACCATTTATGCAAGAGTTACTTGATGCGGGTGGATTGATGAATTTTGCACAAAAAGAAATAGAAGGAAATAAATAGATGAAACAGTATAAAATAGCACTTATTAAAGGTGATGGAATTGGGCCTGAAATTGTTGAAGAGGCTGTAAAGGTTTTAGATGCTGTTGCTGCAAGATATGAATTTGATATTGCTTATGAAGAACTTTTAATGGGTGGTGCGGCGTATGATGTAATGGGTGACCCTTTACCAAGTGAAACAGTAACAAAATCACTAAATAGTGATGCTGTTTTATTTGGAGCAATTGGTGGAGAGAAATGGGATAATCTTCCACGTGAAAAACGTCCAGAGAGTGGACTTTTGAAATTTCGTAAAGAGCTTGGAGTTTATGCAAATCTTCGTCCTGCTGTTGTATATGATGAATTAGTCAATGCTTCTTCACTTAAACCAGATATCATTAAAGGTGTTGATATTATGGTTGTTCGTGAGTTAATTGGTGGGATTTATTTTGGAGAACCAAAAGGAAGAGATGAGCAAAAAGGGTGGAATACAATGGTATATTCACGCGATGAGATAATCCGTATTGCTCATCAGGCATTTCAAATTGCTCAAAAAAGAGAAAAAAGAGTTTGCTCTGTGGATAAAGCAAATGTTTTAGATGTTTCTCAACTTTGGAGAGAGGTTGTTACTGAAGTATCTAAAGAGTATCCAGATGTAGAACTTACTCATATGTATGTTGATAATGCAGCAATGCAACTTGTTCTTAATCCAAAACAATTTGATGTTATTTTAACAGGAAATATTTTTGGAGATATTTTAAGTGATGAAGCTTCAATGCTTTGTGGTTCTATTGGATTGTTGCCATCTGCTTCTATTGGTGATAAAATAGGTGTGTATGAACCAATTCACGGTTCAGCTCCAGATATCGCTGGTCAAGGGATTGCAAATCCTATTGCAACGATTGCTTCAGCATCGATGATGTTACGTTATGCACTTGGTGAAGTAGAAGCTGCTAATAATATAGACAATGCAATAAAAAGAGCATTAAAAGAGGGGTATAGAACAAGAGACCTTTCTCAATTTGATGCAAAAGAGATTTGTTCTACAAGTGAAATAGGTTCTATTATCGCAAATTATATAGAATAACAATGCAAACTTTAACTTTAGCAAATATTTATGAGTTTCAAGGGCTCAAAGAGGAGGCTCTTGAAATTTATAAAGAGATACTAAAAAAAGACCCTTCAAATAGTGATGCAAAGATTGCTATTAGAAGACTCTCTGGAATGAGAAAAAAATTTTTAAATGTCAATACTGAGATGTATGACTTTTTTGTAAAAATGGATACAGATGTGGAGTATAAAGAGTTTGAGAGGTGGTTATTAAAACTATGGATTTAAAAGATATTATTATCTCTACATTAGCTGAAATGGAAGAAGAAGTTGTAGAAGAGGTTGTAAAAGAAGAACAAAAACCACCAAAACAAGAGATACAAATAGAAGAAAATATAAAAAAGATAGAGAAACACTTAGAAGAGGACAAGAAGCAAAAAGAAGATAATGTTGTATCTGATTTTGATAAAGAGAGTGAGATTCGTTATCTTAGTTCTTTAAGGGAGCGATTTCTTGTTTTGTTTGAAGGGTTTCAATCTCCACAAAATAATAATATTGAAGCAAAATTAGATTTGACACTTAATTTTTTGGAGTATGTTTTAGCTACTTTAGATACTCGCATTGAGATGTTAAAAAAAGGAAAAAAAGAGTGAGCCAATATCGTGTTTTAATTGATGCTGATGATGAAAAAGGATTAGTATATAAAGTTTCAACAATTTTTTATAATTTTGATTTAAATATTTTATCAAATCGTGAATTTGTTGATAAAGAAAACAATAAATTCTTTATGAGAAGTCTTGTAGATGGTGATGTTGATGCACAAGAATTACAAAAAAAGCTTCAAGAGATGCTCAATGATAATGCAAGAGTAGAGGTTATTGAACCAAAGAAGAAAAATATTGTTATTATGGCAACAAAAGAGATGCATGCACTAGGAGATATTCTTATTCGTCACGAGGCTGGAGAGTTAGAAGCAAATATTTTGGGAGTGATTTCTAATTATGATATTTTAGAATCTTTTGTAAAAAAATTTTCTATCAAATATAAAACAATTTCAGCAGAAGATTTAAGTCGTTCTGAGCATGAAGAAAAAATTATAGAATATATTGAGAGTTTTGAAGAGGAAGTAGATTATATTGTTTTAGCAAAATATATGCGAATTTTAACTCCAAAATTTGTTGAAAAATATCAAAATAAAATCATCAATATCCATCACTCTTTTTTACCAGCATTTATAGGTGCAAATCCTTATAAACAAGCTTATGATAGAGGGGTAAAAATCATCGGAGCAACAGCTCACTTTGTTAATAATAATTTAGATGAAGGGCCAATCATTGCTCAAGAAGTTATCCATATAGACCATGCACATAGTTGGCGAGAGATGCAAAGAAAAGGGAAAGATATAGAAAAGGTTGTTTTATCACGTGCATTAAAATTAGCACTTGAAGATAGGATATTTGTGTATGCAAATAAAACTGTTATATTTTAGGAAAATGCAATGTTTCATATCGTTTTAGTAAATCCGCAAATCCCAACAAATACTGGTGCCATAGGTCGTTTATGTGTAAATGCGGGAGCAACTTTGCACATTATAAAACCAATTGGTTTTGATATAAGTGAAAAGGCAGTGCGTCGTGCTGGGCTTGATTATTGGCATCGGTTAGACCTTGTTGTTTATGAGTCTATTGATGATTTTTTTTCAAAAAATACCATTACAACAAATGCTTATTTTGCTACAACAAAAACAAAAAAACCTTATTTTCAAGCAAAGTTTCAAAAGGGTGATTTTATCTTTTTTGGAAGTGAAACTGCTGGAATACCAGAAGATATTTTAGAAAAATACAAAGAGCAAAATATCACAATCCCAATGACAAAAGAGGGTAGGAGTTTAAATCTTGCTATAAGTACAGGGATTGTTTTATATGATGCCATTCGTCAAAATTATGAGGATTTTGAAATATAAAGGAAAAATAGATGTTAGATACAATCGTTCTTATATTGTTTGTTTTATTTATGATTTTTATTTTTGGAAATTATCATAAAACAAAGTCTCAGCAAAGAGAGGAACAATCTTCTTTGAATAAAAAAGAAGAAAATTAAAAATTTTTTTATGAATAGCTTTGAGAGTATTATTCAAGAGATAAAAAATATTATAGCACTTGAAAATCCATCAAAAAAAGTATTTGATAAAGATGTTGCCTTAGCCCTTGGAATAGGGCAAACAACTTTTGCTACAATGAAGCGAAGAAATAAGATTCCATTTGTTGAACTTTTGGATTTTTGTGCAAAAAAATCAATTTCTATTAATTGGCTTTTATATGGACAATCTCCAGAGAGTTTAATAGAAAGTACCAATAAAGTGTATATGGTAAAATATTTTAATCATATAAGTGTGAGTGCTGGTGGTGGAGCAAGTGGTGATGATGAAAAAAGCAAAAAAATAGCAATCCCAGAACTCTTTGCTAAAATCCTTGGTGGGGTGCATGAATTAAAATATATAGAAGCTATTAATGTCTCTGGTGATTCGATGGAGCCAACTTTTAGTTATGATGATGTTGTGTTTATTCATCGAGAAAAAAGAGATATAAGTCGTGGTGGTATTTTTGTTATAAGAACTGATAATGGCTTATTTATTAAAAGGATTTCACAAAGAGATGATGGATTAGTAGAAGTCATCTCAGATAATAAAATATACCCTACACAAATTTTAAATCAATCAGAAATAGAAGTAATAGGAAAAGTTATAAGTAAATTTGGGAAGATTGATTAAACCTACAAAAAGTAGGTTTAACATTATTAGTGAAGATCAGCGTTGAGTTTGATTTCTCTTGTTGAGCGTGAAGCAGTGATTTCACCAGTGAGTGAGTTTTGTCTAAAATGAAGCCCATTTAAAAATGAGAGTTGTTTTGCTTTGAAAATTTCCCCTTCCATTTTAGCATTTGGATTTGCTTCCATAATTTTTTGAAGTTCTTGAGGATAGATAGCTACTTTTGTTCCTTCTAAGATTGCTAATCCAGCATCGATGATACATCCATCACCTAAAGGGATACCACATGTTGAATTTGCACCAAGAAGTGTATTTTTACCAATAGAGATAGGGTTTCCATCTGTACCACTTAAAACACCTAAGATAGAAGCACCACCACCAATGTCACTTCCAGCACCAACAATAGCAGATGATGAGATACGCCCTTCAACCATTACAGGTCCTGTTGTTCCTGCATTAAAATTGATATATGAAGCTCCCGGCATTACAGTTGTTCCTGCTGCAAGTTGTGCACCAAATCTTACTTTTGCAGTATCTAAGATTCTTGTATTGTCAGCTGGAATGATGTGTTGTAAAAAGCGAGGGAATTTATCTACAAAATCGATATGAGGGTATTCATTTGCAAGTTTTAATTCAATTTCATACTCTCTTAAATAATCAAGTTCATAAGGTTTTCCTTGTGACCAAGCAACATTTGGAAGAACTCCAAAAGCACCATTTAAGTTAATATCTCTTAGAGGAACTTTTGCTAAAGAGATAGCATAGAGTTTGAGGTATGTTGCTTCAACACTTTGTAGTGGAGCATCTTCAAAGATAAATGTTACCTTAAATTCTCCCTCAACTGAACCATTTTTACTCATTTGATTATAAAGTGTTGAGACAACTTGGATATTTTTATGAGCATCTCCGTGTGCTTCATCTGCATAAGGAGTAAAAGCATTAAGACAGCTTTTTAAGAAACGAAGATTGATATTACACACAACTTCACTTTGTGAAAAATCTATCTCCACCCCTTGTTCTAAAAGTGCTTGGATAAAAATAGCCGCACTCCCAAAATTTTCATCCCAATTTATTATAGGATATGTTGCTTGAAGTGATTTTTCTACATTTAATTGCCCTAAATCAACTCTTGCGATTCCAAATGCTAAAGGGTCTCTATATCCTTTTGTGTTTGTTTTGATATTTTCTATCAATGCCTTAAATTCATCAGTTGTTTGAATAACTTCCATAATCTCTCTCTTAATTTAATTTATTTCTTAATTATACTAAAAAAAAACTAATGATTATTTATATATACTTTCACTTATGAATAGATGGATAGAATTATTAGAAAATAACGATTATATAGGTGTAAAGCGATATTTACAAGATGGTGCAGATGTTAATGATGCAAATGAACAGGGAGAGTCTGTTTTATATAATGCAATGAAATTAAGATGTGATGAGGATCTTATTTTTTTATTGATAGAAAATGGTGCAGATATTTATGATTTTGATGAAGAGGGTGTTGGTATTTTTGATGTAGCAATTACCTATAATTATATAGAAGTTGTTCGATATTTTTTAACAAAAAATATAGACCCAAATCAAACAAATAGAAAAAGTCAATTTACTCCACTTATGGCCGCAGTATGTTATGGTCGTGAGGAAATTTTAAAGATGTTGTTAGAAAATGGAGCAGATAAAGAACTTCAGGATTTTAAAGGGTTTAAAGCAGTTGATTTTGCACGGAAAATGAAAAAGAAAAATATGTTAAAACTTTTAAATGATGAGGACACCCAAAAAGATATGGGTTTTAGCGAAGAAGTTTAGTCAAAAAACTTCTTTTGCTTACTGTTTTCAAGAGGTTTTCGTCGCTCTTTTGTGAGCCACTCTTGAAGTAAAGATTCTATTACTTTACTCAGACTCATTTTATATCTTTCACGTGAGTATTTCATAGACTCATCCCAAGTCTTTCTATCGATAAGTAGACTTCTTGTTACTTCATCTTTTGGTTTCATACTATTTCTCTTTTCATAATGTAGTCTAAAATGATATCTATTCCTATGTTAAAATTACTTGAAGTTAGATATTCCCATTTAAAAAATTATGAATGACTTCATCAGCAGTTGTTCCGTGTTTTTGGCGAATCTTTTGTATTTTTAGGCCTACTGATTCTAAAGCTTCTTTCATATTTTCACCTATTGCTTGAACTAAAATAATATCACATCCTCTTAAAGCTTCGACATCTTTTTTATGTGAATTTGTATGTGCTTGATGTGCTTGATGAGAATGGTCATGTGCTTCGTGTTTTTTGTGTTGGTGATGTCCACCATCGTGGTGTTTATTTGGGACAACTTTGATGAGTTTATCATCTTCATAAATTGCAAAGTATGCACTTTGTCCTGTTCTTTTTACAATTGTTTTTTTATCTTCATCGACAGCTAAAACTATTTTCATTTTGACTCCTTATTAAGTGAAAGTATCCATTGTGCTATGGTTTTAATATCGTCATCATTGAGCTTTTTAAAAGATGGCATTATAGCACCTTTTGAAGTTACATATTTGTTTTTGCTTCCATTTTTTATACTATGTATAAGTACATCTAATGAATTTCCTTTTTTCTTCGCAATATCTTGAAAAGCCGGTCCAACGATTTTTTTATCTACTCGATGGCAAGCAAGACACCCATTTGTAAGGACTAATCTTTCCCCTTTTGGCATTGCATTGAGCTTATTTTGGATTTGTTGTGCTTCATCTAGATTTTTTTGTGTAAAGTGAAAAAAGATATATTGTGCAATAGCTTGGAGTTCATCTTGTGTGACTTTTCCTTTTTGAGAAGGCATTACACCATAACTATCTAAACTTTCTTTATCACAAAATGATTTACTTCTGCTTGGAGCAATAACATAATCTTTTACAAAAGCAATTGCATTTGGGATTCTTTCGCTTTCATTATTGGCTGGAACAAAATTTTTGACATGAAAGGCAACAGCCATCATTGGGGGTGCTTTTTCATTTTCAAATGTTTGTGGAGGAAGGTCAAGATTATGACATTGGCTACATTTTTGTTGTAAAAGTTTTTCACCATCTAAGTTAGACTTATGTGCATTTTGAGAACATCCAATAAAAAAGAGTGCAGTTGCAAGAAAAAGTGATCGTTTCATTTTTTATCCTTTGTGATATAATTTCCCAGCAAATGGGATAGAAATAAATGCTAAAATAGCGGCTATTTTGTAAGTAAATTCCAATCCTAAGTGGTCACCAAAACCACCTATGATGAAAAGAATAAGAGAATTGATACTAAAATTAATACTCATATAAATACTATTGATAAATGTTGGCATTTTTGTATCGAGTTCATGAATAATAGAAAGCAATATAGGGGCATTGGCAAACATAAAAATTCCTAAAAGTGCTAAAATAAAGAGTGTGGAATAAAATGTTGAGATAAATAAAAAGCTACTCATTATAAGTGCTGAACCACTTGACATAAAGAGCAGTGTTTTTTGTCGTCCTATTTTATCTGAAATGTTTCCTGAGATAAATGTTCCAATAACTCCAAAAAATTGTAAAACTGAAAGAGCAATAGTTGCATCCCATAAAGAAAACCCTTTTTGTGTTAGATAAACAACAAGATAGAGTGTTACTGCCATTTTCATAGCTGATTGAAAAAATAAAAATCCTGCTATTTTGATAAAAAGTGGTAAAAAATTTTTTACTTCTTGTAAGGCATCGCCTTTTTCTCTTTTTTTGACAAAGTTTGTATGGGTGAGTTGAAAATCTTTGAGTTTATAGTATAAAATAAGAGAAGCAATCATCCCAAAAGGGATAAGTCGCCAAGTTCCGTGAAGTCCCCATAAAGAGATAGCTCCTGTAATGATAAGAGGTCCAATAGTTCTTGCTAATTCTCCCCCTCCCATATAGTAACTCATCCCACGACCAATGGTATTTTGAGATGATGCTTTGATGATTGTTGGAGATGGGATGTGAAATAGTGTAGAAGATATTCCAGCAATAATTAGTAAAAAAACAATAAGAGCATAAGAGTTTGCAATCCCAAGCAAAGACATACTAATAGCAGTGAGTGTGGGAGAGAGTATAACAAAATATCGTGCATCACTTCGTTGTATTAATAATCCAAAAAAAGGATTAAAAAGCGATGCAAGTTTTCGAGCAATTTCTAAAAAAGCACTCATCATTAAACTCATATCAAGTTTTTCAATAAGAAGAGGTAAAATAGGAGCTAAAAATGATGCATAAGTATCTTGTACTAAATGTGCAAAAGAGATAATAAAAACAAAATTCTTTTGAGATTTCAAATTTTTTTATCCTTTTTTCTAAAATTATAATCAAAAACAATTTTTATATTAATTAAAAATTATAATTTTAGAAAAAAGAAGGAGATTTTTGGGGAAAATTCCCCAAAATTATGAAATGAGAAGATTTTTAAGGTCTTCTTTTGCATCTCCTGTATAGTGTAAATCAAAAGTATCAATTAAAAATTGTGTGATATTGTCATTAAAGAATTCTGGTGATTTTGGTCCTAAATAGATATTTTTAATCCCCAAACTAAAGAGTGCAAGGAGAATAATAACTGCTTTTTGTTCCATCCAGCTAAGAACAATTGAGATAGGAAGGTCATTAATAGGTGTATTGAGTGCTTCACTAATTGCTTTTGCAATTTCAACAGCACCGTTGCTATCATTACATTGACCAAGGTCTAAATATCTTGGAATATCTGTTCCTTTAATTGTACCAAAATCTATATCATTAAATCGGAATTTTCCACAAGAAGATGTGATGATGATACAATCTTCTGGTAAGTTTTCAGCCATCTCTCTATAATAATTTCCAGCTTTACCTGGAGCATCACAACCACCAATGACAAAAAATTGTCTAATTTTTTTCTCTTTAAGTGCTTCTAAAATTTGTGGAGCTAATGTTAGGATAGTTTTGTAATGGTGTCCTGTTGTTAAAGTTAAATCATCTTCCATTACCGTATCTTCACACGCTAAAGTTGTTTCGATAAGTTCTGTAAAGTCAAATCCTTCTATTTTTCTTGCACCTTCAATACCTACTATTTTATAAGTAAATACTCTATCTAAATAATTAGCATCTTTTTTAGGTGGAACAATACAGTTTGTATTTACAACAAAAGTTCCTTTAAATCTCTCCATCAATTTTACTTGGTCAAACCAAGATTTTCCAACATTTCCTTTAAGGTGTTTATATTTTCTTAGTTCTGGATATCCGTGTGCTGGAAGCATTTCAGAGTGTGTATAAACATTAATCCCTTTTCCTTCAGTTGCTTTAAGGAGTTCTTCAAACATTTCTAAGTTATGCCCACTCACTAAAATCGCTTTTCCTTCAACCATATTTTGAGGGATTTGAACAGGTGTTGGGATACCAAACTTTGCAGTGTGTGCATTGGAGAGTTTATCCATCACTTCAACACCAGCTGCTCCAACTTTCATAAGTTGTTTGATATGGTCATCAAAATTAAAGTTTACATTTGTGAGTGTAAAATAAAGTGTCTCAGCAATAACATCATCAACACTTTTTGTCTCTTGTGGTGCTAACTCATTGAGGTGTTCTCTATAAGCACTTAAACCTTTAAGACCATAAATCATCGTATCTTGGAGATTTGCAAGTGTTTCATCTTTTCCACAAGTCCCAACACTTTGACCATTACTTCCACACCCATTTATCATACTCATTTCACATTGATTACAAAACATACTCATTTTAGATTTCTCCTAAATTTTTTTATAGGGCGAAGTATAATTAAATTGAGAATTATTTTCATTAACATATGTTAAGAGAATTGTTTTTTGAGTTTATCCTTATCGATAGAGAGTTTGTTTTTTTCCTCTTTTATGATATTTTCTTCTTTGAATTTTTTTAAGACTCTTGAGAATGTAACAGGTGTTATGTTGAGATTTTCTGCTATTTGGTGGTGTTTAATACACATAAGACATTTTTCATTTTTATAAAGAAATTTTGCAACTCTTTGTGTTGCATCCATTGTAAGTTGTGTAGATATAACATCATTTAAAGCTAAAATTTTTTGTGAAAGGGATTTGATGACATAAGGGGCTATTTGTCGGTGATATAAAAAATCTTTTTTAAATTGTTTATAATCTATCTTAAGAATTTTAGAATGGCCAATAGATTTTGCCGTTGCTGGAAATGGTATGTTATTGAAATTTGAAATTTCAGCGATAAATTCTTGAGAAAAAAATTGTTTTAAAATGATGGGTTTGCCTTTTGTATTTGTTTTATAAATATCAATACGACCATCAATTAAAAAATAAAGATAATCACTTTGCTCATTTTCATAAAATAAGATATTTTCATCATCAAGGAGTTTGATAGTAGAAATTTTTTCTAAAGATTTGAGTTCATCTTTGTTGAGTTGAGAAAAAAGAGCTATTTTTTTGAGTTCATCTATCATTTTTATATCCTTTAGGATGAAAACTTTTGAGAAAAAAGTTGTATTGCTTTATCTCCACTACAATGGGTTGGTTTTGCACATTGGACACCCATTTGTTTGAGAGTATGAATGGTTTGTAGGATTGTTGTTTCATCACTTTTTAAAAGATGAAAACCACCCATAACACAAGTGATATTTTGTTGGATAACTGCTTGTGCTACTTTTGTGATATTTTCTATCCCAAAATGACCACAACCAGTAAGGACACTATTTTTATCATTATTTTGGATAATGAGGGATTGTTCTGGTATATCATCACCCAATACCCCAGTTGTATAGAGATTTGCAAAGAGTTTTTGTGGTTTTTTTGTGCAAATGACTACCTCTTTGACAAGTGTTTTTAAATCATTGATGAGATGTTTTGATAAAGAAGAAGGGACAAAAAGCGTTACATTTGGATTGAGTTCTATGATACTATCAATCCCTCCAATATGATCCCAATGTGCATGAGTAATAAAGATATATTTTATCTCTTTGACATCAATTTTGAGATGTTGCATATTTTTTAGTAAAACTCGTCCATTACTTCCAGTATCAAAAAGGAGTTTATACTCTTTTAAATAAGCACTAAACCCCCAAAGAGATTGGCATTGGTTACAAACTTCATAGTTATCAAAAAGGATTTGTATCATTGTTATTTCTTGATATAAGTTATAAAATTATCTGTTTCTATCTTTTGAGAATATACTTCATACCCTTTTTTCTCAAACTCTTCAATGAGTGGTTCTGGTTTAAAATCAGAAGTAATAGTTAAAATATCACCATCATTGAGTGTTTTTAAAAGAGCAAAAGATTTTGCTAATGGATTTTCATCATTTTCTAAAAGAGTATTGGCATTGATGGTTGCTTTTGGTGTTTGTGTAATCCATGTTGGAATTTCTAAAGTTTCTTTAGATGTTTCTTCATTTTGGAGAGTTATTGGAGTTTGTCCAACTGAGATGCGAAGTTGATTAAGTAAGTCCATAGGACTCATTCCACCTACTATGGCAGCTTGTTTGACACTTGCTACTTTTGCTAATGTTCTTCGAAGAACAGGGTTGTTGAGTTTTTTAAATTTTGGATTAATTTTTATAAGTGTATCTTTCATCCCTTCATAATCATTTAATAACTCTGCGATTTTTGTTTCTAATGTAATCTCTTTCATACTTTTATCTCCTCTGTAATTTGATACTAACAATTAACCCAATAAACAATAAAAAAATGCTTAAACTATAAATAAGTGCATAACTTGCAAATATTTTTAATAAAAATCCACCAAGAATAGGGAAAAATAATCCAAGAGAACTAAGATTGGTTTGGATAGCAGTGTAGATAGGGCGTTTTTCTTCTGGAGCTATCTCTATGATGAGGTTCATTCCACTATTACTAAAGCCATCAAGTGCAATGCCATAGAGAAAAAATACGATGGCATAGATATAACCATTGGTTGCAAAGAGTGCGACTATAAATGCAACTATCATAAAAGAAAAACTTAAAATAAGCATCTTTTCATAGTTGCTAATTCTTCTCCATAAAAAAGAGCTTCCTATGATGCTTCCAACCATTTGCACCATAATAAACCCTCCTAAAATCCATCCAGTTAAAGCAATGCTATTTTTTGCTTCTAAGATAACAAATGGGATAGCAAGATACGAAGCAAAACTTAAAAAAATAGCAAAGGTTTGTTGTTGGAGTCGTTTATCTTCTTGAAAAATAGCAAAAGCATTTTGAATAAAAAGTCCAAAATGTTTCTCTTTTTGTTGGACATTTTTTTTTGCTGGTTCATCATTGATGGTTGCAAAAGTAAAAAATCCTATCCCCATAATAAAACTACTCACAATAAACAAATAAGCATAATTAAGAGGTGCTTCAAAGTTTCCAAGTACATACCCAGCAACTCCACCACTAATGATAGAAGCAATAGAACCTGCAACTTGACGGTTTGCCATTGTTTTTCCACGGTAGGTTTTAGAAAAAAGTTTTGCTTGAAGTTCTTTAAAATAAATTGCACCAAATCCAGCAGAGAGAGAAAACCCAAAAAGTCCAAATCCTATGATAAAAAGGGTAAGGAGTTTATTGGTATCTCCAATAAACATAATCCCAAGCCCTATAATAAACCAAGAAAACCAACGGAAAAAAAAGACTTTTTTTAAATAGGGTAAAACTTTTTGATAACTTTGTGCGTGAAATGCAGCATAGAGTTGTGTTAAGATAGCTCCACCACGCAAAAGTGATACAAAAAGTCCAACAACAATAGCACTATCACTAAAATGCTCAATAATAAGTGGCAAAACCGTAGAAGGCTCTGCAATAGTGATAGCAAGAGAGAGAAAAAAAGCGTGGGCTACATTTTTGTAGTTATTGACTGGGTTATCTTGTTTATACATTATTTTTTCTCTTTATCTATTTTATCTGGGTCAAATTCACAACATTGATAGATTGTTTTTTGTGGATATTTAATATAATAATATCCATCTCTTAAAGTATAAAAACCAAATAAAATAACAGCAACAGCCGCAAGACGAATCATAATGTTTCTTAGTTTTCCATTTTTATAAAGCCCTACAAAAAATCCTAAACTAAATAAAGCTGGAATAGTGCTTAATCCAAAGACAAGCATAACAAGTGCCCCATAAAAAGCACTTGCAGTACTTGCTGCTGTAATAGCAAAAAAGTACACCAATCCACAAGGGAGTAAACCATTAAGCATTCCAAGGACAAAAAAGCTCCATAAAGAGTTTTTTGCTTGAAGGATTTCTCTAAAAGCTTTTGAATACCACGAGTTATTGGCAAAGGAGTGTTCAAAAAGGGTGAGAAATTTGATTTTTCCAGATAAAGAGAGTCCAGCAAGAATCATAAATGTACCAGCAAAAATGAGTAATAAACCATTTGTAAGATTATTAAAAGTAGCCACACCACCTAAAAATCCAAACATTGCTCCTAAAAGAACATAGGTAAAAATACGACCAAAAGAGTATAAAAGATGTGCGATAGATTGTTTTGTTTTGCTCCATTTTTGGTCTATTTTTGTAGAACTATATGCAACAACAATCCCTCCACACATTCCAATACAATGTCCAAAAGAGCCTAAAAAAGCGATAGTTATAATTGATATAAAGTTAATTGAATCCATAAAATGTTTTTTCCTTTAAGAGATGAGTTCAAATTTTTTTGTATTAAAATTATAATTATACACCTCACCTGTTTCAATAATATAATACCAACCATAAATTTTTAATTCTTTTTTTTCATATTTTTCTTTGACAAAAGGGTATGAGAGGAGATTTTCTATTTGTTTTAATATATTGAGTTGTTCAAGTTGCCAAGCTCTTAATTTTGTATCTTCAATAAAAGAGAGTTTTTCTTTTAAATCACTAACTATATCAAGCCATTTAGTAATGAGTGGCATTTTGTTTAGTTTTTCTTGAGGATAATAGAGTGCTTTTAAACCACCACAATTACTATGTCCACAAATGACTATATTTTCTACTTCTAAAGCTTGTACGGCATATTCTAAAACACTTGCTGAACATTTATATGTTGCATCATTGATAGAATAGGGTGGGATAATATTAGCAATATTGCGTAAAACAAATACTTCCCCGGGAAGTGTTTTTGTGATGAGGTTTGGAATGATTCTACTATCACTACATCCTATATAAAATGTATGAGGATTTTGTTCCTCTTTGAGTTCTTCAAAGAGTTCTTTGTGTGATTCAAAATCCTCCTCTTTAAATTGTAAAACACCATCAAATATTTTATGCACTTTTTATCCTTTTTGAAAATTTAATTCATTTTGTATTGTGATATGTGGAAATTTTTGTTTTAACATTTTTGCACCTATTCCATCTCCATAGTAGAGTATCTCTTTTTGTGTATTAAGAATTGGAGTTGTTTTATAACCACAGCTTGGAGATTTTGATTTTAGGACAATGGCATCTGTTTGGGGATGTTTTTTTAAAAATTGTGTTATTTCATTTTGTAAGAGTGTAGTGACATCTTTGTTGGTTGTATCTGTGATGATTTTTTCTTCATCATTTATACAAACAACATTGATTCTCTCACGTGGTGTGCCAAATACAGGAGCTTCTGGGCAAAAAGGGATAATTTCATACCCTTTTAATGCCTCTAAAACAGAATTTATTTTTTTTGTTTTTCCATCATAACGACAATATTCTCCTAAAATACAAGCAGAGACAATGACTTTTTTCTTAGCAGATGACAATGCTTTTTACCTCAGTCATCTCCTCAATAGCAAAACGAGGTCCCTCTCTCCCAACACCAGAGCGTTTAATCCCTCCATACGGTTGAATATCAAAACGAAGTGTTGGAATATCATTAATAACAACACCACCTGCTTCAAGTTCATCAATGGCACGATGCATTAAAGTAAGGTCATTTGTAAATACAGAAAACTGAAGTCCATATGGAGAATCATTCATCTTTTCAACTGCTTCATCAAAGCTTGATACCTTTACAAGAGAAACAATAGGAGCAAAAACTTCTTCACAAATGATAGCCATATCATCACGAACATTTGCCATAACACAAGGATAAAAAGTTTGACCTTCAACACGTGGGATAAGAAGTGGAACGGCTCCCTCTTTGATAGCAGAATCAACCCAATGCAATGCTCTTTGACATGCTTCTTGGCTAATGAGTGGTCCCATAAAAGTATCATCTTCATAAGGATTACCAACTTTGAGTTTTTTTGTTGCTTTTGCCATAAGTTCTGCAAACTCATCATAAATATCTTCTTCTACATAGATACGCTGAAGTGATATACAAACTTGTCCAGAATTGACAAAAGCACCCATAGCACATTTGGTTGCAGCTAAAGCTAAATCAGCCGATTTCTCAACAAATGTTGCCGCATTTCCTCCAAGTTCTAAAGCAACTTTTTTTATTCCAGCACTTTTTGTAATGATATTACCAACAGGAACACTTCCAGTAAATGAGATAACACGTGGGATATCTGAACTCACAAGAGCAGAACCAACTTCGGCATCTCCATAGACAACAGAAAGTGCATCAGGGATAGCAAATTCACTTTCTATAAAGAATTTTGCTAATTTATAAGCAGTCAGTGGTGCTTCTGGAGTTGGTTTGAGTACTACTGCATTTCCAGCAACAAGGGCAGGGCCAAGTTTATGAGCAACAAGATTAAGAGGAAAATTAAAAGGAGTAATAGCAACAACTACTCCTACTGGTTCTCGACGAAAAAATGCCATTGTTTTTTTCCCAGAAGGAAATGCATCTGTATTGATTGTCTCTCCAGCCATTGTTCGCATTGTTTCTGCACATAATGTTAAAGTTTCTATACAACGCTCCACTTCCACACGTGCAAAAGCGATAGGTTTTCCAACTTCATCAGTAATTGTTTTTGCCATATCTTCTTTGTGTTTACGAAGTTGTGATGCAACATCTAATATCCAAGAACATCTTTGAGCAAGGGGTGCTTTTTTTGTAAAATAAGATGCTTCTTTTGCAATTTGGAGTGCTTTTTTTGCATCTTCTTCATCACAAATTGGAGCAGTGGAGACTAACTCTTGTGTGTAAGATGAGTATTGTTTTGTTGTTTTTGTTTTTGTAGCAGTTTGTGAACCAAAAAATATTTTTGCATTTTTCATAATGAAACCTTGTAAGTTTTGTCATAATTTTATCTATAAAGAACTTATGTTATACTAAGTTGATTTTATTGGAGAAAATGATGAAAAAAATTAAAACAACAAGCTCAAATTTTAAACATCTTATGATAAATGATGCTTATTATGTTGATAAAACAAAAGAGATTATAGAGTTTTTTACATATGATAGTGATATTATCTTAATGCCTCGTCCAAGAAGATTTGGGAAAACACTTTTTTTATCAACTATCAATTATCTTTTTTCCAAT
>FPHP01000001.1_pt1 | contig 74290 bp, 64 predicted proteins | sample 1057371 | NCBI WGS metagenome assembly FPHP01 (sample SAMEA4473311, study PRJEB15554) | hydrothermal vent metagenome | biome: marine basaltic hydrothermal vent biome; feature: marine hydrothermal vent; material: water | place: Pacific Ocean | collected 2011-06-14/2011-07-23 | depth 1155 m
ATTGAATTAAAAGGTAGTGATATTAATCATGCTATTAAGCAAATAGAGAGTACTTTACAGCATTGTAGGCAAATACATAATAATACAAATAAAGAGTGTTATATTATCTTATCAAAATTTCCTAGTTCTGGAACGGATTCTCAAATATTAAAGAAAAAATTTAAAAAAAGAAACAAGGGAATACAATTATATATTGATAGCAAGATAAAAGAAGTTATCAGATAAGAAATATAAGTAAGAGATACTTAAATTCACTCCTTACTTTCATCAAGAAGAGTGAATTTTGAGAAGTAGCATTTTCTTGGCATTTTTGCTTTTTTAATAAATTTTGTTTGATGATTGAGGTGGTAATATATCTCTTTATTATATTTATCTCGAAGCTCTAAAAATTTCGCTTTTTTTCTTCCTCTTAGTCTCTTTTTTGTAACTTGAACAATTTTAAATGGGTCTATTGCTTCACCGTTTTTTCTGAGTTCAAAGTGAAGATGGGGACCAGTTGATCTTCCTGTTGTTCCAACATAGGCTATGACTTCCCCTTTTTTGACATATTTTCCACGTCTTATTCCTCTGCGAAAAGATTTTAAGTGGGCATATCTTGTTTCATATCCATCACTATGTTGTATTTTTATAAGATTTCCATAAGAACCAGCACGTGCTGCATAGATAATCCTTCCACTTCCAGCTGCGTGAACAGGAGTTCCACGTCTAATAGCAAGATCAACTCCAAGGTGTGCTTTCCATCTCTTTAAAATTGGATGCCATCTTCGTTTTGTAAATGGTGAAGATATTCTTGCCCCATGAACAGGCATATTAAGTAAAAAACCTTGTACTTTTGTTCCATTTTCATTGTAGTATTCATTATCATAATTCAGATAAATAAAATGTTTTTTCCCTTGCATCTCTATCATAGCTGCTTTGAGTATTGGCATAGAAAATTCATTACCAAGGCGATAAAACTGGTCATAAATCATCACAAGTCTATCCCCTTTTCGAATATTATTTTTAAAATCAAGTGAGTTTTGAAAAGCAGAGATAAAAATTTTTGCAAGTTTTACAGAGTGTGTTTCTTTGATGATATTGTAGTGTGGAGAGCTTGTGATGTGGAGCATAAAAGCTTCTGTTTTTTTTGTTTTGATAATAGGGATAATTTCAAAAAAATATTTTCCATTATCGAAATAGATATGGATTTGGAGTTCGTCATTTAAAGGGAGTAGGAGTTGATCAACAGTACCATCTTCTTTTTTTACAACACTATAATGGATTCCTGGAACCATCTCTTGAGTTAATATTTGGTCATCTTTATCTAAGTTATAATAAAGATCTCTTAGAGGGAGATGATGGTCTTGTAAAAATCCCAAATATGTTTTGTCTTTTGGCCATCTTTTTTGCTCTACTTCAGCGCCAAACAAAGAGACACACAAACTAATGATAAAAAAGAGACGTAACATAATAATAAATATCCTATATATTTTTTATAAGAAAAGATTGTAACATAAGTTTCTTATATTTAAGTTGGAGTTTGATATTATTTGGAGAAGATAAATAGGAATTTGAGATGATGCTAAGATTATTGTTTTTTATAATGTTTGTGATGAGTAGTACGGTATTTGCAGTGGAGAAGGAAACCCCACTTGTTGTTTCTGTTGAGTGGTTGGCACAACATTTAGAAGATGAAAATATTGTTATTATTGATGTACGAAAAAAAGAGGCATATCAAAAAGGGCATATCAAAGGAGCTGTAAATATGCCTGTTATGGAAGATTTTTTTACAAAAAAAGATTTGAAATTACCTTCTCTTTCTTTTTTGACAAATCTATTTTCAAATGCTGGAATTGATAAAAACACCCATGTGATTGTGTATGATAATGGCCAGTTTTGTTGGGCGGCAAGAGCTATTTGGGTGTTAAAGCTTCTTGGACATAATAAAGGGAGTTTTTTAGAATATAGTTATGGAAAATATGTCCAAAAACACCTCCCCATCTCAACAAAAGCCCCTCATTTAGTAAAAAAAGAGTTTATCCCAATGATAAATAACAATATGATAGCAACAAAACTCGATACTTTGATGGCAATTGGAAAAGATATCATTTTAGATGGACGAACTAAAGAGATGTATATGGGAAAAGTATCGATTGCAAAAAGATATGGTCATATCCCAACAGCAAAACTTTTTAGTGGATTAAATAATTATAAAAAAACAGAAGATGGGCATAAATTAAAAAGTTTTGATAAATTAAAAAAAGTATATGCTTCACTTCCAAAAGAAAAGAAGATGATTTTATATTGTCAAGATGGTGCAGATGCGGCATTAGATGATTTGATTATGCAAAGGTTAGGATTTAAAAATACTGTTGTGTATGAGGGTGGTTGGATAGAATGGGGAAATGATGAACGATTACCTATTGAAAACCCTTCAGTAAAAGAGAAAAAATAGAAGGACTTTATGAAAAAGGTATTGAAAAAGAAAGGTTCTATTAAACAAGAGCTCCTAAAAAGTATTTTTTTTAGTGTATTTAGTACAGCTTTTATTGGATATGCTTTGTTTTTTCAATTTTATATTGAAAAGGAGATAGAAGAGGATGTTCATACATCAAAAATTATAGGTGATTTAATAGGGCAAGATGTTGTAAAAATTATCTATCTTAATGATATTGCAACAGCGAGTGATGTCTCAACACAATTAAAATCATTTGAAAATATTTTAAATGTTACACTTCATAAAAAAGATGGGAGTGTATTTTTTCAATATGCAAAAGACAATAAACCCTATAAAGTTTCTTCTGTGTGCCAGACAACTCATTTAGATACTATCAAAAAAGAGGATAATTCTATTACATTTTGTTCAAAACTTTTTTATAATGATAGGTTTATTGCTTATGCAAATTATACATTTAAATTAGAGGGTTTTCAAAAGATTTTTTTTGATACGATAAATACATTTTTAATGATATTGCTATTTATCTTTTTACTCCTTTATATCCTCTCTTCTTATCAAGCAAGTAAATTTACAGCTCCTATTTTATATCTTGTGAAATTTTTAGAAAATATTAAAAATGAGCAATTTTTAAAAAATCGCATTACACGGCAAGAAGAAAATGAATTTGGGGTACTTTATGATGAGATAAATATTATGTTAGAGCGAATGGAGCGTGCATATTATGAAGTTCAAATTGCTTCTGTTGCATTTGAAACGCAACATGGGATGCTCATTGCAGATAAAGAACGAAAAGTTTTAAAAGTCAATCATTCTTTTGAAAAGATAACACAGTATAAAGAAGAGGAAGTGATAGGCAAAGAGATATCTTTTTTATCTCCAACACAAAGTTCAGATGAGTTTTATCAAGCAATAGAAAAGAGTTTAAAGACACAAGATTATTTTATTGGGGAATTAGATGATTATAAAAAAGATGGAACTCGTTATGATGCACAGATTTTAATCCAAACTGTTTTAGATGATGGAGGGGATATAGCATATTATGTTATCTCTCTTAGAGATATTACCAAAGAAAAAGAGACAAATCAAAAATTAGAACAACTAAAATATTATAGTCCACTTACTGGTTTGATGAATAGGACTTTATTAGAAAAAGAACTTCAAGAAGAATTAGAGAAAAAGAAAGAAAAAGTATATGGTTTTATTGGGATTAATATTGAAAAATTTAGAATGATTAATGAAGTCTATGGTTTTAGTATTGGAAATCAACTCTTAGCAAAAATAGCAAAAATATTACAAAATAATTTTAAAGGGCATAAAATTGCTCAAATAGGGATTGATGAATTTTTTCTCTGTTTTTCTTATGAGAATACAAAGGATATTTATGATGTTATAGAGTTTGAAGCACAAAAGATAGTACAACTCTTTCAAAAACCATTTATTATTGATAATAAAGAGCTGTTTGTTTCTATTCATATGGGGATAACTACACAAAAAACGAATGAATTAAAAGATGTAAAAACTATTTTAAAAGAGGTAGTTGGAGCTATCAATATCGCAAAAGAACAAGATAAGCTTTTATCATTTTATGACCAAAGTTACCAAATAAAATCTATGGAGCATTTAGATTTATACTCTCAGCTTAAAAGAGCGATTAAAAATGGTGAATTTGAACTTTTTTATCAATTACAAACCAATGAAAATAAAGAGTTTGTAGGTGCTGAAGCATTGATGCGGTGGAGAAAAAGTGATGGAGAGATTGTTCCACCATATAAATTTATTCCACTTTTAGAAAATTCTGGACTTATTTTAGAGTTGAGTTATTGGATTGTAGAGACGGCTTGTTTACAGATTTTAAAATGGCAAGAAAATGAAAAAACAAAAAATTTCACTCTTTCTATTAATGCATGTGTCAAAGAGTTTTATAGTAAAAATTTTATTAAAAATATTCAAGATAACCTTCAAAAATACAATGTTCCAAAAGGACTTTTAAAAGTAGAGTTACTTGAATCTATGCTTGCTGGAGATATCGATTTTGTTTTAGAGAGGATGCAAAGTTTAAGGGCTCTTGGAGTAAAAATCTCTTTAGATGATTTTGGGACAGGATACTCATCTTTGGCTTATTTAAAAAGACTTCCTATCAATCAAATAAAAATTGACCAAGGTTTTATCAAAAATATCACACAAGATAAACACGATAGAGCTATTGTAAAGAGTATTTTATCACTTCAAGATGCTTTTGATGTTCATATCATTGCAGAGGGTGTAGAAACAAAAGAGGATTATGAGCTTTTAAAAGAGATGGGTTGTTATTTATATCAAGGATATTATTTTGCTAAACCAAAACCAATTAGTGAAATAGAATTATAAAGAGGTATTATGAAAAAAGTATTGTTATTAGTTGTGAGTGTGTTGAGTTTATATGGTTCTATGGTTTCTTCTATTGTAGATGTTTATGAGGATGAAGCAGTCATTCATATAGAAAAAGTAGATGTTGGGATGTCTGGTTTTGTGATAAAAAAATTTCCTTTTGGGCATAGTAGTATTATTGCTCAAGGTGTTGTTCAAAAGTTTGACCCTTCTACAAAAAAAGCAACATTAAAGATAGAACCGTATCATTTATTTGATAATGAATCATTACCAACATTAAATAAAAAGGTAGAAAAAGGGGATGAAGTTCTTCTTGGTTTTGGATATTCACGTGCATTGCTTATTGCTCCAACAGAGGAGATATACTATAAGATAACAAAACAAAATCCAAATATTAAATGGATTCATCCAGATATTTTTGCAACTATTCTCTCTTTAAAAGGGCATCCAACACCATTAGCATCAGATTTTATCTCTTTTGCTCATTCGATGTTTATTGGATTGATATTTATTTATGTTGATAAAAAGCTCTATATGTTAGATGCACTAAGTTTACAAACTCTACAAACATACAATGTCCCATTTCAAGCAACAACCAAACCTCATTTACCTTTTTATACTAGAGTAAAAAAGATTAGAGCAAATTGGTTTGGTGAAGGAAGTAGTACTTTAAAAGCTTATAAACCATATTATCAAAAACTTTTACAAGAGGATAAAAAATGATAGAACAAAAGCATATTGATTATTTTACATCAATTGTTGGAGAGGAAAATATTTACAGTGATAAAGCACACCTTTTGGCATATTCATACGATGCAACAAGGGAGCATTTTGAACCAGATGCTGTGATATTTCCAAGAGATGAACAAGATATTAGTGATGTTTTAAAATATTGTAATGAACATAAAATCATCATCGTAGCACGTGGGGCTGGAAGTGGTTTTACAGGTGGTGCATTGCCAAGTAGTGGAGGGATTATCCTTGCTATGGAAAAACATATGAATAAAATCTTAGAAATTGATACAAAAAATATGGTAGCAGTTGTGCAACCTGGCGTTATCAATAAAGATTTACAAAAAGCAGTAGAGGAGATAGGATTATTTTATCCACCAGACCCAGCATCACAAGATTATTCAACTATTGGTGGTAATGTGAGTGAAAATGCAGGGGGAATGCGAGCGGCAAAATATGGAATAACAAAAGATTATGTGATGGCAACACGTGCAGTGCTTCCAAATGGTGATATTATTCGAGCAGGAAAAAGAACGATTAAAGATGTTGCTGGATATAACATTAGCGGTATTTTAGTAGCAAGTGAAGGAACTTTAGCAGTTTTATCTGAAATTACTTTAAGACTTATTCCAAAACCAAAGCTTACAAAAACTGCTATGGGGATATTTGATAGTGTTGAAGATGCAATGAATGCAGTATATAAAACAATAGCAAGTGGTGTGACACCTGTGGCTATGGAGTTTTTAGATAATTTAACAATTCAAGCAGTTGAAAAAACTTTTCAAAAAGGGCTTCCTGTTGATGCTGGGGCTATTTTGATTTGTGATGTTGATGGTAATTTAGAAGATGATTTAGAATTTCAATTAGCACAAATTGAGAAAGTATTTTTTGAAAATGGATGTAGAGAATTTAAAAAAGCAAAAAATGAAAAAGAAGCAGCAGATATTTGGTTTGCAAGAAGAAATGCTTCTCCATCTTTGAGTGTGTATGGAAGTAAAAAACTCAATGAAGATGTTACAGTACCACGTGCAGTTTTACCAGAACTTCTCAAAAGATTTTATGCAATTGCTGAAAAATACCAAATAAAAATCCCATGTTTTGGGCATACAGGTGATGGAAATGTTCATACAAATGTGATGGTAGATGGTTCAGACCCAAAACAAGTAGAGATAGGGTATAAAGCGATTAAAGAGGTATTTCAAGCCACAGTTGACCTTGGTGGAACACTCTCAGGAGAACATGGGATAGGGCTTGCAAAAGCCCCTTATATGAAGATGGCTTTTACAGATGAGGAGATGGCATTATTTCAATCTATTAAAAAAGCATTTGACCCAAATAATATTTTAAATCCAGCAAAAATGGGTTTAAGTAAATAAATTTTTCCCATTATGGGAAAAATTTATGAAAAGTGTGCAATTTTTTCTTCACTCATTGCATTAACTCTTCTATAAGAAGCTTCAAGTGTGTGAATGAGTTCTTTAGTGATTGGCTGAAGTTCTGTAAAATACATTTTTGCTTTATCTATAAGAAGCGGGTCAACTTTATTTTTTCCAAGTAAAGTACTAAGCAGACCTTTTTTTTGGTCTTTAAAAAAGATATTGTAGATTTTGATGTATTCTCTGTGCCATTGTTCGTGGTATGTATCTAACTTTGAATAAAACTGTGTCCCAAGAATCTCTTCGAGATGGTTATTTTTATCATAAAACCATTTTCCAAATGCACAATCTGTTTTTGTAACAGGTGTTGGTGCATCTACTTCTGCTCCATTTAAAAGTGTTTCAATTTTTCCCATTTGTGCTTCGTGTGATGCTTTTGCTTTTTCTAATGCCTCTAAAACCTCTTGTTTTGTCATCGTATCATCCTATTTCATAAATTTTCTTTTTATATTGTTGCATAAATTTAATAAAAAAATTATATAATTACAAAAAAGATTAAAAAAGGTTAAAAAATGGCAAAACCAACACCAACAGATCATGAAATTAAATTAGACCCAAAAAGATATATTGTTTCAAAAACAGATCCAAAAGGGATTATTGAGTATGGAAATGACTACTTTGTAGAGATTTCTGGATATAGTGAGGCTGAGCTTGTTGGAAAACCTCATAGTATTATTCGACACCCAGATATGCCAAAGATAGTTTTTAAAATGTTATGGGATAGAATCTCTAAGGGTGAAAATATTTTAGCCGTTGTAAAAAATATGGCAAAAAGTGGGGATTATTATTGGGTTGTTACAGAATTTGAAGCAAAAAGAGACCCAATTACAGGGGAAATTATCTCATACACTGCTTTTAGAAAAGCTGCTCCAGAAAAAGCAAAAGAGGTGATGGAACCAATTTATAAAAAGCTTGTAGAGTTAGAAAAAGAGGGTGGTATGGAAGCAAGTGGGCACTACCTTCGTGGCTTTTTAGAAGAAAGAGGACAGACTTATGATGAGTTTGTTGATGAGCTTGTTGGCAATAAAGGGATTTTTAAAATGTTCTTTACTGCTATGAAAAAAATCTTTTCATAAACAAATTTAAGATAAAATATCCTTTTTTACAAAGGATATTTTTTGAATTTAAAATCACAAATTTTACAAGAAAACCTTCCAATTCCAGAAAACTTTTTTTCTCTTATACAACAGTATAAAGAGCATCTTTTTCGATGGAATAAAATCCACAATCTCACCGGTGCAAAAGATGAAGCTACAATTGATGCTTTTATTTTTGATGCTGTATTTCCTATAAGTTTTTTACCAAAAATAGAAACAATGATGGATATAGGAAGTGGTGCTGGATTTCCTGGGATGATTTTGGCAATGGCACTACCAAATACACAAGTGACACTTGTTGAACCACTTAGTAAACGGGCGAGTTTTTTACAGTTCATTAAGGCTTCTTTAGGATTAGACAATGTTGAAGTTGTCAAAAAAAGGGTTGAAGAGATGGAGCCAAGGATTTTTGAACTCATCACTTCACGTGCTGTTACCCAAACAGATATGCTTTTAAAACTTAGTAGAAATTTTAGAGATAAAGATACACAGCTTTTATTTTATAAGGGTGAAAATGTGTATGATGAGGTAAAAAATTATAAAAATTATAAGATTATTACAGGGCATAAAAGGCACTATTTATTAATGAATGGAGATGATAATGATATTTAAATTATTACTAATTGTTGGTGTTATTTATGTGATTTATACTTTTTTTCTTAAAGAAAAAAATAAAAAAATAAAATCAGATAATAAAAATGCACACGATATGGTAGAGTGTAAGAGTTGTGGAGTGTATTGTGAATTAGAAGATGCCATTATAAAAAATGGGCAGTATTATTGTTCGAAGGAGTGTTTAAAATGATTTTAATTGGGCATAGGTTTATTGAGAGTGAATCTTTGTATCATATTTTAGATATTGATGCGATTAAAAATACACCACCATCTTCTACACTTTATATAGAATTTAGTGAAGATAATCTTGATATTATTAACTATGCTAAACTCAATAATATCCCAATAGCTTTAGAAGTTCATTCTATAGAAGCACTTATCTATGGTGCAAATTTTGGTGCAAAGTATCTTGTATGTTATCCATCAGAAGCAAAAACATTTCAAAAGCTTGCAGAAACATACCTCTTTGATGCAAAAATTTTAGCAAAAATTGAAGAGGATAAAGAGATAGAAAAAATGGCATTAGAGGGGATAGATGGAGCTATCTATCCAAAAGGGATAGTAAAAATTAGCTCTTAGGATATGTTCCCATATCAGGATGTGAAGGGATTCTAAAAAAAGTATATGGTGGGAAAGTAGTTGGAAGTATAATTTGGTTGGTATTTCCACTATGAACTTCTTCCCACACTTTTCCTTTAACAGATTTGAGTTGTTTAAACTTCATATAGAGTCTGCCATCTTTTTCATATGTTGTTCCATATTCATTATCTACAATATCTATTTTACTATGAAGTGGAGCAACAACTTCAAGCTCATCGCCTGGTAATGTTTTATACTTGCAAAGAAAATATTTTCCAGAAGCATCAGTGACACCGCTAACTTGATGTGTTCCAAGTTGCATTGTAAAATCTAAACTTTGTGTATCGTGCTTTTCAAAAGGGCGAGAGATAAGATAGGCATCAGTATAGCCACGATTTTGGAGTGATTGAAGCTCATATTGGTATTTTTGACTCTCAAATTTATTGGCATAATAATCATCAATTGCCATTCTATATGCTTTTGTAGTTACTGCTGTGTAGTAGGCAGTTTTTGTTCTTCCTTCTATTTTGACACTATCAACTGCACCACTTTCTAAAATCTCTGGAATGTGAGAAGCAAGGTTGAGGTCTTTAGAATTCATAATGTAAGTTCCAACCCCTTCATTTTCCTCAAGTTTAAAGAGTGTTCCAGTTTCAGGATTTGCAGCATATAATTCATAAGGAAAACGGCAATCATTTGCACAACTTCCACGATTTGGTACCCGTCCACTTTGCAAAGTAGAGATAAGACATCTTCCACTATATGCAAAACACATAGACCCGTGGACAAAGACTTCAAGTTCTAAATCTGGAAGCTCTTTTTTAATCTCTTGTAAATCTTTTAAAGAGATTTCACGTGCAGTGATAATGCGAGTTGCTCCCATATCGTAGTACACTTTTGCATCTAATACATTCATCACATTTGCTTGTGTAGAGAGGTGTAGTGGCATATCTGGGACAAGTTCGTGACAAAGTTTTAAAACTCCCGGAGTTGCAACAATAAAAGCATCAGGCTTTAATTTTGCCATTGCTAAGATATGTTTTTTTAACAGATTGAGTTGAGAGTTAAAAGGAAAACCATTGATAGTGGCATAGACTTTTTTCCCTCTTGCATGGGCATATTGTATCCCTTCTTCAAACTCTTCCATACTAAACTCTTTTCCAGAGCGAATACGAAGAGAAAAATGGCTCACACCACCATAGACAGCATCAGCACCAAAATCAAAAGCAATTTTTAGCTTTTCTAAGTTCCCAGCAGGTGATAATAATTCTACTTTTTTCATTTTTGTCCAAATTGTTCAAGTAATGCTTCAATATCATCCATTGAAGCAACTTCATTGTGAGTATCGCCAATGATGTGTTGTGCAGATGAAACTCTGTGTTCATCATCAATTTTCCCTTCAAAGAGGCTGTTCATATATTTTGAAAGGGCACGCATCACATTGATAACACGCTCGATTTTTTGACGGTGGATATCTTGGTATTGCATAATATCCATAATATTCATAATGCTATCGCCATTATTTTGAATAGATTCAATTAAGGCTTCAGTATCTGTAACGGCTTGTTGATTTTTTTCTAATGATGTTTGAAAAGTTGTGATTTCTGGAAATTTTGCACTGAGTTTTGTAAAGAGTTCTACATTTTCATTAAGTGTTTCAAGGATATTATTTGCATTTTCCTCTTTTTCCATCATATCATTGCTGATATTATCTAAAATATCAAAAATTTCAGTTGCTTTTTCCTCACTCTCTTTAGTAACATCATCGAGTTGATGTACCATTTTATTTTCATCAGTTGCAGGAAGTGGAAGTTTTTCTGCTATTTCATCTGGGATGACTTTAGTATCTATATCAAGGTCAATATCTGTATGAGGGTTTTCTTCCTTTTGCTGTTCTTCATCTTGAGTCTCATCAAGTGGTACATCATCTTCTAAATCGTCCATACCACCACTCATCAAAGCATCTAATTCTTCTTGTGTCATTACATTTCCTAACAAAACATTATTTACTGTGGTAATAATAACATAATTTGGTTAAAATTATGAAACAATTTAGAGGTGTGAAAAATGATAGTAGATTTACATAACCATACAAAATTATGCAACCATGCCACAGGGAGTATAGAAGAATATATCGAAGTGGCAATTTCTAAAAAAACAAAATATTTTGGTTTTTCAGACCATGCACCAATGGATTTTGATGAGCAATATCGAATGAGTTTTGATGCGATGCAAGGGTATGAAGAGGCTGTTTTAAAAGCAAAAGAAAAATATAAAGATGATATAGAAATTCTTTTAGGATATGAGGTGGATTATCTTCCAGGGTATATGGATGAGCGAGTATTACAAGCAGATGTGGATTATCTTATTGGTTCTGTGCATTTTATAGATGGATGGGGATTTGATAATCCAGAGTTTATTGGTCGTTATGAAGAAGAGGATATTGATGATATTTGGCAAAAATATTTTCAAAGTATTCAAGCAATGGCAAATGCAAAACTTTTTGATATTGTGGGGCATCTTGATTTAATTAAAGTATTTCAATTTATGCCAACAAAAGATATAATAGAGATAGCAAATGATGCACTCTTAGCAATCAAAGAAGCAAATATGACTATTGAGATAAATGGTGCAGGATATAGAAAACCAATAGGGGAAGCTTATCCATCAAAACTCCTTTTATCACGTGCTTATGAGCTTGGGATTGATATCACATTTGGTTCTGATGCACATGCACCACAACAAGTTGGTTTGTATAGTGATGAGGTGATAAATTTAGCAAAAAGTGTTGGCTATACACAATGTGTTGTGTATAAAAATCGACAAAAAGAGTTTGTTGATTTGGGGTAAGATATTTTGAAAATTTTATTGTTTATTATTTTATTTATAGGAGAGATTTTAATGGGAGCAAAGATAAAGTATATTGAAGTAGATGGAAGTAAGATACCTGTTATTTTTGAAAAAGATACACGATTACCACTTGTAAATATGCAGTTTGTTTTTACAAATAGTGGCAGTGTGACAGATACCAAAAAAGCAGGTCTTGCAAAACTCAGTGCAAAATTACTCAATCAAGGAACACAAAAAGAGGGAGCTGTGGCATTTGCACAGATGTTAGAAGAAAAAGCAATCTATATCTCAGCAGTTGCTGGAAAAGAGACATTTGTTATAGAAGCAAGCTCTTTAAAAGAGGAGTTTGATGATACTTTATCGTATTTTCATCAGCTCTTAGATGACCCAAATCTCACACAAGAAACATTAGAAAAGATAAAAACAATGACTATTGGTTCATTGATGAGAAAAGCAGGGGATTTTGATTATGTTGCATCAACAACACTCAAATCTATTTTATTTGAAGGGACTGTACTTGCACAACCATCACGTGGAAGTGTAGAGAGTGTTAAAAGTATTACATTAGAAGATATTCAAACATTTTTATCGCATCATATCACACAATCAAATCTTATCATTGTTCTTGGTGGAGATGTGAATTTTAAAGATATAAAAGAGAAAATAAAAAATATCATTAAAGATTTTCCAAAAGGGAAAAAAGAACCACTAAAAAAATACAATACAATTAAAACACCAAAAGAAAAAATTATTCGTAGAAATACAAAACAAGCTTATATCTATTTTGGTTCTCCTTATTATATGGATAGAGAAGATGAGGATTATTATAAAGCACGTGTGGCGATGTTTATTTTGGGTTCTGGTGGATTTGGTTCAAGACTTATGGAGGAGATACGTGTAAAAAAAGGTTTGGCATATTCAGCATATGCAAGAGTAAGTGTTACTCATTCAAGTAGTTATATGAGTGGATATTTACAAACAAAAATTGACTCTATGGAAGATGCAAAAAAAACTGTTAATGATGTCATAGCAAATTTTGTCAAAAATGGTGTGACACAAGAGGAATTAGACCAAACAAAAAAATTTCTCTTAGGAAGTGAGCCTTTGCGTGTAGAAACACTCAATCAAAAACTTTATAGAAGTTTTCAAGAGTATTACAATAACCAACCACTTGGCTCAAGCCAAAAAGAATTGCAAAAGATTAAAAATTTATCTTTAGATGCATTAAATAAATTTATCAAATCTCATAGTGAAATTACACAATTAAGTTATTCAATTGTAACAAAATAAAAGGCAAGTGATGGAAAAACCAAAAGAGATAGCAACAAAATTCAAAAAACTTGGTATCTCCTCTTGGTGTGAACTTGCTTTACATATCCCTCATCATTATGAGGATTTTCGTTTACATCAACAAATAAAACCCAATCAAAATCAACTCATAGATGCAACCATAGAATCTCTCTCAAAAACTCCAAATACTCTGCAAATTAGTTTTTATGTGCATAATTTTGGTGTGAAGATGATGGGGGTTATCTTTAAACCAAAAAAATATATGTTTCATCAGTTTCAAGTTGGAATGCGAGATTTTTTTTATGGGCATATAGAGTGTAAGGGTGGGTTTTGTAGTATGAAAATGCCCAAAAAAATTACAAAAATTGGTGCAATTACCCCAAAATACAAATCTGCTTTGCGAAATGATGTGATGCTTCGTTTTATCCAAACCTATCTAACACCACAAAATTTAGCCAGTGAAGGATTAAAACAAGAGATAATAGATGAGATACTACAATTTCATTTTCCACAAAATGGGGTGATAAATCTTCAAAATATCCCCAAAAAAAGTTTAGAGAGTTTAAAATATTTAGAACTTTTTATCTATATGAAAAAATTACAAGCCAAAAAAAAGTATTTTCCAGCACTCAAAAAAATTACTGGAAGTTATGATGCATTTGTCAAAAGTCTTCCTTTTACTCTTACCAAAGAGCAACTCTTAGCCATACAAGATATTCAAAAAGATTTTTCAAGAGATATTGCAACAAAAAGGATGGTTGTTGGAGATGTTGGGAGTGGTAAAACGATGGTTATTTTGGCAAGTGCTTTTATGAATAGGGAAAATCGTACTATTTTAATGGCACCAACAACTATTTTGGCCAATCAACTCTTTGAAGAAGCACAAAAATTTTTGCCTCAAATAAAAAGTATATTAGTCACAAACAAAACAAAAAAAATAGACCTTGCTTCATATAGTTTTATCATAGGGACACACGCTTTGTTGTATAGAGAATTACCACAAGCAACACTTGTGATGGTAGATGAACAACACCGCTTTGGGACACAACAAAGAAATATGTTAGAAAAATTAGTCACAAAGAGTGCATTAAAACCCCACTATATCCAATTTTCAGCAACTCCTATCCCAAGAACTCAAGCAATGATAGAAACAGCTCATATTGATGTTAGTTTAATTACATCAACACCATTTCAAAAAGATATCACATCAAAAGTTATCCATAAAAGTGATTTTAAAGACCTTTTGCTTCATATCAAAGCAGAGATAGAAAAAAATAATCAAGTGCTTATTGTGTATCCTTTGGTAGAACAAAGTGATACACTTGCATACCAAAGTATAGAAGAGGCAAGAGGGTATTGGGAAAAAAATTTTCAAGATGTGTATGTTACTCATGGAAAAGATAAAGAAAAAGAAAAGGTGTTATTGGAATTTAGAGAAAAAGGGAAAATACTCCTTGCAACAACAGTAGTTGAGGTAGGCATCTCTTTACCAAGACTCTCAACTGTTGTGATTGTTGGTGCAGAGCGATTAGGACTCTCAACACTTCATCAATTAAGAGGTCGTGTGAGTCGAACAGGGCTTAAGGGGTATTGTTATTTATATACCAACCAAATAAAATCACCAAGACTTGAACAATTTGCAAAAACAACAAGTGGATTTGATATTGCAAATTTGGATTTACAATTTAGAAAGAGTGGAGATTTATTAAAAGGAACACAACAAAGCGGTTCAGAGTTTGTCTGGGTTGATTTAGCAGTAGATGAAAAGATAGTTCAAGAGGTTAAAAGGGATATTTTTAATAAATAAAATTTTAGATAGGAATTTAAAATATGGGTTTAAAAAAACTACCAATTGGGATACAGACATTTCAAGAGATAAGAACAAAAAATTATATCTATATAGATAAAACAAAAGAAGCATATGAACTTATAGAAAATTATAAATTTACCTTTTTATCTCGTCCAAGAAGATTTGGTAAATCTCTTTTTTTAGATACTTTGCATTGTATTTTTGAAGGACGTAAAGAGTTGTTTGAAAATCTTTATATTTATGATAAATGGAATTGGAAAGAGAAATATCCAGTCATCAAGATAAGTTTTAAAAATATTATAAATGAACAAGTATTATATAATGAAATATTTAAAAATTTACAAGATAATCAAAAAAGATTAGGTGTAAAATGTGAAAATAGTGATTATGCAAATTGTTTTGAAGAGTTAATTGAAAAAGTTTATGAGAAATATAATACACAAGTAGTGGTTCTAATAGATGAATACGATAAACCAATTCTTGATGTGGTTGAGGATATAGACCAAGCAAAAATTCATAGAGAGATTATTAAAAGATTATATTCTACATTAAAAGAAGATGAACGTTGTATCAAATTTGCTTTTTTAACAGGAGTATCAAAGTTTAGTAAAGCATCTATTTTTAGTGGGCTTAATATGATAGAAGATATAAGCTTAGTACCAAAGTTTGGAAATATATGTGGATATACTCAAAAAAATATAGAAAATGAGTTTTTACCTTATCTTGATGGAGTAGATTTAAAAAAACTCAAAGTTTGGTATAACGGTTATAACTTTTTAAAAGATGATGTTTATAATCCGTTTGATTTATTGAGATTTATTAAAAATGATTTTGTCTATAAAAATTATTGGTTTGAAACAGGTACACCAACATTTTTAATAAAACTCATTGAGCAAAATAACTACTTTTTACCAACCTTAGCCAATCTTGTAGTTGGAGATGAGATTTTAAATAGTTTTGATATTGAAAATATAAATATTGAAGTTCTTTTATATCAAGCTGGATATTTGACTATTGAGAAGATGAATATAACAAGAAGAGGTAAAATAGAATATAAATTAAAATTACCAAATGAAGAGGTAAAAATATCTTTTTTTGATATACTCATTGATTTTATGACAAATCAAAAAACTAAAAAAATAGAGTATCAAAATAATTTGTATGATGCCCTAGAGCAAATAAAAGAGAAACAATATGCTACTAAATATCTTAATGAAAACAAAGATATTTATCTTATTGGGATAAACTTTAATGAAGAGAAAAAAAATATAAGTCAATTTAAGTGGAAATTAGTAAAAGAATACCAATAATTAGGAGTGTTAAAAAGGGATATTACAATCCCTTTTTAATGTTTAATATAGTCCAAATTTTCCGTCATTTCTTTTGTAAAGAACACGAGTTTTATTTTCGTTATCTATAAAAATTTCAAATAATTTATCACTCTCTTTGAGGTCATTTAATACATCTTCTACTTCACGAGGTTTATAAAGTTCAAGCTCAACAGGAATGATTTCATCTTCCATAGCTTCTGCTACCTCTTTTACATCTACATTTTCTGCTTTGATAGTATTAAGACCAACTTTGTGGTGTTCTACCTCTTTATCGTGGATACGACGCATCGCTTTTTGTACTCTATCCATTGCAATATCAATAGCTGCATATAAATCTTCATCTTTTTGTTTTACGATGATTGAATTTTTGTGTGCAAGATTGATAACAAATTCAACAACTGAATGCTCTTTTCCTTTTTTTGAATGTGTTGAAACAATAACATTTACTGAAACAATATCCATATGGAATTTGCTAAGTGTCTCAATAGATCTTGTGATATGTTCTTTGATACCATCTGTGAGTTCTAAATGTTTTCCTGTAATTGAGATATTCATAGTTATCTTCCTTTTTTTGTTGGATTATAACATAAAACTTTTTGTATTGTTATAACTTTTCGATGGTTCTTCTAAAAAAATGGATAGGTTCTGTGGCAACATCTGGTTTTGTAGCAACTGAAATATCAATGAGTGCAGAGCCGTTTTGTTCTTTTGTTTGCACTGTTGTATAACTGTATTTACAATCATAATCATTACTATAAACATACTTTACAGAGATATTTATATCATAAATCTTATTTTGTGTAAAAGAACCACCTGTATAGGTACAAGGGGGATTTTGTGCGATTTGTAAAAGGGCATATTCTGTTGCACTTTGTGCAAGAAAACGGGATTCTTCATAGAGATAAATATCGGTTGTTCTTTTTGAAGTTTGCATAGTCATAGATAAAGAAAGAGCCATAATAGTTGATAAAATGACAATAACAGCAATTGCCATAATCATTGCCATTCCATCTCTTGAGGATTTTAAAAGATAGTTTTTTCTTTGCATATTGCATACTCCTCAACCAACTTGCTTTTAACACATACTTGAATTTTGACAACAGACCCAAGGGCTATGGCTCTAAATGTTGAGACATTTTCCATAATGACAACTGATTTTCCATCGGTGTATTTTTCTCCATCCCACGGTTGATAATCATAATAAAATGTTAAATTATTATCTTGTATAGCCACAGCATTTGCACTCCACGCGAGTTTGTAATACTCATACACATCAACACCACTAAAACTATTTGTATCAGTAGTGCCCCCTTTACGAGGGATAAGTTGGTAGATTTCATCACCCAATTTGATTGGGTGCATCATTTTATCTTGCGTGGTTATAGCATTGCCATCCCATCCATACCCATCAATATCGTTATCTCCCCCTACAAAATAAATAGCAGCATCATTAAACCCTTTATCTCCATATGAGAGTTTGTCTATAAGGTCATCTTCTGCTGAGGTATTTGTTTCTGGAGAGATGAGGCATGAGGCATTGGCATCTGCATTATCCAAATCTATAATCCCACTCCAATAGGGTTTTGTTATGCCACGAAACCCTTCTATATCGGTTTGTATCCATTCAATGATAGTATCATTTTCATTTGCTTGTGAGAGAGCAACATAAGAATCATCGCTTGGGTTTCTTCCTATGATAGAATCTTTGATGCGGTATTGGAGTCTATTTGCAACAAATTCGACAGCTTGTTGACTTTGTGCTTGGAGGGTGTTGTTTACTTTTGAAAAGATAAAACTCGAATAGGATTGTGCAAAAAATTCTACACCAAATTTTCCAAGTATTCCCATAATAACAATAACAAAGATGAGTTCTATCATAGAAAAAGCACTGCGTTGGAGCATTATTAATATCTCCTTTTATAAAAATCAACTTCACCAATATTGGCACTGTATGTTTTGAGCACGGTAATGAGATTACCATTTTCATCTGTAATGTTGATATCTATCTCTTTCATATCTTCATTTGTTCCATTAAAATCAACATCTCTTTGTACACTAATAGTGTATTTGTAACTTTTTTTATATCCTTGAGCACTACTGTTATTATCAAAAAGTTCTTCATTATTTGTTTGCATATCTTCAAGAGCAAAAATCTCATCATCTTGGGCATCATCTAATGGGTCAGTCGAGGAATCATCTAAACATCTTCTATGGAGTGGTTGTGCAATATGCCCTTTTCGTCGATGATTGGTACAACTGGTATCATTGACATCAATAACACGTGCAAGTCCATCTTTATCATCTTGCATAGAGTTTTCATCCCAATGAGCAGTGATGGCACCATTGAGCTGGGCAGAGGCTCCAAAGATAGCTTCTTGAACTAAATTATTATCAATTGTTTTTGTGGTTGTTTGCATCATCATAGGTAAAGAAACAACAACTATGCTAATAACAACAATAGCAAAAATAAGCTCAATAAGGGTAAAACCATCTTTTGATTTTACCACATCGTTCTCCTATTGGTTCTGCTATTTTTTATTTTTGGTGTGGCACTAACATTTTCTTCTGCTACACCTGCCCATTTTGTATCATCTGTTGAGTTATAAAACTCCACTTCAAATTCATTTGTTGTGGTGTTTTTGTCATATTTATTATATAAAAGCCACTCATTGGCTTCGTTTTGCATTGTTGCTTTTAGAGGAAATTCGACATCATTATCTAATTTTAAAATCATAAAATCTTGATGATTTCCATTTGGTTGGGTATCGACATTTACACCTGTTCCATGTGTTAAAGAGACATTTTTTGCTTTTCCAAAAACTGCTGTGTGTTTGGTATTTATAAACCATCTTGGGTCATTTGTGGAGTTACTATCTTGCTTATCTGGTAAAAGAGAGGTGTTACAATCATCTCCATAACAATACACTTCATAAAAAAGAGGTACTGTGTATGTATCTTGTTTTGTAAATATCTGTCTTGGAACATTAGTTTTTGCATATAAGAAAGTGGCATTGCCATCAAGGACTTGTTGTGTTCCATTATTATCTTTGATGGTGACATCATCTGCATCTTTTTTTGTAAATGTTGAAGAGATAGTGATATTAAAATCTTTTCCATCTAAGAAAAAAGGATTGATAGCTTTTGAGGTATCACGTGTATAATTAAACAAGAGTGCTTTTGTAAAAAGTTCCCCTTTTTCAAAAGAGAGGTTTTTATCTTGGATAATTTTTTTTATCACACCATCTTCTTTTGAGGTGTTAAAATCGATACTTACTGGGTTAATATAATCATCTTTATCAAAATTTTTCACTGTTGCATCATCTGCATTTTGTGCAATGATGGTGGCATCTATATATGCAGACATATTTAAATCATTAGCAATGTAGGTAAAATTATCATCATTTTTATTATGCACAGCTCCACTCACAAAAGCAAAATGGTCAGGAATAAAAGTGATATTTGTTTCATTTGAGCAGATAGTATAACTCATATTTTGCCCATCATCATTAGAACAATCATAAGGGGTATCATTTTCATCTATTTTTGCAAAATCTTCATCGATAAATTGGAGTTGTATTTTGCCAATATCAGAATATGTGATAGTTGTATCAGTTGATGCCCCATCACTAAAAGAATAAGATTGTAATGTTGTTTCTCCATATAAAGAGTCATTAAAATCATTAGAATTTTGGATATATTTATGTGTGATGATAGTAAGATTATAATCATCACTTGTAGCATTATAGTTTTGAACATTATCTTTATTTTCATCAGTAGCATTTACCTCATATGTAATATCTTTTGCAGAGATGTAGAGTTCTTTATTTTCTTTGACTTGAAACTCTTTTGGTCTTATGGCAAAGCTATCAGAGGAGTAACATGTTACAAAATATTTATCAGAAGTAAATTGACACTCTTGTGTTTGTGTATCACTACAATCATTAAGGTTGTATATTCTTACTTTTCCTTGATTATTAACATCTGCACACATATAAAATTTTACTTTTGCTCTTTTGGAGATTTTTGTGACTGTAATAGTATCTGAGTCGATATGTTCATTTCCATTTTTTGTTGGGTCCCAATAGATGGGGTCTTTGCTTAAAACTTTACTTCTATCATCATAATCAACGATAGTTATCTCTACATCTCTATTTGTATTTGTCCCACCTTTATCTTTTGTCGCATAGGTATCATCAGTTGGCCAATTATCTTTAATGCTTCCAAGAGAGAGTTTAAAAGATTTATTGATGATTTTTGTAGAGAGGTTTGAATCCCCATCGCCAGTATTTTCATTTTTTTCTTGAGGAGGTGCATCATCATCTATCCATCTATCCCATGTATCAAATTCTCTATCGTTAACGAGGTCGTTTGCTTCATCATTAGCTCCACCAATAACGCCTCCACCCCCTCCAAATCCAAAACCAAAAAGAGATGTCGATACTCCAAATAGAAATAGAAGTCTGAAAATGATATTCATTTTTTTATTGTTTTTTTAAAAACTTAGAAATTTTTTCAGAAACTCCATATCCTGATGATTCTGGTAAAACAACTTGTGCGGCTTTTTTTGAATCTGTATTAAAAAGGATAGGGCTTAAAAAATTAACAATAGACTCTTCTATTGGGTTTTGAATGATAACTATGTTGAGAACCAAGATATTTGAATCCATAGTGATTTCTAATTTTTTTCTAATATTTTCAGAGATTTCAAAATCATAATCTATCAAAACAAAAGGATCAATAAGAGTAAATGATATTTTTTCATTTTCAACAGATTGCATTGTCATAAAAATATCATCTATCTTTGTTAATTTGACATATTTTAAATCTTCAAATCCTAAAATTGGTTCACATATCTCAAATTCCATAGTAACCCTTTTTTTCTAAAATGATAGCGATTAGTGCGTTAAAATTACTTGAAGTAGAAAGAGTTTAATTTTTGTTGTATCTCTTTTGGATAAAATAACATTCATTTAATAAAGGATATTAGATTTTATGATAAAAAAGATAACACTCTCCTTGATAACATCTACGGCTTTGGTTTTATTTTTAGGATGTTCAAAAGATGTCGAAGAATATAATAAACCTGCTATATATTGGTACACTCATATGATAGATTCAATCTCAAGATATGATTTGGATAAAGCAGATGATTATTATACATCACTTCAAGGAGAACATATAGGTTCTCCTCTTTTGCCAGAGGCAACAATGATTATGGCTTTGGCTCATCTTCATAATAAAGAATATATTTTAAGTGAATATTTTTTTGATGAATATATTAAGCGTTATGCTACTTATGAAGAGAAAGAATTTTCAGAATTTATGAAAATAAAAGCAAAATATATGGCACTTCCAAATGTAAGGAGGGATCAGTTTTTACTTTATGAAACTTTAGAAGATTGTGAAAAATTCAAACAAATGTATCCAAATTCAAAATATTTTTATTTTGTAGATACAATGGCAACAAATCTTTTTGTAGCAAAAGCATTTTTCAATAAAAGTATAGCTGGATTGTATAGAAGGATAGATAAACCTTTAAGTGCAAAATATTATGAAAATAAAGATAATTTACAATGGATAAAATCTGATGAAATTAAACCACCATATGTGCCTTGGTATCGTGAATGGTTTGAAGGTGATGGAGAGGGAAGTTGGTATGGTTTTTTACTTCCAGATATTCCAAGTGTTGTTTCAAGAAATTCTGTACACGATGACAATCAAACAAAGATAAAGGAGAAATAAGATGAAACTAAGTGATTATGGTGATTTTCCTATGCAACTTCCAATCATAGCAGAGGATGAAATTTTTTTATATCCTTTTATGATAGCTCCAATATTTTTGAGTGATGATGCAAATATAGCAGCTGCTACAAAAGCATTGGAAGAGAACAGTCTTGTTGTTATTGCAACAACAAAACCATCTTTTGAGGGCGAGAGAAGTTTTGAAGCGATTTATGATAGGGGTGTTGTTGGTTCTATTATGAGAAAAGTTTCACTTCCAGATGGAAGAGTGAAGATTTTATTTCAAGGGTTAGCAAAAGTAAAAATTATCTCTGAAATAGCAACCAATCCACTTACAGCAGTGGTGGATACTTTTGAAATCAAACAAGAACAAAACAATAAAATAGATGCAATGTTGGAGATTTTAAAAGAGAAATTAAAATCTTTATCAAGTGTTGGAAATGGATTTCCAGCAGACCTTTTAAAAACAATACAAGAGAGTCAAGATTATAATCGTAGTATCGATTTAGTATGTTCTGCTATAAAATTAAAAAAAGATGTAGCATATAAAATTTTTACACAAGAAGATATTGAGCAAAAATTATTAGATTTAATAGAATATGTTACAGATGAGATAGAAGCATATAAATTACAAAAAGAGATACGCTCAAAAACACATTCTCATATTGAAAAAATAAATAAAGAGTATTTTTTAAAAGAGCAACTCAAACAAATTCAAAAAGAATTAGGAGTTGATGTTGCAAGAGATGAAGAGATAGAAGAGTATCGTAAAAAACTTGAAGCAAAAAAAGAAAAAATGGGGGAAGATGCTTATAAAGAGATTAGAAAACAATTAGAGCGTTTTTCACGTATGCACCCTGATTCTTCTGATGCTTCGATGACACAAACATATCTTGATTGGGTACTTGATATCCCATTTGGTGAAGAATCTACAAAACAATTAGAAATTCAAGATGTCCAAAAACAACTTGATAAAGACCATTTTTCATTGCAAAAGCCAAAAGAGAGAATTGTAGAGTATTTTGCAGTCAAAGAACTACTTGAACTTCGTGGACTCTCACAAAAAAATTCCTCTTCTGCTGGGGCAATTTTATGTTTTTCTGGACCTCCGGGTGTTGGAAAAACCTCTTTGGCAAACTCAATAGCAACAGCACTCAAACGACCACTTATTCGAATTGCACTTGGTGGACTTGAAGATGTCAATGAATTGCGTGGACATAGAAGAACATATGTAGGTGCAATGCCAGGAAGAATTACACAAGGGCTTATTGATGCAAAAAAGATGAATCCTGTGATTGTTTTAGATGAGATAGATAAAGTTGCTATCTCTGGAAGAGGGGATCCAACTGCTGTACTTTTAGAGATTTTAGACCCAGAACAAAATAGTGCATTTCGGGATTATTATCTTAATTTTAACCTTGATTTGAGTAATGTTATTTTTATTGCAACTGCAAATGATGTTGGGCGTATTCCTGCTCCACTTCGTGATAGAATGGAGTTTATATCGGTAAGTTCTTATACACCACAAGAAAAATTTGAAATCGCAAAACAGTATCTTATCCCACAAGAACTCAAAAAACATGGACTCAAAAAATCAGAACTCTCCATCTCTCCATCAGCACTTAAAGAGATAATCCATAGTTATACGCGTGAAGCAGGGGTGAGAAATCTTCGTCGCCGTATTGCTGATGTGTGTCGAAAGGTAGCCAAAGAGTTACTTTTAAATAAAGAAAAAACAAAAGTATCTGTAACACTCAAAAATCTTAAAGAATTTTTTGACAAGAGTGTTTTTGAGATTGAAAAAACAGATAAGGTTCCAGTTGTTGGTGTTGTTAATGGACTTGCATGGACAGCAGTTGGTGGAGATGTTTTAAAAATTGAGAGTATTCGCATTAAAGGAAAAGGGAGTTTACAACTCACAGGAAGTCTTGGAGATGTAATGAAAGAATCTGCAAGAATTGCTATGAGTGTAGTCAAAACACTTATTGATGATAAAAAATTAGAAATTCTACCAGACAATATCCCTTTAACTGCAAAAGAAAAAGAGGAAGAATTAGATGTAGATAGTAGTGAAGTGTATAAGCGATACGATTTACATATCCATGTTCCAGATGGTGCTACTCCAAAAGATGGTCCAAGTGCTGGTATTGCTATGGCTTGTGTGATAGCTTCTATCTTAAGTTCTAAAAAAATTCGCTCAGATATTGCAATGACAGGTGAGATATCACTTCGAGGTGAAGTGATGCCAATAGGAGGACTCAAAGAAAAACTTATAGCTGCACATAAAGCAGGTATGACAAAGGTAATTATCCCTATGAAAAATTACGAAAGAGATTTAGAAGATATCCCTAAAGAGGTTCGTGAAAATGTAGAAATTGTTGGGGAGACACGCATTGAGGAAGTATTAAAACAAGTTCTTGTATAGAACTTGTTTTTATCTTAAAGAATTAAATTCTTCATTTTTTCAACTAATTCATCTTTTCTAATAGGCTTCATTAAAAAATCATTTGCACCATGGTCGAGTGCTTCTGCTTTTCTTGTTTCATCAGTTGTAAGCATAATGATTGGAACTTGACGAAGATTACTATCTTCACGTGCTACTTGAAGCATCTCTATCCCATTCATAATAGGCATGATGATATCGAGTAAAACGATATCAATATCATCACGTGATTTTAAAACATCTATTGCTTCAGAACCATTTTCTGCTTCTATAATTTCAGCAACAATACCACTTTTTTTGAGCATCGATTTAAGTAGCATTCTATTGACTCTATCATCATCAACTGCCAATACTACAAGATCTGTTCTATCCATTGTTTAGCCTTTATATATATTTTTTAAATAAAGATTCTAAAATCTCTTTATTTGATGTTTTGTCAATAACTTCAGTTGCAAATTTTGTATTTTCTTGATCTAACTCTTCTTCAAGATTATTAATTGCTACAATTTGCATACTTGTTTTATTTGTATCATTTGTAGTATCGACATTTTCACGTAACTCTTTAAGATTGAGTCCTTCATAGTTAAGGTCAACTACAACAAGTTTATAGCTATTTGTTTTTACTTTTTCTAAGAGGTCTGCATAGTCTTGTGCTATCTCATATGAAAAATCAAGTGATGTTAAAAGTTTTGTATAGAGTTTTGTTTCAAATGAACTACTTTTTGCAAGCACTACATCTTTATAGTATTGAGCATTATCTTCTTTTTTACTCTCTTCATCATCTTCGAGTAAAAGAGGTTGTGAAGCTGGTGTCTCTTCCTCTTGAGTTTCCTCTTGTTCTTCGCTCATATCAACAATAAAATCAGATAAGAACATATTAAGGAGTGTGATAATCTCTTCACGATTGATAGGTTTTGTTGTGTACTCATCAAGACCATCTTTTAAGAATCTCTCTCTATCTCCTTTGAGTGCATTTGCAGTTACTGCAATGATTGGGATATGTGGTTTGTTGTATGTTTCTTCCCATTCTAAAATCTCTTGTGTTGCTTCCACACCATCGATAAATGGCATATTGATATCCATAAATACAACATCAAAATCACCATCTTTTCTTTTTTGGAACGCTTCTAACCCGTGTGATGCGATTGTTACTTTGAGTCCTAAGTCTTCTAATGTTCTTTTGATAAGTCTTTGGTTGATGACATTATCCTCTGCAACTAAAGCATTTGCTTTAAATTTAGAAACACCATCTTTGAATTTTTTATGAGCAATGCCTTTTGGTTTTTTAGAACTTGAGAAACTACTTACATAGTAACTCTCTAAAGCTTGTTTTACTTTTGATGAATTAATTGGTTCGTATAATGATTTAAAGATATTAACATTTAAAGAATCAATTTTTTTCATATGTTGTGATTTTGTGATGAGAAGAAGTGCTGATTGTTGTTCACCATAAGCAACAATATCATCTTTTTCACAATACTCATAATCAGCAAAAATTACATCATAATTCATTTGACTTTGTAGTGATTTGAGCTCTTTTAAGTCTTTAAATGCAGTATAACTTACACCATAATAATCTAAATATTCACGTAAATAAATCTCTTGACGTTTTGTTTTATGTGGTGATTCTTGGATAAGTGCACTAATATTTGAGAATTTGTTTTGAGAACTTTCTTCCTCTTTTCTTGAAGCATTTTCAAAATCAAGTGTAAAGAAGAACATAGTTCCTTCACCTGGTTCACTCTCAAGGTCAAGTTGTCCACCCATAAGCTCAATGAAGCTACTAGAGATTGTAAGACCAAGACCAGTACCACCATATTTACGTGCTGTTGATGTTTCAGCTTGTGAGAATGCTTGGAAGATACTTGCGGCTTGTTCTTTTGTAACACCAATCCCACTATCTTGTACTTGGAATCTAATTCTTGTTGTATTTTCAAGTTCTGATGGCATACGTCTAATATCTACATGGATAGCTCCACCACTACTTGTAAATTTAACTGCATTTGAAAGAAGATTGATAAGAACTTCTTTGATTTTTGTAGGGTCTCCAATAATCTCATTTTCAAGACTAGGGTCAATGAAGCTTGCTAAATCAATATTTTTTTCACTTGCACGAACAGCATAAACTTCAACAGCTCCTTCAAATTCAGCAATAGGGTCAAATGGGATATCTTCAATTTCAAGTTTATTACTTTCAACTTTTGATAAATCAAGAATATTATTGATAATTTCAAGGAGTGATTCTGAAGATTTTTCAATAACTTCAACAAACTCTTCTTGTTCCTCTTCAAGTCCTGTATCACGAAGAAGTTCTGTAAATCCAACAATACCATTAAGTGGTGTACGGATTTCGTGTGACATATTTGCAAGGAACATAGATTTTGCTTCATTTGCTTCTTGTGCTGCAAGTTTATCTTTTCTTGTTTGGTCAATGACTCTCTCAAGAAGTGCATATGCTTGAGTTGTTCCTTTTGCTGTATCAAGATTGATTTCAATCTCATCTTCATCATCGTGTTTGATATCTTCTGCAACTTTTACAAGGACATGCTCAAGATTTTTGATATTTTTTGTAATCTCACGAGATACTAAGAAACCAAGAAGTGCTAAAAGAATATTAAGAACCCAAATACTTAAACTTGTTGTAAGTACTGTCAAAGCTTCTACTTGCACATCTGATGCTCTTTTATCCATAGCAGCTAACAACATATCTTCCATATTTGAGAAAATATTTGTTTTTTCAGATTGGATAGCAAACCAGTCACTTACATCTGTTTCATACTTTCCATTATCTGCAGATTTGATAATATTTGCTCTTTCTATATTAAGGTCATAAAAAGTTTCTGCTACATCTTCATTATTAAAGAGTTTATCGATTTTAGATACAAGAGTATTATCTTGGATAAAATCATAACTTACTTTATCAGATTGAGAGATGAGTGTTAAGAAAGTGTTGTAATCTTCCTCTTTAAATGGAGAAGATTTTGCAAGAACATACGAGATAAAATCTCTCTCTTTTGATGCACTCTCTTTAGTATTGATTGTAGAGAGGTAAGAAAAGACAAGTTGGTTGATTTTTGGATCCATTTGATTACTTGTCATATTTTGTATTTGTGAGATAAGATCATCTAATACTTCACCATAAGTATTTGCATAAACATTTCTAAAATTTGTTTTTTTCTCATCAACTAAAGTTCTTGTATTGTGGATAGTATCAAGTGCATTTTTAATTGTTTTGAGATTTTGACAAGTTTTATTACAAATACCATTTTCTTGCCCTTCATTTGCAAGTTTTGTTTGAAGGAAATCAAGATATTTCTTTGCTACACTATCAACAACCATTCTTTGGCTTACTAATGAACTAAACGTATCCTGAGATGAATTCCCCAAATACATAACAGTGATACCACGTTCACGAGAAATATTATCTATAAGCTTATTTAAAAGCTTATTTTGAGATAGATTTTCTTGTAAAGCCTGAGCTGTTTTATAATTTGTATATGAATGATATACAAAATAACTTGTAATTGAAAAAAGAATCAATATTGGGAGAAGACTAATGAGTTTGAGTCTATTTTTTAATCCTAATTGCATATTCAAACCTTTATATTTGATATAGTTTTTATAATTGAGTTAATAGCTTCTTTTGCTACGTCTTGTTGTGAAGTTTCCAAAAGAGTTTCTATCTCCTTAGAAATTAGGTGATATGTTCTCATATTTTCGCTCATTCCTTTTAATTTCTTTGCTCCTTTTTTCCATTTTTCTTCATTGTTTGATGCGATATCATCAAGCATAGTTTGTGCGATATCTTTTGTATCAACCAAATAATCAGATAAAAGTTCATCAAAATCATTAGGTGCAATCTGAAGTTCTTGGATAACACTTTCTTTATCATAAATTGGAGGTGTAGTTTGTTTGTCCTCTTTTGTTTCTTGTACTTCCTCCTCTTTATCTTCTTGAACGAGTATATCTAAGGGTGCATCATCATTTTGCTCCTTTTCTTGTTTTTGAATCTCTTGTTTTTGAGATTGTTCTTTTGATTCTTCAACAATTATCTCTTCATCATCTTTAAAATCAAGTGGAAGAATATCGTCTTCTTCCTCATTTTCTTGAGTATCTTTTACAGCTATCTCAACAGGTTCTTCTCCATTAAGTTTTGCAATAATGACATAAAAATAATCCAAGTTTTTACGAATTTCATCAAAATCTTCAGAGGTATTGATAGTTGCTAGTACATGAAAAGCATTTTCTACTCTTAAGTTTGCGGCAACCCCTTTGAGTTTGTGTGATAATATACGAACATTATTAAGGTCTTCCTCATCAAGATATTTATAAAGGTCATCTTTAAATTCTTTTGCTTGAACGATAAAATCCTCAATAAATTCTTCAATCAAATCAACAGGTAAACCAAGGTCATTTGATGCAATTTGAGGATCATAAACATAGTCTGGATCTACTCCTAATTCGTGTTCGATACTCTCATTTTCTTCTCCTTGAGTTTCTCCTTGTGGAGATGCTTCTTGTGGAGATGTTTCTTGTTGTATCTCTTCTTTTTCTGGTGATGATGTTGTATTTTCATCATTTAAGAGATTCTCCTCTTGAAGAGGTATTGTGACTTTTTCTTCTTCTTGTTGTGGAGTTGTTATAACTTGTTTAGGTGGAGTAGTTGGTTGTTGAGATGTTTGAGCAAGTTGTGCTTGTAATTCTTGATTTTGTTTTGCAATTGATTTTTTGATATTTTCTTTTACACTTGGATGGATAAAAGGTGCTTCTTCAATCTCAACTGCATAAGGTTGTGGTTTTGCTTCTATATCAGCAATAATTTGATTTTTTTCACTTTGAGAGAGTTCTCTTAAATTGGTAAGATAGATGATATACCCTTTTGCAGCAGGGCTATCAGTCATATATGCTGTTTTTATTTCTATATTACACCAAAAATCTTTTGCTTTTGTATGGATAATTGCTTTTGGAGTATCTGTGGTACCACCATAAGTGATATAGTCTATCCAATGAACATATTTAAAATTATGGATAAATCCAGGTGTTCGTACAAATAGGTCTGCAAAGTCAGCAGATTCAGCCATCAACTCAGAAAGGTTATGAAACCCAAGTGAGCGAAGACTCTCTTCATCCATACCAACAAACTCTTTTTTGGAATTATAAAAAAGCATCGAGCTACCTTACCATTGAACGTCTAACATTTTTTCATATTGTTCTTTTGTTTCTTGAATATCTTGTGGTGATGCAGGTTTTCCTACTGAAATATACCCTATGATATTCCCATCATCATCTTTTACTTGAGTTATCTCTGTATCTACCCAATAATAGCGTCCATCTTTTCTAAGATTGATATATAAACCGTGCCACGATTGCCCATCTTGGATTGTTTTCCAAACTTTTTCTTGGACAAGTTCTGGCATTTTTTCATGTTTTAAGATATTGATATTTTGACCAATAAGCTCAGAAGCTTCATATCCAGATATCTCACAAAATTTTTTATTGACATATGTGATATTTCCCTCTAAATCTGTTTGGCAAATAGCGATTTTCCCTTCGTATTCGTATTCTTCATCTATTGGTACGACCTTCTCCATAAAAACCCCTCATTTTATTGATAATTTTGATAAATCATAGCATAAAGCTTTGAAAAAAAAACTTATTTGTAATAATTTTTAATAATTTTTGCATCATTTATGTTTAAAATAGTAGTGAGTTCTTCAAGTGATGCTTGTTTTATTTTTTCAAAAGTTCCATAGTATTGTAAAAGTTTTTTGATTTTTGCTTGAGATATCCCTTTAAGAGATAAAAGTTGGCTTTCTTTATCGAGTTTTAGTTTTGTTTTTTTATGAAATGAGATAGCACTTCTGTGTGCTTCATCTCTTAATTTTTGGATAAATTGGAGTCTTTTATCACTTTCTTGAAGGGAAAAACTCTCATAGTGTGTATGGATAATATCTTTTGCTTTTCCTTTTGCACGGTGTGATTTTTTATCAATTTTCTCTTTAGAAATTGCAATAACATCAAGAACTACTCCACTTGATTCTAAGAGTTCAAAAGCAAGTTGTAAAAGGGTACTTCCTCCATCTAAAATCCATAAATCTGGAGGAGATTTTTTGGAAAAACTCTTTATTCTTCTTGTGAGTGTTTCTTTCATTTGGGCATATTCATCTTTATATTGAAGATGATAGGTACGATAATTTTTTTTATCAAATTTTCCATCATTATAAACAATCATTGCACCAACAGGAGCTACTCCTGCCATATGAGAATTATCAAAAACTTCTATTTTATTTGGAATTCTTTGAAGCAAAAAGAGCTCTTGTATCTCTTTGAGAAGTTCAAAGCCATCATTTTTGTTTTGTTTTTTCTTAAGAAGTTCTTTGGCATTGATTTTGGCAAGATTGATGAGTTGTTTCTTTTTTCCTTTGAGTGGGGCGATGATATGTGCTTTTTTTTCAAAAATTGTTGAGAGATGGTTTTGTATATCTTCTAATCCATCAAATTTTTTAGCAACAAGTATAGGAGCGATAATTGGGAGTTTTGTTGTATAAAAATCAAGCAAAACTCTTTGATAAAACTCATCTTCATTATACCCGTGATTGAGTGTAATAAAATCGTGAGATGAAGAGATGATTTTACCATGACGCATAAAAATCCTCACCACCACAGCTCTTTCTTGAGAATGACTAATGGCAAAAATATCGTAATTTTCATCAGATGCAAAATCGATTTCACTTTTAATTTCTGAACGGCCAATCCTCTCACATCTATCTCGAAGTATTGCGGCTTCTTCAAAGCGAAGTGCTTCACTGTATTGGAGCATTTTTGCTTGAAGCAGTTCTAAAAGCTTTTGTTTGTTGGTTATAAGCTCTTTTGCAAAATCTACCTCTTTTTGATACTCTTCTTGAGATACATTTAATTCACAAGGGCCTAAACATTTATTTATTTGATAATATAAACAGAGTTTTTTTGATTTGAGACTTCCTTTTTTTTGGACAAGTTTTGTAAGTTCATAAATAGAATCCAAAATATCTTTAGCCCCAATGGAGTATGGTCCAAAATAGCTTACTTTTTTGCTTTGTATCACTCTATGAGTGATTTCAAAACGGGGATATTTGAGTGATTCATCGATAAAAATATAAGGGTATGTTTTATCATCACGTAATAAGATATTATATTTTGGATTGAGTTGTTTGATGAGTGAATTTTCCAAAATGAGTGCATCGTGTTCGCTATTGACAACAATATAATTGAGTGAATGGGCTTGTTGTATCATTTTAGTAATTCTTGGGGATAAAGAGGGATTTGGATGTAGGTTTGGTGTGAAATGAAAATAGCTTTTTACCCTTTTTGCAAGGTCTTTGGCTTTTCCTATGTAAAGAAGATTGCCTTCTTTATCAAAGTACTGGTAAACACCGGGTTTATGGGGGAGTTGTTTTATAGTTGTCTCAAGATTCATTTTTTTGCTTTTGAATAATATTTTTTATCTCATTTGCTATTTTATTGAGATTTTCATCACTAAATGTAAAGGTAATATCTCCTGTTGCTCTTTCTTTGTAATGGATATTGTGAGATGATGGAATAAAGAGTTTATGGCTTTTTTTTGGTTTAAAATCGGTATAGATTTTGACATCATCTATTTTTGTTTCTGAGCACTCAACAAACTTTTTAGATTTTAAAATCATAGGGGAGTTTAAAATCATTTTAATATTATTTATAATACTATCAGCATCTAATTTATTTATCCTTGTTGTAAGAATAAAATATAAAGTGTTATTGTGAATATAACTCTTTTTGATATTCTTTTGGATACTTGGCAAAAGTGCCAATCGTAGTGTCTGGATACATTTAGATTCTGTAAGTTTAGAAAACTGAGGTTTGTTTTGAAGAGTATTAAGAATTTGATGTACATTTTTCATAGTGTTATTATACCAATACTCCTCTTAAATATGAGTGGATGTGGGTATAAAGCACCACCATTTTATCAAAAAAATGGTGTAGAAGATAAAAATGTTGTGATTATAGAAAAAAAGAGTCAAAGTGAAAAAAATAATTAAATATGATGTCATTATTATTGGTGCTGGTGTGGCTGGATTGTATGCTGCAAGTAAACTTCCAAAAGAGAAAAAGGTTCTCATCATTAATAAACGAGAAACTTTTAAATGTAATAGTTTTTATGCACAAGGGGGTGTGGCTTTAGCAAGAGATGAGGATGATATCCCTTCTCATATTCAAGATACCCTTAATGCTGGTGCTGGACTTTGTGATGAAAAAGCAGTGCAATATCTAAGTCAAAATTCAAAAAAAGTGATTGATGATTTAATAGCAAATGGGTTTGAATTTGATAAAGATGAAAATGGAAATTTACTTTATACAAAAGAAGCCGCACATTCGTGTGAGCGAATTTTACATGCAGGTGGCGATGCTACTGGTCGTTATTTGCACTATTTTTTATTACAGCAAAATAAACACGATATGCTCACACATACAAGGGTTGTCGACCTTTTAATAAAAGATAATGTGTGTTATGGGGTTACTGTTTTAGAAAATAGAGAGTTAAGAAATATCTATGCAGATGATGTGATTATTGCAAGTGGTGGAGTTGGTTCATTATATGAGTACCACACCAATGCTCCAACTATTAGTGCAGATATGCAAGGGCTTTGTATCTTAAAAGGGATACCTCTTGAAAATATGGAGATGATGCAGTTTCACCCAACAGTATTTGTGCATTCAAATAATGCACAAAAAATGCTTTTAACAGAAGCATTAAGAGGTGAGGGGGCTTATATTGTAGATGAGAATGGAAAAAGATTTTTATTTGATTATGATAAACGGGGAGAATTAGCACCACGTGATATTGTGAGTCGTTCTATTTATGATTATAAACAAAAAACATCACAACAAGTTTATCTCTCTTTTGAAATGTTTCATTATCAGTATTTTATTCAAAGATTTCCAAATATTTATAAAAATCTACAAGATTTGGGATTTGATGTTCCAAAACAAAAAGTTCCTATCTCTCCAGCGTTTCATTATGCTATTGGTGGGATAAAAAGTGATTTAAGTGGAAGAGTACCAAGTGTAAAAAATCTTTATGCAATAGGGGAAGTTGCTTCTACAAAAGTACACGGTGCAAATCGTCTTGCATCAAACTCTTTGCTTGAAGGGTTGGTTTTTGCAAAAGCCGCAGTGGAAGATATCTTATCAAAAGAAAATGAAAAAAAAGAGGAAATTTTTCCAATTTGTGATGAGGTGATGAGCTATAAAGAGGATAAAGAGAAAAAGAACTATTTAAGAGAATTGATGTGGCAATATGTATCTATTGCACGAACAAAAGAGGGATTAAATGAAGCTTTAGAGCAAATTAATGCTCTTTTAAATGAAAAAATTGGTAAACTTCTAAAATTTCGTTTATTGACAGCAAGAGAGATTGTTTTATCTGCATTAGCAAGAGAAAAATCGATTGGTGTCCATATGAGAATTGATGAGGAGGATAGATGTTAAGACTATTATTTATGCTTGGCATAGCAAGTAGTTTGTTGATGGCCAATGGTGGTGAACATATGGAGATGATACCAGATATTACTTTTACTTGGGTTGGATGGTTTACTTTAATTATTTTTGTAGTTGGGTATTATTTTGTAGCCGCAGAAGAAAAGTATCATATTGATAAAGCAAAACCAGCTTTATTGGTGGGAATTTTTTCTTTAATGGTGATTGCATTTTATTATAAATTGCATGATATGAATATGGAGCTTGTTCATATAGAAGCACAGCATCTTATTTTGGAAATTGCTGAGATTTTCTTTTTCTTATTTGTTGCTATGACTTATATAGAAACAATGATACGTATGAATGTTTTTGAAAGATTAAAATATAATCTTATTTCAAAAGGATATACATATAGAAAACTCTTTTGGTTGACAGGTTTTTTAGCATTTTTTATCTCTCCAATTGCAGATAACTTAACAACTGCACTTATTCTCTCAACAGTTCTTATCACAATTGAAAAAGAGAAAAAAGAGTTTTTAATTCCTGGAGCAATTAATATTGTTGTTGCGGCAAATGCTGGTGGTGCATGGTCTCCTTTTGGAGATATTACAACACTTATGGTTTGGACTGCTGGAAAAGGGGCATTTATGGATTTTCTTTTCTTATTTCCAGCTTCTATTCTTGGATATTTAACAACAGCATATATTTTAAGTCGATTTGTTCCAAATACAATTCCAGATTTTGATGTCAAAAATGAACCAGTTCCTCAAATGGCACATGGTGCAATGACAGTTGTTGGTCTTGGTGCTTTTACAATTTTTTCTGCTGTAATTTCTCATCAAGTTTTAAATCTTCCAGCGATGTGGGGGATGATGTTTGGTTTAGCACTTTTAAAAATTTATGATTATCGATTAAAAAAGCTTCATGGAAAAGGGTTTAATGTTTTTCATTCAATGGAAAAAATTGAAAATAATACATTGATGTTTTTCTTTGGTATTTTAGCATCAGTTGGTGCTTTATATTTTGTTGGTTGGTTAGGACTTGCTGCAAAAGTATATGATCCAGATGTCCTTGGTCCAACAATTTCAAATATAACAGTAGGTTTTCTCTCAGCATTTGTAGATAATGTTCCTGTAATGTCTGCTGTTTTAAAAGCTTCTCCTCATATGGGACTTGATGAGTGGATGCTTGTTACTTTAACTGCTGGTGTTGGGGGGAGTTTAATCTCTTTTGGTTCAGCTGCTGGTGTTGGTGTGATGGGTAAATTACCGGGGATTTATACATTTGGTTCTCATATGAAATATGGATGGACTGTATTACTTGGATATATTGTATCTATTGGTGTTTGGTATCTTCAATTTGATGTTTTACACATTGGTTATTAATTTAAAAAAAGGGTAGTTGTATGAAAAATGTTAGTATTATTGTTTTAGATTTTGGTTCACAATATACACAACTCATCGCTCGTCGTTTACGTGAAGAGCAAGTGTATTGTGAGATTGTGCCATATCATACTTCATTAGAAAAGATTAAGGCAAAAAATCCAAAAGGGATTATCTTTAGTGGAGGGCCATCTTCTGTTTATAATGAAGATGCTTATGAAGTTGATCAAGAGATATATTCTTTAGGACTTCCAATTTTAGGAATTTGTTATGGAATGCAACGCATTGCTGTTGATTTTGGTGGAAGTGTTGTAAGGTCTGACCATCATGAATATGGAAAGGCAGAACTTCATATCATTGATAAAGATTCTCCACTTTTTGAAGAGTGTGAAGATAATCGCATTGTGTGGATGAGTCACTCTGATAGAGTAGAAGAATTACCACAAGGATTTAAAGCTATCGCAACATCTGATAACTCTCCATATGCAGCTATTGCAAATGAAGAGAAAAAAGTTTATGCAATGCAATTTCACCCAGAAGTACAACACTCTGAAGAGGGGTATTTGATGCTTCGTAACTTTGCAAAAAATATTTGTGGAGTAAGTGAAAAATGGAAAATGGAGCATTTCTTAAAAGAACAAATTAAGTCAATTAGAGAAAAAGTTGGCGATGGAAAAGTACTTTGTGGATTAAGCGGTGGGGTTGATAGTTCTGTAGTTGCGGCTATGCTTTATGAAGCAATAGGGGATCAACTTATTCCTGTATTTATCGATAATGGGCTTTTACGTAAAGGGGAGCGAGAACAAGTAGAAGAAGTTTTTAGAGTTAATTTAAAAACACCACTTGTAACTGTTGATGCTTCTGAAAACTTTTTAACAAAACTAAAAGGTGTTACAAATCCTGAAGAAAAAAGAAAGATTATTGGGCATACTTTTATTGAAGAGTTTGAAAAAGAAGCAAAAAAACATAATGGGATTAAGTTCTTAGCACAGGGGACTTTATATCCAGATGTGATTGAATCAGTGAGTGTTAATGGACCATCTGAAGTGATAAAATCGCATCATAATGTTGGTGGTTTACCAGATTGGATGGATTTTGAATTGATTGAGCCATTACGTGAGCTTTTTAAAGATGAAGTGCGTAAAATTGGTTTAGAACTTGGATTGCCATCAAGTATGATTAATCGTCATCCATTCCCAGGACCGGGACTTGCTATTAGGATTATGGGTGATGTTAATGTTGATGATTTAAATCTTTTACGTGAAGCAGATGTTATCTTGCTTGATGAATTAAAAGCAAGTGGATATTATTCTAAAACGTGGCAGGCATTTGCTGTTTTACTTAATGTAAAATCAGTTGGTGTAATGGGAGATAATAGAACATATGATAACACAGTGGCAATTCGTGTTGTTGAAGCAGTTGATGGTATGACTGCAACATTTGCTCATTTACCACACGATTTACTTGAGAGAATTTCAAGAAGAATTATCAATGAAGTTGATGGGATTAATAGAGTTGTGTATGATATTTCATCAAAACCACCAGCAACTATTGAATGGGAGTAGAGATTTTATCTCTATTTCTTGACAATGCAAACACCAATTTATCTTTTTGCTACTTCACCTTATGAAGGAACTATCCATATAAACTCTCTTGATTTTGAGTTTTTTCAACCAAAAATCGACTTTTCATCATATGATTTTTTCATCATTACATCAAAACAAATTGCTTCTGTTTTTAAGCATTTTCATATCACACCACCGCACAATAAAGCTTTATGTGTTTCTTCTAAAACAGCACTTGCCTATCAAAAAATAGGTGGAGAAATTTTAGCTATTGGTAATGGGTATGGGGATTATCTTTTTGAGATGATACAGCAATACCCAAAAGAAAAAAGATGGTTGTATTTAAGAGCAAAAGAGGTTGCATCTCATTTTGTACAAAAAGCAAAAGAAGCAGGATATAAGATTGATGAAATTATTTTGTATGAAAGTAGATGTTCATCTAAGATACTTCAAGCAAATATACCTAAAAAGGCTATTTTGATTTTTACATCACCATCAAGCATACAATGTTTTTTACAAAATCATCATTTTTCTTTAGAACATAAAGTCATTGTGATAGGAAAAACAACTGCAAAGGCATTACCAAAAAATATTGAGTATGTAGTTGCAAAAAAAACGACAATAAAAAGTGCCGTAGATTTAGCAATAACATTTATCTAATAAAAAAAATAATATAATATTCTTTATTTATTTGATGAGGGATTTTTGATGCGATTTATTGTTTTTACAATTATGATAGTGAGTTTATTTTCAACGATTTTAGAGGCTTCTTATATGAGAAGTGTAAGAGTTGCTTCTTTTTTAACACAAGAAGCAGCAGATCAATCTTTATATGAATTAAAAAGATTGGTACGAAATGATGACCGATTAAGAGAACTTCAATATCAGCTTGGTTTTCAAACAAAAATTATTCGTAGTGGGCGATATTATGTTACTGTACTTGAGCCAATCACAAATAGAAGGTCTTTACAAGAGATTTTAGATATTGTTCGTGAAGTTTACCCAAATGCCTATCCAAAAAGGATAAAACACCCTTCTTATACAAGTGTTCAACCAAAAGAATATAGAAGTTCACATCATAGAGTTTCACAAGAAACAAAAAATCAAGAGGAAAATAACTTAGATTTTATTGCTAATGTAGATACAATGCTTCAAGAAGAGGTAGTACCTCAAGAAAAAAAAGTTGTTCGTCCACAATATTTTCAATATCAAAAAGAAAAACCAACAAATCCATCACCAGAGACTACTACAAAAGAAGTAACTACACCAAAACAACATAAAACAGAAGAAAAAAAAGAGAAAGAGAGTTATAAAAGATTTGAGTTAAAAAGAACTGTTCCTTTAGAGCCTCAAGAAGAAGAGAAAGAGGAGAAAAAAGGTTTTACTCTTTTTGGATATGAGATTTCAATGATTGATTTTTCTAAAATTCACTGGTTTGATTTTTTCCATAGTGATAAAAAAGAGGAAACTTCATCAGATGAAACAGGAGAAAAACACGATTCAATCAATGGAAAAATGTCTGTTTTTAAAACATATAAGTTAGAAATATTAGGTGTTTTGGCATTTTTCTTTTTATTGGTTTTGTTGAAGTTAATTGCAGTATATAGAGCAAATAAAGAAGATAAAATATCTATTCAAGATATTTATGATGATTAATAAAGGATGAAAATGAAAAAATTAGTATATTTGGGGTTAGTATTTTTTCTCTCTACATTTGTATATGGAAAAGATTTTAGAAGTATTCGTGTTAGTACATTTGATAATGAAAAATCAGCAAAAAAAGAGATACAAAGGATAGAAAAATATTTCCAAAAAAAACCAACTATTATCCAACTACAAAAAAAACTTCATTTTAAGGTAAAAATGGTTCATATTGGGAAATATTATGTTGATGTAGTTGAGCCTTTTTATAAAAAAGATAAAGATTTTTATAAGGTATTAGATACTATTAAATTAAAATATCCTCATGCTTATATTAAAAAAATTAAAGGGAAAAAAGAGAAAAAACATAAAGTAGAAAAAAAAGTTATTCATCACAAGAAACCACAAAAGAATCCTAAAAAACAAAAAGAGATAAAAAAAGAGAAGGCTGTTCAAAAAAGGGTAGAGAAAAAAATTCAAAAAATTGTTAAAAAAGCAAAGCAAAGCAAAGAACAAAAACAAAAAGAAACTAAAAAAGAGGTAGAAGTCCTTACTCCAGATATTGTAAAAAATAAAAGTCAGCAAATTGCAATACCATTAAAACAAAAAGTAAGTGTATCAATAAATGAATTAGAAGTAGAATCTGTTCCTCAAGAAAAAAAGATAGTTGCAATCAAAAAAGAGCAAAAAATTCTACCAACACAAAATACTCAAACAAAAATCTCATCTGAAGTAAATACTTCAAAGCAAAAACAACATCTTGCAGTTACAAAAGAAGAAGGAAATACATCAAAAACACTTGAAATTGTTGCTAAAAAAATTAAAGAAGAAGTTAAGTTACCTTCACCAAAAGAGGAAGTACAAAAGAAAGTCTCTTTGCCTGTTATAAAAGAAAATGAGCATAAAAAAGAAAAACCAAAAGAATTAGAAAAAACACAACAACCAGTAAAAAAAGAAAAAGTAGCTCAAAAAGAGGAATCATATTTGGATAATTTTAATTATCTTATGATTATGCAAATCTTTTTAGGAGTACTTACTCTCTTACTTGGGATTGTACTTTTTCTTTATTTTAGAGCAAACAAAGAGATAAATATTCTTAGAAAAAAAGAGCATCAAAATCAAGATAAGTTGAAAGAATTAGAACTTGAGATGTTAAATAAAGAGAAGTTTATCACACAAGTTGGAAATGATTTTAAAGAACCAATAGGGCAAATTTATGCTTTAACTCAAGAAATTTTAAAAGAAAAACTCAAAGATGAAGTGAAAGAATATGTGTTTTGGATTAATGAAACTTCACAAGATATGGTGGATAAAATTGATGATATTTTAGATATTTCTAAAATACAAAACAAAGACCTTATTTTAAAAGAGGAAAATTTTAATCTTAATGATATTATAGAAGATGTATTTGAAAAAGTACTTGAGAAAGGGAAAAAAAATAATACTGAAATTTTAGTTGATTTAGACCATAAACTTCCAATTTATTTAGTAGGTGATGCAACAAGAGTTGAACAAATTTTATTTAATATTTTAGATAATGCTGTAAAATTTACAAAAAATGGTTATGTTGATTTAAGTGTAAAAAACATTTCAAAAGTTCAAGAAAAAGTCACTTTAGAATTTAGTATTTCAGATACTGGTATAGGGATGATAAAAGAGGATATTGAAAAAGCATTTCTTCCATATAATCAACTAGATGAATCCATAGCAAAAGAGTATGGTGGTGTGGGATTAGGACTTTTTGTTGCAAAACAACTTATTGAAATGATGGATGGAGATATTTCTATAGAGAGTAAAAAAGGAAAAGGAACACGAGTTGTTTTTCATATTACATTTTTATTGCAAGATAAGTTAGAAAGAAGATTATATCGTTTACCATCGACAGATTATCTTGATAAAACAGTGCTTATTGTTGAATCTTCACAAAAATATCTTTTATCATTGATTCAGACAGTTGGGTATTTTAAATATGACATTGATACGATAGATTCTTTTGAAGATGCAAATATTAATTTTAGAAATACTTATGATATTGTTATTGTAAATCAAGTAAAAATGAGTGAAGTTGCCATAGAAGCAATTTTAGAGTTTAAAACAAAAGGTGATGTAAAGGTTGTTATTTTTGGTGAAGAGATTCATCCTAAATTTGCAAAAATGATAGATATAGATTTTTATCTTACAAAACCTATTACTCAAAATAAAATTTTTAAAATGATTTCAGGTTTTGATTTTGGGAAAAGTTCACCAATTAAAAGACAAAAAAGAGCTCATATTTTAAGATCACCAAAAAATGATAAACAACAAGAAGAGTTACCAAAAGAGAGTAAGGAAATAAAAATTGAGCAAAATGATGTTGCTCAGGATATGGAGTTTGAGCTTAGTCCAACTGTTGGATTAAGTAACTGTAACAATGATGAAGATTTATATAAAGTAGTGTTACAAGAATTTCTTACATCTTATGCTTCATCTGATAAAGAATTAAAAAAACTTGTAGAAGAGAAAAAATTTGCAAAAGCAAGACGGTATGCTATTGAGATAAAAGATAGTTCTCTTTATCTTGGAGCATATCAAGTGGTTGAAAATATTGCACTTATTGAGTATGAATTAGAAAAAGAAAATGAGCAAAAAGTATTACAGCTTTTAGAACCATACTCGCTTCATCTTCATAAACTGTTAAAAGAGATAGAGCAGGAGTTACATAAATAATACTAAAGTAAGTTTTTTGTATAATTTTTTGCCTGGATAGTTCGTGTCATCGTTAATATGAGGGTTCTACATTTTCACATTGAGATCTAGTAAGGTTTTTGTGTGTCGGTATTGTCGTTTGAGGTATGTTCACTCTGCCGAGACTCTATCGCCGTTATAAAATCTTCTCATCTCCCAAATTCGGCTTTTAGAACCAAGCCAGTGACGAGACGGCTATCTGGGTTAAAAGTATTTTTTTAGAAAAAGATTGTTTTTTTAAAAAAATATTTTATTAGTGGATTGGAGCGTCATATGAAAATTTTAATTTTGGGAAGTGGAGCAAGAGAGTATTCTATTGGACTTGCAATTAAAAATGAAAAGAAACAGCACGAGCTTTTTTTTCAGCCGGGAAATGGAGCAACACATCAGCTTGGAACAAATTTAGATATTAAAGATTATGAAAAATTAGCAGATTTTGCTTTAGAAAATGGGATTGAATTAACTATTGTAGGTCCAGAGGCACCTTTAGTTGATGGTGTTGTAGATATTTTTAAAGCAAAAGGACTTGTGATTTTTGGTCCATCAAAAGAAGCAGCACAGCTTGAAGGCTCTAAAGTTTATATGAAAAACTTTTTGGCAAAATACAACATCCCAACAGCACGTTATATTGAAACAGAATCAATAGAAGAAGCATTTCGTTTTACAATGGAATTATCAACTCCTATTGTTGTTAAAGCAGATGGTCTTTGTGGTGGAAAAGGGGTGATTATTGCTCAAACACACGATGAAGCAAAAAAAGCCATTAGTGAGATGCTAAGTGGAAAAAGTTTTGGTGATGCTGGGAAAAAGGTCATTATAGAAGAGTATCTTGATGGGTATGAGCTTTCTATGTTTGCTGTGTGTGATGGAAAAGATTATATTTTACTTCCAGCTGCACAAGACCATAAACGATTACTTGATGGAGATAAAGGTCCAAATACAGGTGGAATGGGAGCATATGCACCAACACCACTTGTTAATGATGAATTATATCAAAAAGTAAAAGATAGAGTTATTCGCCCAACACTTGATGGAATGCAAAAAGAGGGAAGTCCATTTGAAGGTGTTCTTTTTATAGGAATTATGGTTGTAAATGGGGAGCCAATGGTACTAGAATTTAATGTTCGTTTTGGAGACCCAGAATGTGAAATCCTTATGCCACTTATGACTTCAAGTGTTTCAGATATGTTTTATAAAGCAGCAACAAATCGACTTCAAGAGATTGATGTAACATTCTCTTCTGAGTATTGTGTTGGTGTTGTGATGGCAAGTGAAAATTATCCATATGGTTCTTCAACTCCAGCAGAAATTATTGTTGATGAAGTAGTTCATGAAGATATTCAAAAAAATACACATATCTCTTATGCAGGGGTGAGTTTAGAAGATGGAAAACTTTATGCAACAGGTGGTCGTGTTTTAGTATGTGTTGGTTTGGGTGAGAGCATTAAAGAAGCACGTGATAGAGCATATATGAGATGTGGTCAAGTTCACTTTGCTGGGAAAAAATTAAGAACAGATATCGCATATCAGGCATTATAATCTATGAATAATGAAGAGATAGAAGAGTTACTATATAGAGAGAATCTTACATTAGCATCAATCTCATCAAGAGCAACTGCTTTTTTTCTTGATGAGTTGTTGTTATCTATTCTTTTGATGATTGCTTTGTGGGACTCCTTTACATCAGCACAAACAGTTGAAGATATTATTTTATTAACAAATAGTTTTGTTTTAGAATATATGTTGATGAAACTTATTTATCAGGCATTTTTTGTGACAAAGTATGGAGCCACACTTGGAAAAATAGCGATGAAAATTAGAGTGATAGATGTAAAAACTTTGGATAATCCAGATTTTTTACACTCTTTAAATCGTTCTTTTTTTCGGATTATAAGTGAAATGTTTTTCTATCTTGGTTTTTTGTGGGGTGTATTTAATCCTACAAGACAAACTTGGCACGATAAAACTGCACAAACTTTAGTGGTTAATGTATAGATTTTTTCTTTTTTATTTTATTACATTATCATTGATAAGTTATGCAAATGATAAAGTAGAAATTTATACTGCTTCTATAAAAACAAAAGGGGACATTGTCATTGCAGATGGTGATGTTAATCTCCTTTATAAAGATAATACCCTTCGAGCCAATAAAGCTATCTACAATAAAAAAAATGGTTTGTTAGAACTTTTTGGTAATATTAAATTAAGTTTTAAAAATAATTATCGAATTCTTGGAGATTATGCCAAACTTGACCTTTCACAAAAAGAGAAGATATTTCAACCTTTTTATCTTTTGGATAAAAAAACTGATATGTGGATGAGTGCAAAAAATGCTACAGCACAACAAGAAAAAATCAATGTAAAAAATGGAATAGTGAGTGGTTGTGACCAATTACATCCTCTTTGGAAATTAGAATTTGGTTCATCTGATTATAATACAACCTCAAAATGGATTAATGTTTATAATACCACTTTATATTTTTATGATATTCCTATTTTATATACTCCTTATTTTGGTTATTCATTAGGTACAACAAGAAAAACAGGTTTTTTGATTCCATCTTTTGGAATTTCAAGTGATGAGGGGATATTTTATCTACAACCATTTTATATTGCAGAAGCAAATAATTGGGATTTGGAATTTGACCCACAAATTAGAACAAAACGTGGGAAAGGGATTTATTCTACTTTGAGATTTGTAGATACTCCAGATTCTTATGGGGTTTTGAAGATGGGATATTTTAAAGAAGATAGTAGTTATTATGATTATGATAATCTTTCAAATAAACATCACTCTGGATTTAATTTTCATTATACCAATGGTAATTTTTTAAAAAATTGGTTCCATCTTCCTTTAAATGGTCAGTCGGGGCTTTATATGGATTTGAGTCAAATGAGCGATATTGATTATTTAAATCTTGCATCAAAAAATAGTTTTAAAGAGGATATTACAACACAAATATTATCAAGAATAAATCTTTTTTATAATACAGATAGAAATTATATTGCAGCATATTTTGATTATTATCAAGATTTAACAAAAGATAGTAATAGTGAAACGATGCATAAATTACCAATGCTTCATTATCACCATTATCTTGATGAGTTATTTAAAAATTATTTACTTTATAATCTTGATGTAAAAACAACAAATATTCAAAATGACCGTAGAACACAAAATAAAACAGCACAACAAACTGATGTATCCTTACCTATTTTGATACGAAAATCTTTATGGAATGAATATATCAATGTTGCTTATAAAGCAAATTTTTATGCACAAAATACAAAATTTAATCTTTTTGCAAAAGATGCAAATGAAAAAGATTATACAAGTGGTTCTTACTTGCATAATTATAATGAATTTTCTATTTCAAGTGAACTTGCTCGTGGATTTGAAAAGTTTAATCATATCATTACATTTGGAGCAACATATAGAGTTGATGGTTTTAAGATGCAAAATGGCTATTATGATGAGGTAAAAGATTATTGTAATAATCCAGATAATGCAAAAGATGCAAAATGTAGTTTTTATAATATTGAACAAATAGATGATGCAGTCAATTTGGAATTTACACAATATTTTTATGATAAAGCTACTCGTGAAATTTTATATCATCGTTTAGTTCAAAATATTCTTTTGCAAAAAAATGGAGAAAATGTTTATGGTGATTTGGAAAATGAGTTAGAATATAGGTTTTTTCAAGGGTGGAGTTTTTATAATAATATGTTTTATAACTATGATAAACATGATTTTTCAAAAATTTTTAATAAAATTACATATAAAAATGATAAAATAGGAATGGATTTATCCCATCTTTATAAAAATTCTTTTGCAGATACAAATTCGTATTCAAGTTATTTGACCTCAGGTGTATCATATCGATATAATAGTCATTATAGTTATAAATTTTTATATGATTATGATTTGAGAAAGAAAATCAAAAAAGGGATGGAGATAGGTTTTTTATATGAGAAGAGATGTTTGAATTTTGGTTTGAGTTATGTTGAAAACAATAGACCAAAAGCAACGAAAAATATGGATGAATCGGTATATGACAAATATATTTATATCAATATTATCTTAAAGCCTATTATGCCTCCTCATTCTCAATCATCAGCATTGGGTGTGAAGCTAAATTAAGGGGTACTATGCAATATAATAAAAAAAATCTTCTAAAAAATAGAAAAGATGCCGCACAAAAACTAAAAGAGATTATCCCTATGAATCGTTTAAAAGAGGAAGATTGGGATGTGATTGCTGTTTCTAAATATGGTTTAGATTTAGCATCTTATTTGTGTGAAAATTTTCCTAATAAGATTGATTTTTTATTTTCTCAGCCTATCTATGCACCAAATAATCACGAATGTGAAGTTGCACGTGTGAGTGAAACAGAAGAGATAGTGATAAATGAATCTTTAATGGAAGCATTTGATATACAATATGATTATATTTATGGAGAAGCACATAGAAAACACGAAGAGGTTATTTTACCCGATATTTATCAAAAAAGGAAAGGACGCCATTTTGCTTGTATGGAACAAAGAACAGTTCTCCTAATAGATGATGGAACAGAGACTGGAACAAAATTTATGACTGCATTAAAAAGTATCTTGATACAAAAACCAAAAGCAGTTTATATTGCTGTACCTGTCATTCCAAGTGATGTATTAGAGGTATTAGAAACATTTGTTGACCAAATCTTTTTTCTTTATGATATTGGAGATTATGTTGAAACTACTCATTATTATGAAGAATTAGAAGATGTCAGTGATGAAAAAATAGAAAAAATATTAGAGGAAAGAAAATGAATTATGATGTAAAGTTAGAATTAGAAAATCGAGTTGAAGAGTATTCTTTTAAAGATGTTGCAAAACAGGCAAATGGGAGTGCGTGGCTTCGATGTGGAAAAACTGTGATTTTAGCAACAGTTGTGATAGATGATACAGAAGTAGTTGAGGGGGATTTTTTACCATTAACTGTTCAATATATTGAAAAAGCATATGCTGTTGGAAAAATTCCGGGTGGTTTTTTTAAACGTGAAGCAAAACCAAGTGATTTTGAGACATTAACTTCACGTATTGTTGATAGGTCTTTACGCCCACTTTTTCCAAAAGGGTTTGCACATCCTATCCAAATAACTATTATGGTTTTTTCAGCAGATAAAGAATCAGACCTTCAAGTGTTAGCACTTAATGCTGCTTCTGCTGCACTTTATACTTCAGATATTGATATTAATACTTCAGTAAGTGCTATTCGTGTTGCAAAAATAGAAAATGAGATAGTGTTAAATCCAACAGCTATACAATTAAAAGATTCTACATTAGATTTATATCTCTCTGGAACAAAAGATGACCTTTTGATGATTGAGATGCGAACAATTGGTTCTGAGGATTTAGAAGATGTTGGTGCTATGATGACAGACCCAATGATGGACCCAGCAATGGATACAGCTACAATCATAGCAATCCATAAATCAAATGCTTTACCAGAAGATGAACTCATAGAAGTTTTAGAATATGCACAAGAGAAGCTTTTCTTTGCCAATACAAAATATGAAAAAGAGTTTACACCATTACAAAAAGAGTTAAAACCATTACAACTTTATACAAATAGCATCAATAATGAGATGATAGAGTATCTTAAAACAAATCATCAAGAAGAGATTGCCAATGCAATTAAGCAAATGGCAAAATCGGAGCGTTCAAATGCTTTAAGAACTTTACGTAAAAAGATTTTAGTAGAGCGTGAAGATTATGATGAAGAACAACTTAAAGAAGCGATAGAAAAAGTAAAAAGAGAGATGGTTCGCTCAAAAATTTTAGAGCAAAAAGTTCGTGCAGATGGCCGTGCTTTAGATGAAATTCGACCAATTAGTATTGAAACAAATGTTTTACCAAATGCACATTCTTCGTGTTTATTTACACGTGGGCAAACACAAGCATTAGTTGTTTTAACACTTGGCGGGCCAAAAGATGCACAAATGTTTGAAAATTTAACAGATTCAGAAGCACAAAATGAGCATTTTATGGTGCATTATAATTTCCCGGGATTTTCAGTTGGGGAAGCATCTCCTGTTATGGGGACAAAACGGCGTGAACTTGGTCATGGTAATTTAGCAAAAAGAGCATTAGAGCCTATTTTAAATCTTAATGGGCAAACAATTCGACTTGTTTCAGAAATTTTAGAATCAAATGGTTCTTCATCTATGGCAACTGTATGTGGTGGTTATATGGCTTTAAGAGCTGCAGATATCGATACAAGTGATACTATTGCTGGGATTGCTATGGGAATGGTGAGTGATGATATCTCTGGTGAATATGCTATTTTATCAGATATTATGGGGCTTGAAGACCATGATGGAGATATGGATTTTAAAGTGACTGGTTCAAAAGATGGGATTACTGCTATGCAGATGGATATCAAACTTGGTGGAATCTCTTTGAGTGTTTTAAAAGAAGCTTTATATCAAGCAAAACAAGGTAGAAGCCATATTATAGATATTATGAAAAAAGCTGAAGAGGAGATTGAACTTAATGAAGGAGTACTACCTTTAAGTGATATTTTTCATATAGACCCTAGCTTTATTGGTGAGATTATTGGTCAGGCTGGAAAAACAATACGTGAAATTATAGAAAAATTTGAAGTAGCAATTGATATTGATAAAAAAGATGGAAAAGTAAAAATTACTGGAAAAAATAAAAAAGGTATTCAAGGAGCAAAAGAGCATATTCACTCAATAGTCAATAAACCACAAGTGGAAAAAATAGACTATAAAGTTGGAGAACATTATGAGGGAATTGTAAAAAGAATTGTTGATTTTGGAGCATTTATTGAACTTCCAGATGGTCAAGATGGACTTTTACATATTTCTAAAATTTCAGATCATCGTGTGGATAAAGTGAGTGATGTATTAAGTGAAGGGGATAAAATTACTGTTGAGATTTTGGAGTTTAAAGGAAATAAAATCTCTTTAGGACAAGTGCTTAAGTGATAATTTAGTCATTTTTGTATATAATCTCGCCATCAATTTCTAGTAGGGAAATCTATGCATTTATGTATAGGTTGCTTCATCATTTGATGAGGTTACGCTATCCGAACGGATTGTAATTATTTTTAAGGAAACATTTATGAAAAAAATTCTTTTTCTTTTAGTAGCTCTTTCTGCTGCTGCATTCGCTTCTGATGGTGAAGTAGCTAATCAAACTTTAAAAGCATATTCAGTAGTTGCTGCTGGTATCGGTCTTGGTCTTGCTGCACTTGGTGGAGCTATCGGTATGGGTCATACTGCTGCTGCAACTATCGCTGGTACAGCACGTAATCCAGGTCTTGGTGCTAAATTAATGACTACAATGTTTATCGCTCTTGCGATGATCGAAGCTCAAGTTATCTATGCACTTGTTGTTGCATTGATTGCTCTTTATGCTAACCCATTTTTAGGTTAATCGTCTCTGATTTATCTAAAAACCTTTTGAACCCTTTTTGGGGTTCATCTTTTTCTCTTTTTTCCCACTTTTTTTCTATTTTTACTTCCAAATAATTTAAAATATGGTATCTTTTTATATCGTTAGAATTTATTTTATTTCAAGGGATATATATGCAAGTAGCTCCAAGTGTTTTATCGGCTGATTTTGGAAATTTACAAAGAGATGTTGAACTTATCTGTCAATCTGGTTGTGATTTGGTTCATGTTGATGTGATGGATGGTCATTTTGTACCAAATTTAACTATAGGTCCTGTTGTTGTATCTGCTATTGCAAAAGCTGCAACAAAACCACTTGATATTCATTTGATGGTGGAAAATAATAGTTTTTTTGTTGATTTATTTGCTCCATTTCAACCAGAGTATATCTCTTTTCATATTGAAGAGGAAAAACATCCACACCGCCTTATCCAAAAGATTCGCTCTTTAGGGATAAAACCTGCTATTGTTCTTAATCCCCATACACCACCAGAAGCAGTAGAGTATCTTTTAGAAGATTTGGATATGGTATTGCTTATGAGTGTAAATCCTGGTTTTGGTGGGCAAAAATTTATTGATAGTGTGCTAAAAAAAGCAAAAAAACTTGACGTAATGCGAAAAAAAATCAACCCAAATTGTTTGATAGAGGTTGATGGCGGTGTGAGTGATAAAAATGTACAGCTTTTAAAAGATGTTGGCGTTGATATTGTTGTAGCTGGGAGTTATGTTTTTAATCATAAAGATAAAAAAGAAGCAATAGAGAGTTTAAAAGTCTAATGAGAACAAAGATTTGTGGGATTACATCATATGAAGATGCAATGATGGCCATAGAAGCTGGAGCAGATGCACTTGGATTTGTATTTTATGAAAAGTCTCCACGCTATGTGAGTGTAGAAGAAGCACAAAAAATCATCAAACAGCTTCCCCCTTTTATTGAAAAGGTTGCTTTGTTTGTCCATAGAACTCCACAAGAGATAAATGCAATTGTTAAAGAGGTTGGGGCAACTCTTGCACAGATTCATTTTGAAGCCGATACCTCTTTTTATGAGCAGTTAGATGTTCCTTTTATTAAAGTTATACGAGCAAAGAAAAAAGAGGATGTTTTACAATATAGTGATGAATATAGATTAGTAGATGCATATTGTGAAAGTTATGGTGGTAGTGGAAAGAGAGTGAATGTAGAATGGTTTGATGGAGTGGATTGTTCAAAGATTATTTTAGCTGGTGGACTTGATGCTACAAATGTTGCTTTAGTAAAAAAATATAATTTTTTTGGAGTGGATGTAAGTAGTGGAGTGGAACAATCCTATGGAAAAAAAGACCCTTTAAAAGTCAAAGAGTTTATCAAAAATGCTCACTGAATTTCCTTTAGATAAAAAAAGTATTTCTCGTTTGGCATCCAATGGTCTTGCTCTTGAAGTATTGCGTTCACAAATTGATGAGGCTTTGCATTTGATGTTAGAAGTGTGGAGGGCTCAGGGATTAAATATTATAAAAAAGCATGGCTATTATTTTTTTGAAACAAAATTTACCCCAATAGATGAAGCAGAATTTTGTATTGTTGATATTGAAACAAATGGCTCAAAGATAGAAAGACATCAAATCATTGAAATAGCAGCAATAAAAGTAAAAAACGGAAAGATTATCGATAGATTTGAATCACTTGTTCAATGTGAAAGGATTAATCCAATCATTGTTGATTTAACAGGAATTACCATAGAAGATACAAAAGATGCTCCACCACTTCAAGAGGTATTGTACCAATTTCATCAATTTTTAGGTGATGCTATTTTTGTTGCACACGATGTGAAATTTGATTATACATTTATTTCAAGTTCTTTTGAAAAAGTGGGTTTACCACCAATGCTCAATCGAAGTTTATGTTCTTTAGCTTTAGCAGAGCGAACAATAGTATCGTATAGATATTCATTATCATATCTTAGTAAAACATTGCATCTTAATCCAAATGCAACACACCATAGGGCTATGAGTGATGTGATGACAACCTATGAGTTATTTTTATTGTCATTAAAAAATTGTGATAAAAATCTACATAATGTAGAGGATTTGATTAAATTCTCAAAAGAAGCTCCAAGACTCAAAAGACCAAAATTTGACCCATTTTTAAAAGAGGAAGAAAATAAATAAAAATTCATTATAGAGAAATGATGATTTTTTTCCCAAACCCAAGTTTATTGTCTGTCATTTTAAAAAAATAAACTTGAATACTCCAAAGTGTTGGATTGAGAAGTTTTGCATAAGGGAATGCATCAAAATAGAGTTTTTTTTCTCTTTCATTGGTTGATTTTTTCATTATTGCTTGAAATTGTACACCTTGAATTTTTCCAACTTGTTTGGTCTCAAGGACAACAGTCCCAGCGACTTTGTTATTTTGTAAAATATGTTTTATGTGATTTGTATTTTCATCACTTGCAACAATAAAAGCATTATTTTGTTTATCATAAGCATAAAAAAGATTACATACACTTAGTTCATCTTCAAAAGAAGTTGCCAAACTTAGTATGTGATGTTCATCTAAAAAATGGATTATTTTATCGATATCTTTTTTCAAATTTTTACTTTAAAGAGATAGTGTTCTAAATCTTCTGCTGATGCAATATTTCGTTTTCTTAGCATCATTTGTCCAATATCATCATTTTTTAGTGTTTCATAAACATCTATGGGAGTAGAGATATTATAGTAACTCTTAAGATATCGTAGTGTAATTTCAAAATTATCACGTGAATGAGTATATTTTTTAAACTCTTTAAATTCATCCCAATCTATATTGATCATTTTTATCCTTTAAACAATTATCAAGTTGTTGAATGACTTGTGACATTTTAGCGTGGGAAATAGCAAAATTCAAGCGAATAAAATGGGAACCTTCTAATCCAAAGTGTATTCCGCTACTTACTCCAAGTTTACATTTTTTTATAAAAAAATTTTGGATTTGTTGATTAGAGATATTTTTATTTTTACACTCTATCCAAGCAAGGTAGGTTCCTTCAATAGGAGTGAGTTTGATGAGATTTGGATATTTTTCACATATTTTTTGTAACATTGTATAGTTATGCAAAAGATGTTGTTTTAATGCTTTAAGCCACTTTTCTCCATTTGTATAAGCAGATTGAAATGCAATATGTGCAAGGATATTTCCCTCTCCAAAATGGATATTATTATATATTTTTAAAAACTGTTGTTTGAGTATTTCATTTGGAATGATGACACTACTCATTGCCATTCCAGCAAGATTAAATGTTTTGCCAATACCCATAGCAGTAATGCTCATATCTTTTGCAGATGGGTCAATGGAAGCAAATGGGATATGTTTATTTGGCATATAAACTAAATCAGAATGAATTTCATCTGAAAAAACAATAATATTGTGTTTTTTACAAAGGGTAAAAATTTCTAAAAGTTCCTCTTTCTTCCATACTCTTCCAACTGGATTGTGTGGAGAGCATAAAAGAAGCATTTTGGTATTTTTATCTATCTTTGAAGTAAGGTCTTTAATATCAAAACTATAAGTTCCATCTTCATTATATTGTAAAGGATTAAAAAGGGGGATACGATGATTGTTTTTTATACTTTTTATAAAAGGTGGATAGATGGGAGGTTGGATGATGATTTTATCCCCTTTTTGGGTAAATGCTTGGATGGCGATATTAATAGCAGAGATAACAGAAGGGATATAAAGAAAATCTTTGAGTGCAAAAGAGGTATTGTGTTGTTTTTCTATCCAATTCTTTTGTGATAAAAATGCAGAAGATGGAATCTCTTCATAGCCTAAAATTGGATGGTTTAGTCTTTTTTTTAGTGCATCAAGAACAAATGATGGTGTATCAATATCCATATCTGCTATCCACAAAGGGATAACATCATCTGTGTGGAAAATTTTTTCTCTGAGTTGATATTTTTCTGCATTGGTGTTTTCTCTATTTGCAGAGGTTGTAAAATCATACTTCATATTGTTTGTAAGATAAGATATCCATCTTCTTGAGAAAGTATCTTAAATTCTTTGTGTGTTGGTATTTCAAAAGTGATGATGATTGCATTTGGATTGAGCCTTGATTTGATATTTTCTAAAAATGTATCAATATGTTTTACTCGTGCTACAACAAAATCATACCCTTGTATCTCTGGTTTGAGATTATGTGGGTCAGCTTGTTTAAAAGAGATTCTATGCTTTATTCTCTCATAGCCAAATGTTTGTAATGAGAGTGTTTTTTCTTTGCATTGTATCTCTTTTTCTTTTTGAAGATTGACACCAACTCTAAGAAATCGTGCTGAGATATCTACACCATCAACATATTGAAAATATCGTGCTAATTCAAAACTGCTTCTTCCTGTTTTACATCCAAAATCTAAAGCTTTTTGTGTAGAAGAGAGATAGAGAGATGCTTTTTGAATATAAGGATATGTGTTATCTTGTGCATAATCTTTTTGACATTGTGTGATGACATCTTCTTCATAATCATTTTGAATTTTGGTTACATTTGAAGAGATAACATAGCGAAATCCCGCATTTTGATAAAAATGTTTTCGAAAGGCATAGCGTGAATGTTTCATAATCAAATTTCCGCTACTTGCCCAAGAAGAACCAAAGATAAGTGCGTGCTTATCATCAAAAGTAGGGGTTGAAAAATCATCATAGGCTGGATGAACTTCAAATCCCTCAAATCCAAAAATAGGTGTTCTTCCCCATTGCCAAACATTTCCAACAACATCATAAATACCATTAAAATTATGTTGATTAATAGGGGATGAACTAAGATGATGAAGATTTTGATTGGCATCTTCTGGTTTGAGATGATAAAACTCTTGTAATCCTGCTTGGATATAGATTGCTCTATATTCTGCTTCACTTGGAAGCATATAGGTTACACCATCTTTTTGACTTTTGTATCTACAAAATGCTTCGGCTTCTAAGGCATTAACTTCTACTGGAAAGTAAAGAGGCATAGGGATAATTTTACAAAGAGCTCTATACATAAAACCATCATCTGTTTTTACCCAAAATGGTGGATGTGTTGCTTTGGTTCTTTTGAGAAAGTTTTGCCCCTCTTCATCCCAAAAATCTAAGTTTGTATAGCCACCATCATTGACAAATTCCATAAACTCTTTATTGCTTACAAGATATTTTGAAGCTTGAAACTCTTTGATGTCTTCTTCATATTTTCCATATTCATTATCCCATCCATAGAGATGATGATTTTTTTCTTTGCCAAGAGTGATGTGTTGGCTATGGATAGTGATGAGTGAATTTGTTATTGTTTCTTGTGTATCTTGTAAAATATCACATTCTGGAAGCTCTTTGATAAATTCAATTGGCATCTGTCTATGAAGTACCAAAGAAGTTTCAATATGGATTCGTTCGTGCTCTATCCCCATGAGTATAATCCACATTGGGTCTTCTTGGGTAATTGGAAGAGAAAATTCTATGGTATCTATGAGATGATTGACAAGTTCTCTTACTTTTTTGCGATATGCTCGAACTTCTTTGACTTTTGGCCATTCATATTGGATATTATCAACATTATCCCACTCCATTTCATCAACACCAATAGCAAAGATAGATTCAAAGTGGGGATTGATTCTATTTGAGATGATATTCATTAAAAAAAGTTTATTGATAAAAAAAGTAGCAGTATGCCCAAAATAAAAAATCATAGGATGGCGTGTTGGTTCTGATTTTTTATAAAAAACAGAGTCATCACGAAGCATCTCAAATATTTTTTCAAAAATATCGTAAGTGTTGTTGAAATATTGTTTTATCTCTTGACGTTTTTTTGTCGTATCGTTACCAGTAAGAAGTGGAGGGTATAAGCTATACATAGAAATCCTTTGAAGTACTTATATAAAAATAGGAAATCCTTATATTCTTATGTAAGTACTAAAAAAACTCCCACAAAAAGTGGGAGAAAGAAAAAAAATTAGATTTCTTCTGCTTTTTGAACATCATAAAGGATATCATCCATTGGATGTCTATACATTGGCATTGCAAGTCTTTTTTCATCAAGTACATGACCAATAAATCCAATAGATCTACCAACGATGAAGAATGCATTGAGTGTACCTGATTCGATAAACTCATCAATCTCTTCTTCAGTATATCCTAAAGCTCTCCACATATCTACCATTAAGATACCAATAGTACCATCAACATTTAAGATAAGGTTCTCTTTTTTACTTGTTGTTAATGCTTCAACAGTTCTTGCATAATCAAGAAGTGGAGTTGCAGGGAATTTTTCAGCCGCATAATCCATTAACCCTTTTACACGTAAATCTGGATTTTTTAAAGATTTGATACGGTGACCAATACCTGGAATTGGAACCCCTTGTTTTTTCATATAAGATAAGAACTCTTTTGGTGAGAGGTTATTATCATCTGCATATTTGAAATATTTTGCAGCACCATCAATCGCACCACCAAATCTTGGACCAATAGTTAAAAGACCAGTTACAAGTGATTCTACTACACTTTTTCCAGCACGAGCTGTAACTTTTGCATTGTGAGCACCTGAAACAGCTGGACCATGGTCTGCAACTGTTTTGATAACAGTTTCAATAAAATCTGTTGCCCATTTTGGATAAACTTTTTTGAACCAAAGAAGTGAAATAACATCACCAATCCCTTTTCCAGTACTTGGAAGTGCAACAGAAGAGATAGGGAAACCTGCATATGTTGCTTCTTCACCTCTATCATCACTAATTGTACAGATAAATTGTTTTGGACGGCGGTATGCTGGGATTTTATTGATTTCTGGTTCTTCAATTTCAGAAATAACACCTTTTGCTTTAAGGTCATTATAAACTTCTTGAATTTTTGCAGGAAGGTCATTAAAAGTTTCAGGTACATGGATACCAGCTTCTGCCATTGCTTTATTTTTTGCTTCAGCAGTTTCTCTCTCAGCATTTGCACTTGCACCTGCGTGACCAAACTGAACACCACTGCTATAATGCTTAGCAATAGTACCAATACACCATGCAATGATTGGTTTTGTGATTTTTCCAGATTTTACTGCTTCAATAACTTTATACTCTTCAGTACCACCAACTTCACCAAGTAAAATCATATATTTTACATCTGGATTTTGTTCCATTCTAAGAAGGTTATCAATAAATACAGAACCAACAAATCTATCACCACCAATAGCAACACCTTCAGCAATACCATCAGCATTAATAGCAATGATGTTTGAAAGCTCATTGAAAAGTCCACCAGAACGAGTTACAAGTCCACAAGAACCAGCACGGTGAAGCTTAGAGTTGATAATGTTATCAATTGTACCACCAACATTTGCAATTTTAAATGCACCCGGGCTAATTGCACCAACAGTTGCAGGTCCAATTACAATAACACCAGCATCACGTGCAGTTTGGTTCATTTTTCTTGCAAGTCTTTCAGGAATCCCCTCAGCAGTAATCATCATTACTCTAAAACCACCAATTTCAAGTGCTTCCATAGTAACATCATAAGCAGTTCTAAAAGATGCAAAGTTTAAAAGTACATCTGCTTGAGGTTGTGCTTTTTTTGCATCAGCAGTTGATTTGTAAACTGGGATCATTACTTCATCGCCACCCCAGAAAAACTTTTCAAATTTGTTTGAGCTTGTAGGTGCTACAATCGCTGCTACAGAAGGAGTTTCTCTTTTGATTACATAATCATAATCCAACATACGTTGAATTGCAGTTTTGTTATTGTTCCAAAAAATTGCTTGGGTATCTCTTGTGAATAATCTTGTCATTATTTATCTCCTTCTAATGCCATTCTAACAATATCAGTTACGTGTGTCTCAGGTCCATATACTTCGATATAAAGCCCAAGTCTATCAGCAGCTTCTTTAATATCTTTAAGACCTTTTTCATAGTTTGGTCCACCACGTCTTACATAGATTTTTACACCTACATCTTTCATTTTATCTGCATAGTTTTCAAATGCTTGGATGATACCTGTAAATGTTTTTGCAACATCAGTAAAGTTAGCAATTGCTCCACCAATGATAAGGATTTTATCACGACCTTTTGGATCTTTTTCTCTTGTCATAAGGTCTAAAAGAGTTTCTGCATAGAATTTTGTTTCACCAGTAGTTGGACCACCAGAGTACTCACCATAGTTTGCTAAGTCATCAATTCCAGCCATATCAGCAATAGTATCAGCATAAACAACACTAGCACCACCACCAGCAACCATTGTCCAAATTCTTGCATCTGGTTTTAAGAGTGTGAGTTTTAAACTAGCACCTGTTTTTGCATCTGCTTCTTCGATAGCTAAAACTTCTGGAGATTTTTCTTCCATACCAAATGCAGTTGGGAACTCAACATCTCCCCACTCATCAACCATCATAAAACCAGCTGTATCATCAAGTTTTGCAACCATATCTAAAAGCTCGATTTTATTTCCTTGCATTACAAATGGGTTGATTTCTAAGTATGCAAAGTTAAGTTCACGATATGCTCTAAAAAAACCAATTGCAAATTTTGCAAAGTTTTCTTTATCTTCTTCTTTTACATCAGCAGGAACATTTGCTTTAATCTTTTCAGCAATTTCCTCTTCAGTTGCAGTGATAGGGAACGCTACTTCAGTAACTTTTTCATCCCAACCTTCTTCAACTTCCATACCACCTTCAGCAGACATATATAAAACATCATCATCGCCTACACAAGTAGCAGAGATATAGTACTCTTCTGATTGATCATGAGGAGTAAAAGGCTCAACGATGAAGTGTGTTAAATAATCAACTTTTGGTTCACCTGTTGGTGTATCACCATCAAATGAGAAATATACTGATTGTTTTTCAGCAGCTTTTTCATCGATCCATTGTGCAGCTTTTTCTAATGTAACATCACCTGGTTTTTGGTCTTTAAACAAAACTAAACCATTTTTACCACGCTTACCAAAAAGCATATCTGGTTTTGCCACAAGTGGCTTTTCTTTTAACCAAGTTTTCTCTTTTGCAGCTTCTTTAAGTTCTGCACCACTTTGTACTAGAACTGTTTCGTATGCATAAGTAAAATCTGGAAAGTATTTATCCCAATGTCTTGCTAAAATTGACTTTGCGTCATATTCTCGTATCGCTTTTTGAGCCATAGAAACTTCCTATATTTGAATTTGCTGTATAGTTTAGCATATTATTATTTATGAGTTTCTTGGATAGGAAGTGTTCAATGAAGTGAGATAGTTTTTTTGTTTATTTTAGTAACATATTGGTGAAAAACCAAAACATTGTTGTAACTTATTTTCACATCAAAAAGGGGGTTTTTTATTTTTTGAGGGAGTAATTGGTATGTTGAGCAAGAATCTATCCCATAAAATTTTAATCTTAAAGCCATTTTTTTATTAGTTTTTATACATTGTATATGATGTTTTTTAAGATTTTGTGCTAATTCTTTTGCTATGTGCATATTATAAGCAAAATGTTTTTTTGGATTTTGTAAAAAATGATAAAGCTCTTTATTTTGGATAAGGATAATAGAATGTATGATAAGTAAAAAAATAGTAAAAAGAAATATATTTCTATAACCTTTTCGAAACATTTTTAATCTCACTTTATAAGAAAAGCGAAACTTTTGTGCAGCAAGAGGAAGCGCTAAAATGACATATGGAGCATAATGTTCTATATAGATTTTTTGTCTAAAAGAGAGAATAATACTGTACAAAAGAACAAAAGTAGAGATAAACCAAACAATATCTATCTCTTTTTGTAGATATTTTCTATAAAGAATATAAAAAAGATAAAGGAAAATAATAGGGGAAAAAATAGCAGAATAAATCCCCAAAATATCCAAAAAATGTCCACTTGGTACCCCTTTTATAATAAAACCAAAACGGTAGATAGAAAGAGTTATAAAAAGAAGATTTGCAACAATACATTTTTTATCTTTTTTATAAATACCATAGAAAAAAAGAGCAAAGAAAAGATAGATAAAATCTTCAACACTTAAAGCATAAAGTAATAAAAGAGGATAAGTATATAAAAGTGAAAATTTTTGGTAGATATACAAAAAGAAAAAGAGTCCAAAAATGAGTAAAGAAGCATTACTTATAATAAGTGCAGAACTCATAACTCCTGGAAGTAAAATAAAAATAAACACAAGCCAAAGTCTGCTATTTTCATCTTTTAGATAGGGTTTTGAAGTAAGATAGACAAGAAGTGTGCTTAGTAGATGAATGATAATAATAGGCACACGTAATGCAAAATCATTTTTTCCAAAAAAATTAAAAGAAATTTGGATAATATGGGAGAGTAGTTTTGTTTGATTTTCTATAAAAAGAGCCTCTTTATAGGATATAGAGAGTGAAGATGTTTGATGAAGAAGGAGAACTCCATCAAAGAAAAGTAAAATAAAAAGGAGTATTTTACTTTTCATAATTTTAAGAAGTTATCAATCATTTCATGACCATATTGGCTCATAATAGACTCTGGATGAAATTGAACTCCATAAATATCTTTATTTTTTATTTTTAATGCCATAATTTCATCATCATCTGTACTAAAAGCAGTTGCTTCTATTGTATCTGGAAGGGTGTTTTTATCAACTACTAATGAATGATATCTTGTTGCAATAAACTCATCTGGAATATCTTGAAAAATGGCAGATTCTTTTACTTTTTTCATTGTAGAAGTTTTTCCATGCATCATATTTTTAGCACATACAACATCTCCACCAAAGACTTGTGCAATACTTTGATGTCCAAGACAAATACCAAAAATAGGTACTTTATCTTGAAAATGTTGGATAACATCTAAAGTGATTCCAGCTTCATTAGGTGATGCAGGACCAGGAGATATGATGATTTTTTCAGGTTGTAGAGCTTCAATCTCTTCCACACTCATCTCATCATTTCGAATAACTTTTAAATTAGCACCCAATTCTTTGCAATATTGAACAATATTATATGTAAAGCTATCATAATTATCTATCATTAAAATCATAGTGGTTTTTTTCCTATAATGTGAGTTTTTATTGGACTTTTTGGATATTATATCTGATTTAGATTATGATTTGAATAAAAGTTTATTTATGTTCTCTTACTTATGATTTTCATTTGTATTGCAACATACTTTATTTTATGTTAGAATGGAATAAAACAAGTTCTGATATAAGGAAGTAGAAAATGAAATTTGCAGATCCAAAGAATGATTTGGCTTTTAAAAAGATATTTGGCAATGAGAATCATAAAAATATACTTATCTCTTTTTTAAATGCTGTATTGGATTTTCAAGGGGAGAGGAGTATTGTTGATGTTTCATTGGCAAATCCATATCAAGTTCCAAAAATTCCAGAATTGAAAGAGACAATTTTAGATATAAAAGCATACAATAAAGAGGGAGATAGTTTTATTGTAGAGATGCAAAAAAAAGATTTAGGTGATTTTACTAAAAGGAGTCTCTACTATACCTCAAAAGCATATGTTGCACAACTACCAAAGGGGCAGGATTATACAGTACTTAAAAAAGTTTATTTTATAGGTATATTAAATTTTACTATTTTTGAAAATAAAAATTATATTTCAAGACATCTTATCATCAATCAAGAAACAAATACACAAGATTTGAGTGATTTTGAATTTACATTTATAGAACTTCCAAAATTTAAAAAAGATTTAGACCATTTGGAAACACTTTTAGATAAGTGGATATATTTTTTAAAAAATGCAAGTGATTTGCAAATGATACCACAAATTTATCATAATATAGAAGAGTTTCAAGAGGCATTTGAGATAGTAACACAAACATCATGGGATAATAAAGAACTTGAAGTTTATGACTATATGAGGCTCAAAGAGTTTGATGAATTAAATGCTTTAAGGACTGCTGAGAAAAAAGGTATGGAAAAGGGTATAGAGAAAGGTATGGAAAAGGGCATAGAGAAAGGTATAGAAAAAGGCATAGAGAAGGAGAAAATAAATATTGCAAAAAATCTTTTAGATGTTTTAGATGATGAAACTATTGCTTTAAAAACGGGATTAAGTATTGAAAAAATTAAGCAATTAAGAGAAAAATAAGTTGTATTTTGCAGAAGAAGATTAAGACTTCTTATCTTCTTCTATTGGAAGTTCTGCGAATTTTCCTTTACTTGTAAGAGATTCATAGCGTTTTTCCATTCTTTCTTCATCACTCATTTGACGAAGTTCAGCAAGTTTTGTTAAAAAATAATCAGATACAGCTTTTGCTGCACTTTCTTTATCTCTATGAGCACCAATGAGTGGTTCATCAATGATATCATCAATGAGGCCAAGTTCTAAAAGGTCACTACTTGTGATTTTGAGTGCATTTGTTGCATCTTCTACTTTTTTTGGATCATTCCATAAAATAGCTGCACATCCCTCTGGAGAAATAACACTAAATATAGAATATCGCATCATAGCAAACTTATCAGCCACACCAATAGCTAAAGCTCCACCACTTCCACCTTCTCCAATGACAATAGATATCGTTGGTGTATTAAGAGCAGAGAGTTCAAGTAAGTTTCTTGCAATAGCCTCACTTTGATTTCTCTCTTCAGCACCAATTCCAGGATATGCACCCGGAGTATCTACAAGCATTAAAAGAGGAAGACGAAATTTTTCAGCCAATTTCGCAGCACGTAAAGCTTTTCTGTATCCTTCTGGATGTGGCATACCAAAGTTGCGTTTGAGTTTATTTTTTGTCCCACGACCTTTTTGCTCCCCAATAACAACAACTTTTTCATCTCCAATATATCCAATATAACAGATGATAGCCGCATCGTCACGAAAATGTCTATCACCATGGATTTCGTATTTATCTCTCATAATCATATTGATATAATCAAGTGCATAAGGACGATCAACATGACGAGCTAATTGAAGCTTTTGAAAATCAGAGAGTTTTTTATATGTTTTTTCTACCTCTTTATTAAGAGCTTCAGTGAGCCTTTTAATCTCCTCTTCATTGTGTCGAACACTTGCAGAGATAAGGTCCTCTTGGAGAACTTTTATTTTTTGTTCAAAATCTAAATATGTAGCCACATCCAATCCTTAGTTTATGATGCAATTTTTTTGAAAATAATAACGCCGTTTGTACCACCAAAACCAAAAGAGTTACTCATAACTACATTTAATTCAGCTTTTCTTGCACCAGTTGTTACATAATCAAGATCACAATTTTCATCTGGAGTTGTATAGTTGATAGTTGGAGGGATGATACCATCTCTTATAGCCATTAAACAAGTTACTGCTTCTATACCTCCAGCAGCACCAAGACAATGTCCAATTTGCCCCTTAATAGAACTCATAGGAGGGCAATTTTCTTTTCCACCAAGGAGGTTTTTTACTGCTGCTGTTTCATTTTTATCATTAATTGGAGTAGAAGTCCCGTGTGCATTGATATAATCAATAGTTGGTTTTCCAGCCATCTCATATGCTGCTTTCATAGCACGTGCTGGACCATCAAGTGAAGGTGTTGTGATATGATTTGCATCACCACTTTCACCAAATCCAATAATCTCAGCATAGATAGTCGCCCCACGTGCTACTGCACTTTCATACTCTTCTAAAACAAGAGCAGCTGCACCTTCACCCATAATAAATCCATCTCTATCAGCATCAAATGGACGAGATGCTTTTTTTGGTTCATCATTTCTTGTTGAGAGTGCTTTCATTGCTGCAAATCCACCAACACCAACACCAGTGATTGCAGATTCTGCTGTAACAACTAGCATACGGTCTGCACCATTACACATAATAGTTTTTGCTGCTTCATTGATAGCATGAGTTCCAGCTGCACATGCAGTTACACTAGAGAGATTTGGTCCTTTTGTACCGTGTTCAATAGAAACAAACCCACCAAGCATATTCACAAGAGCTCCCGGGATAAAAAATGGAGAGATTCTACGTGGACCTCTTTGGTCTAAGATGATAGAGTTCTTCTCAATAGATGGTAAACCACCAATCCCACTTGCGGCACTGATTCCAAAACGCTCCATATCTATATCATCAGAAAAGTTTGCATCTTCCATTGCTTCTTTTGCAGCTTTAAGTCCAAGATGGATAAATCTGTCTGCTTTTTTTACTTCTTTTGGATTCATTACAGTTTTTGGGTCAAAATCTTTTACTTCACCAGCAATTTTTACACTATATTTTTCAGGGTCAAAAAGAGTAATAGTATCAATTCCACACTCTCCATCGCATATTGCTTTAAATGCTGTTTCTTTATCATTCCCAACAGAATTTATCATACCTATACCAGTTACTACCACTCTTCTCATTTTTATCTTCTCCACATTATATTTAAAAAAGAAATATTTTTAACAACAAATATTTATATCATTTACTGTTAAAAATATTTTGTGCCATAGGGCACAAAATAACTAAATATCTTTAACGATAATTAGTTTACGTGATTTTCCACGTATGCAACTACATCAGCTACTGTTTGAATTTTCTCTGCTTCATCATCAGGAATTTCAATATCAAATTTTTCCTCTAAAGCCATTACTAATTCAACAACATCAAGGCTATCAGCACCTAAGTCTTCTACGAATTTTGAATCTTCTTTTACTTCATCAGCATTAACGCTTAATTGTTCTACTACTACCTCTTTGATTTCATCGATAAGTGCCATTATAGCTCCTGTTTTTTAAATTTAATCGGGCAATTATAACTTTATTATCTTAAAAAAAGCCTTTTTTATGCCATATTCATTCCACCATTTACTTTTAGTGTTTCTCCTGTGATATAACTTGCATGGTCTGAGAGTAAAAATGCTGTTGCTTCAGCAACCTCTTTTGCTTCTCCCATTCTTTGCATTGGGATTTTTGCATAAAGGCTATTTTTTACATCATCACTCAAAACTTCTGTCATCTCTGTTGCTATAAAACCAGGTGTTACTGTGTTAAAACGTATCTTGCTTGTTGCTGATTCAAGTGCAAAACTTTTTGTCATAGCAATCACACCACCCTTACTTGCAGAGTAGTTTGTTTGTCCAGCATTTCCAGTTTCTCCAACAATAGAAGAGATATTGACAACTGCACCAAATTTTTTCTTTCTCATCACTTTTAATGCTTCACGACACCCTATAAATGTAGAAGTTAAGTTTGCATTAATCACAGATAAAAAGTCTTCTGTTTTCATACGAAGTGCAAGTTTGTCATTTGTAATTCCAGCATTATTTACAAGATAAGAGAGTTCTCCATCACTATCTATAATAGTTTTAATCCCTTCTATAAATGCTTTTTCATCACTTACATCAAAACCAATAACAGCCGCAGTTCCACCATTTGCTTCTATTGCTTCTTTAATAGCATCTGCTTCTTTTGCACCACTTCTATAATGCACCCATACTTTTAAACCAAAACTTGCCAATGTTTTTGCAATCTCAGCACCAATCCCACGACTTGAACCTGTCACAAGGACATTTTTTCCACTAAATTTCATTTATTTTCCTTTCTTTTTAGTTTAGATAAGAGGTGTATCCATCTCATCTGGTATTTTTATATCCATAAGTTTTAAAATAGTTGGTGCAATATTATTTAATGCACCATCTTTTACTTTATCTACACCATCTGCTTCAACAAAACACCACACTTTTCCAACTGTATGATTTGTAAGCATATTGCCATTTTCATCCATCATCTCTTCACAATTTCCATGGTCTGATGTAAGAACAATAGCATAATCATTTGCTTTTGCTTTTTCAAAAATAAGTCCAAGTTGTTCATCTACAGCACTTACTGCAAGTTTTGCTGCTTCAAAATCTCCAGTATGTCCAACCATATCTCCATTTGCAAAATTGACAACGATAAAATCATATCCATCATCTATCCCTTTTAAAACAACTTCACCTACCTCTTTTGCACTCATTTGTGGTTTTTCATCGTATGTTTTTACTTGAGGTGATGGGATAAGCACTCGTGTTTCGTTTGCATATGGTTCATCAATTCCCCCATTAAAGAAAAATGTCACGTGTGCATATTTTTCTGTTTCTGCTGTATGGAGTTGTCTTAGCCCTTTGTTTGAAATCACTTGTGCAAGGGTGTTGTTTGGAACATCTTTTGGAAAAAGAACAGGAAAAGAAAAACTTTTATCATATTCTGTAATTGTTGCAAGATGGAGTTGTAAATCTTTTGTTGGGAAATGATGAAAATTTGCATCACCAAGTGCTTGAACAATCTCTCTCATTCTATCACTTCTAAAGTTGATAGTTAAAACACTATCCCCTTTTTGCATCCCTTCATAGTTACTAAAAGCAACAGGTTGGATAAATTCATCTGTTTCATCTAAAGAGTAGGAGTGTTGTATGTATTGTGAAGGGGACATTTCTGTTTTTGGAGTGGCATTGACAATAGCATCATATCCTTTTTGGATTCGCTCCCAGCGATTATCTCTATCCATTGTATAAAAACGACCAGAAAGTGTTGCTATGGTGATGTTTTCATCTAAAATGTCTTCTACTTGTTGGATGTATGTTTGTGCAGAAGTTGGGCTGACATCTCTTCCATCTGTAATGAGATGTAAAAATACTTTTTTCCCTTTTTTTGATGCTATTTGAGCAATTGCTAAGAGATGGTCTATGTGAGAGTGCACCCCACCATCACTCATTAAACCAATGAGATGAAGATGAGGAGAAGCATTTAAAAGTTGGATAAAATTTTCATTGTTTTCAAACTCTTTTTCTTTAATAGATAAAGAGATTTTAACTAAATCTTGATATAAAACCCTCCCACTTCCAATACTCATATGGCCAACTTCAGAGTTCCCCATTTGTCCTTCTGGCAAACCAACACTCAAACCAAATGTATCTATAAGAGAATAGGGTGTTTGCTTAAAAAGTTTATCATAGGTTGGTTTTTTTGCTTGAAAAAAGGCATTGTGTTTTGTTTTTTCACTAAAACCAATCCCATCGGTGATGATTAGTATCGCTTTTTTACTCAATCTTTGTCCTTTGCGAAAAAAATTCTACAAAGATTATACTATAATGTCACTATTATTTGTATAAGGAAGCGTCTTGATTTATTGGTTACATGAATATTTAGATATTAATGTGTTTGGGTATATTACTGTAAGGGCTGGAATAGCTTTTTTTCTTGCACTTGTTTTTACGCTTGTATTTATCCCTATTTTTATTAGATGGGCTCAAAGAACTGCAAGTGTTCAACCTATTAATGAATGGGCACCAAAGCGTCATCAAGAAAAAGTTTCTACTCCAACAATGGGAGGGATTGTTTTTATTGGGGCAACCATTATTGCATCTTTGTTGAGTATTAAATTATCAAATATTTATGCTATTGGTGGCATTGTTGTTTTGATACTTTTTAGTTTACTTGGTTTTCAAGATGATTATGCAAAGATTAAAAAAAATGAAAATCTTGCTGGATTAAAAGCAAGAACAAAGTTAGCTTTACAAATCCTTTTTGCTACTCTCATAGGATTGTTTTTGTATTTTGTTGTTGATTTTGATACAAAACTTTATCTTCCATTTGTTAAAAATCCTGTGATAGATATGGGATTTTTTGCACTCTTTTTTTGGATTTTAGTGATTGTTGCTACTTCAAATGCAGTTAATTTAACAGATGGTTTAGATGGTTTAGCAACAGTTCCTTCTATTGCATCACTTGTGTCACTTGGAATTATTATTTATATTATTGGAAATGTAAAACTAAGTTCTTATCTTTTAATGCCCCATTTTCATATAGGGGAAGTTGCTATTGTTATTGCGGCTTTGGTTGGAGCATTGACAGGATTTTTGTGGTATAACTGTCATCCTGCTGAGGTATTTATGGGAGATAGTGGCTCTTTGACTATCGGGGCTTTTTTGGGATATTTGGCAATTATTTCAAAAAGTGAAATTTTACTCCTTTTAATGGGTTCTATTTTTGTTATAGAAACACTCTCTGTTATTTTACAAGTTGGAAGTTTTAAACTTCGTCAAAAAAGAGTTTTTTTAATGGCACCAATTCATCACCATTTTGAGATGAAAAATTGGGCAGAGAGTAAGATTATTGTTCGATTTTGGATTATAGCTATTTTATCAAATCTTATTGCATTAATGAGTTTAAAGATACGATGATGAAAAAAGTTGCATTATTTGGATATGGAAAAACAACAAAAGCTTTAGCAAAGAAAATAAAAGATGTTGTATTTTTTGATGATAAATGTTTAAAACCTTTTAAAGATGAAAATGGATATTTAATTCGACCATCAAATGAGTTTGAGCCAAATTTTTTTGATATAGCAATACCATCTCCGGGAATTGCACCATCAAATGCTCTCATTGATAAAGCAACAAATCTTATAAGTGAGTATGATTATTTTGCCAATACCTCTCCACTAAAGATTTGGATTAGTGGGACAAATGGAAAAACAACAACAACACAGATGATGCAACACCTTTTGCAAGATAGAGGAAGTTGTAGTGGAGGAAATATCGGTACACCCCTTGCATCATTAGATGATACATCTCCTCTTTGGATTTTAGAGACAAGCTCTTTTACAATACACTATACAAAAAAAGCGTGGCCAAATATCTATGTATTATTGCCACTCTCACCAGATCATTTAAGTTGGCATGGTAGTATGGAAGCATATATCCAAGCCAAATTAAAACCACTTGCTTTTATGAAAGAGGGGGAGATAGCTATCATTCCAAAACAATACCAAGATATACAAACCAATGCACATCTTATTGTTTATGATGGGGTAGAGGATTTGGCACAGTATTTTGGTATAGATATTACAAAAATAAAGTTTGAAGGGGTATTTTTACTTGATGCTCTTTTGGCAATGGCTGTGGATAAAATTTTATTTGATAGAGTTGCGTATGAAAAAATAAACTCCTTTATTGTAGAAGCTCACAGACAAGAGGAGATACGAGATAAAAAAAATCGTTTATGGGTGAATGATTCAAAAGCTACTAATGTAGATGCTACAATGGCTGCGATAAAAAGATATCAAAATCATTTTATTCATCTTATCTTAGGTGGTGATGATAAAGGAGTTTCTTTAGATGAATTATTTGCATTTTTACAAAAATATCATCTAAAAATTTATGCAATAGGTGCAAATAAAGAAAAGCTTGTTCGTTTGGCAAAAAAATATGATATTTCTTATCAAGAATGTTTTCATCTTGTTGATGCGGTAAAAAAAATAGATGAAGTTTTACAAAAAGATGAGGTTGCTTTACTTGCTCCAGCTGCTGCAAGTTTAGATGAATATAGCTCTTATATGGCACGTGGAGATGAATTTAAAGAAAATATTCAAAAAATAAGCTAAATTTTAGAATTAATAAGCTAAAATTTTGGTCTTTAAAAGATGGCCTGTTAGCTCAGTCGGTAGAGCAAGTGACTGAAAATCACTGTGTCCTTGGTTCGATTCCGAGACAGGCCACCACTTCTATTTACTGTTTTTCCTTTGTGATTTTATTTTTTTTAATATTTTTAATATACAAAGTAAAAGTAGTTTTTTTTATATTAATCTTTGGGGACGACTTGGTTTCGACTGGAGCTAATAGTCTGTGATTGCATGTCGGACTGAGCATTTCCGTTACACGGCTCAAATTGCATAAACGCAAACAATACAAATTATCGCCCAGCTTTAGCAGTAGCTTAAGTTTAACCACCTCGTAAGAGGACGGGCTGCTTCACCTGTGGATTCTAAATAAGCAGGATTTTGAAGTATAACCATTTATTTAGATATATCTTGAGTTTGTCTTAGCTTGGGATGAATCAAAAAGACTTTGTCTTGTGTAGCTTTGCAGGTTGTGTGAAGCAAGACGAGAGACAAACAACCTTTCTAAGCATGTAGACGTCACAGATAGTTAGCTTTAGGACTGCGGTTCGATTCCGCACGTCTCCACCAAAACTCACACATTATATTTTCCCTTGTTTAAAATTTCTCCTTGTGTTATACTCCTAAGAAAAAAAGGAGTGCTTTTGAGGGTAATTAGTTTGATAAATGGATCATTAATTTCAGAAACATCATCGATATATGCACTACATTATGCAAAAAGTTTAGATTTAAGAGTTGATTTGATTCATATCAATGGAAAAGATTCTTTAACTGCAGTGTATAAAAGTGTAGAGGATTTAAAAGATATAGCACAAAAACTTGATGTAGAAGTTAACTTTGTTATTTTTGATGATTTAGATGCACTCAAAAATTTTATAGAATCTAAAGAGATAGATATGGTGTTTTGTTCGACAAGGCATCGTCACTCTATTTTAGATAAATCTTTTGTGCAAACTTTTATTCACAAGAAGATAAAAGTAGATTTATCGGTGATAAAAGTTGTCAAACTTGGAAGGGCCAATAGTATAGACAACATTATCTTACCCATTAGAGATACAAAACTTTCTGTAAAAAAATTTACTCTTTTTGCTACATTTTCAAAAGCATATAATTCAAAAGCTGAAATTTATTCGGTAGATAAAATAGCACCTCTACATTTGCACCAAGAGAATCAAAAAGAGAGACTTCAAGAGATTATTATGAATTTAAGACATTATTTTCGATTGGCTAAGATGATGAATTTTAAGTTTTCAATAAAACATGATTTTGCTTTGAGTGAGGGGGAAAAAGTAAAAACACATATCGCCAAATATAACTATGGATTGGTTGTTGTTGGTAATCATTATAGTAAAACATTTACCAAACGCCATCCTATTGATATCTTATTTGAAAATCCTATGATTAATACTCTTTATTTTATACCATATGAGGATAATGAATGAAACCTTTTGAATTAAATGAAGAACAACTTTTACACCAATTTAAAACAAGCAGAGATGGATTAAAATCAAAAGAGGTAGAAAAAAGAAAAAATGAATTTGGTTTAAATTTTATTGAGGGAAAAAAGAAAAAAAACTATCTCAAAGAATATTTGCTTCAATATATTCAATTTTTTCCTATTTTACTTGAAATAGCAGGGATTTTAGCTTTGGTTGCAGATTATTATCAACCAAATGAAGGAAATGATATTTTAGCATATGCTATTTTTGGTGCAGTATTTATCAATGCTACTTTTACTTTTTGGCAAAACTTTAAAGCTGATAAAGCAATGGAAGCACTTCTAAAGCTTATACCAACAATCATAAAAGTAAGACGAAATAACAATATAGAAGAGATTGATGCGTGTAATTTAGTACCGGGGGATATTATCATTTTAGAGGAGGGAGATAAGATAGCTGCTGATGCTATTTTACTTGAAGCAAATGAACTTTATATTAACACTTCTTCTTTAGATGGTGAATCAAAACCTTCAAAAAGGTTCTTAAAAAGTGGTGGAGCAAAACGAAGTATTGATGCAAAAAATATGGTTTATGCTGGGACAAGTGTTGTCAATGGAAGTGGAGAGGCTGTTGTTGTTGCAACTGGAATGGCAACTGAATTTGGAAAGATAGCAACTCTTACAACAAATATAGAAAAAGGGCTCACCCCTCTTGAAAAAGAGATTATAAATATGACAAAAATTTTAACTATTTTAGCTTTAATTGCTGGGGTAGTATTTTTCTTTCTTGGATATTTTTCTGGAAAAGGTATTTTGATTGCGGCTATTTTTGCTCTTTCACTTATTGTAGCAAATGTGCCAGAGGGGCTTTTACCAACTATCACTTTATCACTTTCTTTGGCTTCGCAACGGATGGCACAAAGAAATGCACTGATTAAAAATTTGGCTTCGGTAGAGACCCTTGGGAGTGTGACAACAATTTGTACAGATAAAACAGGAACTCTTACAAAAAATGAGATGACACTTCAAGAGATTTATCTTGCAAGTGGAGAAAAGATTTTTGTGAGTGGGAGTGGATATGGAGTAGAAGGTACTTTTACAATAAAAAATGAAAATCCCAATTCACATCATCATCTTGCACAACTTTTGCAAGCTGGATGGTTTAATTCAAGAGCGAGTATTGAAGAGCAAAAGATAGTAGGAGACCCAACAGAATTAGCACTTGTTGTAGCTGCAAAAAAATATCATCTTTCACTTGATTTTGAAAAATTGTCTGAAAATCCTTTTTCAAGTGATAGAAAAATGATGTCTACTTTTGGAAAGATAGAAGATAAAGAGATTCTTTTTGTCAAAGGAGCTCCAGAGGTTATTTTTCAAAAAACAACACACTATCAAGATAAAGATGGTAAAAAAATATTTGATGAATTGGCAAAAAAAAGAATGCTTGAGGAGCTGTATAATTTTGAAAATAGGGCTTTTCGTGTATTGGCTATTGCAATGAATGATAAAAATGAGGAAAAAAATCTTACTCTTTTAGGGCTTGTGGCTATTATGGATATTGCAAGACCAGAAGTAAAAGATGCTCTTGGGAAATGTTATACTGCTGGGATTAGGACTATTATGATAACAGGGGATAATCCAAACACAGCAGCAGCAATAGGAAGAGATATTGGGTTGAAATTTGATGCAGTTATGAGTGGTGATGAGGTTGCTCGATTGAGTGATGGAAAGTTGCAAGAACTCTTAAGAGAAAAAACATATATTTTTGCCAGAATGGCAAGTCATCAAAAATTAAAAATTGCAGATGCTCTTCAAAAAAATGGGGAGGTGATTGCAATGACTGGTGATGGGGTAAATGATGCACCTTCATTACGAAAAGCAGATATTGGTATTGCTATGGGAAGTGGGACTGATGTAGCTAAAGAAGCAAGTGATATGATTCTTTTAGATGATAATTTTAATTCTATTGTTTCAGCAATAGAAGAGGGAAGGACAGTATATTTTAATATTAAAAAATTTGTTACTTATATTTTATCATCAAATGTTCCAGAAATTGTTCCATATGTTTTATCTTTTTTCTTAAAGATACCAAACCCTCTTTCAGTTATTCAAATTCTTTCAATTGATCTTGGTTCTGATATGCTTCCTGGACTTGCTCTTGGGAGTGAAAAACCTGAAAAAAATATTATGAAAAGACCACCTGTTGGTAAAAATGAAAAAATTCTTGATTGGGAAGTGTTTAAACGTGGGTATTTTTTTATAGGTATCATAGAAGCAAGTGCAGCTATGTTTGCTTTTGTTACTTTTTTGCTTACTCATGGATGGCAATATGGTCAAGTCGATTTAAAAGATCCATTATTTCAAGCACAAGCAATGACAATGACACTTTTAGGAGCAGTGACAAGTCAGTTGGCAAATGTATGGACGATGAGGAGTTGGGATTTTAATATTTGGACAATGAGTTGGAAATCAAATAAAACTTTGCTTTTTTCAATGGTTGCAGTTTTATTTTGGATATGGGCACTTTTAAATGTAGAGGGAGTACAAAAAGTATTTAATACAGCTTCAGTTCCGTTAAAAGATTTATGGATATTGCTTCCTTTTCCTATTTTTATTTTTATTTCACATGAGACTTATAAATATTTTCGAGCAAAAAAAATTTATCAAAAAGAGGATATATGACATTAGTAACAGTAATAAACAAAGACCTTAATACACTCATTCCTATCATTTATGAATTTAGACAAAAAATTCAAAAACATATTTTGATTTATGATGAAGCAAGATTAGAAAAAGAGTTGGCACAGAAGTTAAAAAAGGGGATAAAAAAATCATCTTCTAAAGTCAAAATTGAATTATTAAAAATTGATGAAGATAATCGTTTAGATATGATAAAAATCAAAGAAAAACTTGATAAAGAGGAGATGCTTTATCTCAATGCGACAGAGAGTGATATCTCTTTGGTTGTTATTATTGGTGGATATATATTAAATAGAGATGGATATGTTCTTTCTTATGATAAATATGACAATACTTACAATAAAATCAATAGAAGTGGTTTTGAAAATCATATAATAAAAAACAATCTTACATTGGACCAGTATTTTACATACATAGGTTATAAAAAACAACACGAACAATCAACAAAAGAGGTACAAAAATATCAGGGACAGATTAATTATATCTTTAAATCAGCTCATAAGTTTTTTTTCAATCAACACATCTTATCAAAAAGTAAAGTAAAAAAGCTTGATAAAGCTTTTAAAGAGGCATTAATTGGGCTTGGAATTATCGATAAGCATACTTCTTTAAAAAAGGGTAAAAAAAATTTTGGTTCTTTGTTTGAGGAATTTATTTTTTTAAAATTACAAAGGTATGATTTTGATGATATTAAGCTTGGTGTAGAGATTATTTTTGATGAAGAGATGTATATTGTGAATGAAATTGATATTATGGCTATAAAAAATAATCATATATTTGTCATAGAATGTAAACTTGGTAATCTTATAGAAGCAAATGAAGTGATTTATAAACTTGATTCTATTCTTGAAAATTTTGGAGATGATGCAAAAGGGCTTATTGTCAATATTCAACCAAATTTAGATTATTTTGGTGGAACAAATTCAAGTGTCAAAAAACTTTTTTCAAATGTTGCATATTCACGTGCAAATTATAATAATATTGCAGTTTATAATGATTATATTTTTAATGACAGTGCATTTGATGAACTTATAAGAGAATTTTTTAATGTTGCACTCAAAGAGCATAAAAATATCAAAAATGAACCAGTATTTTTACTTGGTGGATATGATTTAGAAATGATAGAGATAAAAAAACTTCTCATACAACACGGCAAACATTATATAGATAGAAAACTTTCTTGGGGTGCGAAGTTAAGTAGATATCAAGATATTTTTCACTCTTTGACACATTACTATGGAATAGAACTTATAGAAGATATAGAGCCACCATTACATTATACGGCTATTGATCATCACAATGATTTGCAAAACAATCAAAGCTCCCTTGAGCAAGTTGCTAAGATTTTAAATGTAGAATTATCAAGATACCAAAAACTTGTAGCACTTAATGATAGTGGATATATCCCAGCGATGCAAAAATTTGGAGCAACAGAGGTTGAGATAGAATTAATAAGGGAGAGAGATAGAGAAGCACAAGGGGTAACAAACGAAGATGAGCTCTTAGCAGAGATGTCGATAGAGGAGAAAAAAGTTGTAGATGGTGTGGTGGTTGTAGAAACACAAATCCATCATTTTTCCCCAATTTCTGATAGACTTTATATGATGGGAATAAAAGATTATCTCATCTACAATGATAAAAAATTACTTTATTATGGGAAAAATATAGAGCAATTGGTGAAACACTATAAAAAAGAGATAGAGAAAAAGAAAATGTACTATGGTGGGGGAAATGGTTTTTTTGGATTGGCAGAAGGAAGGGGATATGATAGAGAAAAGATTGAGAAACTAAAAGATGAAATTATTCAAATAGTTAAATAGGAGAATGAATATGCAAAAGTTACCAATAGGTATCCAAACATTTAGTAGAATTAGAAATGAAAATTATATCTACATAGATAAAAC
>FPHP01000003.1_pt1 | contig 74186 bp, 72 predicted proteins | sample 1057371 | NCBI WGS metagenome assembly FPHP01 (sample SAMEA4473311, study PRJEB15554) | hydrothermal vent metagenome | biome: marine basaltic hydrothermal vent biome; feature: marine hydrothermal vent; material: water | place: Pacific Ocean | collected 2011-06-14/2011-07-23 | depth 1155 m
TTTTATATGAAATAACAAAAATTATGATAGATAAAAGTTTTGCTTTTATTGCACAGCAAAATGATGCTATCTCTATTTCTGTTAATATTACAGAAGATGACTTATTATCTAAAAACTTAAAACCATATCTTGTAGAATTGTTAGACAAATACAAAATTAGTGCTTCTCAAATTACATTAGAGATTTTAGAAGGGGTGAGTTCTTCTGGAGCAAAAAATAATATTTTACAACTAAAAGAGCTAAAAGAGTTGGGATTTTCTTTGGCGATTGATGATTTTGGTGTAGAGTATTCTAATTTTGAGAGGATTAATGAATTAGATATTGATTTTATTAAGATAGATGCAAAATATATTAAAAATATAGACAGCAATCCAAAAAGTTATAAAATTGCAAAAGCAATTACAGACTTTGCATCGTCTATGGGGATAAAAGTGATTGCAGAGTTTGTTGCAAGTGAGCAAATTTATGAGGTGGTAAAAGAGTTAAATATCGATTTTTCTCAAGGGTATTATTTTTCAGAACCATCTGCACAAATATAAGGAATAGGTATGTTTAAAAAAATTTCATTGAGTTTGTTGTTTGTTTCTTTGTTAGAAGCACAAAACTTTCAAGCATTTTTACAACAAAGAGAGAGTGGCTTCTTACAAGAGCAAAAGGATTTTCAAATCTATAAAGCAAAAGAACAAAAACTCTTTGATAGTTATGTAAAAGAGCAAAATAAAGCATTTAATGAGTATAAAAAAGAGTTACAAAAATATTGGAAAAAACCTCTTCTTACAGATAAAAAAAGACTTGTTTCTTATAGTAAAGATAAAAAAAGTCGAACAATTATTGACTTTAAAAAACAACAATTAAAAATCCAAGTTATTGCAAAAGATAAATCAAAAGCAAATCAAAAAATGAAACTTGCCTTAGCAAAAGCAGTGGTTTATAATACAAAAGATTTTGAGCAAAATGATGATTTGGAGCAAAAATTAAAACAGATAGAGAAGAAAAAAGGTTTTGTGATGGCAAAAGCAGACAGTACTCCTGTTTTAGCCCCTATCATTTTTAAAAAGAAACCAAAGAAAAAAGAGGTGTATTTGTATGTCAATAAAACCATCAAAACAACACCTATAAAACAACAAAAATCTAAAAAAATAAAAGGGAAGAAAGTTTATACACTCACAATCAATCTTCCTAAAGATACAACCTATAAACGCTCTATTAATTATTACAAAGAGGTAAAAAAAGCATCACAAAAAGAGCAGTTACCAGCATCACTTATTTTTGCTATTATGCACTCTGAAAGTAGTTTTAATCCCCTTGCAAGGTCGTATGTTCCTGCATTTGGTTTGATGCAAATTGTTCCAAAAACAGCAGGGATAGATGCTTATTATTATTTATATAAACAAAAGAGACTTGTGGGGAGCTCTTATCTTTATAATGCACAAAATAATATCAAAATGGGGAGTGCTTATTTGCACATTATTTATTATAGTTATCTCAAAGAGATTAAAAATCCACAAAGTAGGTTGTATTGTACCATAGCAGCTTACAATACAGGAGCTGGAAATGTTGCACGTGCATTTGTCCATTCAACCAATAGACATCGTGCTTCACTTGTGATTAATCAGCTAACACCACAAGAGGTGTATGAAAAATTGATGCAAAATCTTACATATGATGAACCAAAAGTTTATCTAAAAAGAGTTTCAAGAAGAATGAGTGTATATCAAAAAATTTATGTAAATATTTAAGGATGTGTGATGCAAAAGAAACAATCTTTAGCAAGAAAGATATATATTGCAATTAGTGTTATTGCAGTGATTGGATTGGTGATTTTAGGTTCTCTTTTTTATAAGAAATTAAAAGTATTAGAAAATCAATTTTATACTACATTGGAAAAAAATATAAATTCTATTTATGCTTTAAAAATAGAAGAGAAAAAAAATGTTGGAATGACTAATGTTTTAGCATTGGCAAATGATTCTATTTTGATTGAAGCTTTAAAAACAAACAACAGGTCTTTGGCAATTTATGAAATTCGTAGATTGATGAAAAATTACAAAAAATATACAAATCTAAAAGATGTAAAAATCCATATGCATACAAAAGATGCTCACTCATTTTTAAGAGCTTGGAAAATACAAAAATATGGAGATGATTTAAGTTCATTTCGAAAAACAATTATGTGGGTAAAAGAGCATAAAAAACCACTTGCAGCTATTGAACTTGGAAGAGCTGGTTTGGTTTTAAGAGCGGTTGCTCCAATGTTTGATAAAGATGGAGAGTATGTTGGAAGTATAGAATTTATGCAAACACCAAATTCTATTGCTTCTGATTTGCAAAAAAAGCATATGGAGTTTTTAGTAGCATTTAAAAAGAGATATCTCAATATTGCTACGTTGTTAAATCATGCAAAACCTTTAGGAGATGATTATGTTTTAGCACTAAAAGATGATGAATATAATACACAATTTTATGATGAATTACAACATATTAAGATAAAACCAACAATGGATACAAAAGATTTTCATATCATTACTATTCCTCTAAAAGATTTTAGTGGCAATATAGTAGCTTATGCAATGATTGGAAAAAATAAAAAAGAGATACAAAGTGTTTTAGATAATGTAATAAAAGAAAGATTTGCAACATTGATGATGGTTCTTGGAATTATCTTTTTAATTGTTTTATCTATTATTGTTGTTATGAAAAAAGTTGTATTACAGCCAATAGAGGAATTAAAAGAAAAAATCAAAGAGTTATCAAGTGGAAGTGGAGATTTGACACACGAATTGGTTGTTGTAAATAATGATGAGATAGGGGAAGTTTATGAATATATGAATCAATTTATTCATATATTAAGAGAACAATTTGTAGAAATAAATAGTGGTATAGAGGATAATAAAGCAATTGTTTCTCAAAGTGAGAAAAGTTCTACTGTATTAGAAGAGAGCATTGCTACACAAAATGAATCAATTAATAAAATAGTAAATGTTACAAAAGAGGTGAATTTTAGTTTAGAAAATGCAGAAGAAAAAGTAACAAAAACATTTGAAGATGTGAATCAAACAAAAGTATTTTTATCTTCTATGTTAAAAGTTTTAGATGATTTAGTACATCAAATAGAACAACAAACAGAAAATGAAAATGATATTTTTTCAAAAGTAAATACTTTGGTAGACCAAACAAATCAAATTCAAGATATTGTAACAATTATTAAAGATATTGCAGACCAAACAAACCTTCTTGCTTTAAATGCCGCAATAGAAGCTGCACGTGCTGGAGAACACGGAAGGGGATTTGCTGTTGTTGCTGATGAGGTAAGACAATTAGCAGAAAGAACTCAAAAGAGTTTAACTGAGATAGAGGTTGGAATTACATCTATTATACAAAGTGTAGATGAAGTAGAAGCTGATATCCAAAACAATAAAGAAAGTTTTACTCAAATGGGTGAAAATACATCATTGTTAATAGAAAAAACAAATAATACCGTAGAGAGTTTAGATACAACCTTACAAGCAGCCAAAGATGCAACAAAAGAGACAGATAAAATCAATAAGCATATGACAATTTTACTCCAATCCAATACAACACTTATCCAAGAAACAAAAAAAGTAGCAGGATTACTGGATTCTTTAAGAGGGATAGCTCAAAAACTAACACATACCTCAAAAAATCTTATAGACACAATTAGTCAGTTCAAGTTTTAAGAACTTGGCTGATAGAATTGGCGAAATGAATTCATTTGGTATTTTTGAATGAGTGAGTATAAAAATTAAATTATCGTACTTGATTATTAGATGTTTGAAGTAAAAAATGTATGGAAGTTGTTTTTTGAATAATTGGATGGTGACCCCAAGGAGACTCGAACTCCTGTAACATGGATGAAAACCATGGATCCTAACCGCTAGACGATGGGGCCATAAAAAAGTAAGTTAAGTTGGTGTCCTGTGATGGATTCGAACCATCGGCCACATCATTAAAAGTGACGTGCTCTACCAGCTGAGCTAACAAGACATCTTTTTCAAACGCTCTTTGTCGTTTGTTGGCAGAATTATAGGCAAATTTTTTTTTAATGTCAAGGGTTTTTGAAAAAAAAGTGAAATTTTTTTGAATTTTTTGAATTTTTTTTATTTTCAAGGAGTATTTGCTACAATTTTGTATGACAAAAATAGAATTAATAAAACAAGAGATAGCAAAAGTTATAGTTGGGCAAGAGAAAATGATAGATGCCTTGTTGATAGGTTTTTTTTGTGAGGGGCATATTTTACTTGAAGGTGTACCCGGACTTGCAAAAACAACAACAGTAAAAGCAATGGCTCAAGCATTGGGGCTTGATTTTAAACGGGCTCAGTTTACACCTGACCTTTTACCTTCAGATATTTTAGGTGCTGAGATATATGACCCTAAAAATAATAGCTTTAAAATAAAAAAAGGACCCGTATTTACAAATTTGTTATTAGCAGATGAGATAAATCGTGCTCCAGCAAAAGTGCAATCTGCCTTACTTGAAGTGATGCAAGAAAAACAAGTTACATTAGGTGATCATACTTTTTCTATTACACCGCCTTTTTTTGTAATGGCAACACAAAATCCAGTAGAACAAGAAGGGGTTTATCAACTTCCAGAAGCACAACTTGATCGTTTTATGTTAAAGCTGGTTGTTGGATACAATACAAAAAAAGAGGAATTAGAGATAGCAAGAAGGATTTCAAGTGGTCATTTTCAACCAATCCAAGCTATAATAAATAAAGATGAACTTGAAGCAATCAAAAAAGAGATACAAGCAATTCATATTGATGAAGAGTTAGAAGAGTATATGATAGAACTCATCGATGCTACAAGATATCCACAAAATTATGGACTCAAAGAGTTAGAGGATTATATCTATTTTGGAGCATCACCACGTGTGAGTATTGATATGTTTAAAGTAGTAAAAGCAGTGGCATATTTTCATAAGAGAGATTATGTTTTGCCACAAGATATTGCATATATTATTTTTGATTTGATGCGTCATCGCATTGTTTTAACTTATGAAGCAGAGGCAGAAGGGATTACATCTGATGCTATTATTCAAAAAGTTTTAGAAACAGTTAGGGTTCCGTAGTTTTTAATGTATAAACAAATTATTCTTAGAGCAAAAAAACAGATTTTTCATCAGATGGCTGGTAATAATGTATCTATTTTTGATGGAAATGGATATAATTTTGCAGAGTTACGTGAGTATGTAGCAGGAGATGATATTCGTCATATTGATTGGAATATCAGTGCAAAGATGCAAAAGCCATTTGTAAAAGTGTTTCACGAAGAAAGGGAGATGCGAGTTGTTATAGCTTCCCTTTTGAGTGGGAGTCTTTTTTTTGGCTCAAAGGTTTTAAAGCAGGAAGTTTTAGCTGAAGTTGTCGCACTTCTTGGTTTTTCAGCAATAAAAAGTGGTAATCTTTTGCAATCGTATCTTTTAACCAATACCATAGAAGCAATTTCAAAACCAACAAAAAAAATACATCAAGTAGAAAAAAATATCCAAGAGATTGTAAATTTTTCACTTGTAAATAAAAAGGTTGATTTTGATTTTGTTGCAAAAACACTCTACACAAGAGTCAAAAGAAAATCTCTTCTTTTTTTAGTGGGGGATTTTTTTGATATTCCAAAATTGAAACTTTTGGCAAAAAAACACGAGGTAATTGTGATTATTGTTAGAGATAAATTGGAAGAAAATCCTCCTCCTATGGGGTTTGTATCTTTTTTAGACCCTCAAAATGGAGCTATTTTTGAAGGGGACTTTGTAGAAGAAGATGCAAAAAGATATCATCAAAAGGTAAAAGAATATGATGATATACTTTTTAAAACACTTAAAAAAGATGGTGTGAGGTTTGTTAAAGTTTATACACATATAGATATCTCTATGCAATTAAGAAAACTTTTTGAGGGTCGCAAGTGATTCACGATATCAAACCACTTTTAGAGATAAAAGATTACTCTTTTTATTATCTTTTAGTTATAGTAATTGTTTTTAGTTTTCTTTTTGGAAGTGGTGTTTATTTGTTTATCAAATGGTTAAAAAAAGAGAAAAAAAGAAATATCAAAGAAGAACATCTTGAAATTTTAAACCATTTGGATTTAGAAGATACAAAAAAAACTGCATATGCTATAAGTAAGTATGGAGCAACTTTTAAAGATGATAGCAATCGTCATTTAGAGATGTATAATAATCTTATTGCAAGGCTTCAGAGATATAAATATAAAAAAGATGTTGAGTCATTTGATGAGGAAACTTTAGGATATATTGAGGTATATAGGGGGATGTGTGATGTTTGATGGTATCTATTTTGAACACCCTTATATCTTTTTACTATTTTTTGTATTTATAGTGTGTGAATATTTTTGCCCTATGCAAATCCCCTCTTTTTATTTTCCCCATATTACAAAATTTATGCAACCATCAACAAAAAATTTTCAATTTCTCTTTTTTTTCAAATGGTTGAGTATTGTAATGGTGATAACTGCTTTGGCTTCTCCTGTAAAAGAGGAGTCATTTGAAGATATTCCAAGAGATGGATATGAAATAGGGCTTATTATAGATGCTTCTTCTTCGATGCAATCACGTGGATTTGATAAACATAATCAATCATTACATCGATTTGATGTGGTAAAAGAGATAGTTAATGATTTTGTTTATAAAAGAAAAAATGATTTTTTGGGGTTAGTTGTTTTTGGAAAATATTCATTTATCGCATCACCTTTAACCTATGATAAAAAGATGTTGCAAAATATCATCTCCCATTTAGAAATAGGGATAGCTGGACAATACACTTCCCTTTATGAAGCACTTGCTCAAAGTGTAAATCTTTTGCAAAATAATATAACTTCACATAAAATTGCAATTTTATTGACAGATGGATATTCTACAAAGGAGTTTGATACTATCCCTTTAGATACTGCACTTGAGTTAGTAAAAGATGCAAAAATAAAAGTATATCCCATAGGAATAGGAAAAGAGTATAATAAAAATATTTTACAAAAAATAGCTAGAGAAACTGGTGGAAAAATGTTTGAGGCTTCCAATAAAGAAGAACTTTGGAAAGTGTATCAAACGATAAACACACTTGAGCCTTCAAAAGTCTTACATCATCGTGTGATACTTTTGAAGTATTATTATTTTTACCCTTTATTTGTAGGATTGTTATCGCTTATACTTTTTGTCTATTTTCGTAATAAAAGGGATGCTTGATGGAATTTTTATATCCTAATGTTTTGTATTTTATGTTACCCCCTTTATTTGTGCTTTTTGGTTTATGGCTGACACAAGAGGCAAGAGAAGCAAAGTTATTTGAGTATGAGATGTTAGAGAGATTGCGTGTGTATCCAGATGCTTTGAGTTTAAAAGTGAGAAACATTCTCTTTTTTTTAAGTGCTGTTTTTATGATTGTTGCTTTGAGCGGACCTATGGTATTAAAGCAAAAAGTGATTTTCAATCATACAACAGCAGATATTGTTTTTGCTCTTGATATCTCCTCTGATATGGCAGATGATTTTTATAAAGCAAAAAAGATAATCTCACAGATAATTCAAACATCAGATAAAAATACACGTGTTGGGATAATTGCTTTTGATGATGATGTGTATTTGCTTTCCCCTTTGAGTTTTGACCATCAGGGGGTGTTGTATTTGTTGCAACATTTAAAAAGTGATGTGATTTTTCGTGCTAAGAAAAATTTTATGAAGCTTATAGATTCTGTAACATATAATGCAAAATCAAAATATCTTTTTGTTATAACTAACACACAAGAGGATTTTTCAAAAGAGATAGCATTAGCAAAGAAAAAAAATATCCATCTTTTTTTTATTACACCTCAAACAAATATCAAAGAGATACAAAAAACAGCTTCCTCTTTTGATACATCAAAGATACAACAACTTCAAAAATATACACCACTTTTTTATTATCCTTTGGGGTTAGCTCTTTTGTTGTTTTTGATTGCTACAAGTTCTTTATCTTCAAGGTGGCAAAAAACTTTTTTGATTCTTTTTTTGTTTTCTTTTCCATTGAGCAATGCAAAAGCTGGGATATTTGATTTTATACAATATCATAAAGCAAAACAAGCATATGAAAATGGGCAGTATCAAATTGCAGAACAAATCTATTTACAATATGCAAAACAAAAAGATGAACCAACACTTTATTATGATTTGGCAAATACTTTTTATAAAGAAAAAAAGTATAAAAAGGCAATTTTCTTTTATAAAAAAGCATATTTTACAAAAGAAAAGTATAATGCGATGAAATATGCAAATTTAGCAAAAAGTTATGTAAAATTAGGTGGTGTTGAAAATTTGTATGAAGCAAAAAAAGCATATGAAAAATCGCTCTCTTTTGTCAAAGATAGGGAAGTAAAAGAAGATTTAGAAGTAGTAAAAAGGCTCCTTTTTCAATACAATACAAAAAGAGGGAAAAAGTTACAAATGATTCAATCATCATCTCAAAACAATCAAGTGAAAAAAGAGAAGAAAAAAGATGAGGTATTGCAGAAAAAAACAGCAAAAGAGTTGTTGCAAATGATTCGCAACAATAGTGCTTCACATCTTTATAAAATAAACTAAGAAAGGAAAAAAGTGTCAATACAAAAAGAAAAAAAGATATTTAAATATGTATCAGAAAAGGATCGTTTTGGGCGGGTTGTTGGAAGTTTAGTAAGTGAAAAACCAGAGTATAAAGATGATATGAAACTCTTTAGAAAAAAATTTAATATTTTTTCTAAAAATGTTTGTCCTGATGACCTTTATATCCATAATATGGGTGAATTTTGGCAAAAAGGAACATCTCGCGGAAGGGTTTATAAAACATCATTTGAAAATCAATTTCGACATCGTGAATACCATATAGATGGTTTTTCGTTTTCACTTCACGTTAATGCAGAAAATATTAGTATCATTATAAGAACAACAAGTAAATTAAAAACATATAGTAAAAGGGTAATTGAGCAGTATATTTTAAGAAAATATAGTATCAAAGAGTATGATAAATTTGATAAAGTTTATACAAAAGGAACCGTAATTTATAACTATATTGGAGAGGATGAGTATAGAGATACTGCCAATTTTAAACTTGTACTTGATGAGATATGCAATAGCTATCTTGAAATTTTAAATAGTGTTTTAGAAAATGAAGAGTTACAAGTGAGTATGAAAGAAGAACTTGATAATAAAAGCAAAATTCAATTTGATAAATACTTACGCTATCTTAGTGAAAGTATCCAAGGGCATAAAGGGATGCTTTATAATAATAAAGAGAAAAAAGCACCTGTGATACAAGAGAAAAAAGAAGATGAAAATGATTTTGTTTTAGAAGAAGATATTGTATTTGAAAAAGAGAAAAAGAAAAAAAAGAAGAAAAAAAAGTATGTAAAAGAAGATGTAATATGTGAAAATAAAATTTTTTATGGTGTATCTGGAAGTGGTAAAACCTATAAACTCCAAGAATTACAAAACCAATATGATGGCTTTGTGATGGTTTCTTTTTATCAAAATTATAGATATGAGGATTTTATAGAGGGGGTAAAAACAAAGATAGATGCAAATGGAAATACATACAAAGAGGTACAAAATGGTATTTTTAAAGAGATATGTTATGAAGCATCTATGAATCCTGATAACAACTATGCCATTTTTATTAATGAGATAGAAAGAGGGGATATTGCTAATATCTTTGGAGAGGTTCTTTCTATCTTGGATATCTCAAAAAGAAAAGGTGCAAAAGATGAAATGGCGATAAAACTTGCCTATTCAAGAGAAAATTTTTCTATCCCAAATAATCTTTCTATTATAGGAACAGTAAGTATAGAGCATAAAAAAACACTCTTGATGGATACAACTTTAAGAAGAACATTTTTATTTGCAGAACTTGTTCCTGAATATGGCCTTTTAAATGATGATTTAGATGGGATAAATTTACAAAAAATGTTACAAATGATGAATGCAAGGATTGAATATCTGTGTGGTGAAGAGTATATGATAGGGCATACATATTTTATGGATTGTGATAGTTTTACAACACTTCAAACAATTATAAAAAAGAGAATTATCCCTTTATTAAAAAAATATTTTCAAGGGGATTTAGTAAAAGTGCATATGATATTTAATAATAATGGATTTATTAAAACAAAAAAAGTAGACACAAAAAGACTCTTTAGTAATTGTAAAAATCGAGATAAAATAGAGCACAAAGTACTTCATACAATTGATAAACTTGCTTTATGTAAACTAGAAAACTACCAAAAAATATATAGATAAAGGGGAGGGTATTTTATGATACATAAAGTAAAAAAATATGCCACAACAAATACTTTAGTGATTGTTGGGATTGTGTTTGGTCTATTGTTTGGGATTTTTTTTCCTGAATTAGCACTCAAGCAACAAGTAATAGGGCAGATGTTTATTAGTTTTTTAAAAATGTTGGTTGTTCCTTTGGTTTTTGCAAGTATTTATATAGCTATTTTGGGACTTGGTAGTTTAGATGAATTAAAAAATATAGGATTAAAAACAGTTGGCTTATATATCATAACAACAGCACTTGCTGTTTTTTTAGCTATTGTGATGATAAATATATTTCCTATTGGAGAAGCAATTTCACGTGATGGTTTAGAATTTGCAAAAGCATCAAATGTGGCTCCTTTTTCATTTTCGTCTATGATTTTAAGCTTTATTCCTACAAATATTTTTCATGCACTTACAAATGGGTCTATGATGCAAATTATTGTATTTGCTATTTTTTTAGGGATAGCAACTCTTCATTTAGAAAAACAAAAACAAAAGTTGATGTTAGATTTTTTTACTGCTATTAGTGAAAGTGTCCTTGTGATGGCAGAGTGGATTATCAAACTTACACCTATTGGGGTGTTTAGTTTAATCTCTTATGTGATAGCTGATCAGGGGATTGATGTGATTTTAGGTTTATGGAAATATGTATTGTTGGTATTAGCAGTGTTGATAATTCATGCAACATTGACTCTCCCAACACTTCTTGCTTTATTGGGTCGTATTAATCCTTATCAATATTTAAAAGATATACGTGAAGCGCCTATTATGGCTTTTTCTACTGCTTCAAGTGCGGCAACATTACCTGTTTCTATGAGAATAGTAGAAGAGGTTGGGGGAGTGGATAAAAAAAATGCCTCTTTTGTTTTACCACTTGGTGCAACAGTTTCTATGGATGGTACTGCTGCATATCTTACAATTGCAGTGCTTTATATCTCCCATTTAGCAGGGGTACATCTTGGTTTTATGGAACAAATATTTTTAGGAATTACAGTTGTGGCTTTGAGTGTTGGAGTTGCGGCACTTCCAAGTGCATCTTTGGTGATGATGGTGGTGATTTTAAATCAAGTAGGACTTCCTGTGGAATATATTGCTGTAATAGTAGCAGTTGATAGAATTTTAGATATGGCAAGAACATCACTTAATGTAACTTCTGATTTGGTTGTCGTTAAAATTGTAGATATTTTAGAAAAAAAATCAATGCCCTAATTGGTAGAGTTTTTTTCTCTCATTTGAACCTGCTATATTGAGTTGTTTTCTATATTTTGCAATGGTTCTTCGAACAATTTTGACTTGAAATTTTTGTTGGATGAGTTCTAAGAGTTTAATATCACTAAGAGGTTTTGAGTGATCTTCTTTTTTTATAAGAGAAGTAAGATATTCTTTAATAGCAGTATTTGAAATATCTTCTTCAATAGCAGTGGTAAAAAACTCTTTCATCGCAAATGTTCCTCTATCACAAGCGATATATTTATTTGCAATAGCACGTGAGATGGTAGAGGGATTATGACCAAACTCATCTGCTAATGTTTTTAGTGTTAAAGGCATAATATCTCCACCCATAAAAAAATCATACTGATACTCTACAATCATCAACCCAATTTTATAAAGAGTTGCTTTTCTCATCTCAAGGGCATCAACTAAACTTTTGGCTTCTTTGATTTTTTGTGTGATGTATTGGTGTTGTATGGCATAATCTGTGTCTATTTTTATTGTTGGATAATATTCATCATTGAGTTTTACTTCAATGTTTCCATTTTCAAAAAAGATAAGAAGGTCTGGGATAATTTGGATTGAATCTTCAAAATACTCAATTGCTGGAGGATTTTTAAAAGTAGATATAACTTTTACTGCTTCATTAAAATAAGGCTCATTTGTAAAATCATTGATATCTTGAAGATTTTGGATGAGTTTTTTTGCCATTTTATAGACATTATCATTTGCTTGAGTATTTTCTAATTGAAATAAAAATGATTCTATAAGATTTAATGCACCAATCCCTGATGGTTCTAAGTGTGCAAAACGAAGTCTTATTTTTTCAAACTGTTCTTTTGAGATATTATTTTCTTGACAAAACTTTTTTGTATCACCATCATAATACCCATCAGCATCTAAATTTTCTATCACAAAAGAAGCAATCTTTTGAGAGATAGGAGTTGGAAAAAGGGGTGGAATGATTTGTTCATCTAATACTTCATAAAGACTTTTTTGTTTGATAGTTGATGCTTCTATCTTTTGGGTTCTTGAGTTTGTGACTTTTTGAGAAAAAATCTTTTTTGGTATTTTTGTTTCAAAATCCTCTTCAAATCCAGATTGTACCTCTACAATAGGATTTCCTTCTACAAAAGGAGTGAGCGATTCTTGTAAATCTCCCAAGCTTGCATGAAGGATAGGAAGCCAGTTTCTTAGTGTATGTGAGAGTTTATTTTTATTTTCTACTTTTTGTGATTGTCTAAGTACTGCCATAATCTAAAATTGAAACTCTTCCCCAAGATAATATTTACGTACATCTTCATTTTGACTAATCTCTTTGCTTGTACCACTTGCCAAAAGAGTCCCAGATTTAATCACATAGGCTCTATCACACACCGCAAGTGTTTCACGTACATTATGATCAGTAATTAAAACACCAATATCATAGGAGATAAGCTGATGGATAATATTTTGAATATCTTGTACTGCAATTGGGTCAACCCCTGCAAAAGGTTCATCTAAAAGTAAAAATTTTGGTTTATTGACTAATGCTCTTGCAATCTCTACACGGCGACGCTCCCCACCACTTAAACTAATCCCTTTACGATAGCGAATTGGCTCTATATTAAACATATCCAAAAGTTCTAATATCCGCTCTTCTTGTTCTTTTTTCTCTTTTATTCCTGCTTGTGCGGCAACCATTAAATTATCTTCAACACTTAAATCTTTAAAGATAGATGCCTCTTGTGGAAGATAACCTATCCCTTTTTGTGCTCTTTGGTGTAGGGGCATATTAGAGATATTTTCTCCATCAAAAAACACCTCTCCACTTGTTGCTTCAACAAGCCCACAAATCATATAAAAAGTGGTTGTTTTTCCAGCACCATTTGGCCCCAAAAGTCCAACAACCTCCTTACTTGAGATATCCATACTAATCCCTTTGACTATCTCTAAAGTTTTTATCTTTTTATGAAGATTTTGTATTTTTAATGTGTGCATAGTGTGTATTCTCTTTTATCATTTGCTATTTTTTTTATCTCTATACTTATGACATCAATTCCAGCAGAGTATAAAATCTCTACCAAATCATCATCTCCCCACTCTATAAAGTGCAGACCCTCTTTGTCTAATTCTTCAAGCATTCCAAGAGAGAGAAAATGATTAAGCCCGTGATTGTAAAGGTCATAATGAAAAATATTTTCTCCATAAACTTGTTGTAAAGAAAAGGTTGGAGAGGTAACCTCTTCATTTTTTTGTAATTTTTGAACAATTTTTTTAACCAGTGTTGTTTTACCAGAAGCAAGGTCCCCTTTTAAAATAACAACACCATTTTTTATAGTATTTAAAATAGCATCTACTATGGTATCAATTTCATTGAGTGTGAGTGTATATGTTTGTTTCATAGTTTATTTGATATCTCTATAATTTGTTTGAGTTTTTCTTTTGCTTTATTTGATAAAATAGCATCTTTTGCTATCTCTAAACCATCTTGCATATCTCTTGCACTACCTTCTACCATAAAAGAAGCAGCCGCATTTAAAAGAACAATATCCCTTTGTGCATCTGTTGCTTCGTTGTTAAAAATATTATATAAAATTTTTGCATTTTCTTTTGCATCACCACCCATAATTGCTTGAAGTGGCATCTTTTTTATCCCATATTCTGTTGGGTCTATGATAAATTCGTGGATAACTCCATCACGAAGTTGAGAAGCATACGTAATATCACTAATACCTATCTCATCCATCCCCTCTTTTGAACTCACAACAAGAGCAGAAGTTGCACCATTTTGCTTCAGTGCTTGTGTCATTTTTGGGACAAAATCTTTATCAAATACACCAAGCATCGATTTTTTAATATGGGCTGGATTGGTTAGAGGGCCTAAGATATTAAAGATGGTTTTTTCATTAATTGATTTTCGAATTGGCATAATAAATTGCATAGCAGGGTGGTGATTTTGTGCAAACATAAAAGTAAATCCACTCTCTTCTAAGAGTTTTGCACTTTGTTCTATCCCAAGGTCAAGACGAATTCCAAGTGCTTCTAACATATCAGCACTTCCTGATTTTGAAGTGATGGAGCGATTGCCGTGTTTTGCTACAAAAGCACCTGTTGAAGCAACTAAAAGAGCAGTAGTTGAAGAGATATTAAATGAGCCTATTTTATCTCCACCCGTTCCAACAATATCGATAGCTTTTTCTTGTAATTCTTTTTTTATAGGGAGTGCAATAGCATATGATTGCATTACCTTTGCAGCAGTTGCTATGGTTTGGATAGGAGTATTTTTATCAAGTGTAATACTTAAAAGAAACTCTCGCATCTCCTCATCACTCATTTTATGTTCAAAGAGTGCTATAAATTTTTCTTTGAGTAAATTGTGTGTCATGATATCTCCTTAATGTATTCGTGTTGGAGGGATTTTGGTGTTGATTTTGTTGTTGGGATTTTTAAAACTTCATATTTGATTGTTTTATCAAGATAATGAAGAGTAATGATATCTCCAACTTCTACTTGTTTGCTTGCTTTTGCTATTTTGTCATTTAAAAGAACAACCTGATTTGCTAACATATCTTGAGCAATGGACCTTCGTTTGGTGATATTTACACTGTTTAAAAATTTATCTATTCGCATACTTCTTCATCACTTCTATTATTTTTCCTTATTGTAAACAAATAAAACTGAAAATTATGTAAGATTTGTAAAAGTTGGAACATTTTTTGCATAATGTTGTGCCACTTTTAGAGAATTATTAGGCTATTTATTATAAAATGGATAAACTAAATTTATAAAAGGACTCATATTGAGAAGAACAAGAGCATTTATTCCTACATCAAAAGAAGCACCTTCTGATGCGACTTTGGCAAGTCATATTTATCTCTCACGTGCAGGATTTATCTCTCAAGTAGCGGCTGGGTTGTATAGTTATATGCCTTTAGCAAAAAGAGTTATTAAAAAAATAGAAAATATTATCAATGAAGAGATGGCAAAAGCTGGAGCACAAGAGGTGGAGCTAAGTTTTGTGACTCCTTTATCTTTATGGGATGAGAGTGGAAGAAGTGAAAAATTTGGAAAAGAGTTACTTCGTTTTAAAGATAGAAAAGAAAATCTTTTTGTTTTAGGACCAACACACGAAGAGATGATGGTGGATTTGGTTCGAAACCGTATTACAAGTTATAAACAACTCCCTTTAAATTTATACCAAATTAAAACAAAATTTCGTGATGAAGCAAGACCCCGTTTTGGACTTATGCGTGGGCGAGAGTTTATTATGAAAGATGGGTATAGTTTTCATAGCTCTTATGAAGATTTAGATAGAGAGTTTAATGCTATGGAAGAAGCATATAAAAAGATTTTATCACGGCTTGGACTTGAATTTAGAATTGTAGAAGCAGATAGTGGTGCTATTGGTGGAAGTGGTTCAAAAGAGTTGATGGTTTTAGCAGAAAGCGGAGAAGATACTATTGCAGTTTGTGAAAAGTGTGAATATGGTGCAAATATTGAAGCTGCAACACGTACGAAACATACAAATATTCCAGAGCCAATAGAGATAGAGTTTGATAAATACCATACACCAAATGTAAAAACTATTGATGAATTAAGTGAATTTTTTAAGGTTGATCCTTATTACATTGTCAAAAGTGTTGCAAAGAAAATGGTGTATGAAGATGATAGTGAGATTGTTTTATTTTTCTTACGTGGAAGTGATACACTCCAAGAGGTCAAAGCTATCAATGCCGCTGGTGCTTTAGATATGGAAGATGTGGGTGAAGAGGAACTAAGAGCAATTGGTTTGGTTCCGGGATTTATTGGGCCACTTGACCAATTAAAAGCAAAATATGTTCTTGATAATGATTTAAAAGATGCACTTGGAATGATTTGTGGAGCAAATGAAGAGGATTACCATTTTGCAAATGTTGATATGTCTGTTTTGGGACTTGCATATTTTGCAGATATTGCACAAGTGAATGAAGGAGATGTCTGTCCTGTATGTAAAGAGGGAAAACTCAAATTTACAAAAGGGATAGAAGTTGGGCATATTTTTAAATTAGGAACAACATACAGTCAAGCACTCAAAGCAGAATATCTTGATGAAAATGGCAAATCAACTCCTTTTATTATGGGAACATATGGAATGGGAGTGAGTCGTTTGGTTGCTGCTGTGATTGAACAACATCACGATGAAAATGGTTGTATCTGGACAAAAGCAACAGCACCTTATATGGTTAATATTATGATATCAAATATCAAAGATGAAGCACAGGTAGAATTTGCAGAAGCATTATATGAAAAACTTGGAAATGATGGTGTTGAGGTGATGTTAGATGATAGAAAAGAGCGTTTTGGTTTTAAGATGAAAGATGCAGAACTTATTGGTTTTCCATATACTGTTATTGTTGGAAAAGAGTTAGCAGATGGCAATGTTGAAATTTTTGAGCGAAAATCAAAAGAAAAAATAAAACTTCCTTTAGATGAAGTATACAATAAAATAATGGAACTCATATCATAATGGTATATTTTCTTATTTATTTATTTTTAGAAGTTATTATTTCAGTCAATATATCATCACATATTGGTGGTTTATTGACTTTTTTTGAGATACTTTTGAGTGCATTTATAGGGATAGCTATTTTGATGAATTTCAAAAAAACACTTTTTGAAAATCTTCGAGCTGTTTCTTATAGTTGTATCGATTTAGAGCAATTCCAAAGGTTGAATCTTTTTACACTTTTTGGAGCTATAATGTTGATTCTTCCGGGATTTTTGACAGATATTATTGGTTTATTGCTCCAATCTACAACACTTACAACAATGCTGGTAAATCGCTATCATATCCAATCTGCAAGAGGATGTGATATGAAAAAATATAATACAAAGGAAGAAGATGAAATTATCGATGTGGAAATTATTGATACCAACACTCCTCATAAGTAGTGCAGTATATGCAGATATAGACTCTAAAGTAGAAGATTTTTTAGAGGATTCTTTTGGTAAAAATCCAAATGTTAGTGATGTCGATGTAAAAGTTGTTTATGATAAACCTTTAGAAGAGGTAAAGGGCTGGAGAGGTGTTATTGTTGATGTTAGTGCAAAAATAAAACTTCAAACAAAAGAACAAAAAATTAAACAAAAGATGATATGGTTTACAGATGGGAATGTTATTTCTAAAGATTTAATTGATTTAGATACTGGAGAGAGTTTACGTGATAGTGTATCTCCACAATTTCAAGCAAGTTTTTATAAAAAAGAAAATCTCATTTATGGTAATCCAAATGCAACACACAAAGTAGCAATTTTTTCTGATCCTCTTTGTCCATTTTGTAGAAGATTTGTTCCAAAAGCTATTGCTAAGATGAAAAAATATCCAAATAAATTTGCTATTTATTATTATCATTTTCCTCTACAATCTCTCCATCCAGCTTCTGTGGCACTAACACAAGCAGTTGAAGTAGCAAGAAAACAAGGAAAAAAAGATGCTATTTTAAAACTTTATGATGTCAATATTAATCCAAGAGAAAGAGATGTTCGTAAAATTTTAAAAGCATTTAATGATACGATGCTCACAAACATCAAACCAAGTGATTTAAATAATGAAGAGATAAAAAAACATCTTCAAGATGATTTTGATATAGGAAATGAAGTGATGGTTAAAGGGACACCGACAATGTTTTTTGATGGAAAACTTGATAGGTCAAGAGAAAAATATAAAAAGGCTTTATAAGAATGCAAAAATTAATTATTGCCACACGTGTTTCTGACCTTGCTTTATGGCAAGCTTATTTTGTTAAAGAGCAAATTGAAAAAAAATATCCAGAAGTAGAGGTTGTTTTAAATAAAATTGTGAGTAATGGGGATAAGGTTTTAGATAAACCTTTGGCACTCATTGGTGGAAAAGGGCATTTTACAAAAGAGCTTGAAGATGCAATGTTAGCTGGAAGGGCAGATATGGCAGTGCATAGTTTAAAAGATGTACCAACATATATTCCAGATGGTTTAGAACTTGTTGCTTTTACAAAAAGAGCAGACCAAAGAGATGTGTTTTTATCACACAAATATACTTCACTTCAAGACCTTCCAAAAGGTGCAGTCGTTGGTACAACAAGTTTAAGACGCCGTATGCAACTCTTAAAACTTCGCCCAGATTTAGAAGTAAAAGATTTACGAGGTAATGTCAATACAAGATTAAGAAAACTCAAAGAAGGGCAATATGATGCTATCATTTTAGCTTTTATTGGACTTCATCGACTTGACCTTTTAAAAGATATCCCTTATGTAGAAAAGTTTTCTTTAGATGATATGATTCCACCAATGGGACAAGCATCTTTAGGGATAGAGATAGTAAGTAACAATGAAAAGCTCAAAGAGATAGCAATGAGTTTAAATGATGAAGCAACTGCACTTTGTACCCAAATAGAGCGTGATTTTATCTCACAAATAGGGGCAGGGTGTTCTGCTCCTGTTGCTTGTAATGCAGTGTTAGAAGATGAAAAAGTTACTTTAAGAGTAAGAATTGGTTTTTCTGATGGAACAAACATTGTAGAAAAAAAAGTAACAGCTTTAAAAGATGAATCAAAAAATATCGGAAAAGAGCTTGCTTTACAAATGATAGATGAGGGAGTTTTATCGCTCTTAAAAGAAGCAGAGGAACTTGCTTTTAAAGAGGAGATGCCACAAAGATTGTAATCTATCTTTTTGGCAAGATACAAGAGAGATTGGAGCGTAGTTGTAAAGAAGCTATGGTTCCATCTTTTCCATCTTGTCTGTTTTGAAGTTTTATTTCTGCTCCAAGTGCATCTGCTGCACTTTTTGCTAAAAATAGTCCAAGTCCAACACCTGATTTGTTGCCTTGTCTTTTAAAAGGAGCAAAAAGGTCAACACTCTCATCAATCCCACACCCCTCATCAATCACTTCGATACACAAACCAACATCATCAAGATAACTTTGTAAAGTTACTTTTTTTTGTTTTGGAGTAAATTTTAAAGCATTTTGTAAAAAGTTTTGGAGAATTTGATTTAAAAGTGATATTTGGATTGTAGCCATAAAAGAGTTTGGTTGTAAATTGATTTCTAAAATTTTTTCTTCACTTTTTGCAAGTAATACAAAATCATTTGCTTTTTCTTGGAGGAGTTTTATCACATCTACTTCTACGGGTTTGTCTAATTGTGCTCCCTCTTGTCGTCCTACATTGAGTATATTTGAGACAATAATATTCATCTCATCTACTGTTTTATTTGTTACTTTGAGTGCTTCTATGTACTCCTTAGGTGTTCTTTCTTTCATTAGTGTAACTTGATTTTTGAGTTTTATAACTGCTAAAGGAGTTTTTAATTCGTGGGCTGTTCCTATAAAAAGCTCTTTTTGATATTTAATAAAATTATGAATTCTTGAGATAAGATGGTTGATAGTTTCTCCAAGGGCTTGAAACTCTTGAGGAAGCTCGTGAATTTTAATAGGGGTAATCATTTGCTCATTCATATTGGCTAGTTTTTTATTTAAGACCCAAATAGGGGCAATGAGCATTTTTGAAAGAGCAATAGCATAGATAATCACAAGAGCAAAACTTATAATATTGGTTAAAAAAATATAGTGGAGTATTGTTTTTAGGAGTTGTTTTGTTGGCGTAATATCTTTTGTGATTTTGAGATAACTTTTATCTTGTATATGTAATGGATAAAAGAGTGTAAGATAAGTGTGATTGTTTTTTGTTTTTTCATAAAAATCTAATGAAATTTTTTCTTGTTTGAGATGTACAATTTTTATATTGAGTGCAAGAAGTTTATTATGGATTTTTTGATTATTCATTTTCCATAGTGTTTTATTATTGACTATATTTTTTGCATATTTTATCAGTTCTTGATGTTTGTTATCATAGATAGATTTTTCAATAAAAAAATATAAGGTAGAAGAAAAAATTATAATTAAAGAGAGAAGAGAGATAAAAAGTTTTATTAAAAAAACTTTTCTTATACTGTATGTTTTAAACATAAAAGATCCATTTCAAAAAAAGATACCTAAGAAATATTCTTAGGTATAAAGAGGGTTTTATACCTCTTTTGGAAAACAAAAACGGTATCCGCGACGACGAACAGTTTCAATCGTTGTGATTCCTAATGGTTTATCCATTTTTTGTCTGATTTGGTTAATTGCTACTTCAATAACATTAGGAGTAACAAGTTCTGGTTCTTCCCAAATTGCATCAAGAAGTTGTTCTTTTGAAACAATCTGATCACGGTGACGAGCAAGGTGAGTTAGAACTTCAAAAGGTTTTCCTTTGAGTTCGATATCTTGTTCTTTGTATGTGATTTTTTCCTCTTCTGGATTAATGATAAGGTCTTCAATCTCAATGACATTACTTCCACCAAAACGAAGTCTTGTCTCAATACGAGCCACAAGTACATCAAAATCAAATGGTTTTCTGATATAATCATCAGCTCCAGCTCTGAGTGCTTCAATCTCACTTTCATTATCATCTCGTGCAGAAAGTACTACTACAGCAGTTTTTGGAGTATTTGTTTTGATAGTATTGATAATATCAATAGAATTTCCATCTGGAAGCATCCAATCCATAAGAACTAAGTCATAGTTACGAATATCAAGATAATATTCCCCATCTTTTAATGTCTCAACCACATCACTTTGGTAACCAAACTCTTTGAGTCCTTCAGCAAGCATTTTATTTAGTGTTACTTCATCTTCTATTATCAAAATACGCATCTATTTATTCCCTGTTAAAAATATTTGGTGAAATGATACCATATTTTTAGATAACTTTAAACTTTTTTTCAATTTATTTTTATAAAAAATGAAGTTTTAATTAAGATATAGAACTCACACTCACTTGACAATTAGGTAAAATAGAGGGTTTTGTAATTTTTAAGAAGAGTTTTTGAATGAGTGGAAAATTTTTTTTGAGATGGTGTTCTAAAGAGCTTAGTGCCTCTTCAATAAGAAAAAATTTCTCCTCTTTCATATGATTTGTGATAAATGTTGCTACTAAAGCATAGTCAATAAATTCTTTTTTATAGTCATACTCTATGGTAAGATTGATGATGATATCTTGTTCTTTTTTTCGTTCAAAGTCTAAAATTCCAAGAATAGCTTGAAATTTTAGATTTTCTATATGGATAGTCATATAACTTTTTTCTCCTCACCTTTTATCAGACGAATAATATTTGGAATATGTTTATAAAATAAGATAATAGTGATAAATACAACTGGTGCGTGAGCCATATTTGGATGGATAAGAAAACTTGCAAGAAGTAGTGTAATGACACCAAGCAAAGAGGATACTGAAGAGATTTTAAGCGTTTTTGCACTTACTCCCCAAGCAATTAAAGCAATGATTGTTTCAATAGGTAACATAAAAGCCATTACACCCATTCCTGTTGCAACACCTTTTCCACCTTCAAAATTTAAAAATGGGCTAAAACAATGACCAATAACTGCTAAAACAGCAATCCCCCATAAAGTTGCTTCACTCACTCCAACAAAATGAGCAACAACTAAAACAAATATCCCTTTGAGTGCATCAAGTACTAAAGTTGCAATACCTAATTTTTTTGCTAAAGACGGATTTGTTTCTTTAACAACTCGAAGTACATTTGTAGCACCAATGCCCCCACTTCCTTGTTTTTTAATATCAACTCCAGCAAATTTTTTTGCAAGCAATAAACCAAAAGGGATACCACCCACAAGGTAAGCTATGATGAAAAATTGTACATTTGTATTCAATAAAAAATCCATATATTCCCTTACTTAATAATTTTTGTCATTCTACTCTTTTTATATTTATAACTATATAAATTTTTTTGATATAATACTTCTTAACTAAGTAATGGGGGATATTCTTTTGCAGTTTACAAATGAAGAATTAAAAAGAAAAATCAATGAATTAAAACAAAAATTAGATGTTACAGTAGTAGCCCATTTTTATCAAAGAGATGAAGTGTTTGAAATTGGTGATATTACAGGAGATTCATTAGAACTTGCTATAAAGACACGTGATGATGATGCAGAATTTGTTTTGTTTTGTGGTGTAGGGTTTATGGGGCAAAGTGTAAAAGTACTTAGTCCACATAAACGAGTGGTTATGCCAAAACCAGCGGCTTGTTCTATGGCAAGTATGATTAGTTCTACTCAATTTGATGAAGCGATAAAAATACTTAATGCAAGTGGAATTACAAATGAGAATATTTTGCCAATTACTTACATTAATTCTGATGTAGAGGTCAAGGCAAAAGTTGGTGAGATGGGTGGACTTGTATGTACAAGTGCCAATGCAAGAAAAATCATCGAAACTGCTTTAGAAGAAGGGAAAAAGATTTTATTTGTTCCTGATAGATGTTTGGGGCAAAATATTGCAAATGATATGGGGCTAAAATCTTGCGTGATTGGAGATGGAAGAGATGTAAAAGAAGCAGATATTATTTGTTATGATGGTTTTTGTTCTGTGCATCAGCTGTTTACTCTTGAAGATATTGAGTTTTATCGTAAAAAATATAAAGATATTATTATTGCTGTGCATCCAGAGTGTGACCCTGAAATATGTAAAGCAAGTGATTTTGTTGGTTCAACATCACAACTTATCAAATATATAGAATCACTTCCACCTGAGCAAAAAGTAGCTGTTGGAACAGAGTTTAATATGGTCAATAGACTTCGTCCAAACAATACCTACATCCTCTCCTCTACAAAACCAGAGTGTCCAACAATGAATGAAACGACACTAATGGATGTATATTTGACACTCAAAGCCATAGATGATGGAGCACCAATCAATGAGATTTTTGTTGATGAAAAAACACAAAAATGGGCAAAAGTAGCACTTGAGAGGATGATGGCATTATGATAGAGCAATTTATTCAAGAGACATTAGCAGAAGATGTTGGGCGAGGGGATTTGTATGCTTTGATTGAGCCAAGTGTTGATGCAAAAGCTGATATCATTGCAAAATGTGATGGTGTTGTTGCTGGAGTGAAATATATTGATGTTTTGGCAAAACTTGAGGGGTTTGAAGTTGTATGGGGCAAAAAAGATGGAGAAGCATTTCAAAAAGGGGATGTAATAGCCATTGTAAAAGGGGATTCTCATACTCTTTTAAAGGTAGAGCGAACCCTTTTAAATATCCTTTTACATGCAAGTTCCATTGCAACTTTGACAAGAAAATATGTGGAGTTTTGTGAACCTTATGGGGTAAAACTTTTAGATACAAGAAAAACAAGACCAAAGTTAAGAGTATTTGAAAAATATGCCACAAGATGTGGTGGAGCAACTAATCATCGTATGGGGCTTGATGATGCTTTGATGATTAAAGATACTCACTATAAAACGATTCAAAATTTAAAAGAATACATTCAAAAAGCAAGAAAAAAAATCCCTTTTACCGCAAAAATAGAGATAGAAGCAGAAACTTTTGAGATTGCAAAAGAGGCATTTGAAGCTGGATGTGATATTGTGATGTGTGATAATATGAGTGTAGATACAATAAAAGAAGTTGTCGCATACAGAGATGCAAAATACCCCCATATCCTTTTAGAAGCAAGTGGAAATATCTCTTTAGATACAATAGAATCTTATGCAAAAAGTGGAGTAGATGCCATTAGCAGTGGTGCACTTATCCATCAAGCAAATTGGATAGATATCTCTATGAAGATGAGGTAGCAAGTACCTTGTCTTTTTTTTGTTGGAATATGAAATTATTTATGCTCTCTTACTTATACTAAAAATCTTGATTTAGAAAAAATTCAATTTATTTTATTTATAATACCAGTAATTAGATTACAAAATAACTGTCGTTAATATTTATGATATTATATTTCATAAAGAGTGGTTGGATTGTAGGTTTTTAATCAAAAGGATATGATATGAAGCGATATAGTTTAAGAAATATGAGTTTGCTATTGGTAGGTGCTTTGGGGATTGGAGTAGGAGGATGTGGAATAAATTCAGATAGCAATTCATCTGATAATTCAAATACAAATAGTACGGCAACTGTTACAACAAATAGTACTACAACTGTTACTACGTCTTATAATAGTCCTTTTTTAAAGCTTTATGAACGAAAAAATGATGATAATAATGGTAGTCGTTTTAATGTAACTTTTACAGATGGAATAGAATTACCAGATAATGGTGATTATCTTGTTTTTGGTACTGGAAGTATTGATAAATATGACACGAACAAACGGGGTGATGATGCATTGTATGCACGTATATCTTCTAAAGATGGTACTTTACAAAGTGCTAATTATGTTGCATATAATTCTGCAGATGCACAAGCTGATTTGAATGAGGGATATATTCGTGCTGCTAAACTTAGTTATGAACAAGAAGATGGAACATCTGTTAATAATGTTGTTCTTGTAGGAACTGCAACATCTACTGGATGGGCTGGTGAGACAGGTCTTTTGGTTACTTTGCTTAATGGTGATGGTAGTTATAAATGGAGTAAGTTTTATCAACTTACTGATGGAAATAGTTTATTTATAAATAGTGTTGCAGCTGATAGTGATGGAACATTTTGGGTTGTTGGAAATGGCTTTGTACCCGCAAAAGATAAAGATGGATATATCTATACAACTAATTTAGGTGTAGTGATACATATCGATGCAAAAACAGGTGCTATTCTTAATTCTGAACACATTGGGATAGATGATAGTGTTAGCAATTATAGTGGTGTTGTAGTTGCAAATGGTCAAGTGTATATTACTGGTACTTCTTATGATGAAGCGGTTGATAAAAATATTGATCCAGATGGAGGAGGAAGTAATACAGTTTTACTTCTTGAATTAAATAAAGATGGTACTTTAAAAAATGGTAGTAAATATATCCGTAAAGGCCATTGGGGAGAAACAGGGGATGGTATTGGTTATAAAAATGGGAGTGTGTATATAGCATATGAAACAAATGTATATGGTATGTCAGAGGCATATGGTGGAATTTTAAAAGTTGATGATACAAATATAGCAAATCTTCAAAAAGCTATGGAAATATATTCTACTAGTCCATATTCATATTATAGAGATTTTGAGATAAGTGGTGATAATATCTATCTAACAGCTGCACATAATGCTTTTTATCAAATTGATTTATATGGAAATATTAAAAAAGTTGCATCGACACTTGGAGCATGGAGAGGGGGAATGTTTGTAGATTCTTCAAATAATATTATTACTTTTGGTAATGGCACATCTCCTTTAGCTGCATCTTTTGTAACAAAATTTCCAAATGATTTAAATATAACATGTAATAATAATACACTTGTGTCATCACCAGAACAAAATGCTACAGATGTTACTGAACAATGGTTTGTTGAGACTATTGATTCGCCATATGAAACAGTGGGTGTAGGATTAGCAACAAATAATGCTAACTCATTTGAACAAGGTTCAGCATTAGATATTATAACTCAAACAAATGAGTGTAACCAATAGTGCATTTATAATGACAATTAAATTTTGGAAAGATTGCAATGAGTTCAAGTATGGAACTCATGCATCTATTCCACGAATTTTATAAGTAATATCTCCTGCACCAAAACTAATGATAATCCCTTCATCTAAAGTTTTTATTGTTGTGTTGTTTTGAATGATATTTATTTTGAGGTTATCTCTTTTAATGTCTTGTGCCATAGTGAGATTGTATTTTTGAAATTTGTTTTGAAAATCTATTGGTTGTGGTGTTTCACCAGCCGCCCATACAGGAAGGATGATAAGTTCATCAACTCCATTAAAACATTCAACAAACTCTTGTAGATTATCTATGGTTCTTGAGTATTTATGTGGTTGCCAAATGGCTGTTACTTTATGAAGTTTTTTGAGTTTTTTATAGACTTGGACAGATTCTAATGTTGCTTTTATCTCTGTTGGATGGTGTCCATAATCATCGATTAAAACACATTTAGCATCACTTCCTACAATATCAAATCGTTTTTTTATACCACGAAATAAAAGAAGCTTTTTTTTGATTGTTTGAATATCAAGAGTATCTAAAGAGGCTAAAATCGCTAAAGAAGCATCTAATGCGATATGTTTTCCCAATCCCCAAACAACAAATTCTCCAAGATTTTTTAAATGAAATTTTGTATAGGGTTCATCATCTTGTAAAAGATAGGTGATATTGGTGATATCTTTTGATGGAGTAAGCCATTGAGCATCAATTTTTCCAACAAATTTTTTTAAAAAAGGATCTTCTGCATTGAGTACTCTTTTTTTTGCAAGCATAATAAATTTTTCATAAGCACGAAAAAAACGCTCATAATCATAGTTGTAGTATTCCATATGTTCTGGTTCTGTATTAATAACAATAGAACAATAAGGATTTGAATAAATAAAACTCTCATCACTCTCATCTGCTTCAAATAACAATACATCACTTTTTTCATCATATCTTATATTTGAACCAAACTCTTTTGATTCTGCTCCAATGATAGCAGAACCTTCCATTAAAGCGGCCAAGATAGCAGTTGTGGTACTTTTTCCATGGGCTCCGGCAACAGAGTACACTTTTTTGTTTTGTAAAATTTGTTGTAAAGCTTCTTTACGTGAGAGAATAGGGATGTTTTTCTCTTTTGCTTTGATGATTTCGGGATTATCTTGTTTGATAATAGCTGAATGGATAATGAGGTCTTGATTTTGAATGCTTGTGTCATTGTGTGGGATAGTGATATCCATTTGGAAATGACGAAGCTTTTGTATAATAGGTGTTGTTGCAATATCTGAACCACTCACTTGATGCCCTTGAAAGTGCATATATTGTGCAAGTCCAGAGATGCCAATACCTCCAATCCCAATGAAATGAATTTTCATATCATATTCACTTTATTTTTTTGTTTCATCAAGAAATTTTTGTGCTTTTTCTTGAAAATGACTGATATAAAAAGTTCCAGCTTCTTGTGTTTTGGCAATATCTGCTACCTCTTCAAGAAAATTTTCAAAAGGTAATTCCTCAGCCGATGCAACCCAATGGATTTTGAGTGCTTTTGAAAAGTCTTCATCATTTGTAAGTCCACTCAACACTTCAAATAAAGCACTTGCATCTTTGGCTTTGCCTGCACTATAATGCTCAATAGCATATTCATATAAAGCTCTTATTGTTGCAAAATCTTGCACATCATTCATATCCATTTTTCTATGAGATTCAAGTGTATTTGTTAGTTTTTCTAAAGCTAAATCTAAAATATTTCGATAAAAACCTGTAATCTCTTCTTCTGTAAGGGTATCGTGCACCTCTTGTTCTAATACATAAAGCTCTGCGATATCTTCATTTGTATGTGCTTTTAAAATTTTTTCTTTTAACTCTTTACTCACTTAAACACTCCTTTATTCTTTGTAATACTTCTTTTGTTTTTTGAGGATTTTCCACAAGGGCAATACGGATATAATCTTTGCCGGGATTTTCCCCTTTGTCATCTTCTCGTGCTAAAAATTCTCCCGGAAGCACTTTGACATTGTAATTTTTGTAGAGTTTTTTTGTAAATTCTAAAGCATCTTTGACTTCTAGCCAAATATAAAATGTTGCTTTTGGAATCTCAATACCCAAAATCTCTTTTGCAAGTACAAAATTTTCTTGATAGATTTTACGTGATGTTTTGACATGTTCTTCATCAAGCCATGCAACACTTGCTCCCATTTGAAGTGGAAGAGGGGATGCACATCCAACATATGTTCTGTATTTCATATATTCTTTTAATATCTTTGCATCTCCTGCAATAAATCCAGAGCGAAGCCCCGGAGCAGAAGAGCGTTTGGAGATAGAGTTAATGACTAAAACATTTGTAAAATCTACATTTCCTGCATCTAAAGATGCCTCTAAAAGTGATGGGATAGGCTCATCTTGGTAGAGCTCACTATAACACTCATCATTTAATAAAACAAAATCATATTTGAGTGCAAGTTGTACCCATTGTGCAAGTTCTTTGAGTAAAAGTGTTGATGCTGTTGGATTATTTGGAAAATTCAAGATAACAAGGTCACATTTTGCAAGTTGTGCTTCATCTATTTGTGGTTTGAAGTTATTTTGTTTTGTTAAGTTGAGATGAATCATCTTTGCTCTACTTGCAATAGCTGAGCCTTCATAGATTTGATAAAAAGGGTTAGTAAATGCCATTACAGGTTCTTTTTTATCAAAAAGGAGAAACTGAGGAAAATTAAATAAAACTTCTCTTGTTCCAAATGTTGGGATAATTTCATCTTCTTTGAGTTTTACACCAAAGCGTTTAGCCACAAACTCTCGTTGTGCATCTTTGAGACTTTTTTCCCCAGCAGTTTTTGGATATTTTTTTAAAAGGTGAGTATTTTTTGCTACTGCTTCTTGGATAAATGATGGTGTATCAAACTGTGGTTCTCCTATGGTGAGAGTGGAGGGTTCATAGTTTGATGAGGGTGTGATATCTTTTAGTAAATCGTTTAATTTTTCAAATGGATATGGTTCAAAATGCATTCTTTTTCTTTTGTATAAAATTTTCTTTATTATATCAAATAGTTTATAAAATAAATTTTTGATTGATAAACTCTCCCTCTTTATTAAATGCAAAATAGTAAAGTATATCTTTTTGTATAGGTAAATCTGCAAGATATCTTAAGGCTAAATTTGCTTGAAATGAAGCAATTTGCATCACCATAGGGGTTGCAACGCCTTCTGGGGTTTTTTCATTTATTTTAAAAATATCTTGAAATGAGGCATTATCAAAAAAACATACTTGCCCATGAAATGCCTCAACACTTCCATATATCCAAGGAGTATTTGTTTTTTTTGCATATTGGTCTATTTTTACACGTGAAGATAAGTTATCAGTTGCATCGATAATTAAATCAACTTTTTTTTGCAGTTGCATCCATTGTTCAAAATCACATTCATAGGCAGTACTTTTTACATAAGGAGACCTTTTTTTTATCATTTGTGCATTGACTTGTGCTTTGTTTTTTTTAATATCTTCAAGGGTAAATGCAATTTGTCGATGGATATTATGGATATTTACTTCATCAAAATCAACAATATCTATCTCACCAATTCCACTAGAACCAAGAGCAAAAGCTAAAGAAGAACCAAGTCCTCCAGCTCCAATGATAGCAATTTTTTTTGTAGAAAGGAGTGTTTGTGTTTCTTCTCCCCATAATTGAATTTGTCGTTTAAAATAGTTTTGCATAAAATTGTCCTATAATTTTTTTTAAATTATAGCTGAAAGATATATAATGAAAAAAACAATGTATGGTGATAGAGAAAAATGTTATCAATGTTACAGGCCAAAAAGTTCGTGTTTATGTGATTTTGTCCATAGAGTACCAACAAAAACAAAATTTGTTTTATTAATGCATCCAAAAGAGTTTAAAAAAGTAAAAAACAATACAGGTTTTTTAACCCATTTAAGTTTACCAAACTCTGAAGTATTTGTGGGGATAGATTTTTCAAATCATCATAAAATCAATGAAATTATACAAACACACAATAGTTATATTTTATATCCATCAAAAGATGCAATCAACTTAAGTGAAATAAAAGATATCACAACTCTACAATCAAACAATACACTCCCTATGGCTATTTTTTTGATAGATTCAACATGGGCTTGTACTAAAAAGATTTTTACACTAAGTAAAAATTTACAAAATTTACCCCATTTGAGTTTTACAACACAAAAAAAATCAATTTATGCTATCAAACAACAACCACAAGAACATTATCTCTCTACGATAGAATCAACATTGGTTGTTTTAGAATTGCTTGGAAAACTTGGAGTTGAAAAAATAGAAAAAGAGGATAAAGAAAACTTTCTCAATCCCTTTAAAGAGATGATTGCATACCAACAAGAGTTGATATACAATCCAAAACACAATGCAGTACGGTTTAAAAAGAGAAAATCAATTTTGTGATGATTTTCTCATTATTCTAAAACAAGTATGTTCTGAGCTGTAATTGAGTTCTACTTTTTTGTGAGAAATAAGACTCAATAAACCTTTTTTTACTGTTTTTGTCATATATTCACCATTTTGTATATAAAGTTCACCATCTACTAAATATTGATGAAACTCTTCTACACTGAGGTTATCATATTTATCTGATTGTATCTCTGTGACTTTGTATTGTGTATCTAAAAGCTCATTGAGCCATTCTACAAACATTAAAGCACCATTGAAACTTACATAAACAAGTCGCTCTTTTTTTGTAAAGCGTTTTGGTTGAAAGAGGTTGTTTTTAAATTGGATATGGATATTGTGTTTTGAGAGAACTAATTTTTTATTTGCTGTTGCAATGATATTGTTTTCTGCATCAAATTCGATAAGTTCACGTGCATACATTGCATTTAAAAAAAGGCAAAATTGGAAGTTATTGATAGGGTGCGTTGCCAATTCATCTGCATCTCTTAGTCCACCATGTCTAATATGTGGTTTGATAAAATCAAAAGAGAAGGCTTTTATATCAGTTCTTTTGAAATTTTTTGCAATATGAAGATTGAGTTTATAGTAATTGATGAGGTATTCAAAATCTTCCTCTTTAAAAAACTGACTTTTTGCAAAAAGTTCTACAAGTTTTTCTGCTTCTTTCTTTTTGAGATAGTGGAAAATTTGATAAAGTTCTTCACTCTCTTGAGGAGTAATTTGTAACAAAGAAACATACTCTTCAATAAGATCTTCTTCTTCATCATCAAGATGTCCATCCACATCTGCAATTGCAAGAGAATCCAAAAGGAAATTGTATTTTACTGGATTTGATTGAAATGTTAAGATAATTTCATACACTGATTTTGCTTTTGGATGTTTAACAAAATGTAAAATATCTTTTATTTGTTGGTGTGAGAGGTGTAAACTTTTGATGAGAATATCAAGATATTCAATCTCGTTTTTACTAATATCATTATCCTCATTTGCAATTAAAGCGATACCTCTTAGGTAGTTTATCCTTGTTTCTTCATCAAGCTTACTAGCAGGATGATTAACAAATCCACGTTCTTGGAGTTCTATTTTTTTTAATAATGAAGCAACTGCCATAGATAAAACCTTTTTATTATTTTATTTATTAAACATAATTGAGCCAAGGCGTACCATATTTGAACCACACTCTATTGCAAGTTCAAAATCTCCACTCATTCCCATAGAACATATGGTAGCATTGTCTAATTTTTGGAATATATCATAAGTTTTCTTAAAGCTTTCTCTAATAACCTCTTTATCTTGTGTATGTGCTCCTATACTCATTACCCCTTTGAGATGAATATTTGGGCATTGTTGTTGAATTTGTTCATAAATCTCTTGTGCGACTTCTGGCATTACACCGTGTTTTGATTCCTCTTTTGCACTATTAATTTGTAAAAGAGCGTTGAGTGTCATATCTCTTGCACTTAATTTTTTTTGTAGTTCTAAAGCTAGTTCAAGTGAATCTAAACTATGAAATAATGCAGGATGAATATCTAAAAGATTATTGATTTTATTTTTTTGAAGATGTCCGATAAAATGCCATTCTATTGGAAGCTCTTCTAACTCTTTTGCTTTGAGTTTTAAATCTTGAACCTTATTTTCTCCAAATGCTCTTTGACCTATTTTGTAGAGTGATTCAATCTCTTTTACACCTACATATTTACTTACAGCTACTATTTTTACAATATGGTGCTGACTTACTTTAAGCCTTGCCTTTTCTACTCTTTGTATCACATCATCGATGTGTAATTTATATGTTAATTGATCCATTTTTCTATCCTATTAATCTATTGATATCATTATACACTCCAAGCCCCATAAGACCAAATAAAATTACCCATCCAGCCATTGTAAGATTGAGTAAAACTTTTTGACTTGGTGCTTTGTTTGTGATGAGTTCATAAAGGTTAAACATAATATGCCCTCCATCTAAAGCTGGGATTGGAAGGAGGTTTAATACTCCTAAGTTTACAGAAATAAGTGCAGTAAAGAAAAAAAGTGCCACCCATCCTGCTTTAGAAGCATCAGAAGTAACTTGTACTATGCTTATCACTCCACCCAACTCTTTTGCTGGAACATCACCCATTACAAGTTTTTGTACCCCTGTAAAAATCATTTTAGAAGCTGAAATGGTTTGTGTGGTTGCATACGATAAAGCCCCAAAAAATCCTAAATCCATTTGATAAGTTTTTCCACTTGCACCAATCCCTATCATTTTTCTTTGGATAGTTTCTCCATAGATATTTTTTGTTTGTGTGAGTTTTGGTATGAGTGTTTTATGTTCTAACAAACCATCTCTTTTTATGATGATATCTAATGGAGCTGTTGATGTTGAGATAAATTGTGCCATCTCTTTCCATGAAGATATTTTATGATTATTAATTGCATAGACAATATCATCTTTTTTGAGTCCTGCTTGGTAGGCAGGAGAATCTTTAACAACAGTTCCAATAATAGGAGAGAGTGCCATTGGTCCATGAAGTGCTATGAAAAAGTAAAGGATAAATGCCATAATAAAATTTGCTAATGGTCCAGCAACAAGGATAAATATCCTTTGTAATGGTGTTTTTGTATTATAACTATCTTCATCATAGCTTATTTTTGTTGGGTCAGTATCATCTTGCCCTTTCATTTTGACATATCCACCAAGTGGGATAGCAGAGATGCTCCACGTAGTGTTGAATTTGGAAAAAGAAAATATCTTTTTTCCAAACCCAATACTAAAAACTTCTACATAAACCCCCATTAAACGAGCCGCAAGGTAGTGTCCTAATTCGTGAAAAAAGATAAGAGCTGAAAGAATAAGAAGAGAGAGTGCAATACTCATATATTTTCTCCTTGAGTTTTTTTCATAAGAACAGTTTTAAATCCCCATAGATATTCAAGTCCAGAATACACAGTTAAAAATGTTGCAAACCACAAAAGAGCATTCCCATATGGCCAATGCATAAGCAAAAATCCAATGGCAATCATCTGTGAAACTGTTTTTATTTTTCCAGACCAAGAAGCTTTAACTTTGAGCCCTTCACTCACAGCAACTGTACGAAGCCCTGTGATAAAGAGTTCTCTTACAATGATAATATAAATTGCCCATGCAGAAGCTTCTGCAACCATCATAAGTCCCAAAAAAGCCGCTATTGTGAGCATTTTATCAGCAAGTGGGTCAAGGATAGCCCCAAGCATTGTCATCTGTTGCCACTCTCTTGCAATATAACCATCAAAAAAATCAGTTACAGAAGCTAAAACAAAAAGTAGCGAAGCAAAATAATAATTCCACGTGATATCAAAACCATTTTGTGTAAAAAATTGTGGATTGAGGATAATCCAAAACATAAATGGAGCAATAAGTATTCGAAGTGATGCTAAGACATTTGGAAGATTAAGCAAATACAATCCTTGAAATTTTTCTCAAATTGTAACAATATGATGCTTAATCTTTACATTTTTATTTTTCTAATTCGATATCGATAGAAAGAGCTTCTATCCCTTCATTTGTTTCTTTTTGGATATCAACTTTTTTGACATCGATATATTTTTTTACAACCTCTATAATTTCAGCTTTTAACTGTTCCATAAAAGGAAAGCTATTGTTTGTTCTATCAGACATAATCGCAATGGTGAGTCTATCTTTTGCTGTTTGTGCACTATTTTTTTTCTTAAACCACGGAAACATTACTTAAATATCCCTTTTATTTTTTGCATTAATCCAGTTTTATTGTAGCTTTCTACATCAACAAAATCCACAATCTCATTACAAAGTCTTGCCGCTACTCTTTTATAGGCTTGACCAGCAGGAGAATTTTCATTTAAAATAATAGGTTTTCCTTGGTTAGAAGCATCAATGATAGCTTGGTCTTCTGGAATTTTTCCTAAAAGAGGGATACTTAAAATTTCTAAAATATCATCACTATGTAGCATCTCTCCACTTTGAACCATTTTTGGATTGATACGATTGATAATGAGATATTTTCCTACTTCATCACCTTCTTTTACCTTTTGACTTTTAGAATCAAGTATCCCAATAGCTCTATCAGCATCTCTAATAGAAGATACTTCAGGATTAACAACAATAATGGCACGGTCTGCAAACTCTATGGTATGTTCATACCCACTCTCAATTCCAGCAGGAGCATCAAGGATGACATATTCAAAGTTTTCTTTGAGTTCTTCTACAAGTTTTTTTACCTTTTGAGAGCTCAGTACTGATTTATCTTTTGTTTGTGAAGCAGCTAAAAATGAGAGGTTTGGATCCATTTTACTTTTGATGAGAGCTTGTTTTAAAGGTACCTCTTCATCCATAACGTGTACCATATCATATACAACACGATTTTCTAAACCAAGGAGCATATCAAGATTTCTTTGCCCTATATCAAAATCAACAACAACACAAGATTTTCCTTTTTGTGCAATACCTAATCCAACATTTGCAGTTGTGGTTGTTTTACCAACACCACCTTTTCCACTAATTACAGCGATAACTATACCCAACTTGTCTCCTTTAGTACAGGTGTTATAACAATTTCATTTTCTATTAATTCTACTCGACTGAGTTTATTTTGTAGATATGCATTATCTACTTCAACATCGTGAAATACGATATTTGCTTTTTGTGAAGCTTGAAGCATCATAAAATTTCCATTACATCGTATAGAACCATCTACTGGTTGTATAATAATAAGAGAACCACTCACAGTGATTGTTCCCCCACTATTAATTCTGCCTAAAAAAAGCAAATCTCCATCAATCTTTAGCTCTTGACCACTACGGATAAGTTTATCTGAAACTTGTAGATTTTTTTGTACTGATTTTTTTTCTTTATCTTTATCATCTTTTTGAATAAGAGGTTGTTGAGTAGATTTTTTAGCGTTTTTTTTAGGAAGTTTGAGGTTAAATGTATAATGAAGATTTTTACTATCTAAATATTTTTTGATATTTTGATTTTCTTCTCCATTGATAACGATAAGATGGTTTTGAAAAAGAGAGGAGTTTTTTTCAAAGAATGTAATAAATTGCACTTCATCTTCTAACTCTACTTCAAATATTTTTGCTGAATATTGTTTTGTTTTCAAGATACCTCTCTTATCGCAAAATGGATAAAAGATTATATCAAATTTTTTTTAAACTCCAAAGTTTTTTTAATTATTGATGTGACTTAGGAAATCATTTAATTTTTTTTGTTATAATTTCACTTTGATAAATAAGAGGTGAAAAAAATATGTTAAAAGGTTCTATACGTATATTTAATCTGGGGAAGCTTGGTGTTCGGTATATTGGTATTTTTAAAAAGACCTATTTTCATCCATTCATCTCTTTAAAACAGGCTTATAGACAACTCTCAATTGACCGTCAAAATTATTCAAATTCGATTTTAAAATATCTTAATATTGAAGTAGAAATAATTGGAGAACTTCCACAAGAAAATAAGATTTTATATGCAATGAATCACCGTTCACTTTTAGATATTTTAGTGATGGAAAATATATTTTCAAGATTTAATAAAAGTGGTGTGTGGATAGCAAAACAAGAGCTTTTTGATGATCCAATTTATGGAAAATTTTTTCAATACAGTGGTTGTATGAGTGTTGATGTTGAAAATGGTACAGGGATGCTTCGTTTTTTTAAACAAATAAAAAAAGTGTTACAAAAAGTAGATGATTTAAATGTTTTTATTTTTCCAGAAGGTGGAAGATATAAAGGGCAGGGGATTAATCGTTTTCAAAGTGGAGCAGTAAAAATTGCAAAAGCAAATAAGCTTAAGATAGTACCTGTATATATCAAAGAGGAATTAGAAAAAGTTTTTGCTCAAGCACCCTACAAAGAGACAAAAATTATTCACGTGTATATTGGAGATATTTTAAAAGATAATAACCAATTAGAAAAAGAGTATAAAGAATTGATGAATAAAACTATCTAATAATTATTTTAGTTTATTTTAGACAAAACTAAAATGAATTAGTTTTGCCCTATGTATTGTTTTTATATATTCTAAAGATATTCATAATATCATTAGTCATCATCCTCTTCACCAAAAGTATTAACAAGCCCTTGGATAAGCTTCTTTTTTTTCTGTTTGCTTCAATCTTGCTTCTGGATGTGCAGGGAGATAAACAAGTGGAGGCATATCTCCTAAATTTGGCTCTTTCTTAGGTTTTTAAGATACAATTTAAATAAGCAATCCTATAAAGAATAACTTAAACGGAGTAAAAAATAAAAAAGACAATAGCCTAGTAACAATATAACTTCAAAGAACACTTTCAAGGGCTTTTGACTCTTGAGACTGTTTGATTTTTGAAGCACTTTTTTAAAAGTCATTATCTAGAATTTGACTTAAGTGTTTCAATGATCAAACACCTAAAATGTTTGGTTGACAATGATAAAGTATAGTCTTTTAGCACATAGCTGACTATATAGTGTTTATCAAGTTCTATAACAACTTATTGTTAAATAGTTGAATGAAACAACAAGATGTAATCTTATGACACTGATGCTTGAAAAACCCTTTGTGGGTTATAAGCAACATTGTTTTTATATATAGCTAAAATAATATGAGCAAGCTTTCTTGCGACAATGACTACAGCCTCTTTTTTGGCTCTGCCTTGAGAGACTTTGTCTCTAAAGAGTTTATTAAGCTCATTATTATGTCTAATAGCAGCAATAGCTGCTTGATAAAGAGCTTTCTTAGCAAGTTTTGCACCTCGCTTAGCAATAGGACCATAGGTAAGTTTATTGCCAGATTGCTCTAGTGTTGGATAAAGACCTAAATAACCAATAAGATGAGAGTTGTTTTTAAACCTACTCAAGTCTCCACACTCACTAATAAGTGCAAAGATGGTTTTATCACTCACCCCTGGAATAGTTCTAAGGTTGTCAATAATATCCATGACTTCTTGCTCTTCATCTTTGTCAAGTACTATTTGTTGATTAAAGAGTTTTAACATCTCATCTTCAAGCTCTTTAAGCTCCTCTTGGAGAAGCTTAATAACTCGGATATGAGACTTTATAACATAGGCTCTCTCATCTACACCATTCCCTTGATAGATAGAGTGTTTGGCAAGTTCTAAAAGTTTTTTGGCTTTTTCTTCATTGAAGTTATTGCCTTTAATACCTCGAAAGGTTTTTAGTATTCTATCTACACTTGCATGATGATAATGCTTAGCAGTTGGATACTTTTCAAGAAGAGCTAAACCTGTAACATTGAATGGGTCTTTTACAACTTGTTCCATCTCTGGAAATACAACTGCTAAAAGAGTGCTGATTTGTCGTTTATGCTTCTTCATCTCTTCAAGAAGATTATTTTTATGTCTATAGAGTGATTTAATACTTTGATACATATCTTCACTTACATAGGCTTTGGAGTATCTACCTGACTTGATAAGTGCTGCAATCATTAAAGCATCAATGTTGTCATTTTTTACTCTTTTCATACTGTCCATCTCTCTAAATCTGTTTGTTTGATAAGGATTGAGTAATAGTACATTAAATCCTTTTTCACTCAGATAAAGATAGAGGTTTTCAAAGAAAATTCCAGTGGCTTCCATACCAATGGTAAAAGTTTCTACTTCATCAATGGAGTTTAAAAGTAAAAGCAGCTCTTCAAAGCCACTCTCATCATTATTAAACTTTAATGATTTTTTGATGACTTTGTCATCTTGATTAACCACACAAGCAACATGGAAACTCTTTGCTATATCTATACCTACATAATAGTGCATCTTTACATCCTTTGTATGTTTAACTTTATCTTACAGCCTCGTAACGATAGAGAATTGAGATAAAACTCATTCTAGCATCCTATGGGTAAGTTACTGAAGTTAAACGCAGTATGCTTTCTTAGATAGTAGGCATAAAACCTTATAAGGAAAAATGACTGTCATTCAACTCTTTAACTGTAAGTTGTTTTAGTGTTTGATAAACATAAATAACTTTATCAAAAACTAAAAAATAATTATCAAATCACTACTCCTTTGGATGTAATGATTGATAAATTTATTATACGAGGAAGTTATTATGCATAGATTAAATGTAACAATAGATGAAACATTATATGAAAAAGTAAGAGCAGTGAGTTTTATAGAAAAAAAATCAATTTCTCAAATGATTAGGGAAAGTTTAAGTGAATATCTTTCAAAAAACACCAAAATAAATCAACAAGCAAACTTAATCTTAGAAGCAGATGATGAAAAAGAGATTTTATCAATATTAGAAAATGAAGAATTTACTTCAAATGATGATTTTAAAAGTAAATTTAACTTATGAAGATATCGTATTCTAAAACTTTTGAGAAGAAATTTGCTAAATATGATAGAAAACTTCAAGAAAAAATATTTAATGCAATTCAAAACTTACCCAATGGAGATGTTAAAAGATTAACAGGCAACAATATACCTCCAATTTATCGAGTGAGAATATCAAAATATAGAGTATTATTTCATATGAATGAAGAAGAGATACAAATATTAAAAATTGATAGTAGAGGTGATATTTATAAGTAGTATAATATCTAAGAAAGCACTATAAAAAAATAATTCTATTTTATTAAACAAAAGAGTCACCTAGAAGTTTTCTGTAATGGGTGGTTCGTTTTCACATTTTGTCATAATTTGTTTGTAGAGATGTGTTAATTGCTCTTTTGTTGTATCATCAAGAGGTTCATTTTGTATCCTTTTTTCAAAGACATCAAGGGGAGTGAGTTCTTGAAGGGTGATAGATTCTTCTTCTAAAAGATTTTCTTTGAGTTGGATATCTCTTTGAAATAAAACAATATCCACTCCATTTTTATTATTTGTATTCATAAATTGGTTCATCTCTTCATATGAGAGATTTTGTTGAGTTGTAGTTATTGCGATAAATGGTGGATTGGTTGTATCATAAAGAGGGGTTAATTGCTCTTGAATTGATTCTAAATCACCTTTGAGATGGTAGAGTTTTTTAAATGATGGGATAGGGTAAGGGGTGTAAGTTTTTTGCAATAAATCTGCAATAACAACACTTTTTTGTTGGTTTGCTTCTGAAAAACTCAGTGGAATGGGAGAACCTGAGTAGCGGATATGTTGTTGATTTGCTATGAGTTGTGGTTTGTGGATATGCCCCATAGCAACATAATCAAAATGTTTTAAAATATCACTATCAACAGCTTGGAGTTTTCCTATATAGATTTCCCTTTCAGAATCTGGTGTGATGGAGGCATTTGTTGTTGTAAAATGTCCTGTTGCAATGATAGGGACACTGCTTGAAATCTCTTTTGCTTGTTGATAAATCTCTTGATAGTAGTTTTGTATCCCTGTTTTTATATCATTTTCAATTTGTGATGTGGTTTGTGCTTTGTTGGCATCTCTTAAGATTTTATCGCGTAAAAAAGGGACAGCACACACAAGTGCTTGAAGTTTATTTTCTTTTTTTATGGGGATGATTGTTTTTTCTTTTCCATCTGTAATGACAAAAATAGAAAAAGCTTCTAAGAGTTCTTTAGAGATTTCAAGTGTTGTTATGCTATCGTGATTTCCTGCAATAATGATAACATTTTGACAATACTCTTTTACTTTTGATAAAAAATTATGATACAGCTTGAGTGCATAGTTTGGAGGGTTTGTTGTATCAAAAATATCTCCAGCTACAATTAAAAGCTCAATATGTTCTTTTTGTATGGTTTGGAGCAACCACTCCAAAAACATTTGATGTTCTTTTTGGCGAGAACGATTTTTAAAACTTTGTCCAAGATGCCAATCAGATGTATGCAGAAGTTTCATGTGTTATGGGTGTTTGACTTTGATAGTAGAGTTTAAACTCCAGCCAATAGCTCCCATTGCAACCATTACAAGTGGAGCTGGGAAAAATCCATAACTATTTGCAAGATAAACAAGCCACAACAAAATAGCTCCAAGTGGTGTTGGTACACCAGTAAAATAGTTATCTACTGAACCTGCATCTGTGTTAAGATTAAAGTGGATAAGCCGTCTTAATCCAGAAATAACATAGTAGATACTAATAACTGCTGCAAAAAGAAGCATAATGCCAACAAGGTGGCTATAAATAGCTTGAAAGATTAAAAAAACCGGAACAAGCACAAAACTTAAAAAATCAGCAAAACTATCAAGTTGTACCCCAAATTCATTAGAGAGTTTGTATTTTCTTGCTATTTTCCCATCAAAGATATCAAATGCTCCACCAATCCACGCTAAAATAATGGCAAGGGTGAAATTGTTTTGTGTGATAAAGTAGGTTGCTAACAATCCTGCTGTAATATTGACAAAGGTAAAAAGATTTGCAAGATTAAAATGAGATTGAGATCTCCATAAAAAATTCATATTTTTCCTTTAGTTTCTGATACTTTATGCGATATTATAGCAAATGAATAGTTATTTTTTCGATAAATATTTAGATATTGATAATAGATATCATTATTAAGTGTAAATCAAGGAAAGGTTGATTATGATTTTGGAAAGAAAATGGAAAAAAGGATACTTTATATTATGAATATATTTGAATGTTCACAAGGTTGTAAAGCTAAAGTAGTAAAAATTGATGCACAAGGTGAACTCAAACAAAGACTTCTTTCTTTTGGAATTATAAAAGGAGCAGAGATTGAGGTTTTGACCTATGCTCCAGCAAAAGCCACAATAGAGATACAAGTTGCAAAGATGAAAATTGCTTTGCGTTCAGAAGAAGCAAAACTGATACAGATACAAAAGGTTGCATAAATGGATGATACTCAAACAAAAGTTTGTCCACTTACACAAAAACATATCAAAGTTGCATTGGTTGGACAGCCAAATGTTGGAAAGAGTATGCTTATTAATTCTATTGCAAATGCACATTTGCACGTTGGGAATTTTACAGGGGTAACGGTAGAAAAAACAGAGGTTTTATTTGATTATAAAGAGTATAACTTTACTGTTGTTGATTTGCCAGGTACCTATGCTTTTACTAATTATACTATTGAAGAGCGTGTGACACATGATTATTTGTGTGCAGAGAATTATGATTTGATTGTGAATGTGGTTGATTCAACTAATCTTGAAAAAAATTTACAACTCACTTCAGAGCTTTTGACCACAAGTAAAAAAGTAGTGATTGCTTTAAATATGAGTGATGAAGCAAAAAAAGAGGGGATAGAGATAGATGCTTCTTATATGTCTGAGCTTCTTGGTATCCCTTGTATCAAAGTTTCAGCTGCAAAAAAAGAGGGTTTAGAAGAGCTTATAGAAGCAATTATTCAAACATATGAAGCTTCAAAACAAGATGTAAAACTTATCTTTAGTGAAGCGGTGGAAGAAGAGATAACAAAGATAGTTACATATTTGCAAAAGCATAATTATCAAGCAGTGAATTCTTATAGAAACATTGCTATTAACTTGTTAAAAAACAATAAAAAAACTTATGAGCGTATTCATAATCACCCAATTTGGACAGAGTTACAGCCTTTGTTAATTGAAGCTTCTAAACACATAGAGCTTCATCACGATACTGATGATATCAAAGAGGCTTTTTCTGAAGAGTATTTTTCTTTTAATAAGGGGATAATTGCTGAGGTTGTTACACAAACTGTACAAGAAAAGAAGAGAAGTTTGAGTGAAAAATTAGATGATATTTTAATCCATCCAACATTTGGGATACCAATATTTTTATTTTTTATGTGGAGTTTATTTCAATTAACCTTTGAACTTGGTGCTATCCCTATGGATTATATTGATAGTTTTTTTGGATGGCTTGGAGAGGGTGTTGGAAGTATGATTTCTAATGATGCTCTTCGCTCTTTAGTTGTTGATGGACTTATTGCTGGGGTTGGTGCAGTTGTTTTATTTGTTCCAAATATTATGATTCTTTTTTTAGGGATAGCTCTTTTAGAAACCACAGGATATATGTCAAGGGTTGCATTTTTACTTGATGGTTTTTTTCATAAGTTTGGTTTGCATGGGCAATCTTTTATCCCTCTTGTGACTGGATTTGGGTGTTCTATTCCAGCATATATGGCGGCTCGTATTTTAAAAAATGACAGAGATAGACTTTTGACTTTGTTTATCATCTCTTTTATGAGTTGTGGAGCAAGACTTCCGGTATATGTTTTATTTGCAGGGGCATTTTTTTCTCCAGATATAGCAGGAAATGTTCTTTTTGCTATCTATTTATCAGGAGCTTTACTTGGGCTTGTTTTTGCAAAAATTTTAAAAGTGGTTGTATTTAAAGGAAAAGATGAACCTTTTGTTATGGAGATGCCAAAATATAGACTTCCATCTTTAAAACTTATTTGGCATACTGTAATGACACAAACAATTATGTATCTCAAAAAAGCGGGAACTTTTATTGCAGGTGCATCAATGGTTATTTGGTTTTTGAGTAATTATCCAAATAATGTCACGTTAGAAAAAACATATAAAACAAAAATAGAACATACACTCAATGAAACACAAAAAGTACAATTGCAAAATCAATATGCCCAAGAAAAATTAGAGCAAAGTTATCTTGGACAAATTGGTAAATTTACAGAGCCATTGGTGGCTCCTTTGGGATTTGATTGGAAATTAAATGTAGCTCTTCAAGCTGGAATTGCAGCAAAAGAGGTGATTGTTTCTACTCTTGGTGTGTTGTATTCACTTGGAGATGATATTGATGAATCAACATCATCTTTAAAACATATTATCCATCAAAATGTTCCACTTCCATCAGCAGTTGCTTTTATTGTGGTGATTATGATTTATCTTCCTTGTTTTGCGGCATCTATTGTTTTTACACGTGAAGCAGGGGGAGTGAGATATTTCTTTTATATGCTTGGATTTACTTCTGTTGTTGCTTATTCTTTAGCATTTATTGCATATCACGTGACATCGTGGATAGTTGTATAAATGGCTAATTTTGAACAACATCTCAATGGAGCAGTGGTAGCAACTGGTGTTGCTATTGTTCCATTGCATAGTGCAGGTCTTTTAAATGTTTCAGAATCGATGATTGTATTATCTTTAGGGATTATTGGTGGAGTATTGCCCGATATAGATTCAGATACCTCTAAACCTGTCCAGATAGCTTTTAAACTTCTTTCTATTTTTTTACCCCTTTTGGTTCTTTTAAATTTACCAATGAAGCTTCCTTTATTATATCTTATTGGGATATGGATTGTATTTAGTATTGTGCTTCATTTAACACTTTTTAAATTTTTATTAAGCTTAACACGCCATAGAGGGATATTTCATAGTATCCCTATGGGGGTAGTTCTTGGACAGATAATATTTTTGATTTTTCATTACAATTTGCATTTTTCTTTACTCTTTTCAACACTTGCTGGATTATTTTTATTGTATGGATTTTTGATACATCTTTTACTTGATGAAATTGTGAGTTTAAATCTGTTTGGTATGAAAATTAAACACTCTTTTGGGACAGCTTTAAAATTATATGATTATAATAACATTTTAGGAACATTATTTTTATATGGATTTATTGTATTATTTTTTATGTATGTTCCCATAGATTATCACATTTTTGAAAAAATTTTTAATCTTTTTCAACATGTAAAATATTTTTAAACAAAGTAGGTATTTATTTGAATTTAAAAAAAATTATTGGTTTATCGATTATTGCTTTTGGTATTTTTGTAGAGATATCATGGCTTGGATTTTGTTTTGGTTCTATCATTATAGGGCTTTTGTTATTATTTTTTGTTCCACGTGTTTTGTTTTTCCCTTTTACCTTTTTTATTATCATTGGGCTTACTGTGATGTCAGAGCGAGGTTTTTCAAGAGAGAGCTTTCAAACAAGATATAGATACAGAACAAATCACAACAATTATTCTTTTTCAAGTTTGAATGATTTGGATATGTATTATGATATTTTAGAATCACAAAAAACAGATAGTATGGAAGTGATTAAGAAAAATTATAGAAGATTGATAAAAAAGTACCATTATGACACTTTAGTATCACAAAATCTCTCCGAAGAAGAACTCAAACAAGCCAAACAAAAAACACAAGAGATTAATGAAGCATACGATGCGATTAAAAAATCACGAAAAGAGTAATGGAAAATGAAATTATCTAACATATAAAATATATATATAGAAAAAAATTATATAGATGTTTTATGTATTGATGATATAATAAAAACAATTCATTGGTAGGGGGAATTATGTTTCACAGTGGTTCACCAGTTATAGGAAAAAACTTTATAGATAGAAAAAAACACTTACCTTTATTTAAAGCATATCTTGATAATAATCAACACATTATGATAAAAGCACCAAGAAGATTCGGTAAAACTTCATTGGTTAAGCAGATATTTGATTATGAAAAAAATTATGAGTATATATACATAGATATACGATTAAATCACTCTTTAGAGACTTTGTCAAACCAAATAGTAAACAAAGCATATGAGTTTGTTAAAATAAAAAACTTTATAAACCAAGCAAAAACTTCACTTCTAAATCTTTTACAATCTATCAAAACCATTACTATACCTGAAATTGCAGAGGTTACGATAGATATGGTAAGTAAACAAAGTGACCCATTGGAGTTTTTTATTCATTCTCTTGATCTTGTAGATAAAATTGCTTCTTCAAAAAATATAAATATTAAAGTGATATTTGATGAGTTTCAAGATATTACTAAACTTTACGATAAAGATATATTAGAAGTTTTAAGATCTATTGCTCAACATCATCAAAATATTACTTATGTTTTTTTAGGTAGTATTGAGACTATTATGACAAAAATATTTGAAAGTAAGTCATCGCCATTTTTTCATTTTGCAAGTGTAATAAAACTTGAAGGTCTTGATATAGATGAGCTTATGCAATACACACAAGAGCAATTTGATGCCAAAAATATCTCTTATGATAAAGATGCTTTATATAAAACTCTACACTTTTTACAAGGACATCCTGAATATAGTATCAAAGTTTTACAAACTTTATATATCAATGCTACACTTGAAAAAAAGAAAATAGATTTAAACTCTTGTCTTGATGCTATTAGCTTTAGAGTGATAGAAAATAGAGCCTATTTAGATGAGATAATAGCAAAGCTTAAAAATAAAAAACATCACTTTGAAGTGGTATATAATATAGCAAATAATATCAAATCAAATATCCCATCAGCAACTCTATATAACACTCATGTATCATTAGAAGATATGGGCATTATCAAAAAAGTAGCAAAAGGACAATATGAGATAGTAGATATATTTTTAAAAATACTATTACAACAAAGTGATGATGCTATGGTTTCATTTGATGGTAAGTTGGTGATTGAACTTCAATAGTTTCAAAGTAAAAAAGCTACTGATACGAAATATCGCTTTCTCATCCAGCTTTTTTATCCTAAAATATATTTTTAATCTTTATTTCAAGTTTATTTCGATAGAATTTCAGCCTATTTACAATGCGACGGTGGTGGAACGGTAGACACGCTATCTTGAGGGGGTAGTGCCTTCGTGGTGTGAGGGTTCAAATCCCTCCCGTCGCACCATATATTTCTCCTATTTTAGAAACTTCAAAAAATCATATTTAATTTACATTCTTCACACTCCACAGAAACTTTAAAAAAATATTTGCCAATTTGAAAATATTAAGTAATATATTTGCATAATAGGTATAAAATTTGGTCAACGAAAAAAAATATTGATTATACAAATATGTGAGGAGTTTTGATGCAAGAAGAGGTTATCGATGTAGATAATTTAACCGGTTTGAGTACAGATGAGGTGCAAGAACGGTTAAAAAAGTATGGATATAACGAACTGAATGAAAAAGGGGAGAGTTGGCTTCATCGTCTTTTTAGGAGATTTTGGGGGCCAATTCCGTGGATGATTGAGGTTGCGGCAATCCTTTCAGCAACAGCACAGCGATGGGAAGATTTTTCTGTTATTATTTTTATGCTTTTGGTAAATGCTTTTGTTGATTTTTATCAAGAATCAAAAGCACTTAATGCCATTGCAGTACTTAAACAAAAACTTGCGAGAAAAGCTTTGGTCCTTCGTGATGGAGAGTGGAGAAGTATTGATGCAAAAGAGATAGTTCCTGATGATATTATTAAGATAAAAATTGGAGATGTTGTCCCTGCTGATTGTGAGTTGCTTGGTGGAGGTGAGTTTTTACAAATAGACCAATCAGCCCTTACTGGTGAATCACTTCCAGTAAATAGACAAAAAGGTGAAGTTGTTTATGCTAATGCAGTTGTAAAACAAGGGGAGATGATAGCAAAAGTTACTGCCACAGCTCTTCATACCTATTTTGGTAAGACAGTAGGACTTGTTGCAAAAGCAGAAAAAGAGGAGAGTGGACATTTCCAAAAAATGGTAATAAAAGTGGGTGATTTTCTCATATTTATCACAATCTTTTTAATTGCTATCATTATTTGGCATGGTGTGCAAAACCACGAACCACTTGTTGATTTACTAATTTTTGCACTGATTTTAACTATTTCAGCTATTCCAGTAGCAATGCCTGCAGTTTTAACTGTGACTATGGCACTTGGAGCAAGAGTTTTAGCTTCAAAAGAGGCTATTGTCACAAAACTCTCAGCTATTGAAGAAGCAGCGGGGATGGATATTTTATGTTCAGATAAAACAGGAACACTCACTCAAAATAAGATGTCATTAGCTAAACCTTATATTGCGAAAAAAAATAAAGAGCAATCGATGACAATTTTTTCTCATAGTTCGTCAGAGGAGTTTGATAGAGATACATTGATGCTTTTTGCAGCATATGCAAGTAAAAAAGAGAATGAAGACCCAATAGAAAAACCGATATTTGATTATATTGAAGAACACTCTCTCACAGAGCAACTCACACAGAAAAAAATGAAAAAATTCATCCCTTTTGATCCTATTCATAAAAAAACAGAAGGGGTGTATGATGAGTATATTTACACAAAAGGTGCACCTCAAGTTATTATTGAGCTTTCATATGAAAATGAATTTGATAAAAAAGAGGCATATGAAGCAGTAGAGAATTTTGCACAAAAAGGGTTTAGAACACTTGGTGTTGCATATAAAAAATGTGAGGAAGATAAGTATCATTTTGTTGGATTATTACCACTTTTTGACCCTCCACGTGAAGATTCAAAAGAAGCAATAGAAGAAGCAAATGCCAAAGGTGTTGCTGTAAAAATGGTAACAGGGGATAACACTGCTGTTGCAAAATATATAGCAGATTTACTTGGTATTGGTACAGATATAGAAGATATTAAAGAACTTAAAGGGGAAAGCACAAAAGAGTATGTATATCTCTCTGAAATTCTTGCTCGCTCTATTTTAAAAACTACCAATATGGATATTACTGAAGAGGAATTAAATAAAACAGTAGAAAAAATTGTAACAGAGGTCAAAAAAGAGCTTGCACAACAACCTTTAGAAGAGGGAAGTGTTAAAAAACACGAATCTGATATTATTAAAATTATTGAAAATAGTAATGGTTTTGCACAGGTATTTCCAGAAGACAAATATTATATCGTTGAAAAACTCCAAAAAGCAGACCATATTGTTGGGATGACTGGAGATGGTGTCAATGATGCACCAGCACTCAAAAAAGCAGATTGTGGGATTGCTGTAAGTGGAGCAACAGATGCAGCAAGAGCAGCTGCTGATATTGTATTGATGGCTCCGGGATTACATGTGATTGTAGATGCAATTGAACAAGCACGTATTGTTTTTGAGCGTATGAAAAGTTATGTGGTTTATAGAATTGCAGAAACAATTAGAATTTTGATGTTTATGACACTTGCTATTGTGGTGTTTGATTTTTATCCAATTACTGCAATTATGATTATTCTTTTGGCACTTTTAAATGATATCCCTATTATGACTATTGCTTATGATAATACAAAAATAGAAGAAAAACCGGTTCGTTGGAATATGAAAAGTATTTTTGTGCTTTCTTCTTGGCTTGGAATTGCAGGAGTGTTGAGTTCGTTTTTGATTTTTTATATTACGATGGTTTATTTACAATCACACCCTGAAAATGCTATGTATTTACCAGAAGTTCCAACGTGGGTTGATATGAAAGATGAAAAGTCATTTTTAGGGTTTGTGCAAACACTTTTCTTTGTAAAATTAATTGTAGCAGGACACTATACAATTTTTAATACACGTATAGCAGATTGGTTCTTTAAAAAGCCATTTCCATCGATGCCTTTATTTTTATCTTCTTTTTTAACAGCACTCATTGGAACTGGGATTGGGATGTATAGTTTTGGTTTAATGACACCAATTAGTTGGCAATGGGCACTCTTTTTATGGGGATATGTAACTGTATGGTTTATCTTTAATGATAGTGTTAAAATGCTTGTGATTAAGTATTATAAAAAAAGATACGGAGAGGAAGCACTATAAATGAAAAAAAATAAAAAAATGAAAAAACTTCCTTGGGAGATGCCAAAATCAAAAGTAGAAGAGCCAAAAGTTGATGAGCTTATAGAAAAAATCAAACAAAGTCCTACCTATCAGTTAGCAACTGAGGATGATGTATTTTTAAAATCAGATTTTACACGTGGAATACGGCTTGAACTTGATTATTTAAAAGCAGAGCTTGAAATTCAAAAACACGGGATAGAACATACTATTGTTGTTTTTGGAAGTGCTCGTATCCAAGAGCATCAAACAGCGATGAAAGAGTTAAAAAAGGTTCAAGAAAAGCTTGATAAACATCCAGAAGATAGAAAATTATTACGTGAATTATACATTGCTGAGAGGATGGTTGGAAAGAGTATTTATTATGAAGATGCAAGACAATTTGGCCGTTTAGTTGGGCAAAGTGGAGCAAGTGTTGATGATTGTAAAGTTGTGATTATGACAGGTGGTGGGCCTGGGATTATGGAAGCTGCAAATCGTGGTTCTTATGAAGTGGGAGCAAAAAGTATTGGTTTAAATATCAATCTCCCACACGAACAATTTCCAAATCCTTACATCACGCCAGAACTTTGTTTTCAATTTCACTATTTTGCTATAAGAAAAATGCATTTTTTAAACCGTGCAAAGGCTTTGGTTGTGTATCCTGGTGGTTTTGGTACATTTGATGAGCTGTTTGAAACACTTACACTCATTCAAACCAATAAAACACACTCTATGCCTGTTGTTTTAGTTGGAAAAAGTTATTGGGAAAAAGCTATTAATTTTGAATTTTTAAAAGATGAAGGTGTGATTGCTCCTGAAGATTTAGAGATATTTACTTTTGTGGATAATGCCAATGAAGCATGGAAATTTATTCTTCAATGGTATGAAAAAGCTAAAACACCACTGATAGGGAATACATAAAAAATGTTGGAGCAATTTTTACATACACAATGGCTCCAACTCATCATTGTTGTTGTAGCAGGTTTTTTAGTAGGACTTGAGATAAAAGCATATAGAGCTCATCACGATTCATCAAAAGAGATAGGAAGTGTAAGAACATATGCCTTTATCTCTTTGATGAGTTATATTTTTGCACAGGTAAATATCTATCTTTATATCATAGGATATGTTGCTATTTTGACCCATTTTACATTGTTTTATTATTTTAAATTACAATCTGGGCGAACTGGGATTTTGCTTTTTTTATTGACAAGTCTTGTTTATAGTTTTGGGATTATTGTAACTCAATTTAATGTATGGTTTTTAATCATTGTTTTTGTTGCTATTATTTTTATTTCCAATCTTAACAAACGACTTGAAAATTTTTATACCCGTTTTGATGAACAAGAGATAGAGATATTTGCAAAAGTACTTTTACTTAGTGCTGTTATTTTACCACTGTTACCACAAAATCAAATTTCTGAGTATATTCCAGTTTCTTTTTTTAAAGTTTGGTTGGCTGTTGTGGTTGTTTCTTTATTTTCTTATGTTGGTTATGTACTCAAAAAATATTTCTTTAGAGAAACAGGGTATCTTTTAACAGGAATTTTAGGTGGAATCTATTCAAGTACAGCAACAACCATTGTTTTAGCAAAAAAAGCATCAAAAGGATACAATCACTACCTTTTTGCTTCTTCTATCATTGTAGCAACTGCTTTAATGTATTTAAGATTACTTGGTATTGCTTATGTGTTTAACTTTCAAATTGCTACATCTCTTTTACTCCCTTTTGGTGTTTTAGCACTGTTTACTTTTATTATCGCTTTGATACTCTATAAAAAATCAAAAGAAACACAAAAGAAAGAGAGTAGTGAACCAGATACAGATAAAAACCCATTAGAACTTGCTACTGCATTTTTGTTTGCATTTTTATTTATCGCAATGGCAACATTGACACATTTTGTATTAAAAGATTATGGAAATATGGGACTTAATATCCTTTCATTTATCGTTGGATTTACCGATATTGACCCATTTGTTCTCTCTATCTTATCATCAAAATTTGATGTTACTATGGCACAGGCATCCACAGCTATTTTAATTGCAACAGGAAGTAATAATATCTTAAAAGCAGTTTATGCATACTTTTTTTCTAAAAATAAAACAGGAATTATTAGTGGAGTGAGTTTATTTGTCCTTGGTCTCATCACAATAGCTGCTGGTTTTGTACTCTAAAAGGGTGAAAGTTTGTACAAGAAGTACTTAAAAAATTTTTAAAATATAAGTGGATAGTTATGAATAAATTAATTGCAACAGAACTTTATTATTTGATGAGTCTTGGTAGAAAGTTTGAGTATGCTGCTAAAGAGCATTATATGAGAGGAGATATCTCAGGATTTTTACATCTTGATATTGGTCAAGAAGCTTTGAGTGTTGGAGCGATAAAAGCTTTTGAAAAAGGGGATATCTTTGCAACCTATCGTGAGCATGTTATGGCAATGGCACGAGGCATTGCACCAAAAGCTATTATGGCGGAGCTTTTTGGTAAAGCAGAGGGTGTGAGTGGAGGAAAAGGTGGGAGTATGCACCTTTTTGAGCCTTCACGCTTTTTTTATGGTGGAGATGCGATTGTTGGTGGTCATATTCCAAATGCTGTTGGATGTGCATATGCAAGAAAATATCAAGGGATAGATGATGGTGTGATGGTTGTTTTTGGAGATGGAGCAACCAATGGTGGTGCATTTTTTGAATCACTCAATATTGCCTCTACTCAAAAACTTCCACTCCTTTTTTTATGTGAAAACAATGGCTATGCTATTGGGACAAATATAAAAAGAACAGCACCTTTTTATGAACAAGCAAACAAAGCAAAACCCTATATGATAACACTCTCAGTAGATGGAATGGATATAGAGGCGGTATATGAAACAATCACAAAAGCAAAAAAACTCATTGAAGATGGGCATGGTCCTGTGTTTGTGGAGGCTTTTACGTGTCGGTTTGAAGGACACTCTGTGAGTGATTCTAATAGTTATAGAAGCACACAAGAGATGAAACATTGCACAGCAAAAGACCCACTTATCCATTTTAAAAAAGTTTTACAAGAGCGATGGATGTGTAGCGATGATGAGATAGCAATGCTTGAGACAAAAGCACAAAATGATGTTGATGATGCAGTGCAGTATGCACAAGAGGCAACACAACCAGATTTGAGTGCATTATCTCAACATATTTTTGTAGAGGGGGTGTGAGATGTTGTATCGTGAAGCACTCAATAAAGCTCTTGATGAAGCGATGTCTTTAGATGATAGTGTGGTGACACTTGGTGAAGATGTTGGTTTGTATGGTGGAACATTTCGAGTGACAGAGGGTTTGGTTGAGAAATATGGGCAAAAAAGGGTCATAGATACTCCAATAGCAGAATTAAGTATTGTTGGAAATGCAGTTGGAATGGCCATAGGTGGATTACGACCAGTTGCTGAGATAATGACGGGAAATTTTGCATTGCTTGCTTTTGACCAGATAATCAATCATATGGCAAAACTTCATTATATGAGTAATGGAAAAATCACCTTGCCAATGGTTGTGCGATTTCCTCAAGGGGTGAGTAAACAACTTGGTGCACAACATAGTGAGAGTTATGAGCAGATGTTAAGCAGTGTACCGGGTTTAAAAGTTTTGAGTGTGAGTGATGTCAATTATGCATATCATGCTTTAAAATATGCCATCTTTTCTGATGACCCAATCATTTTTATAGAACACGAACTGCTTTATAACAAAAAAGGAACAGTAAACTTTGATGAAAAAATCAACCCTTTAAAAGCTCGTAGAGTTAAAGAAGGAGATGATATTACCATTGTGAGTTATTTAAAGATGGTTGATGATGTGATGGAGAGTGTGCCACAAATAGAAGAGGCATTGTCTTGTTCTTGTGAAGTGATTGATTTGTGTGCTTTAAATCCTATTGATTATGAAACTTTGGCAACTTCTTTGAAAAAAACTTCACGCCTTGTAGTGGTTGAAGAGGACCATAAAATGGGTGGATATGGAGCTCAAGTAGTTGCTTGGGCAGTTGAAGAGATGTTTTATGAACTTGATGCTCCACCACTTCGTTTAGCAGGAGCAGATGTGCCTATTGCTTACAATAGAAAATTAGAACTTGCATCTATCCCAACACCAGATTCCATTGCTCAAGATATTATTGCATGGGGTGAAAAAAATGGTTTATGAAGTAGTGATGCCACAGCTTTCTGACTCTATGGAGGAAGGAAAGCTTGTTAGTTGGAAAGTGAGTGTTGCACAAAGGGTAAAAAGTGGTGATGTGATTGCTGAGGTAGAGAGTGATAAAGCAATTATGGAGGTGCAAACTTTCCAAGATGGAATTATCAAAGAGCTTTTAGTCCAAGAGGGAAATGAAGTAAAAGTTGGCAGTGTCATTGCACGCATTGAAACAAATAAAGATGCATCACAAGATATAAAACCACCAAAAACTCCACAAGAAACCAAACAACCAACACCACAAAAAAAAGAGATACCAACAAAAAAAGAAGCACCAAAAAAACCTCAAAAAGAACATCATAATATCCATACAACACAAAAAGGTATCTCTCCAAAAGCAAAAAAACAACTCGCTTCTCTTGAGATAGATGTTCAAGATATCCAAGCAAAAATACCCAAACAAGTGTTGCATACTAAAGATGTAGAGGGTTATCTTAAAGAGCGATACTTTACACCAAAAGCACAAAAGCTTTTAGAAAAATATCAGTTAGAGTATTTGGTTTTTTCTCTTGACCATAAGATAGATAGTTATGAAGTACAAGAGTATATCAATGCCAATAAAATTATGCTTCAAAAACCACTCTCCTCAATGCAAAAAGCAATCATTGCTAATGTAACAAATGCGGCACAAAAACCAATCTTTCATATCTATGAAACAATCGATGCTACATATTTTCAAGCACATCAAGAACATAGCATCACAGCATGGCTTGTCAAAATCTTTGCAAAAGTGATGATGTGTTATGAGGGTTTTCGCTCACAGCTTGTCAATGATATGCTTGTTATTGCACCAAATGCTTCTTTATCTATTGCAGTAGCAGATGAGAAAAATCTTTATATGCCAGTTATTCAAGATGCAAATCAAAAAACAATAAGTCAAATAACACAAGAGCTTGTACTTTTTAAAGAAAAACTCAAAACCAAAAGTTTTACAGCCAAAGATATGCAAGGAGCTACTTTTGGTATCTCAAATCTTGGTATGCTTGGTATTGCTCGTTTTGATGCGATGATTAATGCAAATGAGAGTGGTATTGTGGCAGTTGGTGGGATGAGTGATGGGAAGATAGAACTCACACTTACCATAGACCATAGGCTTATTAATGGGTATGAAGCAGCACTATTTATACAAAATATAAAAAAAGAGGTGTGTGAGTCTTTGAATTTTAAGGAGTGATGAAAAATGTATGATATTGTTTATATAGGTGGTGGACTCAATTATGCAGGAGCGATTGTTGCTGCAAAAAATGGGAAAAAGGTTGCACTTATTGAGAGTGATATGACACAACTTGGTGGTGTGTGTTTGCATAAGGGGTGTATCCCGTCTAAAATGTTTTTACACTATGCAAATGTTGTGTATGAATCACAAAATGAGATTCTTGATGGCTCACTGCAGTTAGATATGAAGAAGCTTTATGAAAAAAAAGAGGCTTTATTAAAAAATGTTACAAAAGTGGTGCAAAAGCAGTGTTCTTTGGTTGATTTGATTGAGGGAAAAGGAAAAATCATCGCACCACATAAAGTGGAAGTCAATGGCTCAATAATAGAGGGAGAATACATTGTTATAGGGACTGGTTCTTCTTCTTTTATTCCTGATGGGATTGAATATAATGCAAAAGATATTATCATAAGTGATGATGTTTTAACCCTGCAAAAACTCCCACAAAAAATAACTATCTATGGCACAGGGGCTATTGGGCTTGAGATGGCAAGTTTTTTTGCAACATCGGGTGTGGAAGTTACCCTTGTGAGTAAAGATGAAGAACTATTTCAAAAAGCTCATCCTCAAATTGCAAGTGCTATGGAGGGACAGCTTGAAAAACTTGGGGTACAATTTATTAATAATCATCTCATAACCAAAGCAGTTTCAACAAAAAAAGGTGTTCATATTTCATATGAAGATGGGACAAGCAAATATACAGAGATGCTCCTTGTTGCAACGGGGAGAAAACCAAATGTTGATGTGGTAGGATGTGATGAAATATCTGTGCAACGAGGCATTGTGACAGATGATTATTTTGAAACGACACTACAAAAACATTATGCTATTGGGGATTGTAATGGAAAACTACAACTTGCTCACGCTGCACGTGCACAAGCTTTAAATGTCACAGAAACTATTTTAGGAAAAAATCCTCGCCCATTACAATTAGAACACGTAGTAAAATTTATCCATACTTTACCTATGAGTTATGCTTGTGTTGGAAAAACACAATCAGAGCTTCAAAAAGAAAAAATAGAGTATAAAGAGAGTCTTGTAACACTCAATCAATTTACTTATTCTGTTTATAACCATGCAAATAAGGGGCTAATGGTGAGTTATGTGGATATGGATGGATTTATCATTGGTGCTGAGATTTTTGCTCCAAATGCAGAAGAACTTATCGCCACAGTTGCTATGAGTTTAGCAGGTGAGATGGATATGTATCAAGCAAAACGAACCATTTTGGCACATCCAACTTTTTCTGAAGCTTTGGAGCGAACTTTTTATAAATTATGATAGTTCATAGATGGGGAGAGATAGATTATGTTGAGGCAAGGGCAAAAATGCAAGAGGTGCATCAACTTGCCAAAAAAGATGGACAAAATCATCTTATCCTTTGTTCTCATCCTCCACTCTTTAGTGTTGGAAGTGGAGAAAAAGGAAAGTTTGATGTTGAGGTGATTGCAACAGATAGGGGTGGGTCTATCACGTGTCATTCTCCAGGACAAAATATCTATTATTTTTGTTTTCAAGTGCCAAATCCTGCAAAATTTTATAAAAAGGTTTTAGATGCCTTTGAAAATTTTTTTATGCAGTATCTACCAGAAGTGACATATGATAAAAAAAATGCAGGTTTTTATATCCAAAATCGCAAAATTGCATCCCTTGGATTTCGCTATTCACAAGGTGTTTCTTTGCATGGTGTTGCTTTAAATGTTGATGTGGATTTAGCATTTCATTCACAAGTACCTCCGTGTAATTTAAAAGATATTATTCCAACTTCACTTGCTTTTGAAAATGTTCATCTTACACAAGAAGAAGTCAATGATGCGATGATAGATTGTATAAAAAAGAGTTTTTATGATACAGCAGTATAAACCAAAAGTAAAAGCACCCACTCCACAGCTTCTACACAATATGCAAACCATACTTCAACAAAATCATTTAACAAGTGTATGCGAAGCATCCGCGTGTCCAAATAGAGCAGAGTGTTATACCAGAGGGAGTGTGACTTTTATGATTTTGGGAGATACTTGTACACGTGCTTGTTTGTTTTGTAATGTAAAAACAGGACAAGGACAAAAAGTAGATACAACAGAGCCTCTTCGTTTGGCAAAAGCCATTGTAGCACTTCAGTTGCAATATGTTGTGATTACTTCTGTGGATCGTGATGATTTAAAAGATTATGGAGCAAGCCATTTTGCTTTGTGTGTTCAAACTATTAAACAATACAATCCTGATATAAAAATAGAGCTTTTAACCCCTGATTTTAAGTACAATTTGGATGCTTTAGATACAATCATTGCAAGTGATGCATATAAACTTGCACACAATCAAGAAACAGTGCGAAGACTAAGTAAAAAGATTCGTCCACAAAGCAATTATGACCGCTCTTTAGAAGTTTTAAGATACTATGCAAAAAACTCCAATAAAATCATAAAATCATCCCTGATGGTTGGACTTGGAGAAAATGAAAATGAACTATATGAAACAATGGAAGAACTCATAGAAGCTGGAGTGAGTGAACTAACCATCGGGCAATATCTCCAACCAACACCAAAACACCATAAAGTTATAAAATATTATGATGAAGATTTTTTCCAATTCATAAAAGAAAAAGCATACACCATAGGATTTAAAAGTGTAGCCTCTGGCATTTTGGTAAGAAGCTCTTATTTTGCGGAGAGGCTTTGATGATGATTTAATATATTAAAGTATTTGAATACTTATGATATTATAATCATTGGATTAGAAGAAGCTGATAGATTTTGAGAGAGGTATTTGTTTGACTTTTATATATAGAGAACATGCAATTCAAAGGATGTTTGAGAGAGATATTTATGAAACTGATGTGGAAGAGACTATTAAAAATGGTATTATTATAGAGAATTATTTTGATGATAAACCATATCCATCATTTTTAGCTTTAAGTGTAGGGAAAAAACCTCTTCATGTAGTTTTTGCAAAGAATGATGAGGATAATGAGATTATAGTTATAACTGCTTATTATCCAGATAAGAAAAAATGGAGTGAGGATTACAAAACAAGGATAAGAAAATGAAATGTATGATTTGTAAGCATGGTGAAACCAAAAAGGGTACAACGACGGTTACTTTAGAAAAAGGTAGCTCAACTATTGTTTTTAAAGAAGTACCAGCTCATGTCTGTGATAATTGTGGAGAAAAATATATTGATGAATCTACAACAAAAGAATTATTGAAAAAAGCAAGAGATATTGTGCAAAGTGGTGTAGAAGTTGATATCAGAAAGTATGGTTTAGTAGCATAGAAGTGTTAATTTATATGCTACTCTTTGAGTTTTTTTAATTAAAAAATCACCCCAGTTCCAGCCATATTGGCGGAGTGGTAGATGGTTACGTGGTTTTTGTGGGCGTAGAATTTTAAGAGGAGTTTTTGGAGGGTTGGTTCTATGGAGGGAACAAACCAGCCGTTGTTGCTTATAGCTATCATATATTTTACATCCCCTTCATAGAGTTCTTGTGTAGTGGCTTCATAGCAGATGGCATTTCTAAATTTTATTCCTTTGATGATAAAGTCAGTTGGTTGTTTTGCTTTGATAAAATCAGATGCTCCTGCAAAAAATTTTTGATTGATATACTCTTTTAAAGGAGATGGTAATGGGATATACTCTCCAAAAGGAACCAAAACAACTTTTTTTGCTATGTGATATTTTCCATTTTCAAACATATAAGTAACATTATAGTGTTTATGGTGCTTTGTGATAAGACTTCCTGCAACGATTGTTATTTGATGGGAGAGTGCTTGGAGTGCTTGAAGGATTGTTGGATTTTGATTCATATAAAGTGGAAAAACAGATTCAGGTAACACAACCACATCATACCCTTCATTGATAGCATTATGGATATGAGAAAAAATGATTTGAAGTGTGGTATCTAAATAATTTGGTCTCCATTTATCTTCTTGTTTGATGTGAGTTTGTACCAATTTGATACGAAGTGGTGCAAGTGGTTGAGGTTTTGGATTGATGTTGAGAGTGAGGAGTAAAAGTATGAGGGGGAGATATTTGTATTTTGTATCTTTAATATAATGTACAACACTAAGACTGAGTAAAATAATAAATAATTGATATTTTTCTATCCCAATATAACTATTGACAAAAAGAAGTTCAATCTTGAGCCAATTAAAAGCAAATGGAGCGATAAAACTTAAGATAAAAAGAAGAACTGCCCGAATGATAGGTTCATTTGTAAAAGCAAGAGGGGCAAAAAAGAGTATATAAATAACACCAAAACCAAATGTCACATACCAAGCTATCCCATAAACTCCTTGATATTGAAAACTATATCCAATCCAATAAAACCATAAAATCCCAATAAAAAATCCAGCAATAAGTATGGAGCGTTTTGGGATGTAGAGTAAAAGGGCTAATGCACCAAGTCCAAAAAGGGTATTGAGGAATTTATTTGTGAGATGATAATATTCAAAATAGATAAAACCACTAAATAAAAATGCTGTAAGTATGCCAAGAAAAAGATGTTGTAATAATTTATTCATAGAAGTATTATATCTAATCATTAGTATATTTTTTGTATAATCGGGCATAACTTTATTTAAAGGAATTCGTATGGATATTATAGCTCAGTTATTACCATTTGTGTTTTTAATTGCAATTATGTATTTTGTGATTATTCGTCCTCAACAAAAAGAGGCAAAAGAGAGAGAGGCAATGATACAAGCTCTTAAAAAGGGTGATAAAGTTGTCACAAGTGGTGGTTTTATTGTGAGTGTGTATAAGGTAGAAGAGAAGTTTATTAGTGTTAAAATGAATGATGACACTATTGTAAAAATAATGAAAGACAATATTATAAGAAAGTATGGGGATGAAGCTTAATTATCGCATAGTTATATTTATGTTTGCGATAGTTTTTGGGATAGTATTTTCTATCCCATCTTTGTTGCAAACAGAGTCTGGGAAAAAGGTATCTTTAGGACTTGATTTACAAGGTGGTTTGCATATGCTCCTTGGAGTAAAAACCAATGAAGCTGTAAAATCACGTATTAAATCAATTGCTGCGAGTGTAAAACATTTTACTGAGAAAAAAGATATTTTAATTGATGATTTATCGTTTGATGATGATTCTCTTTCTTTTGTTGTTTTAGATAGTGATGAAATTCCTCAAGTAAAAGATTATCTCAAAGAGGTTGTTTCTGGAGGTGTGATAAAAGTAGATGGGGAAAAAATTACCCTTACACTTACAAAAAAAGAGATAGAAAAAACAAAAAAAGAAGCAGTTTCACAAGCGATTCAAACAATTAGAAATAGACTTGACCAATTTGGTTTAACAGAACCAGTAGTAGCACACCAAGGCAAAGATAAAATCTTAGTGCAACTTGCAGGGATTAAAACACAAGCTGATGAACAAAGAGCACGTGAACTTATCTCACGAGCCGCAAAACTTGAGTTGATGGCTGTTGATGAAGCAAGAGATGCACGTGTATATTCGATGAGTGATGCAGATGCTGCAAGTTATGGAGATGTGATTTTAAGTGATGTAAAAAATCCATCACATAAATATCTTGTCAAAGAGATTCCTATTTTAGATGGGTCGATGCTTACAGATGCTCATGTTGGATTTGATAGAAATAATCGCCCAGTAATTGATTTTAAACTCAATGCTGAAGGTGCTGAAATCTTTGGTGATTTTACTGGGAAAAATGTTGGAAAAAGATTGGCAGTTGTTTTAGATGGCAAAGTTTATTCTGCTCCAAATATCAATGAAAGAATTGGTGGTGGAAGTGGGCAAATCTCTGGAAACTATACAGTTGTAGAAGCAAAAGATTTAGCTATTGCACTTCGTTCTGGTTCACTCCTTGCTCCAATTTATCTTATGGAAAAACGTTCCGTTGGACCAAGTTTGGGGGCTGATAGTATTAAAGCAAGTATGATAGCTTTAATTGGTGGATTTGTTTTAGTTATTGGATTTATGGCGTTTTATTATAGAATGGCTGGGGTAATTGCAAATATTGCTCTTATAGCAAATCTTTTTATGATTTTAGCAGTGATGAGTTTATTTGGTGCAACTCTAACACTTCCGGGAATGGCAGGGATTGTTTTAACTGTTGGTATGGCAGTAGATGCAAATGTTATTATCTCAGAGAGAATTAGAGAGTTGCTTTATGAAGGTAAATCGATGCATAAAGCAATTGAAGAGGGATATAGCAATGCAATGCGTGCAATTTTAGATGCAAATATCACTACTTTAATTGCGGCAGTTGTTTTATATGCTTATGGAACAGGGGCTATTAAAGGGTTTGCAATTACGATGAGTATTGGTATTTTAGCTTCTATGATAACAGCTATTATAGGAACACATGGGATTTATCAAATGTTAGAAAAAAGAATACAAAATTCCAAAGACAACTATTTTTGGTTTGGGATAAAAGGGTAGTTATGGAGTTTTTTAAATATACAAGAACTTTTGATTTTATGAGTAAATCAAAAGTTGCTACAATGGTATCTATTGGGCTTGTTTTATTCTCATATATTTTACTTGGAGTAAAAGGGCTTAATTATGGTGTTGATTTTGCAGGTGGAACAGTGGTGCAAGTCAAATATGACCACAAAGCACCCATTGCTCAAATGAGAAAACTTTTAAAAGCAAATCCTTTATTTGAAGATAGCTCAATTACTGAATTTGGTTCTCCAAATGAAGTAGTTATACGTATGAAAACTGTAACAAAAAGTGTAACATCTGATGTTGGTGATTTGGTTCGTCAAACACTCAAAGGGAGTGGAAACTTTCAAATACGTCGTGTTGATATTGTTGGGCCAACTGTTGGAAATGAACTCAAAGAAAAAGGGATACTCTCTTTAGTTTTAGCAATAATTGGGATTTTGATATATGTTGCACTACGATTTGAATGGCGTTTTGCTGTTGCTTCTATTGTTGCACTTATTCATGATGTCTCTATTGCACTTGGAGCTCTTGCTTTGATGCGAGTTGAGGTAAATCTTGATGTAATTGCGGCACTTTTAACACTGCTTGGATATTCACTCAATGATACTATCATTGTTTTTGACCGTATTCGTGAAGGGGTGGAAAAATCTAAAAATGTAGAGTTAAGTAATATTATTAATGAATCAATTACAAGAACATTAGCAAGAACCACACTTACTTCATTAACAACATTCTTTGTGGTATTTACACTCTTTATGTTTGGTGGTGAAATTATTCATCCATTTGCATTTACACTTTTAGTAGGTATTATTGTTGGAACATACTCTTCTATATTTGTAGCATCACCAATTTTGTTATCTTTTGGTTTTGATGTAAAAAAATATCATGAAAAACTTGCACAAAAAGCAAAACGTGAAGCAGAAAAAGAGAGAATGCGAAAACAGTTTGAATCTGGAATGGTCTAATTTTTTAAACTCCCATCTGGGAGTTTATATTTTTTTTGCTCCACATAACAATCTTCCTAATCCTTTATCAAGAGCATATGTTACTTTATAAGTATTGTTTTCTATACTTTTATATCTTTCATCATGAACTTTAAGAACAATTACGTGTCCATCTATTACTGAACTTTGCATACTGTTTTCTAAGAAATAAAAAGCAATCCCTTTTTCATTAAAGTCAAAAAGATATGCTTTTGTTGTTGTATTGTTGAATTTTATATATGCTTCTATTGGTGGGGAGATGAGAGTTCGCTCCACTCTTCTTGCATTTAAAACTGCTTGAAAGCTATCACTAAGTGTTTTGAGATGGGAACTTTCATTCATAATTTCAGAGATACTGTCTGTGAGTACTTGTGATGTTTTTATGGTTGAATCTGAATGTTGATTCATTAGTTGTAGGCCATCATTTACACGGCTTAATTGAGAGAGTTGTTGATTAAACATCTCTTGGAAATTATTGATAGATTGGATAGTTGCGTGAAGTGTATGATCAATTTCATCAAAATTATTTTCAAGTAAAAGAGATGTTTCATTGAGTTCTGAGAATGTATTTTGTGTCATTTGAATATCTTGAGTTGAGTCATTAATACTTTGTTCTATTGAAGATATTACTTCGGTGATTTCTACGGTATTTTGGCGTGATTGTTCTGCTAATTTTCTTACCTCTTCTGCAACAACGGCAAATCCTCTACCGTGTTCTCCTGCACGTGCGGCTTCTATGGCGGCATTTAATGCCAAAAGATTTGTTTTATCTGCAATGTCAGAGATAGTAGAGATGATTTTTGTAATCTCTTGAGAGAGTTGCTTGAGATTATTGATAGAATCAACGGTTGTTTGGATAGATTGATTTACTTTTTCAATACTTTGCATATTAGATTCTAAAATATTTTTTCCACTTTCAATACTTTTTGTAGCATTATTTGATTCTGTTTTGAGCTCATCCATATTTGAAATAAGCTCTTGATTATTTTGACTAACCGTATCGATAGAATTGATAGCTTCTTTGATGATTTGGTGTTGTTTTTCTACCATTTTGGCATTTTGATTGACTTTGACAAGGGAGTAAGAAGCATTAAATGTGATATCTTTTGATTTTGTAACAACATTATAGATAACGGGTTGAAGTGTATTTGATGTTTTTGCAAGGTGACGAATGATACGATCAAACTCATTTTGTGTACTCCCATTTTTTGTAAGTTCTGCTTCTAAAGCTTCATCTTTTGTAAAGTCACCATTTTCTATTTTAAAAATAGCATGTAAAATATGTTTGACTCTTTGCGATATTTCAAAATGGAAAAAGAGTTGAATCACAAGAAGCACCAAAAAGATATTTAAAAACCAATTTAAAATAATCAAAAAGAGATTATTGTTTAATGTTTTATGATAATTTTTTAAATCTATTTTTACATCTTCTATGGCAATAACATCTCCAGGTGTCCACGTTGTGTGACACATTTTACACCTCTTTTCAGCAACAATAGGACGAGCAACAAGATAAAAATCTTTTTTATTATTATCTTTGACAAATAATTCTTTTTGTTTTTGATGTTTGTTTTTATTAAAATAATCTATGAGTGTTTCTTCATATTTCACTGCACGATTTCTCTCAAGCATAGGGTGTTTTGAAGCTTGTTTAAAAAATACTTCCCCTTTTGAAATTTGTGTAAATTTATAAAAAATATCATTTTGAATCACTTGTGGAATTTCATTTGATTCACCACTAAAAAACTTTTCATTTCTACTCTCAAGTAAAACATCAGCAAAATTCAAAATCGATTCTGCTTGGGATTTGAGATTTTTTTTATATTGGATTTTATTTTCATCATAAAGCTTACTATATGCAGCAGTTGTTACACTTACAATAGTTATAAAAATAAGCAAAGAAAAGGCGGTACTAATTTTGTAGCGTCTTAAAAATTTTAAAAGTTGAAACATCAAATAAATCCTATTGTTTTTTTAAATCATTGTATTGACTTTTATATTAAAATGAACTAAATAAAAAATTATTAATGATAACTTTTGTACAATGATGCCAATAAAATATTCTAAGGTGTAGATATGGATTGGGGTAAAGTTGTTTATGTATTTTTTTCATTGATGAGCTTAACATCTGTTGCTGGTTTTTTATATGAACATAGTGGCGTTTCTTTATTTGTTGCAGGAAGTTTAAATCTTGTTTCTACTTTTTTAAAAGTTGGTGTGAGAAATTTACTTGCAGCAGAACTTTTTGCATCATCTTTAGTTGCAGATTTACATCTTATCCCAGCTTTTATCTATTTAGAAGTTGTTGGTAATTTAGAATGGGCAATTGCACTCTCTATTGGTGCTTTGATAGCAAACATCTTCTCCATAGGTGTTGTTTATATTGAGAGTTTAAAAACAAAAGAAGAATATTAAGGAAAAAATAGTGGAATATAATGCACAATCAATAGAAAAAAAATGGCAAAAGTATTGGCAAGAACATAGAAGTTTTGAACCAAGTGAGGATTTTACACAGGAAAAAAAATATATCTTAAGTATGTTTCCTTTTCCAAGTGGTCGTTTACATATGGGGCATGTGAGAAATTATTCTATTAGTGATGCTTTTGCAAGATATCATCGTCAACAAGGGAAAAATGTTTTACACCCTATTGGATTTGATAGCTTTGGAATGCCAGCAGAAAATGCCGCAATTAAAAATGGCTCCCATCCAAAAAAATGGACATATGATAATATTGACTATATGAAAAAAGAGTTTGAATCTTTAGGATTTTCTTTTTCTCAAGAGCGAATATTTGCAACAAGTGATGAACTCTATACAAAATTTGAGCAAGGCTTTATTATCGATATGTATGAAAAAGGGCTTTTGTATCGTGAAAAAGGGATGCTTAATTGGTGTCCACATGACCAAACAGTTCTTGCAAATGAGCAAGTGATTGATGGGTGTTGTTGGCGATGTGATACTCCTATTGAGAAAAAAGAGATGAATCAGTATTATTTTAAAATCACACAGTATGCTGATGAACTTTTAGAAGATTTAAAAAAATTAGAGGGTGGTTGGCCAAAACAAGTACTTACAATGCAAGAAAATTGGATTGGAAAATCGCATGGTTTGGCATTTAATTTTTATTTTGATGAGGCCTCTTTAGCAAAACTTAACAATCAATTTGACTCTTTTGATGTATTTACAACTCGTCCAGATACTATTTATGGAGTAAGTTACACAGCTCTTGCACCAGAACATAAGATTGTAACATATATGATTGAAAATAATCTTTTAGAACAAGATGTCATTGATGCAATCATCAAAATGAAAAATAGCTCCTCTATTCAACGACAAAAAAATAAAGAGGGAGTTGCTCTTAATATTGATGTTATTCATCCTCTTACTGGGAAAAAGGTTCCTGTTTGGGTGGCAAATTTTGTATTGATGGAGTATGGTTCTGGTGCTGTGATGGCTGTTCCTGCTCATGATGATAGAGATTTTGAATTTGCGACAAAATATAACTTACCAATTACTCCTGTGATTAAACCAAAAGGGAGTGATGGGGTTGATGTAAGTCAAAAAGCATATACAGAAGCTGGAGAGTTGTTTCATTCTTTGGAATTTGATGGTATGGATTCAAAAGAGGCTCAAGCAAAAATTATTGAGATGTTTGAAGCAAAAAATCTTGGGAAAAAAACAATCAATTATAAATTAAAAGATTGGGGTGTGAGTCGTCAGCGTTATTGGGGTGCTCCACTTCCATTTGTGCATTGTGATGATTGTGGTTTGGTGATGGAGAAAAAAGAAAATCTCCCTATCACACTTCCAGAAGATGTTGAGATAACAGGGGAGGGTTCTCCTCTTGAAAAACATCCTACGTGGAAACATTGTTCTTGTCCAAAATGTGGAAAAGATGCTATTCGTGAAACAGATACGATGGATACATTTGTAGAATCTTCGTGGTATTTTTTACGCTTTTGTGCATCAGCTAACAATTGGGAAGAAGAAGCTTTTTCAAAAGAGCAGATGAAATATTGGATGGGTGTTGATCACTACATTGGTGGGATAGAACACGCAATACTTCACCTTTTATATGCAAGATTTTTTACAAAAGTATTTCGTGATTTGGGGTATGTTGATTTTGATGAACCATTTGATAGACTTTTAACACAAGGGATGGTTTTAAAAGATGGTGCAAAAATGTCAAAAAGTAAAGGCAATACAGTTGACCCAGATGCCATCATAGAAAAATATGGAGCAGATACAGCAAGACTTTTTATCCTTTTTGCCGCACCACCAACACAAGAGTTAGAATGGAATGATAGTGCCGTAGAAGGGGCATATAGATTTGTTAAAAGATTTTTTGAAAGAGCATCTCATAGTAAAAAAGTAGATACAATCCCACAAATCAATCATAGCACTTTAACAAAAGAGGAAAAATTTGCTCGTAAAAAAGTGTATGAAGCTTTAGTAAGAGCCAATGAAGTGTATAATGAGCGTTATACATTTAATACTATGATAGCAGGTGTGATGGAAGCGATGAATGCTTTAAATGCACAACAAAATGAAGATGTTTGGACTGAGGGGTATTGGATATTAAGTTCTATTATGGAGCCTGTTATTCCACATACTGCTTGGGAAATTTCAAAAGAGTATTTTCATCTTGCAAATCTTACAAAACAACAAGTACTTGATGAGGTATTTGTAGAAGATAGCATCACATTAGGAGTTGCTGTCAATGGAAAACGAAGAAATGAGATAGAAGTTGCAAAAGATGCTTCAAAAGAGGAGATTTTACAAACTGCTAAAGAGGTGCTTTCAAAATGGATAGAGGGCAAAGAGATAGTCAAAGAGATTGTTGTTCCAAATAAACTTGTCAATATTGTTGTAAAATAGGAAAAAAGATATGATACAAAATGGGATAAAAATTTTCTTTTTGAGTTTTATGATTATCTCATTTGTATCGTGTGGTTATAAACCCGGAGCAAAATATGCACGTAAGACACTTGGAGAGAAGATAAGTACAAATATCAAAATCTCTTTAGTAGATCCGCAAAATACAGTGCTTATTAAAGATGCACTTGATGAGGCTATTATTAAAGTTTTTCATGCTTCTTTAGTCCCAAGAGAAGAAGCGACAATCCATTTGGATATGGAATTAAAAAATGTAAAATATGACCCATTGGCTTTTGATGAAAATGGGTATGTTATTGCATATAGAACAACAACATATCTTCGTATAAAAACAACAAAAAATGGATTGGTAAAAATTTATAATACCAAAGGGACTTATGACTTCTCAATCGCTGCAAATACAGTTATTACAGATAATGAAAGATATAAAGCAATTCAAGAAAGTGCAATAAAAGCCATCAAATCATTTATGGCTCAAGTGATGTCGCAAGGAGTAGGAAATGGCATTGAGTAAAAAATTGATAAATAAAGCAATCAAAAGGATACAAGCAGAGGGGAGTCCATTTACCCCAGATGCTTATAGAGAAGCATTTTGTAAAGAAGCCAAGTTAGCAGGTGTAGCAGTTCAAGATTGTATGGGAGTTGAGAAGTTTATCCCAACACTTTCAAAAGATTTACAAAAACAGATAAAAGAGTATCGTTTAAAAACAACAGATGAACTTGTTCGTTTTCTCATTACACAATTAAATCAAACAAAATCACAATACAGTGAGAAAAAAGTAAAAAAACTTGCTCATTTATTTGCAAATGCTCTAACTCCATCTATTGCTTCAAAAGAGCATCAAGTTTTACAAAAAACAATGACAAAACTCACAACAAATCCTACTGTTTTAATGGGAACAGAACAGATAGAAAATGAAATCAAATCAGCTATTTCTCTTCGTATATCACTTGATAAAGAGAGTCTAAAAGAGATTATAAAACCACTTGATGGAGTGATGCAAGAAGTTACATTACGACTTTTGAAGATGATAGAAACTTCAAACACATCAAATAGTGATATCAAAGAGATAAAGCAAGAGTTAAAAAAATATCAACATAGTGATAATGATTTAAAAAAAATCCACGATAAAATTTATACTCTTGTTGATTCTTTTGAAAAAGGGACACAGGTTCTTAGTCAAGAATTGACAACATATTCTAATGAACTCAAAGAGATGGATAAAAAAATCAAACGTTTAGAAAAAGAGTTAGAAGAAGCCAAAAAAGATTCACGTGAAGATTTTTTAACAAAACTTTATAACAAAAGAGCTTTAGAAGAGTTTTTTGAGAAAAAAGAAGCAGAATATAAAAGGCATAATACAAATTACTCGATGGTAATGTTTGATTTGGACCATTTTAAAAATATTAATGATACATATGGACACGATACAGGGGATATTGTACTTCGTTCTTTTGCAAAGATACTCCAATCTCAAATTAGAAAAGAGGATATTTTAGGAAGATTTGGTGGAGAAGAGTTTGTTGCATTACTTGGGCAAACAGATATCAATGGAGCAAAAGCATTTGCAGAAAAAGTAAGAAAAAACGTGGAACAAAAACGCTTTATGCACAAAAAAGAGAGAATGCCTATTACTGTGAGTTGTGGAGTGTCTGAGAGAAAGCAATGCAATTCTATGGAAGAGTTATTTGCACTTGCTGATGAAAACCTTTATAAAGCAAAAAATGGTGGAAGAAATAGGGTGGTTGGATAGTTGTTAGAAGATTTTTTAAATAAAAAACCCTTGTATTATGATGAGATAGATTATACTCGTATGCCACGAGTATATAAAAGGATAAAATCATATCTTCCATCACCAAAAATTATCCATATCATTGGGACAAATGGCAAAGGGACAACGGGTCGTTTTTTAGCAACAGCCTTGCATCACAGGGGGTATAGAGTTGGGCATTATACCTCTCCTCATATTCTTACTTTTAATGAGAGAATTTGGATAGATGGACAAGATGTTTGTGATGAAGCATTGCAACAAGCACATCAAAAACTTTTATCTTTTTTAACACAAGAAGAAGCAGAGAGTTTGAGCTATTTTGAATATACTACTTTTTTAGCGATGGTTTTATTTGATGGATTGGATTTTGTGGTGTTAGAAGCTGGTTTGGGTGGTGAACACGATGCCACAGCAGTTTTTAAAAAGCAACTAACTCTTGTTACTCCAATAGATAAAGACCACGAAGCTTTTTTAGGAAGTAGTATCAAAGAGATTGCAACAACAAAATTAAAAGCTATCCAAAAAGATGCTATTTTTACACTTCAAAAACATCAAGAGGTGTATGAAGTGGCAAAAAATCTTCATATCTCTTGGTTTGATACGAGAGATTTTTTAGAATTAGAAGATAAACAAAAGATACAAAACATTGCAAAAAAACTCTCTTTAGCTCCATATCTTCAAGAGAATTTAAAACTAAGCATAAGTGCTTTGAAATTTTTTGGAATATCCTATGATGAAAAAGATTTTGAAGATGCAAAACTTTTTGGAAGATTGACTCACCTTGCAAAAAATATCATCATTGATGTTGGACACAATGTTTTAGCAGCAAAAGCAATTGTCAAAAGTTTAGAAGGGAAAAAATATACACTCATTTATAATTCATACAAAGATAAAGAGTATGAAAAGATACTTATGATTTTACAGCCAATTATCAAAGAAGTTTTACTTATAGAGATAGAAGACCAAAGGATAGAAGATATCACTTTTTTAGAAGATACATTAAAACAATTACACCTTATTTATCATACATTTGATGGAAAAATAGATGAGAAAGAGGAGTATCTTGTTTTTGGTTCTTTTAAAGTGGTTGAAGCATTTTTAGGGGTGTATAATGGATGAACATTTTACAATAACGATTCATAGTAAAGATGGAGTACAACATTTTAATGTTCATAATATTTTAAAAAAAATTGTAGGGTATGGTGTTTTACTCATAGGGATTATCATTTTTGCTGGGGTTGGAATGGCTCTTTATTTTTATACCACAACAAACGATATGCAAAAAGAGTATGTTGCACTCAAAAAAGAGAATCAAACTCTGCAAAAACATATACAAAACACAAAACAAAAGATAGAAAAACAAAATGCCATTTTATTACAAAAGCAAGCAGAGTTTAAAGAGTTAAGTAGTGCATTAAGTGAGATAGAAACACTCATTGGGATATCTGCTGAATCAAATACAACCATTCAACAAAGAGTTGATGCAACAAAACTTACCTCGACACATATGACAACTCTTTTACAACTTATCCCATCAGGCAGACCTATTTTTTATAATGGAACAACAAGTCTGTATGGAAATAGAATCAATCCAATTACACATCAAAAAGAGTTTCATAAAGGGATTGATTATCGTGCAAAGACAGGAACACCAATCTATGCAACAGCAGATGGTGTAGTAGAGTGGGCTGGATACCATAAAAAAAGTGGGTATGGGAATTTAGTCATCATTCGTCACGCATATGGATTTAAATCATATTATGGGCATATGCAAAGAGTCAAAGTACAATTTGGTGATTTTGTGAAAAAGGGAGATATTATAGGACTAAGTGGAAATACAGGGATGAGTAGCGGTCCACATCTTCATTATGAATTAAAATTTTTATATAGAGATGTTAATCCTATCTATTTTACTTTATGGAGCATTGATAATTTTCAAGATATTTTTCAAAAAATTTCTTTGGTACCTTGGAATAGATTATTTGAAGTAACAAAAGATATTGTGATTAAAAATCCAACACACACAATCCCTCTATCATACGAAGCGTATAAAGAACAACAAAAAAAGAAGTAGGAATACAAGATGTCACAAAGTAATTTATTTGCATATTTTCAAACATCAAAACAAGAAAATTTAGAGGTTCTTGTTTGTGAAGATGCCAAAGAAGCAAAAGAGTTAGCCGATGTTGCAAAGTTTTTTCAAAAAGAGGTAATTGTTTTTCCAGATTTTCGAGCAACATATGGAGATGATTTGCGAGTATATAAAGAGGAGCTTCATAGACTTTTGTTTAGTTTAAGAAGTTATTATAAAGCCTCATCAAAACCACTCATCATCTCCCCTTTAAAAACATTACTCTTTCCACTTCCAAAACAAGAACTCTTTAACACCATTACATTAGAATTTGCTCAAACAATAGATTTAAAACAATTCAAAGAACAGATGCTCTTTTGGGGATATAGTTTTGTAGATATGGTACAAGTAGAAGGGGAGATATCGTTTCGTGGTGATATTATAGATATCTATATCCCAGCAACAAAATATCCTGTACGTATATCACTTTTTGATAATGAGATAGAACAGATAAAATACTTTGAATTAGAAACACAAAGAACAATAAATGAAGAACTTGATGTCTTAGAAATCGCTCCTGCTTTTTATGCTTTAGATGAACAAACATTTGCTTTGCTTGATGAAAAAGTCAAAAATTCCCCTTTTGATGCTTTGCAAAAAGATATTGCATCTTTGGGATTTTGGTATCTTGATAGATTTGCAGAGAATTTTTTAGAAGATAAAAAGGCGATGCTTAGTAAAGAGATGGATTATCTTTTAGAAGATGCTTATGGGATAAATGACCCACAAATCCCAAAAGAAAGTTTTACTTCATTACCAATTTTACCTCAAAATGATTTGTATAAAGATTTAGTTGTAACAGATGTTAAGGCTTTACTTGATGTACATAAAAAGAAAAAAATTACAATTATTGCATCTAATGAAGCTTCTATTAAACAAGTTGGGATTTATGATTTTGAAAATATCAATAAAATATATAGTCCTATTATTGTTAATGTTGTAACTCCCAACGAACTCATTATCTCTTTAAATAAAGCAGAAAAAGTAAGACGAAGAAGAAAAAGCAGTATTTTGCTTGATGATTTAAAATCGGGTGATTATGTTGTGCATGAAGATTATGGGGTAGGGATTTTTGAAAAAATAGAACAAGCAGAAATCCTTGGAGGGGTGAAAGATTTTTTAGTGATTCGCTACCTTGGTGATGATAAAATCCTCCTACCTGTTGAAAATCTTGATTATATTGATAGGTATATTGCTGGTGGTGGGAGTTTACCCATTTTGGATAAACTTGGAAAAGGAAGCTTTGGAAAACTCAAATCAAAAGTCAAAAAAAGACTCTTAGAAATTGCTGGAGAGATTGTCAATACTGCTGCTGCAAGAGCATTGATAAAAGCTCCAAAAATCACACTGCAAAAAGAGGACTTGATTGCATTTCAATCTCGTGCTGGATTTGAATATACACAAGACCAAAAAATAGCTATTGATGAAATTTTAGGGCAAATGGCTTCTGGAAAAATTATGGATAGACTCTTAAGCGGTGATGTTGGATTTGGAAAAACAGAGGTTGCTTTAAATGTTTTATATGCCGCATATAAATCTGGATATCAGTCAGCTTTTATTGTTCCAACTACACTTTTGAGTGCACAACATTTTAGAGCTTTAGATGAGCGATTTAGAGAGATGGATATCCGTTATGCAAAACTTGATAGATTTATCTCAACAAAAGAAAAAAACCAAATCACAAAAGCACTTGCCTCTGGGGAGATTGATATTGTTGTTGGAACTCATGCTCTTTTTAACTTAGAGTTTAAAAATCTTGGAGTTGTTATTGTTGATGAAGAGCATAAATTTGGAGTAAAACAAAAAGAAAAAATCAAAGAGCTTTACTCTCACGTGCATATGCTTAGTATGAGTGCAACTCCAATCCCACGTTCTTTAAATCAAGCACTGAGCTCCATTAAAACAATGAGTCAGCTTCTTACCCCTCCAAGCCAAAGACAAGGGGTAAGAACATTTGTCAAAGAGTATGATGAAAAACTCATCAAAGAGGTTATTTTAAGAGAACTTCGTCGTGGTGGGCAGGTGTTTTATATCTATAACTCTATTGACCATATGCCAATAAAACTTGGAGAACTTCAAGCGATATTGCCAGATTTGAGAATTTTGATGTTGCATTCTAAAATATCTGCTGTGCAAACTGAAAAGGAATTGTTGAAATTTGAAGCTGGTGAATATGATTTGATGTTGGCAACTTCTATTGTGGAGAGTGGTATCCATATGCCTCGTGTCAATACTATTTTAGTAGATGGAGCTGATAGATTTGGAATGGCAGATTTGCACCAGCTTCGTGGTCGTGTTGGTAGGGGAAATGTAGAGGGTTTTGCTTATTTTATTGTTGAAAATAAAGAGCAATTGACAGATGAATCTAAAAAACGGCTCCTTGCTCTTGAATCTAATTCCTTTTTAGGAAGTGGAAGTGTATTGGCGCATCACGATTTAGAGATACGTGGAGGTGGAAACTTAGTTGGAGATGCCCAAAGTGGCCATATTAAAAATATAGGATACTCGTTATATCTTAAGATGTTAGAAGATGCGATAAAAGAGATGAGTAATGTGGTTGAAGAGAAAAAAGGGAAAGTGGATATAAAACTAACCATTTCTGCATATATTTCAAGTGATATTGTTGCCAAAGATAGACTTCGTTTAGATATTTATAGACGCCTTTCTCATTGTGAGAGCAGTGTTGAGGTGTATGAGATAGAAGAGGAAATTATTGATAGATTTGGGGAGTTAGATACCCCTACAAAACAATTTTTTGAACTTGTTGTGATAAAACTTTTAGCACTTGAGAAAAAGATAAAATCGATTATGAATTATGGGCAAAATATCACAATAAGCTATGAAGATGACAAAAAAGAGATGATAAAATCAGATTCAAAAGATGATGATGACATCATCAAAGCAACATTACAGTATTTAAGAAGATAAACAATGAAAAAATTATATATGGTATCATTAGGACCCGGAGATGTGGAACTCTTAACACTCAAAGCACTCAATGTATTTAAAGAGTGTGATGCAATATGTGTCCCAACAAAAAGTAAAGATAAAACATTTACCAAATCTATTACTTATAAAATAGTACAAGAAGCACTCAAACTTTTATCAATACAAAAAGAGATTATCCCTGTGTATTCCCCTATGCGATTTGTTAAAGAGGATTGGATAGCAGAGGCAGATGTACTCTTAGAAGCTTCAAAGATGTATGATAATGTCTGTTTTGTAACACTTGGAGATGCTTCTATCTATTCAAGTATCTATTATCTTTTAGATATCATCAAAGAAAAAAATGCCACTTTATATCAAAATACTCAAGTCATTCCGGGAGTTACTTCTTTTTGTGCTGGGAGTGCAAAGATAAAAAAACCACTTTGTTTAGGAGATGAAGCACTTAGCATTCAACCAATTAATCCACGTAAAAAAGTACAAACAACACAAATATTGATGCGACCAAAAATAGGAATGGATACAAAAGATTTAGGGGAGGGGGATTTTTATACTTTTGAAAATATGTATTTAAAAGATGAAAAAATCATCCCCTCTAAAATAAAAACAGTAAAAAAATATATGACCCTTTTTATCAATTTTGCAAAGAGGGATTAGTTTACTTTTTTCCACCCTTGTTTTTGTGTTCCATCAAGTTCGTATTTATTAAGATATCCACGTGGTGTTAAAACAGAGCCATTTTTTGTAAGTTTTGTTGTAGAGTTTCCAATAAGAATGGTTGTAGACATATTAACATCGCTATTATCGACTCCTTTTTCTATAAGTTCTTTTGTAGAGGTGATGTGTATCATTTGGTCTTCTCGTCCTAAATCACGT
>FPHP01000009.1_pt1 | contig 66375 bp, 55 predicted proteins | sample 1057371 | NCBI WGS metagenome assembly FPHP01 (sample SAMEA4473311, study PRJEB15554) | hydrothermal vent metagenome | biome: marine basaltic hydrothermal vent biome; feature: marine hydrothermal vent; material: water | place: Pacific Ocean | collected 2011-06-14/2011-07-23 | depth 1155 m
TGATTGCACTTGATTTTAGGATTGGCGTTTTAATATGTTTAAAAAGCAATGTATTCAAAAAGCTACCTTATTGAATACACACCATTCATCAACAACAGTTTTGTGGTGTTTAGGGATAGGCTTATTGTACTTTGCTCTTGCTTGTATAAGGCGATTTTTCTTGAGTTCTAGTGCATAAGTGATTGTGTTTTCAAAAAATATACCGATAATAATTGTGCCATTTTTAGAGACTTTATCTATATATCCACTTAAACAATTATGCAATACTTTTGCCCAGTCATAAAGTTCTTTAGGATTTTTCACAAGCCTAAATTCTAGTCCTTTGTAAATGTATTCAAGATTAAAAAACTCTTGAGGATATTCAAAATTTTTAAGTATGTTTTGTGATGGCTCTTCTGATAGATAAAAGTTTACAATATCAGCAATCTTATCGTGAAGATTTTGAATATTTACTCGCTTTAAAGTAAGTTCATTTATAATAATATCAAAATTACTACTATTTTTTGTGAGCATATCTATCGTATCTTTCATAAGATTTAAATTATCTGTATTGTTAAATGCCTCTTTGAGTAAGGCAAATAGTTTCTTTTGAGGAAAAATGGTTTTTAAAAAATTCATTACTTTTAAATACTCATCTAACCTTGTATAACCCATAAATCTTTTTTTCTTTTTTGGCGAAATAACTAAAAGTTCACGAGAAAAATTGGGGTCAGAAAATAGCTCTAAAATTATAAAATCATATGAAGGAACACAAAAAGTCAAATCATTATACCCTTGATAAAAAGCTTTTTTAACACTTTTTGGTTGATTTTGAAGCATTGCATCAAACATCTCTTGTAATGTTGTAACATGAGGAAATTTTTCAAATAAAGCATAAAAAAATGTAAGCTCTACATCTTGTAAATGTGGATTTTGAAGCATAAAAAGTGCTATTTCTATGATGTAACTATTATCAGGATAATAATATTTGATTTTTTTCATCATCCTGTTATCTTTTTTGTAAAGATATTTTAGTAATGCAATTCTCATTTTTTGATATATCATATCTTGAAATCTCGATCTATCTTTATCCTGTAACTTATGGAATACAATTTGAAAATCTTCATCTAAAAACATTCGAGCCAATTCCCTTTTTTTAAAATGTATAGATGCTGTTTCATAATCAAAAAATGGTATAAATAAAGAAGCAATACAATCAAATCTATCATTATTTTTTTGTTGTTTACAAGTAAGATTGATATCTTTAGTAGAGATACCATTTTGTATATCTTGAAATGTTTCATATGTTAAAAAGTTATTATTATGACAATTTTTACAACTATAATCTGGATAATCATTATTTTGTAATGTTAAAGTTATATTTTTACCACATTTACAAAAATAATGAGCCTTAAACTCTCCCATTTTTGTTGGAGCTATCATCTTCCATCCATTTTCTAAGTGCATCTTATTCTCCTTTTTTTATAGGAGTTTATAGCATTTTTCGGACATTTTTATGTCTTTAATATTACTCTAATAAAATTTATAATTTTATTTTGTTAGATTTTCTATTTTAGTATCAGTTAAAATAAGAAAAATTATGAAGATAAAACGATAAAATATATACAGCAAAACAAAAACATCTCCATAATACACTACAAATCGTATTCAAAAGAAACATTATTTCATATTTTTTAAAAAAATTTGATATCTTATTGACATCATAGTATGATAATCGATATAGTTTTAAAAAACAAAAGGACATTTATGGATACAAATATGCTAATCATTGCAGGTGTTGGGGTTATTGTTGTTTTAGGTGTGATATTTTTTCTCATTAAATCAAAGAAAAAAGAGGAAACTCCACAAGAGACTCAAACACAAGAGCAATCACAACAAGAAAAGGATGAAGAAAAAGCAAGGATTTTAGAAGAAGCAAAACAAGCTCGTCTCCAAGAGGCAAAAGAGGCTCGTCTTCAAAAAGAACAAGCAGAAGCTACAAGTGAAGAAACTGCTCCTCAACAAGAGGAAGACAAAGAAGAAGCAACACCATCTTTTTCACTCACATCAACAAGAGAAGCAAGAGAAGTTCCTCCACACGATAAAATCTCAAAAGAAGATTTTGCTATTTTTAAAGGGATGAGAGTTTTAGTTGCTGAAGATAATATGATAAACCAAAAAGTTATCAAAGGTTTACTTGGTGATTCTGGTATAGAGCTTGTTATGGCAAATGATGGGGCAATTGCACTTGATATTTTATCTAAAGATAGTGACTTTTCTATTGTACTTATGGATGCACATATGCCAAATATCGATGGATTTGAAGCAAGTCGTCAAATCAGATCAAACCCTAATTACAACCATATAGTTGTTGTAGCTTTAAGTGGTGATACTGCAGCAGATGATATCAAAAAAATGGTTGAAGCTGGTATGCAAGAACAACTTGAAAAACCACTCAAAATGGATGCTTTATATGATGTGCTTTATAAATATGCAGATACCATAGGAGAAGCTCAATCAAATGAAGCACAAGAAGAAACCACAACTCAAAAAGAAGATACTTCAAACAAACTCCTCAATACAGAAAAAGGGTTAACAACATGTGGTGGTGACAAAGAGTTTTATGTAGAACTTTTAAATGAATTTGCAAGTTCATTTGAAGATTCAAGAGTAAAACTTGATCGTTTTTTCAATAATAATGATTTTACTGGTGCTGATAAACTTCTTCATGAAATTGGTGGAGTTGCTGGAAATATCGGAGCAGAACCACTCCAAGCACATATCTTAAAAATGCGTGAAGCAATCAAAGAAAACAATATCCAAGCATGTATCGATATGGCAGATGAGTATGAAAATATGCTTATGCAAACTATCGATGAAATTGTTGATTTTCAATAAAAAATGAAAATAGCAATCATTGGACTTGGTGGAGTTGGAGGCTATCTTTTAGCTTCCCTTACCAAAACAAATCACGAAGTTATTGGGTTTGCACGCAATAACCACCTTCAAGCCATCCAACAAAATGGTCTTACTATTATAGAAGATACCAAAACATATACTCTCAATGTCAAAGCAACAACCCTACAAGAAGCACAAGGGCATTTTGATATTGTATTATTTTGTGTAAAGAGTTATGACATTGTCCCTGCTTATGAAGCTATAAAAACACATATCGATAAAAATTCTATCCTTGTTAGTTTTGCAAATGGAATTGCCCCTTCAGAAACACTCAAAAAAATAAGTCAAAGTGTTGTTTTAGATGGAGCTATCTATATCCTCTCACACATAGAAAAACCGGGAGTTATTCGTAAAAAAGGAAAAGTATTTGCCGCAGTATTTGGCAATGCACAACCACAAACTTCTATTTTAGAAAAAATTTTTCAAGAAGCAAATTTACGCACAAAAACTCCACAAGATATTCAAACAGCCATTTGGAAAAAATTTATCTTTATCTCCGCTTTTGCTTCTTTGACAAGTTATTATGATAAGAGTATAGGGTATATTTATGAATATCATAAAGAAGAAGCCAAACAACTCCTTTGTGAAATAAGTGATGTTGCTAAAGCAAAAGGTATCGATATCTCAGATGAGATAGAAAAATCACTCCTTACTGCCCAAAAAGTTCCTTATGATAGTTCAACATCGATGCATCTTGATTTTCAAAAAGAAAGACAAACAGAACTTCAAACACTCTCTTACTATATTATAGAAGAAGGAAAAAAACACAATATTCCCACCCCACTTATGGAAAAAATTTATAATAAACTTGCATCTTAAATTTTTATTATAAAAAACTGACTATAATTGCTCAATTATTTCTAATTTTAGGATTTTAAACTTTGAGCGATTTACAATTTACCCATCTTCATCTCCATACCGAATACTCCCTTTTAGATGGAGCCAATAAAATCTCCAATCTTGTAAAACAACTCAAAGCACTTGGAATGGAATCTGCGGCCATTACAGACCATGGAAATATGTTTGGTGCAATTGATTTTTACCATCAAATGAAAGATGCCAACCTCAAACCAATCATCGGGATGGAGGGCTACATCCATAATGGAGAAGAGATTGATGATAAATCAACCAAACAACGTTTTCATATCTGCCTTTTTGCTAAAAACAAACAAGGGTATAAAAACCTTATGTATCTCTCTTCAAAAGCTTATATCGATGGATTTTACTATTTTCCACGTATCAATAAAAAAGAACTCATAGCACATAAAGAGGGGCTTATTTGTACCTCAGCGTGTTTACAAGGGGAGATAAACTGGCATCTCAATACAAGTGAAAGAAATCTCAAAAATGGTGCTTTAGGATATGAAGAAGCACTCAAAATAGCAAAAGAATACCAATCTATCTTTGGAGAAGATTTTTACCTTGAGCTTATGCGTCACGGTATAGAAGATCAACTCAAAATCGATCAACAAATCTTACAAGTTGCACAAGAAACAGGGATAAAAATTATCGCAACAAACGATACCCACTATACCTATCCAGATGATGCAAAGTATCACGAAGCATTTATGTGTATAGGGATGAATAAACTCTATGATGACCCAAAAAGACTCAGACACTCTGTTCATGAGTTTTACCTCAAATCTCCACAAGAGATGGCAAAACTTTTTGCAGATATTCCAGAAGCTATCCATAACACACAAGAAATTGTTCAAAAGATAGAAGACTTTGTCCCAATAGTAGACCGCCCTACTCCACCAAATTTTAAATTTACCAAAGAGTATGCACAAAAAGATGGCCTAACCCTCTCCTCACAAGATAAAGATGAAGCAGATGCAGAGTACTTTACTTATCAATGCAAACTTGGTTTAGAAGAAAGACTCAAACATATCCCAACAGAGCTTCATCAAAAATATAAAGAGCGTTTAGAGTTTGAGATGAATATCATCAATTCTATGAAATTTCCGGGATATATGCTCATTGTTTGGGACTTTGTAAAAGTTGCAAAAGAGATGGGCATTGCTGTTGGGCCGGGTCGTGGTTCAGCAGCTGGAAGTTTGGTGGCATATTCACTCAAAATTACCGATATAGACCCAATCAAATACGACCTTCTTTTTGAGCGTTTTTTAAATCCAGAGCGTGTTAGTATGCCCGATATCGATATGGATTTTATGCAGGCTCGCCGTGGAGAAGTGATTGATTATGTGGTAAAAAAATATGGAAGAAATCAAGTTGCCCAAATCATTACATTTGGTTCCCTTTTAGCAAAAGGGGTTATACGTGATGTTGCACGTGTTCTTGATATGCCTTTATCACAAGCAGATAAGATGGCAAAACTTATTCCTGATGAACTTGGTATCACACTCAATGGAAAAGAGAAAAAAGGGAAATTTATAGAGGGGGCTTTTCAAAAGGAGCCAAAAATTGCAGAGCTTATAGAGAGTGACCCTCAAGCAAAAAGGGTTTGGGAGTTTGCACTCAGACTTGAAGGACTCAAGAGAAACTCAGGTATCCATGCTGCTGGTGTGGTTATTAGTAATGAAGAGTTATGGCATAAAACCCCTATCTATAAACCAGCAGGAGAGGATACATTTGTTACACAATACTCTTTAAATTATCTTGAAGAGGTTGACCTTATCAAATTTGACTTCCTTGGATTAAAAACACTTGATGTGATTGACAATGCCATTAAACTCATCAAACAACGCTACAACAAAGAGATAAATTGGCATAAGATTGATGAAGATGACCCTAAAGTATATGAAGTGATACGTAGTGGTCATACTGTTGGAATGTTTCAAATAGAATCAAGCGGGATGCAAGATTTAAACAAACGGCTCAAACCAGATAGTTTTGAAGACCTCATTGCGGTTTTAGCTTTGTATAGACCCGGTCCTATGGAATCTGGAATGCTTGATAGCTTTGTAGAGAGAAAACACGGCCGTGAAGCAATAGAATATACTTTTGATGTGATGGAGCCTATCTTAAAAAATACCTATGGAGTCATTGTTTATCAAGAGCAAGTTATGCAAATTGTTCAAAGTGTTGGTGGCTTTAGTTTGGGGTATGCTGATATTATTCGTCGTGCAATGGGTAAGAAAAAAGATATGGCCGCATACAACGATGAGTTTAGTAAAGGGGCTCAAAAACAAGGATATGACTACGAAAAAGCTTCAAAACTTTTTGATTTGATTGAAAAATTTGCCGGGTATGGATTTAACAAATCACACTCTGCGGCATATGCGATGGTCTCTTTTCAAACAGCATGGCTTAAAACTTACTATCCAAATGAGTTTATGGCAGCCCTTTTAACAAGTGATAAAGACAATACTGATAAAGTGGTTCGTTATATTGATGAACTCAAACGGATGGATATTGTCTTAGGACCACCAGATATCAACCACTCACAACTTGAGTTTTCAGCTATTACTCAAGAGGGACAAGATATTGTTTTATTTGGGCTTGGAGCAATTAAAGGGGTTGGAAAATCTGCAGTGCTTTCTGTTTTAGAAACAAGAAAGGAAAGTGGAGATTTTACTTCTATTGAAGATTTTGTCAATCGCATAGACCCTTCAAAAGTCAATAAAAGATTTATCGAATCCACCATAAAAGCAGGAGGATTTGATAGTTTTGGTTTTTCACGAAAAGCCCTTTTAGAACAACTCGATACCATTGTAGAAACAGCTAAAAAAGCAAGTGAAGCAAGAAAAAATGCAAGTGGGAGTTTATTTGGTGATGATAAAAGCATTACAACAGTAGAACTCAAACTCACAAATAGTCCAGAGTATGGAATCAAGGAAATTTTAGAGTTTGAAAAAGAAACTTTGGGATTTTATGTCAGTGGGCATCCTTTAGATGATTATCGCTCACAAATTGAAGAGCTTGAGTACACCCTCTCTTCTGAAATTGAATCGATAAAAGATGGCTCTTATGCTATTTTTATTGGGAAAGTTGAAGATATCCAAGTAAAAATGAGTAAAAAAGGGAATCAATTTGGTATTGTCAATTTGATGGATTTTCACGGTAATATTGAGATTATGCTTTTTTCAGATAAACTTGAGCAACTCCAAGCAATGGACTTAGAAGAACCTATCGCTTTTAAAGCAAAAATCACCCATACAGAGATGTTTACTCGCATTGGTGTCACAAAAATTATGACACTCAAACAAGCTATCAAAGAAACAAAAAAAGTCAAAAAAGAGATACAAGAAGCTCCACAAGAGCCACTCAAACTTGCTATAAACTTAGAAGAAAACACACACATTCTTGAAGAACTCTATACACTCATTAGACAACATCCAGGAGGAAGAGAACTGCACATCATCATCAAATCAAAACTCCAAGATATTGTGATAAATTCTTCTATTATGGTCAATAACAACCTCATCAAAGCCTTAGATGGAAAAGAAACAATCGATATTTTATGAAAAAGAGTATAAATGGCAAAAAGTAAAAATATTATAGAAATTATACAAGTTCAAAACAGTATCAAAGAGGTCATTCAAGAGTTATATGAGTATGAATCAAGACCAAATGAACTCATCAGAGCACATCTCAAAAACACAACAAAACTTGAAGAAGCTATCCAGCTTAATATCATAGAGTATGATAGTTTTGATGATCAACTCCATCTCTCTTTTGATACATTAGAGTATTATAAAACAAGACTTGGACAAAATGATGATACCAATATCGATTTTATTCAAAACAGAATTGAAAAACTCAAACTCCAACTCAAAAACTATAATATCCGTTTAAAAAATCAAGAATCCACCCAAAAAGAGATTCATACTATCTATACTATCTTAAACCAAATACCATCTCTTCTTAAAAATAATCTTCACGCTATTGCATCAAATTCTATTTTTGCATTTAAAAATGAGTCAAACTTTGAAATTAAGATGCAAAATTTACAAACATCAAAAGAAGAAATCATCAAACTCATAGAAGCTTCTGATATGGTAGATAGATTTTTAGAAGAAAACTACCACTTTTTCCAAACAATGGAAAATAAAAAAATTAATGCAACCATCTTAAAACTCAAATATAATAGTGTTGCATTAGAAGATTCGTTTCGAAGACTCTATGATGAGATAAAACACTATATCAATCAAAGTATAAAAAATGGTGCTTTTATCAAAAAATTACAACAACTCAAACAACTCAAAGATGAAAATAACCTCTATAAAAATAGCAATATTGAAGAGGTATCATACAACACACAACCAATCATCTCCAATGTCAAAGAAAAAAGGCTCCATCCAGATGATAGGATTCATGATTATATTGACCCTATTATAGAGATTATCAAAGCAAGAAAACTCTCTTTACAAAATGCAAAAAAAGAGGAACCTTTTTTATACGATATAGAGGAAAAAACACAAATAAATAAAGCCCTTTATAACTATCAAAAACTCCATCAAGAGTTTTTCAAACAAGAAGAAGATTTGTTAACTTTTTTACTTCAAAACAATATTGCATCAGAAAAACTCCTTGGAGTTTTTATACGGATGCTCAAAAATCATTCCAATAGATATTTTATCGATGAAGAAAATTTCATCACACACAACCAAAGAAAATATCTTCTTATCTATCCAAAAAAGAGGACATTATGATTATAAATACAGAAGAATTAGCACCACAACACATCAAAAAAATCTATCAAATGATTTTAAAAGGGGAATTTATCAATGAAAATAGCTCCAAAAATGGGATGAATGCACTTTATGAAGCAATTAGTGTGCAAGAAAATGAACTGCGGGCATATTTTCGAGTCATTGGGTATGAGCTTTTATGTCGTGATGGGTATTATTATTTTGCACACGATGAAGCATCCACAGCAAAATCTGTTTTAGAACAGATGGTAGATTATATTGATATTGTTAATTTTTTAAAAGTAATTGACCCAAATTTTGGTGTGGGGTATCGTTTTACCCTCTCCTCTTTAGAGATGCAACTCAACTCCAACATAGAGTTACAAAACCTTGCAAAAAAGATGAAATGGGTCAAAGCAAAAGATAATAGAGAGTTTATCCAAAAAATAATAGAAAAACTCAAAAAAGATGGGTTTATAGAAGATATCGATAATACAAAATCCAAATATATCGTTTTAAATTGTTACGAATATATAGAAACATTTTTCAATGAGGTAGAAATATATGAATAAAGACGGCTTAAAAAAAGTATATCTAATAAAAAGTGCTGGATATCAATATAATGAGATTGATTTACACGATAATACCCTCCTCTTAGGAGATAGTGGAGTTGGAAAAACAACACTTATGCGGGCTGTTTTGTTTTTTTATACGATGGATTATTCAGATACTATCTTACACATCAATCCAGCAACAAAAAAACCATTTCACGATTGGTACTTTAAAGAACATAACTCTCACATTGTTTATGAATATACACGTGATGCAAATACTTTTTTACTTATCTTAAGTAAAAGTGGAAAAGTACATTATACTTTTGTAGATATTAGTAGCAACATCATCACCGCAAAAGAGTTACTCATAGAAAAAGATATGCCTCTAAGTTTAGAAAAACTCCAAGAAAATATCCAAAAGCATAACCTTCCAAATTTTACAACAACTATTAAAGAAAAATATATCAATACACTCCATAAAAGAGATATCGATAATAAAATCATCAAACAAGAAGCCCCTGTGGATTTTACCCTTTTTGAAAGTATTGCTTCACGTAAAGAGTTTGCAAAAACACTCTCAAATATCTTTGCCAATTCAAAAGTAAATTCTCAAAGCATTAAAAAAAGTATCGTTTCATTAATCGAAGATACCGATGCAAAAATCAATCTCACCAAAATAAAACATAATCTTAGTGAATTTATCTCTGATAAAAAAGAGATAGAAAAATTTGAAAAAATCATTCCAAATATAGAAGAACTTGCACAAACCTATAAAGACTATAATGCAAAAAAACAAGCATTTAAAGCCCTTGTTGCACATTTAGAAGCACTTAGAGATAATGCTTCTTATGAAATAGAAAAAAATAAAATCCAATTAACAACTCTCACCAATGAACTCTCAAAAGAAAAAACAAACTTTCAACTTCAAAAAGAACAAGATGAAGAGAAGATAGAGGGATATACTAAAGAGATTGTTCGTCAAAATGATATGATTGTCAAACTCACTGAAAAAAAAGAGTATTATGAAAAGATAGACATCACAACTCTTCTTTGTGAATATGAAAAAGAACAAGAGTATAAAAACCAATACCTCCACACGCAACAAAGATATGATGCTCTTACTTCTGATATCAATGAAATCACAATGAAATATAAAGTTCTCTTAGAAGATTTAGAACAAAAAAGTAAAGAGCAAATTTTTCATACGCGCCAAGAGCTTCAAAACCATAGCGAAAAACTTTATACTCAAAAAAATGATGCCCTCTTACAAAAAGATACAAAAATCCAAGAAGCTTCCAAAGAGTATTTGCGTGATAAAGAGGAATTACAAAAAGAGCTTCAAACCATTACAGAAGCGATAAAAACAACACAATTAAGCCTTGCAGAAGTAAAATACTTCCCTTTTGAGCAAGATAAAATCATCCAATATGAACAAGATATCCAACGCTATAATGAAGAGATTATCAAAGTACAACATCTCCTCAATAACAATAGCATAGAGATAAAAAAAGTGGATATGGAACTCTCAAATATCCAAACACAACTCAAAGAAAATAGTGCAAAAATTGACCAAAAAACCAATGCACAAAAAGAGGAACTCCTCAAACAAAAAGCAGAATTAGAACAAAGACTTGATACAAATAGCAATAACTTATATGGTTTTTTACATAAAAATCACATCAAAGAAAAAGATAAAATCATCCAATATGTTAAAAATGATATCTTATTTTCTGAGAGAAAATTTCATATCAAACAACATCAAAATACTGATGCTATCTTTGGTTTAGAAATCATTTATGAAGAGGAACTTCCTCCACAAGAAGGAGAGTTTCATCTTCAAAATAAACTCACATTAGTCAAAGAAAAAATAAAAAACCTCAACAAACAAGCAAATACTCAAAAAAGAAAATTAGAAGAAAGTGCAACAAAAGAGGCAAAAGAAAAAAATAGACAACGCAGTGCTTTATATGCACAAAAACAAGAGTTGCAAGAAAAAGAAAGAAGTTATGCAAACCAAAGAGATAAACTCAAAAACGACCTTGAATTTACCAAAAAGAAAGCAAAAGAGCAAAAAAATACAAAAATACAACAACTCCAAGAACAACTCTCCAATCAAGAGATAGAAAAAGAAAAAATCACAAATCAAATCAATCTTTTAGAGAAAAAAATCGTACAAATCACACAAAAAATAAACCAAGAAACACAACAACTCCTCAAACAAAATGATGAAAAAATAGAAAAGCTCAAACAAGAATATGAGGAAAAAATCAAACAAATCCAACAAGATACAGCACAAAACAAAAAACTCTTTGAAGATGAATTACAACAAGCTATCAAAGAACACTCCATCGATGCATTACAAATCGATGCATTACAAAAAGAGTTAAAAACTCTTAAGAAAAAACTTGATTTTATTGAAAAAAATCGACAAACTATCCTTGTGTATCTGAGTGAATATAAAGAGGAGATAGAATCACTCCCACAAAAACAAATAAGTATGCAAGAAAATATAGAAGCAAAAGATGAAGTGACAAAACACTTACAATGGCTCAAAGAGAAATTTGATACAATCAACAAAACACTCAATGACCAAATCCAAACACTTCAAACAAAACAACAACAAATTACTCAATTTTTAAAAGAGTATGAACTGCTTATGGAAAAAGAGGATATTGCCAAAGCTATCCAACAAAATATCTCACTCACACAACAAGAAAATACACCAAAAATGGAAGATATTACAACCATTATCAAAGATATCGAAACACTCTATGCAAAAATACAACAAAACGAACAAACCATAAGAGCTTCTGTTTTAGAATCTTTAAAAATGTTACAAAATCCAAACATCTTTAAAATTGAGATAGAAGATAACTATATCAATGCTTCAAGTTATCTCAAAACAGCAAAAGACCTCATAGAATATGTGGAACAAAACAAGATAGAAACACTCAAAGAAACGCTTTTAGATATGTTTAAAAGTAGTATCAATTCGATAAAAAAAGAGCTTGATATTTTTGAAAATGCTCTGTTTGATGTAGAAGGAAAAGTGGTACATCTTAAAAACACTATCAATAAAGCTGTTGAACATTTTGAAGTGATTGATGCAATTAAAATACGGTTTGAAAACTCAAATAGTGAGATTTTAAATGCTATTAAATCACTTGTGGAGTTTTATATCACTCATAATGACCAATTTCTCACAGGGCTTTTTTCTTCTGGGGAAGAAAATGAAAAAAGGCAACAATTAGAAGAACAACTCTATGATAAAATCACTCTTTTAGTTGACCTTTTAAAAGTCTCTAAAGAGTTTATAGAACTTGAAGATGGGTTTGTTTTATCTTTTAAAGTGATAGAAAAAGGAAACGACCTTGCTTGGAAACAAACACTCAATGATATTGGTTCTAATGGAACATCTACTCTCATAAAAAGTATCATCAATATCTCAATTTTACAAATGGTACACAAAAATATCATCAAAAATAACAACCTTCTTACCCATTGTATTTTAGATGAGATTGGGATTATTTCTACTGATTATTTTAAAGAATTAAAAGATTTTGTCAATCGTAGTGGATTTGTCTTTTTAAATGGGATGCCAACAGAAGATGATATGATTATCTCTATGTATCCAACAATCTATATTGGACAAAATTATGGCAAATACTCTAAAATGATTTTAGCAAGTAAGGTTGAATTGTAATATAATGAAAATAAATAAAAACGATTTTCTCTCTCTTTGGACATTATTAAAAGAAAAAACAATCTCTTTAAAAAAATTCAAAAATAAAGAGATTGTCACAAAATTAAAAGAAAATGGTGCTATTAAGATAGAAGCCATCTCTCCAACAAGAAGAAGAGTGGTTTTACTCAAACAAAAAGTGGAAAATTATCAAATGCTTTGGTTTGCAAAAAAATATACCAATTTACAAACCAATATCCCCTCTTTATCTCATCTTATACAACTTATTCATAAACATAAAAAATGTTTAGAACAAGAGGGACTCTATCTTCTTTTAAAGGATTTATCATAGATATACAAACACTCGTAGATAAACTACAAAAACGTGGCAAAATTTATAAAAAAATGCAACAAATCACTCCAAAAGAGTTAGGGATACGCAATAAGATATCTATCTATAAAGCAACCGATACCAATGGATACTTTTGGGCGATTTTTGCACTCAATCAAAAAACAAGAGTATTGCAAAAAGATGTAGAAAAATATGATACAATTTTTGCAAAACTTGTTGATTTTTGCGATCATAACTTTAAATACAAAGTTATTTTTATCGAAGCTCCTTTATGCTCAAAAGCAAAAGAGAAATTCAAACAACATCAATGGCGAGTTTATGTATGATTTTATGTGATATTGGCAATACTTCATACCATTTTTTAGAAAATGAAAAAGAGTATAAAAAAGATGTAACTTCGTTTCATCCAGAAACAATACAACAAAAAGTTTTTTATATCTGTGTGCATCCAGAGATAAAAAAAACACTCAAAAAACTTCCAAATTGGATCGATATCTCCCCTTATATCGATACAAAACACTACTACCCTACTATGGGAGTAGATAGAATTGTTGCGTGTGAAGCTATCTTTGATGGACTTATTTTAGATGCAGGAAGTGCTATTACAGTAGATATTGTTACAAATGGTATCTTTGAGGGGGGATTTATCTATCCTGGAGTTTATGCGATGCAACAAACTTACAAAAATATCTCCAAAGCACTTGATTATTCATTTAATTTTGAGTGTGACTTCGATATAATGCCAAAAAATTCCCAAGATGCGATAAGTTATGGGTATTTGAAATTACTCTATAACGAAGTAGTATCAAAAAATAAAGAGATATTTTTAACAGGTGGAGATGCACAAAAGTTTCTCCATATTTTTCCAAATGCAAAAGTAAAAAAATATTTACTCTTTGATGGGATGAAAAAGATAATAAAAAAGGCTAATTTATGTTAACAGTAGCACTACCAAAAGGTCGTATAGCAAAAGAAACATTAGAAATTTTTGAAACAATTTTTGGGGAGAGTTTTAAGTTTGATGATAGAAAACTTATTTTAGAAACACCAAAATTTCGTTTTTTACTTGTAAGAAACCAAGATGTGGCTACATATGTGTATCATCAAGCCGCTGATATTGGTGTAGTTGGTTTAGATACTTTAGAAGAACAAGGATTAGATGTTATTCGTCTGCTTGATTTAAGACGTGGAATTTGTAAAGTGGCTATTGGAATGAAAAAAGGGGAAAAATTTGACCTCACCAAACCAGAGCTTAAAGTTGCTTCAAAAATGGTAAATATCACCAAACGATATTTTCAAGAGAGAGCTATCTCTGTTGAGATTATCAAACTCTATGGTTCTATCGAATTAGCACCACTCATTGGGCTTGCAGATATGATTGTAGATATCGTTGAAACAGGTACAACAATGAAACAAAATGGTTTAGAAGTAGTAGAAGATATTATGACATCTTCAACTTATCTTATTGCAAATAAAAATAGCTATATAGAAAAGAAAGATGAAGTATTAGATATCTATGAAAAAATCAATGCTATCATCAAAAAAGAACAAAACATATGACAAATCTTGACCTTTATGCAAAAGTAGAACATCTCCTTGACCTCCAAGAAGCCACACAGGCACTCCATAATCTTTACCAATCTGAACTTGAAGGAAAAGAGATAAAAACACTCCTTGATGTTGGATGTGGTCGAGGTGATTTTTTAGAAAAAATGATGCAACAAGGCATACAATGCAAAGGTGTTGATTTAAGTCAAACAATGGTTGATGTATGTCAAAAAAAAGGGCTTGATGTTCATTGTATAGATGCAACACAAGTCGATGGAGAGTTTGATGCTATTGTGAGTATCTTTGATGTCCTTAACTTTATGGATAAAAAAAAGCTCATCTCTTTTTTAGAAACAATGGCAGAAAAACTCACAGATGATGGAATCTTGATTGCTGATATCAATACCCTTTATGGATTTAGTGATGTTGCAGAAGGAACCATGATAAATGAAAATGAAAATGAGTTTTTAAGTGTAGATGCCCATTTTCAAAATAACGAACTCCACACCACTTTTACCCTTTTTGAAAAAGAAACCAATGATATGTATCATAAATATCAAGATACTATCATTCAATATTTTCATCCTATTAAAACATTTCAAAATCTTAAAAATCTCAAACTTGTAGAAAAACAAACCTTTTCACTCTACGATACACACGATAAAACACTTCTTATTTTTAAGAAAAAAAACACACACTAAATGTGTTATTAAGTAATATTTTAGATATTTTTCTATATAATTACAGAACAAAAAGGATAAGTGGGTGAGCGGCTGAAACCACATCCCTGCTAAGGATGCGTACTGGTAACGGTACCGAGAGTTCGAATCTCTCCTTATCCACCACTACTTCATAAAAACAATCTATTTAATTATTTTATCGCACTTTGATTTAAAATTTCAAAATATTTTTTCTAATCCAAAATAATTATCTTTTTTATTTACATTATTTGTTATTTTTTAAGAATTAGCAATCAGAAGAAAAAAAAGAAGTATTTTACCAAGATAAAAAATATCTTGGTAAAGAAAAATTATATTTTAAGGTATTTAACACTCAAACAAGCTTCGAGTTTTGCAAGGTCTTGAAGTGCTTCATCACTTACAGCATTATCTACCAAGATAACAGCTAAAGCTTCAGAATTATTATTTCTTGCAAGAGAAAAATCTGCTATATTTACATTATGATTTGCTAATGTCAAACCAATATTTCCAATGACACCCGGAATATCTGAGTTTTTAAAGAGTACCATATCCCCTTTGAGTGCTACTTCAATATCAAAACCATCAATTGCAACAATACGCTCAATTCCATCATCAAAAATAGTTGCAGAAATTGTTATTGTTCCTTCTGAAGTTGTTAATTTTACACTAATGAGATTTTTAAATACAGATGACTCCATAAGTGCCTCTGACTCTACTTTAATCCCTTTTTCTTTTGCAACAAAATCAGCATTGACATAATTAATAGTATCTTCACTACTTTGACTAATAGCCCCAACTGTTACAAATGTTGCAAGAGAATCAACATAGTTTGCAATCTCACCCTGTCCACTAACTTTAATAGATAAGATTTGACTTTTGTGCATTTGAGATGCTAAAAAACCTATTCTTTGTCCCATATCTAAAAATGGTTTTACAAAAGGAGGGATAATTGTTTCATCTATTGGAAGATTAAGTGCATGAGGATACGCAATCCCTTTTGCTGCTTCAATAGCATTTTGTGCTGCTTGAGTCCCTATGTTGTACTGAGATTCAAAAGTATTTGCACCTAAGTGTGGAGATACTGTTACATTATCAAGATCAAGTAAAGGGTGATCAGTTGCTGGTTCTTTGTTAAATACATCAATACCTGCAAATCTAATTTTTTTAGATTTTAATCCCTCATAAAGAGCATCTTCATCATAGAGTCCACCCCTTGCACAGTTGATAAGCACAACACCATCTTTCATCTTTTCTATTTCAGGTTTACTAATGATTCCAATAGTCTCTTGATTTTTAGGTGTGTGGATAGTAATGATATCACATGCTAAAATATCATCAAAATCTTTTGTATATGTCATATCTAAATCAGTTACTTTTGATGGATCGATATATGGATCGTATGCAACAATATCCATCTCAAATGCTTTTGCTCTTTTTGCTACACGTGAACCAATATTTCCAAATCCAATAACACCGAGTTTTTTCCCTTTTAACTCATACCCATACCATTTCTCACGTTTCCAAATTCTTTGATTTTTTAAATGGTCATGAGAATATGGAAACATTCTCATACAAGAGAGCATATGTGTCATTGTAAGTTCAACTGCTGCTATTGTATTTGCTGTTGGAACATTCATTACAATGATACCCTCTTTAGAACATCCCGGGATATCTACATTATCAACCCCAACACCAGCACGTACAATTGCTTTCATATTTTTTGCAGCTTTAATGAACTTTTCATTGATTTCTGTTGAACTTCTAGTAATTGCAACATCTGCATCTTTAATAATATCAAGAAGTTTTTCTTTATCTTCATCAGCAGCCATTATCATATTGATATCTTTATCTGCTTGAAGCATATCCAATCCAGCTTGATGAATATGATCACAAACAACTATTGTATGTTTTTTCATTCTATTTCCTCTTTATATGGCTTAATTTTTGCCACAATTTGATAATTTTTTAATCTCTTTACTAAAGACTGTAATTTTTCTTTATTCTTTGAATAAATAACTAACTCTACTGCCCTTTTATTCTTTCGTAAATCGTATTTTATTTTGTAGTGTTTTAATTCTTCTTTTAAACAAAATAATTGATATGGATCTAAAAGAGGGGCTGACAATTTGTATGTAATAGTTTTAATTATTTTTTCATTTAAATCAACTTTGACATAAACTTCGTTAACTGGATAAGAATATCCCTGTTTTTTTGTTTTAGAAAAATACTCTAACCAACTAATACTAATATTTTTATCTGCTGGTTTTTTTGGTAAAGACAATTGCTTTGTTTGAATAACACCATCTTCTTTATTAATCTGAATTAAAAAGAAAACAATAAAAATGGCCACACCTATTGTAAAAATAGGAGCAAACCATTTTAAAAATTGAAGCATCTATCTCACATCTATCTCAATTTTAATTTATCTTCTAATACATCACCTAATGAGTGACCTTCATTATCATTAATCTCTTCAAGCATTGCTTGATTTTTGAGATAGTCAAGTTTTTTTACAGAAAGTCTAATACGATCACGACGAGTATCAATTACAGCAATTGCCGCTTCAATCTCTTGACCAACTTCTAACTCTTCTTTAACTAATGGAGCTAAATCTTCATTACGGATAAGTGCATCAACACCATCACCAAGTGAAACAAAGATACCAAAATCTTTGATATCACGGATAGTCCCTTTTACGATAGAATTTACTTTGTGAGTTGTAGCAAATTTATCAATTGGTGATTCTAATAATGTTTTACGATTTAAAGATATTTTTTGGTCAGCTTCGTTGATTTTAGCAATTTTTACTTCTACTTCATCACCAACTTTTAAAATATCTTTACATTTTACATTTTTATCCCAAGATACATCTTGATTATGTAATAAACCTTCCACACCATCAATGCGAACAAATGCACCAAAATCAGTTAATGAAGTTACAGTACCTGTAACAACATCACCCTCTTTGTATTTTTTCATAAATTCATCAAAAGGTTTTGGTAAAAGTTTTTTAAGTGATACACGAAGTTTATGTGTTTCAGGATTAATTTCAATCACTTCCACATCAATCTCTTGACCAACTTCTAAATAATCATTTGGATTTTTGATATTTTTATCCCAAGCAATTTCAGAAATATGTAAAAATCCTTCTATATCATTTCCAAGATCAACAAATGCACCATATGCTTCAATATTTGAAACAGTAACAGTGATAGTATCTCCTTCATCTAACTCATCTTCTACTTCAGCCCAAGGATCTGGATGAACTGCTTTGATAGATAATGATAAGTGACGCTTATCTTTGTCATAAGCAATCGCTTTTACAGTAACTGTTTCACCTTCGTTATAAAGTTTTGATGGATTTACAGGACCTTTATAAGAGATTTCATTATAGTGAACTAAACCATCAACACCACCAACATCTACAAACATTCCATAGCTTGTGATTTTTTTGATAGTTCCTTCAACGATAGTATCTTCAGCCATTAATTGATCAATAATAGCTTTTTTACGTTTTCTCTCTTCGTTGAAAAGTTTACGGCGAGAAATAATGATTGAGTTTTCATCTTCATCGATTTTTACAACTTGTGCTTTGATTTTACGGCCAATTACATTGTCACCATCTTTAAAAGCAGCTAAAGAACGTGGCATAAAGAAAGAAACATCATCAGCTTCTACAACATAACCGCCACGATTTTTCTTAGTGATAACACCTTCAACAACTACATTTTCAAAGTCTTCTTTATTTGCATCGATAAACTCCATCGTTTTCTCTTGCTCTAAAACTTTTTTATATGATATTTTTGGGCGTTCATTATAATAACCCACAATCATAACTTTAATCTTATCACCAACATTAAATTTTAGTTCACCATTTTCATCAGTAATTTCATCAAGGCTTAAAATACCTTCTAATTTATCACCAACACCAATTAAAGCTCTATTTTCATCAGCTTGTATCTCAACAACTTCACCCTCAACTATACGGCTTGTTTCTTGTTTTTTTTCGCTTGCTGCGAACATCTCTGCAAAATTTTCTTCTTCTTCAAATGATTCGTTATCGAACGCCATTACCTATTCCTCTATACATATAAAATTTAGGAATTATAACGAAAAATAGATTATTTTTCCATTAATTAATTTTTTTCAACCTTTGTACCTTGCGCTATTGTATCAACAACATTTTGAATAATCCAATCTGGTGTAGATGCCCCAGCACTAATACCACATAAATTTTTCCCATCAAACCATTGAAAATCTAAATCATTTTCATCTTCAATATGATAACTATTTTGACAATACTCACTTGCAATATGAAAAAGCTGTTTTGTATTAGAAGAGTTTTTGCCACCAATAATAATCATAATATCTGCTCTTTTTGCAAGTTTTTTTACTGCTTCTTGATTTTCAAAAGTTGCATTACATATTGTATTAAAAACTCTTACCTCTTTATGACGCGGGATAAGATAATTAGCAATTGCTAAATAATCTTCAACTTTTCTTGTTGTTTGTGCAACTAAAGCTATCTTTTCACTTAAATGCAAATCTTCTAATTCATCAGCAGATGTTATAACAATTGCATTATCAGCATAACTTTTCACCCCTTTAATTTCTGGATGATTATCATCTCCAAAAATAACAACCTGATACCCCTCTTCACTCATCTGTTGAGAGATTTGTTGTGGTTTTGTTACATAAGGACATGTTGCATCAATCACTTCAACATTTTTTTCTTTTAATTCTGCTAATTCATTTTTTGGTATCCCATGTGTTCTAATGATTGCTTTATCACCAGTTTGAAAGCTTTTATAATCATTTGTTAAATCAACATTAAAATTATTTTTTAATCGCTCTATCTCTTTTGGATTGTGGATAAGTGGCCCATAAGTTGCAGAGTTTTGATTTTCTTCTGCTATTTTTATAGCCCTTTTGACTCCAAAACAAAATCCATATTTTTCAGCTAATTCTATTTTCATTGGATAAATTCTACCTGTGTAATTTTTTCTAAGATATCAAAAAAGTTTGGAAAAGAAGTATTGATACACTCAATATCACTTACTTCCATCCCACAAGTAAGCCCTGCGATGATAAAGCTCATCGCAATTCTATGGTCTCCATAACTATCAATCTTTGCTTTTTGTAACTTTCCACCAATAACTTTATATCCATCTTCATATTCTTTGACTTCTATACCACATTTACGAAGTCCATCTACCATAGAAGATATTCTATCTGATTCTTTAACTCGTAATTCTTTTGCATTTTTAATCACACTCTCCCCATTAGCACAAGCAAAAGCAATAGAGAGTGCTGGAATCTCATCAATAAGCCAAGAGATATTTTCCTCAACAACAATTCCGTGTAAAGACGAATATTTAACACTGATATTTCCAATAGGTTCATATTTATTATCGGTAAGTTCATAAGAGATATCTGCTCCCATTTTCTCAAGTGCTTTAAATGCTTCAATCCTTGTTGGATTGAGTGTCACACCTTCTAAAACTATTGAAGCATTAGGTGTAATAGCAGCTGCAACAGCAAAGAAAAATGCACTTGATGGATCTGCTGGAACTCTAATAATAAGAGGCGATAAAGGTTTTGATAAAGGATGAATGGTTGTTGTTAAACCATCTACTTTTATCTCTGCTCCCATCCCTTGTAACATTCTCTCAGTATGATCACGTGAGAGTTCTGGCTCTGTATAATAACATACACCATCTGCTCGAAGTGCTGCTAAAATCATCGCACTTTTTACCTGTGCAGAAGCAATTTTACTTGTATAATTAAAACTCTTTAAAGAAGCACCTCGAATACTCAGTGGAGCAAGGTCTCCATTTGCTCTTCCATCAAGCTTTGCCCCAATATTTTTTAATGGTTCAGTCACCCTTTTCATTGGACGACGACGAAGATATTTATCTCCTGTTAAAACAAAATGCCCATTTGCAGAACTCAAAAGTCCACAAAAAAGTCGCATTCCTGTTCCAGAATTTCCACAATCTAAAACATCTTCTGGTTCTTGAATTCCATTAGAAATAATCTCTATGGTTTTTCCATCATCTTTAACATCTGCTCCAAGCAACTTTACAATTTCTAAACTATTTAAAGTATCTTCTGCACGTAAAAAGTTTTGGATTTTGCTTTTGCCTTTTGCTAACATTGCAAACATCACACTTCTATGTGAAATAGACTTATCTGATGCTATATCACTCAATGTTAATGAAAATGAAGAAGATGGTGATACTACAATTGTTTTCATCTTAATCCAATTCCTAACTCTGTTTTTAATGCAGTTAAAATTGTATCCATTATTGATGTAATATCTTCTTCTTCTAATGTCTTTTCATCTGATTGTAAAACAAAACGTAAAGATAAACTGATATTTTCACCTAAATTCTCATCACTATATTTATCATATGGATAAAATCTTACTAAATCTTTTAAATCTAAAGATGCAATGACTTGTTTAATTGTTTCATATGATACCTCTTTTGAGACTAATAAACTAAGATCTCTAAAAACAGCTTGATATTTTGATTTTTTTGTAGCTGTTTTTAATCCATATGGAATTTTTTCAAAATCAATTTCACACATATAAGTACTATCTAAATCATACTCTTTTTCTACATTTGGATGCACTCTAAATAACTCTCCAATAACTTCACCATTGATAATTACATCAGCACTTTGATAATCGTGTGCCAAAGAGTGTGTTGTCTTTTTTTGTTTTAATTCAAATTCACCAATAACATCTGTTATCTTTTGCACAAAAAAACCAAAATCTATATTTTGAGGTTTTCCACTATTTAACAAAGAATCTAATTCTCTCTCACCACTCCATAAAAAAGCTATCTTTTGAGATTCCTCTCTTTTTGGTGAAAAAATAGAACCAATCTCAAATAATCGAATACTCAAATACCCATTTTTTCTATTGTGTGAGGCAGAACGAAGCAACCACGTTAGGAGTGTTGGTCTTAAAGTATCTAAAGTTTTTACAATAGGATTTACAATTTCAAACTGACTTTCTAATGTTTTAAAACCGTACTTTTCAACTATCTCTTTTTCATCAAATACAAAATGGATAGTTTCAAAAAATCCACTCTGAGCAGCTCTATGACGAAAATCTCTTTTTTTCTTATATGTAAAATAATTATCTTCTAATCTATTTTGTTCTTCAAAAACAAATGGTTTTGCTTGAATATTATCAATCCCAACTAGACGAACAATCTCTTCAACAATATCTTGTTTGTTGACTATATCATGGCGATATTGTGGTACACCTATGACAAAACTATCTTGCGAAGATTTTGCAATATCAAATCCCAAATTTGTTAAAATCTTACTAATAACAACTTTATCGATTTTTGCACCAATAATTTCATCCATCTCCTGTTTTGAAATGCTTACACGTTTTTGTTTGTAACCATTTCCAACTTCTACACTGCCAGAATAAAGAGATGAAGCTGAATGTTTGAGTAAAAATTCAAGAACAAAATCTATCCCCATTTTCAAATCAGGCTCACTACCACGTGATGTTTTATAAAATGTATCATCTGCTTTCATTTTATGTTCAAACATCAATTTTGAAATCACATCTGGTGCAATATAACTTGCTTCTAAAAAGAGTGTTCCATTGTTAAAATTTACTTTTGAGTTTTCATCTTGACACACTCCAACAATAGAAGCTTTTTGCTTCTCTTCTGTGAGAATATTTGTATAATGGAATTTATCAACATCAACAACCATTTTTGCTATTTCTTGTTCATTTGTTTTAAAATAATCACAACGATATGCTCTTAAAATTACACCTGTTGCATGAGTAAAATAAGTCAAAAGTGATTCTATGTCATTTTTCCCTTTTTCCTCAATTTGAGCAAGCCTCCATTGCATCAAAAATGGAATTTCTAATCCCTCTAAATCGATTGCTTTATAACAAAGATTGGCATCTAAATCTTTTTTATGTGTCAACTGAAGAATACGCCCTATCCCTTTTTTAGATTCAGTTGGTTCTATTTTAAAAGAATGAAGAGGTCTATCATATGCCGCACTCAAATCTCTACAAATTCCACGAACACTTAAACAATCTCCTCGATTTGCAGTTAATTCTATCTCTATTAAATCATCTGAAAATAAAGGATGTTCTCTTACCTCTTTTCCAAGAGTAAAATCCCCTATACTTTCATCTAATTCAATAATTCCCTTATTGATATCTTCTAAACCAATCTCTGTTGCTGAACAAATCATTCCATAAGAATCAACACCACGAAGTTTTACCGGTTTTATCTCCATTTTATTTGGCATCACTGCCCCAATAGTTGCAACAACTACATGTAATCCAGCTCTTACATTTGAAGCACCACAAACAATTTGTTTTACCTCTGCACCAAGATCAACCTGACATACATTTAACTTATCTGCATCTGGATGTTTTTCGCAAGAAAGTACCTTTCCAAAAACAATATTTTTTGGAATATCATACGATTTTACTCTCTCAACCTCTAAGCCTATGGCATTAAATGTTTTTACTAATTCTGTTGTTGAGATTCCACTTAAATCTATCCATTCGTTTAACCAACTACGTGTTACAATCATTGAAACTGCTCCAATAACTTAATATCTCCTTCAAATAAAGAACGAAGATCTCCAATACGATGAATAAGCATTGCAAAACGCTCAACACCAAGACCAAAAGCATATCCACTTACATTTTTATACTCTACTGCTTTAAAAACATTTTCATCAACTATCCCACACCCAAGGACTTCAAGCCAACCAGTATGAGAACACACTCTACAACCATCACCATGACAAAAGACACAAGAGATATCTACTTCTGTTGATGGTTCTGTAAATGGGAAAAATGATGGACGAAAACGAACATCTGTATCATCACCAAACATATATTTTAAAAAATCTTCTAAAATATATTTTAAATTTGCAAAAGAAACTTTTCCTGCTTCATCTACAAGTAAACCCTCTATCTGATGAAACATTGGCGTATGTGTCAAATCATAATCACGTCGAAATACAGCACCCGGAGCTATCATTCTAATAGGTGGTTTTGTACTCATCATCGTTCGAATCTGAACTGGTGATGTATGTGTTCTTAAAAGCATCTCATCTTTAAAATAAAATGTATCTTGCATATCACGTGCTGGATGGTATTTTGGGAGATTTAAAGCTTCAAAATTATGAAAATCATCTTCAACCATTCCACCTGTTTTTACTGCAAAATTCATAGAAACAAAATACTCTATAATTCTATCCATTGTTTCCATTACAGGGTGTAATGCACCTTTTTGCATTCTTGCATTATAAAGCGATACATCAATCGCTTCTTCTTTCATCTTTTTTTCAAGCTCTAATGTTTGCAATAATATTTTTTTAGCCGTAAACTGATCCATTAATGCAGTTTTATGCTTATTTAATTCTTTTGCAATCTGTGCTTTTTCTTCATTTGGAGCACTTTTCATTTTAATAAATTCTTGTGCCAAAACCCCTTTTTTACCAAATACAGATATACGAATCTCTTCTAATTCTTCGACACTCTGTGCATTTTCTATTGCGTTATACCACTCTTTCAATAGGGTCTCCATTAGTGAAATTTTTTAAATATTATAGTTAAACTTAATTAAGAAATAGCTTCATTAATGATATAATCCATATCTTACTTCACTAAAAAAGGGAAAAAATGTGTTTATTTTGTAAAATAGTCAATAAAGAGATACCATCAAATGTTATCTTAGAAAATGATAAATTTCTTGCTTTTCACGATATCAATCCAAAAGCACCCATCCATATTTTAGCCATTCCAAAAATCCATGTTGATAGTTTTAACGAACTTGATGGAGCATTAATGGCTGAGATGACAACTTTTATTCAAGAAGTTGTTCGTGAACTTAAAATTGATAAGAGTGGATATAGACTTATCACAAATATTGGAGAAGATGGTGGACAAGAGGTAAAACACCTCCATTTTCATATCCTAGGTGGAGCAAAACTCAAATGGGATCATCTTAGTGACTCAAGTCCAAGAGAAAATCTCTAAGAGGTTTGTAAAAAATGGTTTGCATCTTTTATAGATGTAACCGTTGCCACATTCACAAAAAAATCTTTTGCTCCATTGCTATCTATGATGTGGTCTTTTTCACCAAGATATACTTCAATGGCAACATTTTTTTCTGCTAATTCCACAAGTTTTGGCAAACTCCATTCATAATAAAGAAGTTTTTCAAGTGCTTCACTATCACACTGTGTATGTTCTATCTGTTTTACCAAATGGGGTGAAAAACAAGATGATATAAAGTTTTGCAAATAAGCCTCTTTGTTTTTTTGAAAACTCAATGTCTGTAATCGCTTAAATTTGATTGATTTTGTTTGAAAAAAAGCAGGAGAAAAAAGTTGCAATCTATCAACCCTCTTTCCACTAAATACCTTTTGATACACATCTTCAAATGCTAAGATAGCCCCATAACTAAAACCAGCAACAGTAAAATCAGACATATCCATATACTGTTGAAAAAAATGTACTTCATTTTTTAAAGAAAATCCACTATAAAATTGCATCGATATATCTCTTTGTTTCCTCTTTGGTAATACTCTCTTTTTCATATAAAATAGACTCTACTTGCTTTATAGCCATCTCAAGTGATGTAAGAAGTATCTTTGTTTCTTCATACAGTTTTTGCATCATCATTTCATTTTCTTGCTCATAAGGAAGAAGTTTTTCTCCCATTCCATATTCATTAAGCATCTTTTTTAGAAGTTTTTTCACTTCATCTAAATCCTCTTTGACATTACTTGAATGCTGTCCAAATTTCATATCACACGCAACAATACCACTCAAATGCATCTTAAGGCGTGCTTCTAATTCATATTGAATAAGTGGTTCATCACTTGATGGTAAAAGACTTGTATTTGAGAGCATTAACTTCTCAAAAGGTAAATCAAAATACGTTGCACAAACTACTTTTGCAGACTGATACCACAAACGATACTCTTTTTGCTCAGAAGTTAATATTTGTAATTTCTTTTTCCCAAATATCACTTTATCTTTTACCAAATCAAAGTGTTCTATTGTTACATAAGGCTCATTTTGACGAAGGGCTAACAATGCTGCTTCATTTACAAGTGCCGCTAAAGAAGCTCCATTAAATCCAACAGTCATATTGGCAACAATTTGAATATCTAACTGATGAGGAACTCTTTGAAGATATTTACTTACAATTGCCACCCTTTCCTCTTTTGTTGGAAGCTGAACAAAAATTCTTCTATCAAATCGACCAGCTCTTAAAAGTGCAGAATCCAAAACCTCTATCTTATTTGTGGCTGCAATGACCATCACACCACTTGAGCCTTCAAATCCATCCATCTCTGTTAAAAGCTGATTGAGTGTTGCTTCTCTTTCATCATTTCTTTGTCCATCTCGTTTTTTCCCAACAGCATCAATTTCATCAATAAATATAATAGAAGGAGCATTATTTTTTGCAGCAGTAAAGAGTTCATGCACCCGTTTAGCTCCCATACCAACATAAATTTGCACAAAAGAAGCTCCACTTTGATAAAAAAATGGTACATTGGCCTTATTTGCTACTGCTTTTGCTATCATTGTTTTTCCAACACCCGGAGGACCAACAAGTAAAACACCACGAGGTAAATATGCTCCAAACTTTTTATATTTTAAAGGATTTTTTAAAAAATCAATAATCTCTTCTAACTCCACTTTTACATCTTCAATCCCACCAACATCTTCAAAAGTTACATCACTTTTTATTGGTTGAATTAAAGAGGAATCTTCCTCTATCTCTTGATGAGCAGATGGTTGTGTTTTTTTTCTCTTTATCTCTTTTGTTTCTTTTTTTTGATACCATCGAACAAAAAAAGTTCCACCCCCAACAATCAAAATAAATAGTAAACTATATAGTAAAAAATTAGTATAATAATTCTCTTCAACTGGAATATTTTGAAACATTGCTGGATTTGTTTGTGAAGCGGCTATCTTATAAACTTTATTTTTTGTTGTTAAATAAAGATATTGTTTTGAATAAACAACAGAAGTTATCTCTTTTTTTTGTAAAAGGTCTGAGAGTTGATGTAATGTAATAAGTTTTGCATTATCACGAAACAATGCAAATAAAATAAGAACAATAGCAATAAATGCAGAGATATAAGGTAAAACTCTATTGAGTTTAAAAGTTGGCATAGTTTTGCTCCATCTCCACCTCAAAATCTTCTACCATTATCCAATTGCCAACAATATCCTCTTTTGATTGGATTTTTATTTTATTAAAAAACTGATCAAGCCCAATATAATACCCATTATGAAATTGTTCTACCAAAACAATCAATGGCTCTTTTTTTGTTTGTCTAAAATGAAAATTATTTTCTTTTACAATTGCTTCTATCTCATGCAATCTTTTTTTTGCAATATCACCACCAACTTGTGCTTTAAGTGTTGCAGAAGGTGTTCCATCACGCTTAGAATAGGTAAAAGCATGAATATGAGTAATTGGTAACTGTTGAAAATTTTGGATTGCTTCTTGCCAAATTTCTTGAGTTTCTCCGGGATGTCCTGTAATAAAATCTGTCCCAATGGCAAAACCTTTTTGTGCTAAAAACTCAAATAACTCCCTATCTTGTTTATACATATTTCGTCTATTCATTATTTTTAGCATTTGAGGGGAGGTGTGTTGCAAAGCAATATGTAGATGACGCTCTAACCAAGGTTCATCTAAAATCTCTTTAAATTCATCTGTAAGCTGAATTGGTTCAATACTTCCTAAACGAATCCTTCTCACCCCACGAATCAAAGATATTTTTTTCATCAATTTTGCTAACGAAGTATTGGTATCAACACCATAACTTCCAATATTTGTCCCTGTTAAAACAAACTCTCCAAACCCATTAGATGCTAATCTTTGAATTTGTTGTAATATCAATGCTTCATCTATACTTCTTGCTTTTCCCCTTACACTAGGAATAATACAATAAGAACAATGAAAATTACACCCCTCTTGAATTTTAATAAAAGCCCTACTTTTTCCAATAAAATCATCAACTATATTTGTATCAATAAACTCCAAATCCCCTTTTTTATAGAACGGTTTTTTTGATGCAAGTAACTCATCTATCTTTTGTTTTTCACTTTGTCCAAATACACCAAAAACTCTCTTTTCTTCTAAAAGCTTCTCCCCTTTTGTATGAGCACCACACCCTGTTAAAAAAATCTGAGCATCCCCTTTTTTTTCAATTGAAGAGATATAGGAACGAACATTTGTATCGGCTCCATTTGTTACTGTACACGAATTTACCACCACAATATCTGCTTCATTTTCATCTTGCGTGATATCATAATTTTTTAAAGCATTCATCATCACTTGAGAATCAAACATATTGGTTCTACAACCAAATGTTTTAAAATATACTTTTTTTCTCATCTATACAACCTCATTTTGTTCTGCAAAAGTAGAAGATTCTTTATCAAGATAAAGTTTTTGTGTTGGGTATGAAATTTGTATATCATCTTCTTTTTTAAAAGCATCAATAATCTCTGTTGAGATTGTACTTCTAAGAGTTAAAGTTGCATAAGCATTTGTCAAATACCACGAACTAATCACTATCCCATTACTTTCAATAAAAGATAATATTCTTGGTTCTACATTGGTATTTTTTAAACTATAATGTCTTCTAATTTTATTTAACTGTTTTCTTGTAATATCTGTGTACCCTTTTGAGTATTTTTTTGTAATCTCTTTACAAATGTGCATCGCTTTTTTATGATTTGAATCAAAAGTAATTGTTACATCAATTCCATCCCAAACTGTTTTTAAAGAAGAATGAGAATAATTTGCTATCATTCGTGTAAAAATATAATTATTTGGCACAAAAAAAACTCGCCCTGCCCGTCTATTATGTTTATAAGTTGTAAGAGTAATATCTTCTAAAATGGTCATACGAAGTAAAGAGATATCCATCACATCACCTACATACTTCATCCCATCCATATCAACTCTAATTCTATCACCCACGTGAATACTTCCACCAAAGATAATCACAAGCCACCCTAAAATACTCATAAACCAATCTTTCATCGCAATCGCAATACCAGCCGATGCAAATCCCAAGATGGTAACAAAATGGCTCACATTTTCTATATAATTAAAAGAGATAACTAAAATAATAATAGTAACATTCATAAATGTAAGTGCTTTATTTGCCATATAAAGCCTATCATTATCACTAATATATTTTTTAACAACAAGTTTTAAAAGAAAAAATATAAGAATAACAATAAAAAGCACAATACCTATATGAGTTAGTTTCACAACTTGTTCTTCAATCCCTTTTTGGATATTTGCTTCAATAGCTTCTATCCTTTTTTGATACAAATCCAAACTAACATTGAGTGTATCAAGTGCTGTTTTAAACTGTTCTAATTGTTTTTGTTTCTTTTTTGCTTCTTTATCATAGCGATGTTTTGTATCGAGTGCAACAATTTTTTGATAGAGTTCATTCTCTTGTTTTATCATTTGAAGCAAAGATTCAAGACTTTGCTTTCTGTGTGTATAATCTTGCAAGTTTGTATCAAGTGTTTTTATCATCGATACTCCATTTATAATATCAAATGGATTGGTAACTTGTACTACTTTATGAATTTTTGGTGGTGTTAAGAGTTTTGAAAATAAAGCACTATCTTTTTTACTAAGATTATTAACTTGAGTTGTCAATATCCTTCTTTTTGCAATCAAAGAATTAAGTTCATCTAAAACTTCACTATTTTTTTTAGAATGTTGTAAATATTCTATCCTTTTATTAATTTTATCTAAACGGTTATGCACATCTAAAGAAGTAAGATAAGAAGAGTAACTCTTCATCCAAACCTGTTCTTGACCTATCTTTTTTTGTAAAAGAGCAAGCTGGTCTAAATATTTTTGAATCTGCTTTTCTCTCTCTTTTTCCTCTTGAACTTTTTTTTGGTATTCCTCTTTTGCTTTTTGCTCATTTTTTAAATCAACTTCTTGGATATTTAAATCCAAATATACTGCCTTATTACTTACAGTATTATCTAAAATCTTCCCTTTTGCATAAACAGTTACAACCAATAAACTAAGTGATATAAAAATTTTTATCATTCTACACTACCAAACAAATTTAAAACTTCATATACATCATCTTTTTGACACTCTGAAGTGATTTTTACATTTCCAATACCAACAGCCAAAATAAAAGTGATTGTCTCCCCTTCACTTTTTTTATCTAAAAAGAAAGATTCATAAAAACTATCGATATTTTTAATATGATAGTTTGTTGGAAGATTATATCTTTCTAAAAGTTTTTTAACACGCAAAGCTTCTTCTTGGTGCATAAGTCCCATCTTAACAGATAAAGCATTTGCCATTACCATCCCAATTGCTACTGCTTCACCATGAAGATATGTTTTATATTTTGTTTCATTTTCTATCACGTGAGCAAAAGTATGCCCATAATTTAGTGCCGCACGAAGCCCTTTTTCCTTTTCATCTTTTGCAACCACATTTGCTTTTATTTGTATTGCCTCTTGGATAGCTTTTTGCAGTGTATCTTCATTAGATAAGTCTGCATCTTCTAAAAATTCAAAAAAATCTTTTTGAAATGTCACTGCCATTTTGATAATCTCAGCAACTCCAGCTCCAAACTCTCTTTGTGGTAATGTTTGTAAAAAATATGGGTCTATAAAAACTTTTTTTGGTTGATGAAAGGCACCTATGAGATTTTTTCCATAACTATTATTTATCCCTGTTTTCCCACCAACACTTGCATCTACTTGAGATAATAATGTCGTTGGAATTTGAATAAAATCAATCCCACGCTCATAAATACTTGAAGCATACCCCGTCATATCTCCAATGACTCCACCACCAAAAGCAATCAAAAGAGATTTACGGTGAAAACGATGATTAAAAAGTGATTCTAAAATCAAATCAATACTTTGTTGATTTTTATACTCCTCACCATCTGGAATGGTAATGATATATAACTCTTTTGCTGTTATTTTTGATAACAAATACCCAAGGTGTAAACCAGCTACTTTTGGATTTGTAATAATTGCTACTTTTGTATCAAAGGAAATCTTTGGTACTGCTCCTATTTCAATTTCATACGAATTATCTACCACTTTTTTAAGTTCTATCTCTACTTTCATCTCTTTACTTCCATATACATTAAAATTACCAAATAATACTTGAAAAACTGTAAAATATAGATAAAGTGGATAAAAAAATTTAAAAAACATTAAAGGTTTATTTCGATATAAATCGACAACTATAATTTAAGGGGATAAAAAATGGCTTTAATGATTAATGATGAATGTATTGCTTGTGATGCTTGTCGTGAAGAGTGTCCAACAACTGCAATTGAAGAGGGAGATCCTATCTACTATATAGATCCAGATCGCTGTACTGAATGTATTAATGTATATGATGAACCAGCTTGTATCTCTGTATGTCCTGTTGATTGTATTGTTCCAGATAAAGATAATGTTGAAACAATTGCTGAACTACAATTTAAATACAAAAATTTAGAAGAAGAATAACCTTGGCTAAAAGGGTATGTGTTATTGATATAGGTTCCAACTCTGTTGGGATGGTTGTTTATGAAAAAACTTCCCGTTTTGCATTTAAGATGCTTCATCAAGCAAAAAGTAAAGTGCAAATTGCTCAAAATGCTTATAAAAATGGTGGCTATTTACAACCTGAACCTATGCAAAGAGCCTATGATGTCTTAGAGGACTTTGTATCAATTAGTAAATCCTTCCAAGTCAAAAAAATACTCTGTGTTGCAACTTCTGCACTCAGAGATGCTCCAAATAAGCAAGAGTTTCTTCAAAAAATTCGTCACAATCTTAAACTCAATATTAAAGTTATAGATGGGGAAAAAGAAGCATATTTTGGTGGAGTAGCAGTTACAAATCTGCTTCCATTTCAAAAACATAGCATCAGTGTAGATATTGGTGGCGGTTCTACTGAATTTACCCTTATAGAAAATGGTCAGATTGTTCAAAGTTTTTCATTAAATCTTGGAACTGTAAGAATTAAAGAGCTTTTTTTTGATACAAATAAATCACAAGAAGCGATACCATTTATCGATGAAAAATTAGCAATCCTTGAGAAACTCAATCCTCAAACACTCATAGGAATTGGTGGTACACTTCGAGCAATTGCTAATTCTGTTATGCAAAGTGCAAACTATCCACTCAAACAATTACATGCATACACATTTCACAAAGAAGCTTTACAAACTCAACTCACAAAAATCCTTCAGGCAAAAGATAAAAATGAACTTCGGATGTTATATATCAAAGAAAATAGGCTTGAAGTAATTCAACCCGGGGCATTAATTGTTTCAAGAATTATTCAAAAACTTCAATGTCAAAATATTATCACAAGTGAAGTTGGAGTCAAAGAGGGTGTATATCTTGCAGATTTACTTCGCAACAATAAGCATAAATTTCCAGCAAACTTCAATGTTTCTGTAAAAATGATGATGGATAGTTACATCACAGAACACTCCTATGTCAATCAACTCACAAAACTAACAAAAGAACTTTTTGTACTTACACATACTTTTTTTGAGCTTCCATTAGAGTATAAATCACTCTTAAGTATCTCTGCAAAACTCTATAATGTTGGTAATATCATAGACCCATTAGAATGCTGTGAAATAAATAACTCTATTTTACTTCAAAACCTCAAATATGGTTTTACCCATCAAGAGATTTTAACAATCACAGCAATTACAGGCAACAATACCAACATTACCAAACGCTACGGATATCTCTTACCAAGTAAAAAAATCATCACATCACTTCGCTTTTTACTCCGTCTTAGCGAAGCACTTCTTACTCACAGACCATCAAAAGGGATTGATTTTAGTTGTGAATTTAAAGAGAATACTCTTTATATTTCCTCTAAAAAAACACTCTACTTAGCTAAAGAAGCAACCACAAAACTACAAAAACCACAAGATTTTCAAATAACTTTTTTATAAGCTCTTTTTCAATGAGCTTATAAGCGTTTTTTCTTTATAATTGTGCCATTTTTTTACAAAGGATAAAAATGGTAAAAGTTTTACTTTTTATGGTTTTATTGTTCCAATCAATCTATGCGATTGATCAAGCCCAGGCAATTTCTGCAATTAAAGCAAATCCCGCATTGCTCAACACACCAAAAGCACAACAACTCATGCAACAAAACGGTATCACAAAAGAGGAAGTTTTACAAAAAGTACAACAATCTAAAAATAATGGTACCAGTAAAACAAATGAAGTAAACATCAAAAATGATGTAACACAAAGTGATGAGAAAAAAGAGTTAACTACCCAAACAAATTTAAACAAAGAGGAAAAAAACTCAGTATCAGCTTCGCCATTACAATATAAGTCCGAGAAAGAACTCATTTCATCTGTTCAATCTCAACAACAAAAAGAGTTTATTGTCCCTCTCAAACGGTATGCAAATAAATTTTTTCAAAATAAAAATCATCTCAAGAGTTCTACATTACAAGTCCCAAGCTATTATACACTTAATGTAGGAGATATACTTCATATCTATATTTATGGAGGAGAAAATAAAGAACTAACACTCCATGTAGATAATTATGGAAATATAAAACTCCCAATATTAGGACCTATTAGTGTCCTTGGAATGCAAGTAAATGATGCAAAAAAACTTATCCATCAAAAATTAAAACCAACATATCCAAATTCTAAAATATTAATCCAAACACAAGTCAATTCATCTATTCAAGTGAGTCTTACAGGATATGTACCAGCTCCTGGTATTTATAACCTTCAATCACTCTCAACTATCAAAGATTTATTAATAGCAGCTCATGGTGTTGGAAATATTGGAAGTATCCGAAATGTTTATCTCAAAAGAGATGGCAAAGTTTTAAAAATTATAGATTTTTATAAACTTATAAAAGATGGAGATATTGTAGATACAACACTGTTACATAATGGAGATATTGTTTTTATTCCACGAGCAAAAAAACTTGTAAGACTTTATGGAGATGTGTATGTTCCTGCAATATATGAGATGCAACAAGATGAAACATTACAAAATCTCATCACTTTTTCTGGCGGACTCAAACCAGATGCTTCCAATAAATATATCAAAATCAAACGATTTGAAAAAAATAGTGCAACAAAAGTATTTATCAAACCATTACAAAAGCATTTTGTACTACAAAATGGGGATAATATCTTTGTTTATAAAATCTCTCAACTTCATAAAAAAGAGATTTATGTTTATGGAAATGTTGATAAACCAGGAAGTTATCCAATCCCAAAAGATAACTCTTTAAAAACCTTATTATCACAACTCCAATATCTTAAAAATACAGCATACAACTATGCACTACTTCAAAAACTTGATGATAGTATCACTACTTTTGATATCCATCATCCAAAAAATATAAAACTCCATCCAAAAGATAAAATTTATATCTTTAACAAATTTCAAATAGAAACAAATAAATATGTAACAATCAATGGAAATATGGTTAAAAAACCCGGTAAATACAGATATCTCAAAGGGGAAACCCTCCAAGACATTATCAAAAATGCAAAAGTAGAAGGGATGTTTAATCAACACAAAATCCAAATCACTCGCTGGATAACAGGTACTCCTGTATTACATTTTGTAGATTATGAAAAAAATCCTACATTCAAGCTTCAACCTTATGATGCTATTACACTTTTTGATGAAACATTTTTTCATCCTCTCCAACATATCATTGTTGCAGGAGAAGTTAATAAACCAGATTTTTATACCTATTCAAAATCAATGACACTCAAAGATGCCCTAACAATGGCAGGGTGGTTTAGTGTAAAAGCAAATACAAACTATATCGAACTCACAAGATATACCATACAAAACAATACAAGAAAACGAAATATTTATAAACTTAGTGATGCAAATCTCTCTTTTGCGTTGCAACCATTTGATGAAATTAGTGTAAAAAGAATTGTGAATTGGAATGAACAAAAAACAGTAACACTCTCTGGAGAGGTAAAATATCCAGGAACATATGTCATTAAATCGAGTGATACTCTTTATGATGTTATCCAAAGAGCTGGAGGATTTACAAAAGATGCTTATCTTTATGCTGCTGTTTTTTCAAGACAAAGTGTTCAAAAATTACAACAAAAAAGATTAAAAGATATGCTCTATAAATTAAAAAGAAAAGCGGCAATCATTGCAGCTTCTACAAAAGGAGCTGGAGAAACAACTTTAGATGCAAAAGGGCTTTTAAGTTCTATTGATGGACTTATAGAAGATGCAAAAAACTATAAACCAATAGGAAGAATAGCACTAAAATTAGATGAAAATCTCACAACATTTAAAACATCTCCTTATAATATTATCTTAGAAGACAAAGATAAACTCTATGTCCCAGCAAAAAAAGATTATATTCTTGTTACTGGTGAAGTGTTAAATGAAAGTGCTTTTGTCTATAAAAAAGATGATGCAAATAGCTATATAGAACAAGCAGGTGGATTATCAAGCGATGCAGATGAAATTTATTTTGTTGTTCATGCAAATGGATTTAGTGAACAAGGAGATTATGGTAGTTGGTGTGGAGGAAATGTTAGTAATCTTCAACCAGGTGATGTTATTGTTGTTCCACTTCATATTCAAACAAGTAACTGGTTTAGTATCACCAATGATATGAGTTCTATTGTCTATAAATTAGCAATTACAGCAGCAAGTTTAAAAACAGTAGGAGCATTATAATGAATGAACAAATCAACAACCAAATAGTATGTGAAGAGGATGAAATAGATTTAAAAGAACTTTTTGCAACCATCTGGAAACATAAGATATTTATAGCACTCTTTGCAACTACTGTTACTACTTTAGCAATTATCTATGCTCTTAGTAAACCAAATGAATATAAAATCTATACAATTTTAGCTCCCCAAGGGGAGTCAAAAAGTGTAAACTTAGGTGGTCTTGGTGCTTTAGCTTCTATGGCTGGAGTCAATGTTGGTGGTGGAAATAGTTTAACTCCAGATGTTGTTTTTGAAACATTACTCAATGATTATGCGTTTATGAAAAAGTTTATCATTCAAAATCAACTTGATAAAAAACTCTCAAATCCACATCTTCAAGATGAATATGTATTTGCATTGGGATATGATGGAATCTATAAATTATTGCATAAAGAAAAAAAAGAGCAAACACAACAAGATAAACTCTTTAATTACTACAAACAACTTCAATCATCACTCCAAATTAGTACAGATAAAAAAACATCTCTTATCACTATTGCATACACATCTCCTTCACGCAAACTTGCAAAAGAGATTTTAGAATTATTTTTACAAGATGCAACCAAAGAACTCATCAATAGAAACCTCAATGATATTAATGCAAAGATAAAAAAATATAATCAAGAACTTCAAAAAACAAATAATTTGGAATTAAAATCTGAATTGGCTAAACTTATTTCTAATCTTATTAAACAAAAAGTTTATATCAATTCTAGTAAATATTATAAAGTAAAAGTGGTTACAGACCCTTATATACCAGATATTAAAGATAAAGCAAAACCAAAACGTGGCCTCATTGTTATTGTGGCTTTTATCACTTCTATTATTTTAGGAATATTTTTAGTATTTTTTGGAGAGTTTATAAAAAAAGAGGAGTGAACTACCCCGCCATAAATGGCGGAGCTTCCTAGAAACTCCAAACTATCGTTCAGATATTAAGAGGCTTTGACGGTAGTCCCTACCGCATTAAGAATATTTATACTGGCATTATAGTCTGCATTTAATGTTGTGTGACATTTAGTGCAGATAAATTTAGCCTGTGTTTGTCTATTCTCTTTTGAAATATGCCCACAGCAAGAACACTTTTGAGAAGTAAATTTTGGATCAACTTTTATCAGTTGTCCACCGTTTCTTTTCAGCTTGTATTCAAGTAGTTCAAAAAACTTACCCCATGATTGTTGCAATATTGAACGATTAAGCCCTGACTTTGCAGAACTTCTCATATTTGGGTTATCTATTGAACCTTTTGCTTTTTTGGACATATTTTTTATCATAAGATTTTCTACAGCTACAGTTTGGTTTTCACTTAGCTTATTGGTTACTTTATGTAAAAAATCATTTCGTTTGTTTTTAAGCTTTAGATGTTTTTTGGCAAGCTTTAACTTTGCTTTTTGTCTGTTGCTGCTTCCTTTTTTCCGTCTTGACAGCACTTTTTGGGACTTGATTACATTTGCAATTTCCTTTTTAAGATTTATATGTCTTATCTTTTTATTGTCGCTTGTGTAAGCGAACACTTTGACTCCTACATCTATACCGATAGATTTGCCATTGTTAGTACCTATCCTCTCTTGCGAGCCATCTTCATAATTGATACTTGCATGATATTGTCCAGCTTCGTAGGACACAGTTACAGTTTTGACCTTTTCCATAATTTGTCCACGATGAAATTTTGCTTTCACTTCACCTATCTTTGGAAGATAAAGCTTATTTTCTTTAACTGAAGCAGTAGAAGTTTGATAACTTTGATAAGCGTTGTGTTTAGATTTAAAGCGAGGAAACCCTGCTTTTTCTCCAAGTTTGACTCTTCTGAAAAAGTTTTTATAGGCAACATCTATTTTAAGCACAGAATTTTGAAGTGCTGTAGAATCTACCTCTTTTAAAAACTCTCCACCTTGAGCCTTTTTCATCGGTACAAGACGTTTTTTTAATTCATAGGCAGATAAGTTGTCTCCGCACTCATACGCTTTTATTTTTGCATCAAGAAGTATGTTATATACAAATCTACAAGAGCCAAATGTTTTGTGAATAGCTTGTTTTTGTGACTTATTTGGATAAAGTCTTACTTTTACTACTCGTAACATTTAGCTCCTTCATAGATTTGGTATTCACTTGGATTATAGCCTATTTTACAGTATAATGTCAAGTATATCAAATAGGAATACATCAATGAAATATGAATTAAAATCTACAAGACACGCAAAATATCTACTCCATGCACATATTGTTTTTACTCCAAAGTATCGTAAAAAAATATTCACAAAAGAACATCTTGATTTAATGAAAACAGTATTTGAGGATATCTGCCAAATGAACGATGCCACCCTTGAGGAGTTTGATGGAGAAGCTGACCATGTTCATCTTTTAGTATTATACCCGCCACGCATTGCGTTATCTGTTTTAGTAAACTCTTTAAAAGGTGTATCAAGCAGAAGATTAAGACAAAACTTTGATATATTCAAAAAAGAGTATTGGGGCGAAAATATAGCTTTATGGAGTAGAAGTTACTTTGTGGCTAGTGTTGGTGGTGCTCCTATTGAAATTTTAAAACAGTATATTGATCAACAAAAAACACCTGACTAATATTCGCTTTGCGAATGTTCCTTATATCCCCGCCTTTAACGGCGAGGGTTTACGGAACGAGTGCTAAAGGTTTAAAACCTTTGTCCCATTGAAAAATCAAAGTGAGAAACTCTATCTCCCTCTTTTTTATTTAAAGGATTTGAAAACATAAGCTGAATTGGTCCAACTGGTGATACCCATTCAATCCCTGCACCATATCCACCACGTGAATACTCTGAGAGTGAATTATCCCCTATAAATCCCCAATCAAGATATGTCACAAGTCTCATTTTTGCTTTTTTTACTAGTGGAAAGCTAAGCTCAAAACTATTTGAAAATGCTTTTTTCCCACCTATCCTTCGTGTAATACCATCATTATCAATAATAACAGGAGATACAGAATATGATTCATATCCTCTTAAACTCCCTATCCCACCAAGATAAAATTTTTCTCCAATAGGAGTATAGCCTTCATCTTGTAAAAGATAGAGTCTTGCTTTATATCTTGCAATTAAATCAAATCCAAGATAATCTTTTAAACCATTATACTTTGTAAATTTTGTTCTACTTTTAATAAATTTTGCATCTCCACCAATACCAGCTTTTTCAATGGTCTCTTTGATATACATCCCCTCTCGTGGAACATAATAATCATCAGTGTTATCAAACTTCAAACTTGCAATTATAGAACTTTTTATATAGTTTTCAAAATAAAATGTATCAATATCAGATAGATTAATATCATCACTATAACTATAATAGTTTTTTGTATAACTATATGAAAGATATCCATTTAGATGTCTTGTGATTCTATGACCCAAACCAACACTTCCACCTTTTGTTATTACACTATAATAATTATAATCATAATTAGAATCATAAATAGAAAAATCCCCACTAAAGTCACTATCATTAAGGTGTCTATTTGAAATGCTAAATGAATAACTACTTGTTTTTTTAGATTTTTCTGCTTTGATTCCAACATCAATACCAGAACCCCATATATCTCTATCACTTACAGCAAGATTAACCATTATCCCACCATAACTTCCATATCCACCACCAATTTGGATATTTCCTGTTTGAGCCTCTTTTACTTTGACAATCAAATCCATTTCATGATCATTGATTCTTTTTTCTTCAATTGTATGTTGTGAAAAAAATCCAAGTCGCCCTAAAGCATTTTTAGAATCTTTTAAATCAGTAAGTGAGTACATATCATTTGGTCCAAGATAGAGTTCACGACGGATAATTCTATCAAGTGTTCTTGTATTTCCAGAGATAATAACATTTCGAATTTTTACTTTTGAACCAGGATACACTTGAAAAGTTACATCAACTGTTCCATCTTTTTGATTTTTTTGTAGATTTGGAAATACTCTAACATAAGCATAACTCAAATCTGCAATGATTGTTTTAATACGATTAGCATCTTCTCTAAATGTTTTGATATTAAAAATATCCCCTTTTTTAAGATGGATAACCTCTTCTAATTTTTTATTATCTATTACATTTTTTGCTTGAACAACAGAGATAGAGCTTATTTTATATTGTTTTCCTTCATGAAGCTCATAACTCATATCTGCTAAATAATGATTAAAATCAACTCTAACAAATGGAGGGTTTACCTGTGCATCAAGATATCCATTTTCTAAATATAACTCACGGATACGTAAATGGTCATATGCTAAATCTGGTAAACTTAACTCTCCATCATTTCTTCCCCATAACCAACCCATCCACTCTCTTTGTTTGTTGGCTATAACATCTTCTATTTCATCATATGTTAAACCTTTTAAACCACTAAAATCAAGTTTTTTGATGGTGATTTCTTCCCCTTCATTCACAACAAAAGTAATTTTCATACTTCCATTGTCCATCTTTTCCTTTTCTATCTCAACAACACTATCTATCTTTCCATCTTGACTAATTGCATCGATAATTCTTTGTTTGGCTGCTTCTAATTTTTGCTCATCATATAAAGAACCCTTTTTGATTTGAAGTAATGCATTAAGAGCATCTTCATCATCTTCTTTATACCCTTTTACCTCAATTTTTGAAATAATTGGTTTTTCTTTAAAATGAAATGTCAAAACACCATTGGCATCAATTTTTGCCCATATATCATCAAAATATCCTTGTGCAAAATATGTCTTAATTGATGTATCGAGTAATTTTTCATCAACATTATCACCAACCTCAAAATCCAACATTCTCAAAGCCACTGGTTGAGAAATATGTACAAGTCCATCATATTTTATTTTATGAACAACTTGAGCAAATAAACTATTTGTCATCACAAAAAGTAAGAGTATAAAAAGTATTTTCATAGAAATCCCATAGAGATAATTTTACTTGAATTCTATCTATTATGTGGTAAATATTAAGTTAACTCCCTATAATTTCTAAGTTTAATGGTATAATTTGAACGAAAAATGAAAAGGATTTTCTATGAATGTTGCGATTGTTGGTTTAGGTTTGATGGGTGGTTCTCTTGCTCTTAGCCTACAAAAATTAGATTTTATACAAAAAGTTGTCGGTGTTGATAACAATCCACAACATCAACAAGATGCTTTAGCACTTCATCTTGTTGAAAAAGTTATCCCTTTTGAAGAGGTAAAAAATTATGATGTTATCTTCTTAGCTATCCCCGTAGATGGTATCATTGCATCACTTCAAAAACTTCAAGATATCAATCAAAATGTCACTATCATTGACCTTGGAAGTACAAAAGAACTTATCGTTGCTTCTATTCCACCAAATATTCGCCAAAATTTTATCGCGGCTCATCCTATGACAGGAACAGAAAACTTTGGTCCAAAAGCAGCTATTGAAGGACTTTATAAAGATAAAGTTGTTGTTTTATGTGATATTCAAGAAAGTGGAAAATTTCAACAAGAAGTTGCAAAAAAAATATTTAAAAGTTTATCGATGAAAAAATATTTTATGAGTGCTCACGAACACGATAGACATGCGGCTTTTATCTCTCATATGCCTCATGCTATTTCCTATTCTATTGCAAATACTGTAATGAAACAAGAAGATAAACACAATATTTTAGCACTTGCTGCTGGAGGATTTCGCTCTATGAGTCGTTTAGCAAAAAGTTCACCTTATATGTGGGAAGATATTTTTAGACAAAATAAACATAATCTCTTAGAAGCAATAGAACTCTTTGAAAAAGAGCTTACAGAACTCAAAAATAATATAAAAAACGAAGATTGGAAAAGTGTAAATCAAACTCTAAAAAATGGAACAAAACTACACGATATTTTAGATTAAGAGTCCTCTTTATTAGGCTCTTTTTCTCTCTTTTCGTTATAGATTTTTTCTAAAAGTTTTGTTTGTTTTTTAGCCTCTGCTAAAAGTTGCTTTTTTACAAGAAATGAATCTAAAATCAATACTAAAAAAAGTGAAAAAACAACAAAGAAAAAACTCAAAAACAAAGAAAATGCTATACCAAATGGCAAAAAAACTTTAAAAGTAAAAAGGGCACCAAAAAGAATGAATGCCCAAGAGGCTCCAAGCAAAAAGTTAATTATTTTTTCAAATATATCTTTTTGCATCTCAAAAACCTCTTAATGTTCTTCAGTTTCTATCGCAGCACCGATATAAACAGTTGTAAGCATCATAAAAATAAATGCTTGTAAAAATGCCATAAAAGTAAGTAATGCAAATGGAATGATTGGAAGTAACCAAGGAGCTAACATAAGAAGTACCATCAAGAACATATCATCACCTTTAACATTTCCAAATAAACGGAAGCTTAAAGAAACTAAACGTGAAAAGTGAGATACGATTTCAATTGGGAACATTAACCAATATAACCACCAAACAGGACCCATAAAGTGTTTGAAATATTTTACAACACCTTGAGCTTTGATACCTTCATAGTTATAATACACAAAAACAGCAATAGCAAGTGCAAGTGGCATCTCTAAAAATGCAGTTGGTGCTTCAAATCCAGGAACAATTCCAATAAGATTAGCAATACCTATAAAAAGACCAATTGTAGCAATAAGTGGAAGGTAGCGACGAGCGTGTTCATTATCTTCACCCATAACATCTGTACCCATTTTAAGCACACCATTAAGATACGCTTCCATTACATTTTGAGCACCTTTTGGAACTAATTGTAAGTTTGACATAGCCATCTTTACTAAAAGTAAAGCAAGACCAGCAGACAACAACATATGTGTTATATAAATAAATGTCTTATCGTGAGATATAAGACCAAAAAATGTAAACAATTCTGGCATAAAGCACTCCCTATCTAAAATAATAAAATTGCACGATTATACTCTAAGTTGGATTAAAATATTATTATCTTTATCATATTTTAATGAAAGTTTGTACTCTTTGAAGGTCTTTTTTGGTTATTTGTTGGAGTTTTGGATTGCGTAAAAGATACTCAGGATGATAAATAGGAAAAATCTTATAAGAACTAAAATCTACAATATGCCCCCTGACATTTTCAAAATTCCCTTTATCATTTGTAAAAATTTCATAGGCCTCTTTTCCTAAAACAATGATTATTTTTGGCTTAATAAGATTGATTTGGGTATAAAGATAAGATTGACACGAATTATATGCCATTTGTATCATATCTTTTTTATCAAATACTTTACATTTAACACAATGTGTATAAAAAATATCTTCTTTATTTTTTTGCAAAATATCTTTTATCATATTGTTTAAAAGTTCACCACCTCTTCCACCATAATAATCTTTCATATTTTCTTGTTCTCTTGAAACAACATAATCAAGAATCATAATATCACTATATTGATTTCCATAGCCACCCATACTTTGTTTTCTTGTTTTACTTAAATCACAAAGATGACAAGAGTGAATTGATTGTGTGAGTTCATCTAAAGAACTCACCTCTTCTAAAAAATTTTCTTGATTTGGTTGAAAATGCTCTATATAAGAAAAACCAAGTGTTTGAATCTTATAAAGATACTGTAAAATGATGAGATTTTGGTAGGAATGCATTAGTAACTATCATCATAGTTTTCATCATCTGTTGGTGTGATAGTAATATATGCTAACCCTTTTCCGTGCTCATCTTTTACTCTATCTTTAAAAAATGTCATTTCATACTGTTTATCACCATCTACTTTAAAATATAACATTTTTCTATAAGAATCTTCTACCTCATCAATCTCATAAGCTCCATTTCTTTTTAAAAGTGCTTTAACTTTTTCATATGGTGTTCCATCACGATTTTCTTCACATAATCTTAGTCCAGCTATTCGCCAAGCACGTGGCAGTAGTGTTGGAATATCAAAAAAATCATATCCAAAAGAAACACTTTTTAAAACACCTGTTTCTTTATTCCAATCTATGACAAATTTTCCTGTTATTTGGTATTGGTAATCTTTATATACCAACCGTTTTTCCACTTTTAAATAAGGAATACGAGTTCCTAATTTCATCCCATATGGTAATCTTGAAAATATACCATTTGCAGAGAGTGTAGCGACCATTATACATAATAAAATAACTTTTTTCATCATTATATACCCTTTTTCAATTCTTTATTAAAGAAGCATATTTATCATAACAAAAAGAGTATTAGAATGTGGTAAAATTATTCATAAATCACTCTATTATTTGTAGGCTGTATTGGTCTATTGTTTGGATGTCCAAAAACTCGAAAAAATTTATGTACCTGCTCACTTGAAATGCTCATTGGTGTCTTTAAAACAATCCATTTTACATTTTCAGAACATGGTGGTGTTGTGAGTGACCCCATAAAAGTAAAATAATCCTTAATACGAGGCATTAAAGAAAAAATCTCTCTTTCACTAAGATTGATAGGAATTTCTTTGTTTTTTTGCTTTGGAAAATGGGACCAAATTTTTTGTAATGCTCTATTTTCCCTTCCCTCTTCAAACATCACAGCAACAACAGCCAAATCCCCATTGTGTGTTGCATGCACAAAATGGGCTTCTAAAGCAAATTCGTGATTTACCACGTGATTTTCACTTGGAGTATGAAAATGAAACTGCTTGAGTTCATAAGTCACACCATTGACTCGTAAAGTACTCCCGGGTGCAACATTTACTTGGATAGAATGTCCATTATTTATGATAGTTGTAGCGGGTGCTTGATAATCAAAATGCAAAGGTCTTAATCGCACATCTTTTGTTGGGATAATATTAATTGGTGTTTGCATTTTTCCTTTTGAACACATTGCAAATTCTGGTTTTAATGCTCCCCAATGCTCTGGTGCCCCCTTACCTGTATATCCCCAATGAATATGCTCTTTTTCGTGATGTTGCTCCTCTTTATGTTCATCACTACTACATCCAATAAAAAATACTAAGATAAAAAAACTATAAAAAATACTTTTAAAAATCATCATCTTCAAACTCCCTTTCTGCTTCTCTTTGAAACTCTGCTTCTTTTTCTTTTTGTAATTGAGCTTTTGTTAAAACCATTTCATGCAAAAATGCTCCAAAAAATGTTTTTGATTCTGTTTTTGCTAAAAAAAGATAAATCCCAACCAAAAGTGCTACTGTTGTTATCATAGCTATTGATGCTTGAATAACATTAAATTGTTGAATAGGTTCAACTCTTTTGATTTCACAAGCTCCACCGGGACAATGTTGTGGACTTTTGCGAAGGATAAGCTGATAAATTTTACACCCAACACAAATAGAAAAAGCCCCTTCTAAAAACATCAAAGTCAAACACAACACACAAATTAATACCTTATAAAAAGTAATATCCCAATGCAAAACAAACCAATACATCATCGGCAAAGAGATAAACCACCCAAGTGTCCACGAAAAACGCTTTTGCAAACCACCTACATATTCTGGTTTTTGATGACGAACAATAAACTTTCCCAAAAGTAATGATGGAGAATATTTTGCAGATATCATACGCAATGTAAAATCTAAAAATAAAAATGCCAAATAAACACGTGCAACAATTACATGCCCAAAACCAATCCCAACAAATATCACAATCATTCCAAGTAAAAATAAAATTCCAGCAGCTGCACTTGCCTCCCTTTCATTGACAACCAATACATCATACCCGGGAACTTTATATCCATATTCAGTAAAAAACTTCTTTAAATTCATTAAAAACACCTTCTTATATTATAACTATATTTAATAAACCTTCCACAAGATTATACTAATAATTGAAAATAACTTCAAGTCATTTTAACACGCAAATCGATATTATTTTATCTTTATAAAGATAGGAGTAAAAAATATGAAAAAAATCATTGCTATTTTATTGTTTTTTTCCATACAGCTTTTTGCAGGATATGGATTTTTAACACCACAAGAAGCATTTCAACCAAATGCAACTCTGACAAAAAATATGGACATTGAAGTCCAGATTAAACTTGCAGATAAAATTTATCTTTATGCCAATAAAGTAAACTTTCACATCAAAAACCAAAAAAACATACTACTCAAAGTAGAAACACCAAAACCTACAAAATTTCATGGAGATATGGTGTATTTTCACACTCCAAAATTTCTCCTTCATATAGACAAAGCAAAACTCAAAAAACAAGTTATACTTGAAGTATCTTACCAAGGATGTTCCTCTGCTGGACTTTGTTATCCTCCAATTTCAAAAGAGTTTGTGCTCCATCTAGCTTCACAACAAAAAAAACAATCTATACAAACTCCATCTTCTGAAGTAGATACTATCACAAAAACACTCTATTCAAAAAATATTTTTATTATCCTTTTTACTTTTTTTAGTTTTGGTGTTTTGCTCTCTTTAACTCCATGTGTTTTTCCTATGATTCCTATCATCTCTGGACTCATTGTTGCACAAGGGAAAAATATCACAACAAAAAAAGCATTTTTTCTTTCACTCATCTATGTTTTATCCATGGCAGTAGCATATACCATTGCTGGAGTTTTTGCTGGATTATTTGGTGCAAATCTCCAATCAGCAATGCAAACTCCTATTGTGATTTATATTTTTTCTGCTATTTTTGTCCTTTTAGCTTTAAGTATGTTTGGATTTTATGAATTAAAACTTCCTGATAAATTAGTTGCTAAAGTAAGTAAAAATAGCAATAAAAGTGGATATATTGGTGTAGCTATTATGGGATTTTTATCTGCACTCATTGTTGGACCATGTGTCGCGGCTCCACTTGCAGGAGCTCTTGTATATATTGGACAAACAGGAGATGCTCTTCTTGGTGGAATGGCACTCTTTTTTATGAGTCTTGGGATGGGACTACCACTTATTGTAGTTGGGGTAAGTGCCAATAAATTTATGCCAAAACCGGGTGCTTGGATGAATATGGTGAGTGTCATATTTGGAGTAATAATGTTAGGAGTAGCTATTTGGATGCTTGATCGTGTTGTAAGTGAATATATCACGATGATACTCTATGCACTTCTTGGGATGGGATTTGCAATCTATCTTCGTTTTCTTAAAAATCCAAATTTTATCAAGTGTACTTTAGTTATTTCTCTCTTTTTATACTCTCTTGCTCTTTTTATTGGAGCACTTGGTGGCTCAAAAAGTTTTATAAATCCTCTTTCATTTTTATCATCATCAAAAACACAAACAAGTTCACTTCACTTTCAAACTATCCACTCTATCAAAGAATTAGATACACTTTTAAAACAAAATAAAGGGAAAAAAATCCTTCTTGATTTTAGTGCAAAATGGTGCGTGGCTTGTAAAGAGTTAGATGAAGTAACTTTTCAAAATAAAGAGGTAAAACAAAAACTTCAAGAATTTGTACTCATTCGAGCTGATATAACACAAAACACACAAGAAGAAAAAACATTAAGTCAAAAATACAATGTCTTTGGACCACCTGTGGTTCTCTTTTTTGATGAAAATGGAAAACTCTTAGAAAATAAAAGAGTGGTTGGATTTATCAAACCACAACAATTTTTACAAGGACTCCAATGAAAAATATAGCAATCCTTTGTTCTGGAGGAGATGCCTCTGGAATGAATCCAGCACTAAAACATTTTGTAGAATATGCCATAAAAAACAATCTCACACCCTATTTTATTTATGATGGGTATGAAGGGCTTATTGATGGAGATATACAAAAAGCCACCTATCATCACGTCGCAGGTATTATTAACAAAGGTGGCACTATCATACGAAGTTCAAGAAGTAAAAGATTTTTAGAAAAAAAATATCGAGAAATTGCCTACAATCATCTCAAAAAACACAACATTGACAAACTCATTGTCCTTGGTGGTGATGGTTCTATGCGAGGACTTGATATTTTTGCTAAAGAATTTGATATAAAATGTAGTGCTATTCCAGCAACTATTGATAATGATATTAATTACACAGAGTATACTTTGGGAGTTGATACTGCTTTAAATATCATCAAAGGAGCTATTGACGCTATTCGTGATACTGCTTCCTCTTTTCAAAGAGCTTTTGTGATAGAAACAATGGGGAGAAATTGTGGGTATTTAGCACTCATTACACACCTTACATCTGGTTCTGAAATGTGCCTTATCCCTGAAAAATCGTATAATCTTGATGATTTTAAAGAAAATTTTCAACAACAAAAACAAAATGGACGAAAATATTTTATCGCTATTGTGAGTGAAGGGATTGCTCAAGACCCACAAGAGATTGCCAATTGGTTTGAAAAAAATATAGAGATGAAAGCAAGAGTAACTATCCTTGGACATATCCAAAGAGGGGGTAATCCAACTGTTTATGATAGACTTATGGCACATAAATTTGTCCATCATTCAATCAATTCTTTATTAGAAAATCAAAGTGGTAATGTTGTTTGTTTTACAAAAAATGGCTTTAAAAACATCCCTCTTGCTCAAGTTGTCCAAGGCAAAAAACAACTTGATGCAGAACTTTTGGCTCTAATGTAGCAAACACTTTGCTACATTTTTTGCACTTCCGTGTTGGAGATACTTTCTTAATTTTTTAGAATTATTTAAAAATTTTTCTCTTTCATAATTTTCAAAAGCATCAAGAAGATTTTTTGTATTTACATCTTCTTGAATAAATTCTGGATGAAGAGGTTTTTCTTCCCCCATCTTTTCAAACATTATATTGGCTAATCCAATATATTTTAAATGAACAAACTGTTTTGCAATAAAATAATCCAAAGGTTTTGCAATATAGGTCAAAACAAAAGGTATCCCTATCAAAGAAGCCTCAAGTGTTGCTGTCCCACTACATATAAAAGCAAAATCTGATTCATATAATGCATAATGAGCATCATCACAAATTGTAAATGAAGAAATATCCCCATAAAGTCTATCTCTTTCTTGTTGTGTGAAATGTTTTGGAATAACAAGTATTGCTTCACAAAAAATCTTCTCACGCAACTCTTTATAAATAGGCATCAATCTTGCAATTTCTGATTTTCTACTCCCTGGCATAAAAACAACTTTTTTTACCTCTTTTTGTAAAGAGGTTTTATACTGTTTTATTTGGTCTAATAAAGGGTGCCCAACATATTGTATAGGTGCATTTTTAGAATAATACTGAGGTTCAAATGGTAAAATAGAACATAAATTATCGATATATTTTTCTAAAACCTCTATCCGTTTAGCTCTCCAAGCCCATGCTTGAGGTAAAATATAGTAAGTGATTTGTAAATGGGGATATTGCTTTTTTAATTTTTTTGCAAGAGGGAGATGAAATCCTGAAGAATCAATGAGTAAAACCTTATCAACATCTTTGGCAAGTTGTACCATTTCATCACTTAATTTAAAAAAAAATCGTATTTTTTTTAAAGCATCAACAAATCCCATAATGGCTAAACTTTGTAAATCCACTATACTCTTACCCAATTTTTTATCAAAAATTCCTACAAACTCCACCTCATCTCCAAGCTCTTTTTTGAGTGATGCAAGATGAATATTTGCAGAATGTTCCAATGCACTTACCAATATCTTCACTTTTAAGCCCCCATATTTTATAATTCGCTCATTATATCAAAAGGTAGTCTAAAAATGGTTATAAAAAATGCGATAATTTGTGATGTCAATGGTCAAACACAAGCAGATATACAAATACAAAATGGAATTGTGACACAAATAGGAAAAAATCTTGATGACAAAGAGATTATTGATGCTCGTGGGAAATACCTTCTTCCAGCCTTAGTTGATACAAATATCTCTTTAAAAGATGATATATTAGATGCAAAAAATATCAAATCACTCTCAAAACAAGCACTTTGTGGAGGGATTGGAACACTTGTACTCAATCCAACATCTACTCCAGCTATCAATAATGAAGTTGTCTTTGAATATGCTCAAAATGCCATCAATCATCTTCATGGAGCCAACATAAAACTCTCTATCAATACACTTCAAGAAGATTTGAGTTTAAGTAATATTGCAATCCTTTTAAAAAAGGGAGCCGTTGCTCCTTATATGAGTACTATCGCAAAAAATAATATCGCTATCAAAATAGCTGAGTACACAAAATTTTATGATGTAACACTCTTTTGTAAAGCAGAAGATAATTCACTCATCAATAATGGTGTAATGTTAGAGGGCAATATGAGTGCCAAACTTGGTCTTGCTGGAATTCCAGAATTAAGCGAAGTGCTTCACGTATCAAGAATGATAGAAATTGCAAGGTATTTTGATATTAAAATACTCTTTAAATCTATCGCATCACCAAAATCTATCGCTCTTATCACACAAGCAAAACAAGATGGAGTTCAAGTACAATGTGAAGTTTCCCTCTCACATCTTACCTCTACTGATGAAAAATGTGAAGATTTTAATACTGTTGCAAAAATCAATCCACCCCTTGCAACAAAAGAAGATGTAGCACAACTCATTCAAGCTTTAAAAAATAACCAAATAGATATGCTCACAACCCTCCATAAAGAAAACTCTCCAGTCAATAAAGAGGTAGCTTTTTATGATGCGGCATATGGTTCTGAATCTATTACAGATGCTCTTGCACTCTACTACACAAAACTTGTCAAAAGTAACATCATCACAATGAATAAACTCATAGAACTTGTAGTAAAAAATCCAGCTTTAACAATAGGCTATCATATGGGAGAAATCCAAACAATGCAAGAAGCAAATTTTATCCTTTTTGACCCAAAACACACCTATGAAATCAAAAATAAACAATCTCTTTATTTTGGAGAAAAAGTAGATGGAAAAGTGACTCACTTTATCACAAAAGAAAAAGTGATTTCACTTTAAAATTTAGGAGTAAAAACACTCCTAATTAATTAAACATTCCAATAATTTTATCCGTTGCTTTGAGTGCAAAATCTGGTGGCATATGCCCTTTATTATAATATAAATAATTATCAAATCCCCATTTCATCATTTTAGATAAAGGAGAATGGATTGCTAAGTCAATCTCTCCATCATATAAAACATTTGATTCAATAAGTGTTGCATCGTGTCCACCCATATTCATAATACAAAATACTTCTAATTCATGTTTTGGAATAACAACATCTTCTCCTAATTCTTGTAAAAAAGTTGCTGCTGCAATAGCACCTTGAATAATAGCAATATGTCCAAGCTTAGGTTGTGCTAATGCTGTGATATCTCCAGCAGAAAATATATTCTCATAATCAAGATGACGCATTGTAGTATCTGTTGGGATAAAACCTTTTTCATCACCCACATTAGAGTCAATCAAAAATTGAGGAGCTTTATAAGGAGGGATAATAATTGCTAAATCACAATCCATTTTTGTACCATCTTCAAAAGCGATAAAATCTTTTCCAATTTCAGTTACAACTTTATTATTATGTAAATCCATTCCACTATCATTCATCACTTTTCCAATAGCATTACGTGGAGTATCTCCAACATCTTCAAAGAAAATTTCACCCGGAGTAAAGACATCAATTTTAAAATCTTTTAATCGTTGAAGATGTTTTTCTTTTTGTAAATAATAATCCAACATAAACATAATCTCACCAATAGGACCCTCACAAGGTGCTAAAAGTGGTGGAGCATCTACACGACTTCCCCAAGTACTTTTTGCCGCACCAGTAACAATCTTTCCACCATCAAATGTTTTTACTCGCTCCCATAAACGCTGTGCTTGAATATCATCACATACAGAATAACCAAATGCATCAAAACCTTTAATAGCATCATAATCTTTTACAGCACCAACAGTAATAAATAGATAATCATATGTAATACTCTCTTTATCAGAAAATAAAAGAGTATTTGATGGTGCATCAATGTGAGTTACTTCCTTTTGAATAAATGTTGCTCCTCGACCTTCAATTGTATGTTGTAATTCAACAAGTGAGTGTGAAATTGGTGCACCTTCAAAAGCAACTTCTGGTAATGATGGCTTTAGCAAAGAATGACTTCGCACATCAATCACTGTTACATCTATTTTTTTTCCTATAAGATGACGGATTTTATAAAAAATATGCAATCCTGCAAATCCCGCTCCTAAAATTATGACTTTTTTCATTTTTGTTTCCTTTTTAAAAAATCTTCAAACGATTTTGTGATTTCCTCTGCTTGTACTAATCCTTCTAAAAAGATTTCATCTTCAAGTACAAGTGTTGGGTCTTTTACTATCCCTTTTTCTACTGCTTTTAGTGTATCATACTCATAACGAAATTCAACACGTAATGGAAGGTGTTTAATAGCACAAGATAAACGCTTAGAAAATTTTGCACTCAATACCCTATCACCATACAATACTGCATGAAAAAGTGGATATTCTAAATGTTTCTCATTGAGTATCTCACCATTTGCCATAGTATGACATGCTTCAACATCATCATCTTTTAATGCTTTTTCTATCGCTGGTAAAAGCTTCTTAGAAATATCTTCATAGGTTTTTTCAAAAGCTTCGTACCCTTTTTTGTCTGGATCTTCAAAACCCATATGCATTTTTGGTACAGGACGTGGGAACATTGGACAAGTCTCTTTTGCATGGTCACACACAGTAACAACTAAATCATATTTATTATCAATCACTTCATCAAGCGTTTTTGAATGATAGGAATCTCTCCATATCCCTTTTTCTTCTAAAAGTTTTTTGGCATTTTCATTTACTTTTTTTGTTGCCTTGACTCCAGCAGAATCAGCAACAATCCCATCTAATTTTGCATTTATGAGTGCCTCTGCAATGATACTTCTACAACTATTCCCAGTACATAAAACTAAAACTCTTTTATCCATTCATATCCTTTTTATACAAATAGAAAATTAATTCTATTTGTACTTTTGTTATTTAACTCTCAAATGTATCAAAAGCAGCTTTTGCTTTTCCCATCACAGTACTACTTTGAGCGTGTTTTACAATTTTTACCAAATAAGCCAATTCCTCTTTAGTTAATCCCATTTTTTTCAACATTTTTACTTGTTCACTTGCACATTCATCACTTCCAAGAGTAATTGAAACTCCAAGAGATATGAGCATAGAAGTTTTTGGGTCAAATGGATTTTTTTCATCTTGAACACTAAATTTAGAACTCATTGCTTGTTCTACTAAAAATCTTGGGTCAATTGCCTTTGCACTATTTAAACTTTGTGGTAAAGCACCCATCTTTTCAATCATCATTTTTTCAACTTGTTCTGGAGTTGGAGCTGAATTTTTCATTTTTATCCTTTTTTCTTTAATTTCAACACCATTATAACACAATAAATTACAATATATCAAGATATATAGATATATTGCAAAGAAATATCATAGTTATAACTATAAGAATGATAAGTAAGAGAACATAAATTTTAATTATTTAAAAAATATCTCTCTATCCCGTTTGCAAGTCCAGTGGCTAAACTTTTTTGATATCTTGGATTAACAAGTCTTGATGCTTCTTTTGGATTTGTAATAAACCCAACTTCAACCAAAACAGATGGCATCTGAGCTCCAACCAATACCCAAAAAGGCCCCTCTCTTACACCACCATCACTAACATCTTTATATTTTTGTGTCAAAACTCCAAGTACACCACGCTGTAAATCTATGGCTAATTTATTAGAAGCAACTATATTATGAGAACTCAAAGTATCTAAAAAACTTTTCTTTCCATAAAAATCCATATCACTTAAATCAGCAGAGTTTTCTTTTTCTGCAACATTTTTTGCTCTTTGTGTTCTTGATTTTGCAAGAAAGTATGTTTCTATCCCATATACATCATTTGCTTGTTTTTTTGATACTGCATTTGCATGAATACTGATAAAAATATCAGCAGAGCGTCTATTGGCATATTGTGTTCTTTTACTTAATTTTATAAAATAATCACCTTGTCGTGTCATATACACTTTATATCCACGTGATTTTAAAATATTTTTTAATTTCAATCCAATTTGAAGTACTACATCTTTTTCATGATAGTTTCTATACCCAATAGCACCTGGGTCTTTTCCACCATGACCTGGGTCAATTACAATTGTTTTATTTCTATCAAGTCTTTTTGGTGCAATAGTATATTTAGAGATAATCTCTATATTTTTATTCTCCTCTTTTTGTAAAGGGGTCACAACAACCAAACTATCATTTTCTCGACGATATTTTAATTTTATCTTTTTATTTGTTTCAACAACCAAACGGATAGTATTTTGCTTATATTGTGCTAATCTAATTCTCTTTATATCTGGACTCTTTAATTTATAAGACCTATTAAGTACTGCATGAGAAATATCAAAAACATACTTATAGCTATGCTTCTTATCATCAAAAATTGTAAAATGCCTTATTTGAGCTTTTTTTATATGATTATTAAAATCTAAAACAATCTCATTTTCATTGATATAAGCCAACTTAAGATAACTAATAGAAGCTATTTCTATATTATTTGAATGTTTTTTTGTTCTTTTGGACTGCTCTTTTCTTAGTTTCCTTAGAGCTTGATGATATTCATAAGCATATCGTGAAGTATCTATATGAAGTTTTTTTCCACTTTTTATAATCCCTAAAAGAGCATTAACTTTTAACTCTTTATCATTGTTCATAATAGAACGAAGATACAGATTTTTAAAATCATTATAAGCTCTTATTGTATCACTCCTTTTGTTTGTATGAAGAAGATTATTTGCCCGCGAGAGTATCTGAGCATTCTCCATCCCAAAGAGAGTCATACTGATTATAAAAATAAGAAAAAAATAACGAAACATCAAAAGATTATTCGCCCTCTGTTAATTTTTGCATTAACTCTTTTACAGAGATAAGTTTATCTATTTTATACCCATTAGTTCCAGAAAAGAAAAGCCCTGTTTCTAAATTTCCAAGATAAGCATCACTTAATCTATCTGCAATACAAAAACCAACTGCTTTTGCCTCTACTCCCCTTTTACAAGGTGCAACACAATTAGAGATACATTTTATCTCTGGACCTTCTCTTTTTTCTATCAAATGTGTGAGGTTTGTAACAACCCCTTGTGCTGGATATCCAACTGGTGAACTCATCAATTTAATATCTTCTTTTTTTGCATTGATAAGTACTTGTTTGAGATTATCGTGTGCATCACATTCAAATGTTCCAATAAACCTTGTTCCCATTTGTACACCAGATGCCCCAAGATTTATCATTGTTTCTATATCATTTTTATCCCAAATACCTCCAGCTGCAATGACAGGAATATCTCCCCATTTTTTTGCTTCTTCAACAACTGGTGCTATAAGATTTTCAAGCTGATTTTCCTCTTTTTTACAATCTTCATAGCTAAATCCTTGATGTCCACCACTCTTTGGACCTTCAACAATGACAGCATCTGGAATCTTGTCATATCTTTGTTTCCATCGTTTTGCAATGATTTTTAATGCTTTAGCCGATGATACAATAGGTACCAATGCAACATCTGGATAATCTTTTGTAAATTCTGGCATATTTGTTGGAAGTCCAGCACCTGTAATAATGATATTGGCTCCTGCTTCACACGCATCTTTTACAACACGTCCATAATCATTAATAGCATACAAGATATTGACGGCTAATGGTTTATCCCCACAAATTTTTCGAGCATTTTTAAAAATTTCGTGTAAAGCTTCAGTGGAATAAAAATTCTTCTCACTTTGAGGTCGTTGTTCTACAAGTTTATGCACAAACTCTTTATTGTGATAATATCCTGTCCCAACAGCACTAATAACACCTAATCCGCCCTCTTTTGAAACATTTCCAGCTAATTGATCCCAACTAATACCAACACCCATTCCACCTTGAACGATAGGCTTTTTTATCTCATATTTTCCAATTTTTAATGGTTTTAAATTCATCAATTTACCTTTAATTTTGCAAATTTTCTTTTACCAACTTGCAATAAATATTCACCAGATGATAATTGTAACTGCATATCAGATATTTTTTCTTGATTTATTTTAACACCACCTTGCTTAATATCTCTTCTTGCTTGAGAAGTTGATGGTTCAAGTTTACAATCAACAAGTGCTTTTGCAATCCAAATCTCTCCATCACAAGAAAAAGTTTCAATATCTGTTGGTATTTGACTTTTTGCATGCACTTTTTCAAATTCAGCTTGTGCTTTGATAGCATCTTCTTTTGAATGAAATCTCTCCACAATTTCTAAAGCTAAATCCTCTTTAACTTTTTTAGGGTGTATTGAACCATCTTTTACACCAGCTTTTAATGTGGCTATTTCATCTAAAGATTTACTGCTTAAAAGCTCATAATATCTCCACATCAATTCATCAGAAATACTTAAAACCTTTCCAAACATATCATTTGGTTCATCAGAAACACCAATATAATTTCCAAGTGATTTACTCATCTTTTGGACACCATCAAGCCCTTCTAAAATAGGCATCATCAAAACAGCTTGTTGTTTTTTTACTCCATATGCTTTTTGTAATTGTCTTCCCATCAAAAGATTAAATTTTTGGTCAGTTCCACCAATCTCAATATCACTTTGAAGATAAACACTATCATATCCTTGTAAAAGTGGATAGATAAATTCACTCACAGCAATAGGAGTATTTGAAGCATATCGTTTTGAAAAATCATCTCTCTCTAACATACGTGCAACTGTTAAATTTGATGCCAAAGCAATAATCCCCTCTGCACCAAGTTCACTCAACCATTCATCATTATAAACAATATCTGTCTTTTCTTCATCTAAAATTTTAAATGCTTGTGTTGTATAACTTGAAATATTTTTAACAATTTCTTCTTTACTTAAAACTTTACGTGTTACATTTTTTCCAGTAGGGTCACCAATGGTTGCTGTAAAACTTCCTATAAGAAACTGCACTCTTGCTCCATACTTTTGAAAAATTGCTAACTTTTGAAGTAATACAGTATGTCCTAAATGAAGGTCTGGTGCAGTTGGGTCAAAACCACACTTTACGGTATAGTTTTTTCCCTCTTCATAATATGCTCTTAATAATTTTTCAATTCTCTCCAAATCAATAATCTCAGCACTACCTCTTTGTATCTCTCTTAAAGCTTCTTTTACCATTATATAATTTCCTATATATTAATTTTTATAAGCATCATCGGTTCTAACCATCTGAATAACTTTTATTTTTTGTTCAATTTTTAATCTTAATGTATGCAAATCTGCTTCTTTTGATTCAAAGCTAAGCTCACAATACTTCGTATAATTTTCTGTTTCTTTTCCAAGCTCTATCGATAAAATATCTATATTAAGTTTAGCAAGATAACCCAAAAAGTTTGCCAAAGCACCCTTTTCATTTTGTAAAGAAACAATTAAATTATAGTGATATAAATTTTTATCTTCCCATTTGATAAAAACCATTGGGGTATGTTGTTTGATTTTTGTTAAAGCATACTCACACATTTTATGATGAACATGTACTTTTCCATCTTCTAAAAATGCAACAATCTCATCACCAAATTTTGGATGACAACAATAATCAAACACAACATCATCAACATCAACTGTTGTATAAACTTCTAAATTTGAAAACTCTTGATGTATTATCTTTGGAGAAGGAATCTCTAAATCTTTAGCAATTTGTAATACAACATTTTTAAATTTATCTTTTTCGCTTACTATATTTTGCTGTCCATCACATTGTTTCTCATCAAACCACTTTTTCACTTTTTCTCTTGAAATACCCAAAGCAGTTGCGACCATATTTATACTTGTATCTATATTTATCTCTCTTACTCTAGCATTACAGTTTATCTTAATATTTGTTTTTGCTTTTGTTGTTTTGACTGCATCAAGCCAACTACAACGCACAACAATATCATCTGATGTAATAATCTTGACAATATCCCCATTATGCAATTCTTTTAAAAGAGAGACTTTTTCTTTATTGACCAAACATCCAACTGCCTTATTTCCAATCTCACTATGTACTGCATATGCAAAATCAAGAGCAACTGCACCATAAGGGAGAGTAAATACATCTCCTGTTGGAGAAAAGACAGAAATATCTTCAGAATAAAGATCGTTTTTGATAAGCTTTAAAAAATCCTCTGCATTTTCACTCTGATATTGAAGATTTTGAAGCCAATCTAATTTGATATTATTGCCACCACTCTTATATTTCCAATGTGCTGCAACACCAAGTTCTGCTGTTTTGTGCATCTCAAATGTTCGAATCTGTACTTCAAAAATAGCCTTATTATAAAAAACTGTTGTATGAAGTGTTTGATATCCATTATCTTTTGGAACTGCAATATAATCTTTAAAACGAGATGTAAGTGGTTGAAAATGAAGATGAATAATCCCCAAAATTGTATAACAAGAGACAGGGTCTTTTGTTAAAATTCTTACTGCAAGAAGGTCAAGAACTTCCTCTATCCCTATCCCTTTTCTTTGCATTTTTAAATAGATAGAATATTTGTGCTTTAAACGGGAATATATTTCAAAATCATCTTCTGATATCCCATTTTCTATTAATATCTTTTGGATAGATTCTTTAAACTCTCCTAATTGCATCTCAATTTGATGGTAGTGTGTTTGAAGATATCCTTCTATCTCTTTTTCTTTTTCTGGGAAAAGATAAGAAAAACTCAAATCTTCTAAAATATTTTTTATAAAAGATATCCCAAGTCTATGAGCAATAGGTGCATAAACAACTAAAGTTTCTTCTGAAATTCGAATTTGTTTATGTGCTGGGAGTGCATCAAGTGTGAGCATATTGTGAAGTCTATCACATAATTTTACAACCAATACCCTCACATCTTGGATACTTGCTAAAAGCATTTTACGAAAAGAAAGTGCTGAAACAATGAGTTTTTCATTTGATGAAGAGGAAACAAGTTCTGCATCTCTGATGGTATCTATCTTTGTAAGACCATTAACCAAATGAGCCACATTAGAACCAAAGTGCTCTTTTATCTCTTCTATGGTTATAGGTGTATCTTCTACCACATCGTGTAAAAGTGCCGCAACACCCATTGCTTCATCATTTGTAATAGACAATACAATCGCACTCACTAAGATAGGATGTACAACATAAGGCTCACCACTTTTTCTTAACTGTGTTTTATGTGCTTCAATAGCATAAGCCAAAGCTTTTTCTATCATTTCACTCTTAGAAAAAGATGAAAAAAGATAAGATGTTGCACTCTCTATATCATGAATGTTTTTAATAAAATCGATATCTATGTTTGTATTAAATTGCAAGAAAAACTACTCTTCTACTATTTTTTTTCAAAACCTTTAATAGAAACAAGCCCCTCTGCAATTTCCATTAAAGCTACTTCTGAAGGTTTAACTCTTTTTGGATCAAGATTTAATTTTGTAGTTGCCCCATTAGAAAGCTGATCTCCTCTACGAGCAATAGCAATAGCAAGTTGGTAACGATCTACATTTGGATTTTCTTCTAAAATTTTTGCTGTTAATTCTTCTACTTTCATATCTTTCCTTTTTAAACTATTTTACAATTGAGCAATTATCCATATTGCCATTTTCTATAATATCTAATAAATTACCTTTTACCGACATATCACATACAATGATTGGAAGATTATTATCTTTTGCAAGTGCGATAGATGTGTCATCCATCACTTTAATATGGTCTTGAAGTGCCTGATCATAAGTTAAACTACTTAATTTTTTTGCATCACTATATTTTTTAGGATCTTTATCATACACACCATCTACTTTTGTTGCTTTAATGATAACTTCTGCACCTATCTCAACTGCTCGTAATGTTGCTGCTGTATCTGTTGTAAAAAAAGGATTTCCTGTTCCTGCTGCAAAAATAACAACACGCCCTTTTTCTAAATGACGAATCGCTTTACGATTGATATAAGGTTCTGCTATTTGCTCCATTTTGATAGCTGTTTGCATACGAACTTCTAAACCAGCATGTTCACAAGCTTCTTGCATCGCAACACCATTAATAACTGTTGCAAGCATCCCCATATAATCAGCACTTGTTCTTTTGATGATACCATCTTGAGCCGCTGTTACTCCACGGATAATATTGCCACCACCAATAACAATACCAACTTCAACCCCTGCATCAACAAGTGATTTTATCTCTTGAGAGATATAATTTAATATCTTTGTATCAATACCATGACCCTCTTCACCAGCAAGAGCTTCACCAGAAAATTTAACCAACACCCGTTTCTTAGTCATGCAATTAACCTTCATTTAAAATTGCCGCATTGTAACGAAAAATCTCTTTAAAATAGATTATAAAGTATTTTTTGCTATAATCCCAAAATCAATTACACTTCAAGGTCTATCGATGTCAAATAAATACGAACCACAAAACATAGAAAACAAATATTATAAAATTTGGGAAGAAAGAAAATATTTTGAAATAGACGCAAATAAAGCGATACAAAAAGAGGGAAAAACATTCTCTATAATGATGCCACCGCCAAATGTCACAGGTCGTTTACATATTGGTCATGCACTTACTTTTACTCTTCAAGATATCATCACACGTTATAAACGTATGGATGGGTACAAAACACTCTGGCAACCCGGAACAGACCATGCCGGAATTGCAACACAAAATGTTGTAGAAAAACAACTCTTAGCAGAAGGTACAACAAAAGAAGCAATTGGTCGAGAAGAGTTCTTAAAAAGAGCTTGGGCTTGGAAAGAAGAATCTGCTGGAATTATGACAAAACAGCTTCGACATCTTGGTGTTTCTCCAGCATGGGAGCGAGAGCGTTTTACAATGGATAAAGGGCTTCAAAAAGCAGTCAAAGAAGCATTTGTAAGACTTTATAATGAAGGGCTTATCATACGTGGAAACTATATGGTAAATTGGTGTACACACGATGGAGCACTCTCAGATATTGAAGTAGAACACAAAGATGTAGATGGAAAATTTTACCATATCAAATACCCATTTAGCGATGGCAGTGGCTTTGTAGAAGTTGCAACAACTCGTCCAGAGACATACTTTGGAGATACTGCTGTAATGGTTCATCCAGATGATGAGAGATACAAAGATATCATTGGAAAAAAAATCAAACTTCCCCTTTTAGAACGTGAAGTACCTATCATTGCAGACACACACGTTGATATGGAATTTGGAACTGGTGTTGTAAAAGTTACTCCAGCACATGACCAAAATGACTACGAAGTTGGAAAACGTCATAATTTAGAATTTATTACTGTGTTTGATGAAAAAGGGATTTTAAATGATTATGCTGGAGAGTTTAAAGGCTTAGATAGACTCAAAGCACGTGATATTATTGTAAAACGTCTTGAAGATGAGGGATTTATCATCAAAATAGAAGACCATAAGCATCAAGTAGGACACTGTTATCGATGTAAAAATGTAGTAGAGCCTTATATCTCAAAACAGTGGTTTTTACGTAAAGAAGTTGCTGAGAAATCGATTGAAAAAACAAACAATGGAGAAGTGAAATTTTTCCCAGCACATTGGATTAATTCTTATAATGCTTGGATGGGTGATTTAAGAGATTGGTGTATCTCACGTCAGTTATGGTGGGGACATCAAATTCCTGTATTTTACTGTGATGAATGTGGACACGAATTTGCTTCTCAAGAAGACCATCCACAAGCTTGTCCAAAATGTGCTTCTTCCAAAATCACACAAGACCCAGATGTTCTTGATACTTGGTTCTCTTCTGCTTTATGGCCATTTTCAACACTTGGTTGGGGGCATGGAGATGTGGAGATGGATAAACTCTTTCAATCAGATGATATGAAAAACTTTTATCCAAATTCACTCCTTATCACTGGATTTGATATCTTATTTTTCTGGGTTGCTAGAATGATGATGATGGGAGAAAAATTCAATGGTGAACTCCCATTTAAACATGTGTATCTTCATGCACTTGTTCGTGATGCTGAAGGAAATAAAATGTCAAAATCACGAGGTAATGTTGTAGACCCTCTTGATATGATAGAAAAATATTCTGCAGATATTTTACGTTTTACTCTTGCTATTAGTGCGGCACAAGGTCGTGATGTACGTATGAGTGAAGAAAAAATGGAACTCAATCGTAACTTTACAAATAAACTATACAATGCAGCAAAATATCTTCAAATGAATCACGATACATTTCCAGATTTAACAAGTTTTTGTGTGGAAACAAATTTGGGTCGCTATATGATGAGTCGGCTTAATTTTGCTACAAAAGAGGTACGTCGCTATTTAGATGAATACAAATTTAATGATGCGGCTTTAACTTTATATAAATTTTTATGGAATGAGTTTTGTGATTGGGGGATAGAACTCTCAAAAGCAGATAAAGCTTCTATCATAGAACTTGGAGCTATCTTTAAAGAGGGGATGAAACTTCTTCACCCTTTTATGCCTTTTATCACAGAGCATCTTTATCATCAACTTAGTCAAACATCTTTAGAAGATGGGGCAGATTCTATTATGCTTATGCCTTATCCATTTAAAACAAAACAGCGTAAAGAGGAAGCAAAATTTCAAATTATTATGGATGCTATTGTTTCTATTCGTCGTGCCAAAGTGCTTGTTGATTTGGCAAATCAAAAAATAGAAAAAGCATATGTAAAAATTGATAATATCTCTTTAGAAGACCAAGAGATGATGATTCCATTTATCCAAAAACTTGCAAAAGTAACAACAGTGGAATTTACAACTTCAAAAATAGAAAATGCTGTGAGTGATATAGCAGATAGTTGTGAGACATTTATCCCAACAGATAGTATCGACCTTACATCAATCATCAATAAACTCACAAAACAAGATGAAAAACTCCAAAAAGAGATTGATAAACTTGAAAAAATGCTCAAAAATGAAAAATTTGTTGCCAATGCACCAAAAGAGGTTTTAGAAAAAAATCAAACACAACTTGCAGATGCAAAAACAAAACAAGCAAAAGTTCGTGAACAACTTTCCTCCCTTCAAGCATAAGGGAGACAAAGTTGCTCATCTTTACTAATGAATCTCTGTTTGAAATCATTACTTCTTTAGAGTCTCTTAAAAAAAATCTCTCTCCAAAATCTCTTATAGAGTTTCAAGTACTTAACCCAGACATTGCCACTTCTACCTATAATGGAAATATCATTACCATTGAAAATCAACAATATATCTACCGTGGATATAAAACTTGGATAGACCTTGCACAAACTCTGCATTGTCGTATGCTCACACCAAAACTCCTCTCTCACAAACACGTAATCATTCGATATGAAATGTTAAATGAAACACAAAGTTTTCATCAATCAACAACACAAAAAGAGGAAAAATATGGCATAGATTCCCTTTTTTCTCAAATTCATAAAAATGAAGAGAGTGCTTTTTTAACTTATTATCTTCAAGCTTTAAAAAATGTCAATATCCAAAAACGTTTGCATATCCTAAATCTTGGAATCAATAGTGGTGATGAATTTGAAATTATCCAAAAATATGCTCCAAATTTCAAACAACTCCAATTCACGGGGATAGATTATTGCCCTTCTGCTATAAATGAAGCAAAAAAGCGATTTGCTATGTATCCAAACATCACATTCTATCAACACGACATTAATGAACTTCATCAGCTCAATCTCCCAAAATTTGACCTTATTATGAGTATAGGAACACTCCAAAGCTCCAATATCTCTTTTAATCAAACCATAATGAATCTTGTGCAAAACTATCTCAAAAAAGATGGAGCAATGATACTTGGTTTTCCAAATTGTAGATGGATAGATGGGGAGATGATTTATGGAGCAAAACCAAAAAACTATAATTTTAGTGAGATGTCTTTAGTCTATAAAGATGTAATGTTTTGTAAAAAATATCTCCAACAAAAAAAATTTCGTGTCACCATCACAGGAAAAGATTATATCTTTTTAACTGCAACGGCGATTTAAAAAAATTATGCCTCTAATGCTTGTTTCATATCTGCAATTAAATCTTTTGCAGATTCCAAACCACAAGAGATACGAATAAGACCAGCTGGCACACCACATGCTATGAGTTCTTCTTGTGAGAGTTGCTGATGGGTTGTTGAAGCTGGATGAGTGATGATTGATTTTGAATCTCCAATATTCACTACCAAAGAGTAAAGTTTTGTCGCATTGACTATCTTTGTTGCTTCTTCTAAGCTCTCTACCTCAAAACTCAAAAGCCCACTACACATACCATCTTGAAAATATTTTTGTGCATTTTGATAATTTGGATTGCTTTGTAATCCCGGATAATTTACTTTTTTGACTTTTGGATGACTTTCTAAAAACTCAGCTAAAGCCAAAGCATTTTTAGAGTGTTCTTTCATCCTTAGTGAAAGTGTTTCTAATCCTTGGATAAATAACCACGAATTAAATGGAGAAACAACTGCACCCAAATCACGTAACAATGAAAGCCTTGCTCGAAGTGTATATGGTGCATCACTACTTTGTGTATAAACTAAACCATGATAGGACTCATCTGGAGTATTAAAATGAATATAACGAGGGTTCTCTTTTAGCTTTTGTACTAATCCCTTTCTCTCCACTAAAATCCCCCCTATTGCAAGTCCTTGCCCTGTTGTATATTTTGAAGTGCTATGCACAACAACATCTACTCCAAATTCAAAAGGGCGACAAATAATAGGTGTTGCAACAGTGTTATCTACAACAGTGATAATGCCATACTTATTTGCAATAGCACTAATAGTTTCAATATCTGCAACATCTATACTTGGATTGGTGAGTGATTCAAAAAAAATCACTTTTGTTTTCTCATCTACAAGTGTTTCTATCTCTTGTGGATTATGTACATCAAAAAATCGTGCTTCTATACCAAAGCGTTTAAGAGTATGTGTGGTTTGTGTTAAACTACCGCCATAGAGTTGTTTTGCACAAATGATATTATCTCCAGCTTCAGCAGCATTCACCAAAGCAAAAAAGATAGCACTCATTCCACTTGATGTAGCCACAGCCGCTACACCCCCTTCTAATTCACTAAATCTTTTTTCCAAAACATCTGTTGTTGGATTATTTAAACGAGTATAAATATTTCCTGATTCTTTTAAAGCAAACAAATCTGCGGCATACTCCACATCTTTAAATTCATAAGCAGTTGTTTGATAAATAGGAACAACCATCGTCCCTTGTGAATCTTTTTCATATCCTGCATGAAGTGCTATTGTTTGTAAATCCATCTCTCTCTCCTATTTAACAGCTACGATATTGTTACTTGCATCAAATCGAAACGATACGTTGCCTGCTTTTTTTGCATTATACCCTGCTTGTAAAGCACTTGGTAAATTTCCAATTAAATCTACACCCATTCCAACATTTTCTAAAATAGAGAGTTCTTTTTGATACATCATTCCATAAAATTCTTGCCCAAGTTCTGGTATTTTGGCCATCACATCTGGCATATTGTTAGCTACTTCTTGCAGTGCTGTATTTACTTTTGTAGCATCTTCTCCTGGTGTTTTATTACATGTTGTATATCCAACATCAGCAAGTCTATCAATAACAGCAACAGCTACTTTTACAATAAGGTCAGCAGTTGGTTCAGGCATAGCATCTTCAATTTTTGCTTCTGCTTGTGCTTGTGTATACAAACCAGATGCCACTAAACCAGTTACTAAACTCTGTTTTCCGGTATCTATTACCCCTTTTATGGTTGATAACAAGTCTTTATTTAAAGCAGTCAAAAGACTATCAACCATCACAGTTGCAATTTTATTGACTTCTTTTCCCGTTGTTTTTCCACTGTCATAAAGTTGTTGTCCATTTAACCCTTGCAGAGTAGTTGATCCATTCATCACTTTTAAAATACCATATGTTGCTAATGAAGCTTGAATTTTAACTAAATCCTCATCGCTTAACTGTGTTACTGTTTTTGTTAATAATCCATCACTTAAAGGATCAGTTAAAACAAGATTGGCATTGATAGACCAATCACTTCTACTTGCATCTTTTGCAGCTTGGTTTAAAATATCAGCAATTTGTTCTTTTGTAAGATTACGTGAAATAAAAGTTGTCATTGGAGAAACAACGCTAATCGTTCCATTTATATCTACTTTTGAACTGATATCTAAATCATATGTCACACCTTCGTGTTTTCCTTGTGTTTTGATACGGATAATTTTTCCCGGTGTAAGCTCCTCTGTAAAACCAAACTCTCCATTGAGTGTTGTTGTAGAAGAAATAAGTTCTCCTTCATCATATTGTTTATTATCATTTTCATCTTGATATAAAATTGAACCAACAATATATGGGTCAACCAATACCCCTTGTGCTTTATATGTCACTCCATTAGATGTTGTGCTATTTGAACTACTTCCACCACATCCAACAAATGTAACAAGTAATGAACTTCCTAAAACTAATGCAAGATTTTTTGAAA
>FPHP01000027.1_pt1 | contig 59025 bp, 40 predicted proteins | sample 1057371 | NCBI WGS metagenome assembly FPHP01 (sample SAMEA4473311, study PRJEB15554) | hydrothermal vent metagenome | biome: marine basaltic hydrothermal vent biome; feature: marine hydrothermal vent; material: water | place: Pacific Ocean | collected 2011-06-14/2011-07-23 | depth 1155 m
GCAGTTACAACATTGACCCGATTTTAAGGGGATTCAAACCAAATTTATTTACTTTTTATAACTTCAAAAAATAATGGAATAGGAAAGAGAGTACTTAATAAAAAAATAAGTAAGAGGGTATAACAGTATTAGTATTTACCAAAAGCTTGGTGTTATAGCACACTCTCAAAACCGGTGTGCTATTGTGTCTAAATGTAAAGTCTAGAGATTATATCTTTTTGTGAGGGCTTCTCTCACAAGGATAAAAAACTCCTCTTCATCCTTTTTTAACACAATACTTCCTTTACGTAGTTTTTCACCCCACATTGGATTTGGAAAATAGCTATCATTTTCAAACCTTGCCATAATATGAAAATGGATACGTGGAAGCATATTTGCAAAAGAAGCAAGATTGATTTTTGTTGGATTATAATATGCTCGCATTACCTCTTCTACAACATTGCAAACATCCCATAATTTTAAACGTAGCTCCTTTGGAGCATCACTTAACTCTTTGTACTCTTTATTTGTAAAAACCTTTAACCAAGGTATCTCGCTTTGTTCTTTTTCTATATAAATATCATTATCTTTATAAATTATCATTACTCTACCACCCTTCTAACACATCTAACATTTACTTGATTTGTTTTACTTGATTCTCCAAAAGAACCTATATCAAAATTAACACTAAAAGCATAATTACTATCATCTACACTTGCAGTACTTGACCAATATGGAGGATAACTTTCTTTATAAACAAAATGACTATTTATAGCAGGATCTGATTGATGAATATCAACAATAGTTAAAAGTTCATTGATATTTGGTAAATACCAATCATCATATGATGCATACTCTAAATTTTCACAATATACTATGGCTTCACCCCAAGTTTTTGAACCATTCACATCATCTTGAGAATCTTGCCACATAAGATGTGTTGTTGTATCAAATACAACACCCTTTCCATCATCTCGAATAAATCCTGCAAACAGTAAATTTGATAAGAGTAACACCCCAATTAGTTTCTTTTTCATTTTTTTCCTCTTATTTCTTATTGTGGTTGATTTCCTACATAACGAACACAACGAACAAAATGCTCTTCACTCGAATCATCTTCAGATGCATACGATGAACCATTTTCAAATCCAACAAGCCATTTAATTACTTCACTATTTTCAAAACTATCTCCACTCCAATACAAACTTGCATTTGTATCTACAAAAAGAGGATTAATTGCTGGTGCTGTTTGATTAAAATCTATAAGAGTTACTAATTCATCACGTGTTGGAAGTCGCCAATCATTTGCATCTCCTAATTCTAAATCATTACAATATGTTGTAGCATCATCAAAAGTTTTTGTGGTATTATCATCTTCTTGTTGCCATATCAATCCTGTTACTGTATCTAAAATAGTTCCATCTCCATTATCTATATACCCTCTATTTCCATATTGATAATATCCATCACTATGCAGTGCATTAGAAGCATTACACTCTACAATTTCACTTGCATTTTCATCACTATAACAAAGAAGATTATCTGTTTTTACTATCCTTTTATATGCTTCAACCACTGTTACATTATTTTCTAAAGGTACCTCTCCATTTGCTCCTAAAATATATCCTTGTGTTAAAGAGATTGTTGTAGTATATGGGATAAAAGGATATGATGTATCATTGAGCATAATTTTATGCTCATAAAAGAGAGTTGCATTGTATTCATTTTGAGAAGAAGAACCAATAGAACCACCATTTTCTACATCATAAAAATCAGCAACATCTCCATCTAATGTTTTTTCATCAATAGCTGTTGAAAAGTAGTTATATACAATATCATCTTCAACTATATCAGTTTGATTATCATCATAAACAGAAGAAACTATATAAAGTGGTTTTTCATAAACATCTTTGATATGGATAACAATCGTAACTCTATTACTATTTCCCTCAAGAGAAGATGCATCAAGCAAAAGAGTATAAAGATTGTTTGTTTCATAATCTACCCTTCCAATTAAAACAATCGAACCATTATTTTCTACATCAAATTTATCACTTCCATCTCCATACAATGTAAAAGCACTCACTTTTGCAGCATCATTGCTATTTGCTATATTTATTTTTCCAACAACAGTTCCAAGTGGAGAGTTTTCATCAACACTAAAATCAAGTTGGTTTGTCCCTATATTAACCTCATCTATCCAACCTCTATCATCTCCAGATGAAACACTGCCATCTTTAGTATAACACCACTTTAATTCGTGTTCTCCACTTGAAATATTATACTCTTTCTTACTCCAATCCAAAACACCACTGATACTATCTTTTTCTTCTCCATCGATATAAAAATGTAAAAAATCACATCCACTCTCTGAAGATACTTTCCACATAAAAGAGAGTGTTGTATTTTCTTCTAAAGAAACGCTATCAAAAATACATGTTAAATTACTATCTCCAATAGTATCACTTGCCCACGATTCTCCATCTTCATAAGAGTTTGAACTATCTACAAACCAATTTGTTTGTGAATCTGGAACAAATGGATAATGACCATCATAAATAATTGGAGAAACAAGATCTTTTATCTTTATTGTTAATTCTTTTTCAACAGAAACATTACCATCACTCACAGAAACATTAATATCATAACTTGATTTTTGCTCATAATCTGGAGCAGTGAGAAAAGCAATCTCTCCTGTTGCATTATCAAGTTCAAAACTCTCTGCATCAATTCCAAAAATATTATATGATAAAGTATCATTATCTTCATCAACAACACCCAAAGAAAAAGGCTCTGTACTATTTTCATTTACTTCTAAAATATCTTTGGTAAATTGTGGTGCATCATTTTGATTTAGGATATTGATAGTAAAAGTTTTATTGGTATCAAAAACACCATCAGACACATCTACATCAACTTCATATTGCTTTTTTTGTTCATAATTTGGTGGTGTTTTAAAATGCAATGTACCATTTTGATCAATTACAAAATATTCTTGTGATGTACCAAGTAAACTATAACTAAAATGGCTATCACAATCACTATCATTAACATCTATATAAATTCCATCTAAACTATTTTCAAAAAAGTTTGTATCTTGATTTAAAATGACTGGTGGATATTCATTTTTATCTAAAATATGTACTGTAATATTTTGGTCAATCGTATCAAAACCATCACTCGCACTCACAGTAAAATTATATAAATTTTTTATCCTACAATCTGGTACACTTTTAAAATGCACTACTCCTGTTGTTGTATTGATATCTAAAAAAGTAGCATCGCTTCCACTGAGTGAATATTTTACATCATAATAATCCCTATCAGTCGCATTAATATCTATCACTTCATTTGTTTTTTCCATAATAGAAAAATCATTTCCACTTGTAAAAGTTAATGGCTCATCATTTAAATTTCTAATATATACAGTAATAGATGTAGAAGTTTGATTTCCCGCTTCATCTTCTGCTAATACTACAAAATGATACTCCCGTCTTTTTTCAAAATCGGGTAATTCTTTAAAAGTCACAACTCCACTTTTAGAATCAATATCAAAATACTCCATATCTCCACCAACAATATAATACCTCACATTAGAGGCATCAGCGGCTTTAAGTTTCATTACAAATGATTCATTTTCATTCACATTAACTGTTGTTGGCATCACAAAAACAGGGGGTGTATGGTCATTTTTCACAGAAGAATCCTCACACCCTAAAAATAATACCATCACCAATAAAAACCATATCTTTTTTATCATCATCTTTTATCCCTATTGAGCAGTAATTACATCTAAAATATAATCACCATAAATATCATCTGAATAACCTTTTATTTCTATATAATACACACCATCTTCTAAATAGCGTGTAAATTTAAAGTTACCATTTTCTCCACCATCATCATCATATGTAATTTCATTAAAAGAACTATCATATAATGTTCCTATTGTATCCATACCACTTCTTGATTGAAAGGTGATAAAAAGAGGTTGATTGATTTGGAATTTATATCTTATTGCTTCTCCTGCTTCTAAAAATCCAGATTTGCTATATGTTGTATTTTCATCTAATGGGTTAAAATCATTAATATTCAAGCTTCCATCTTGCACAACAAAAGTATAATTTCCCTCATACTCATTTTCAAGATTGACTAAAACATAATATTTTCCTGCTGATAATTGCGTAAGATTTATCTTAAAATTAAGATTTGAACCACTTCCTTTATCTTGGGCAATTTGTATAAACTCTTCATCATACACTTTTGCTTCAGTATCTACCACATCTCCAACTGCTTTTATCTCTATATCTGAATTTGTATCTATGGCAAAACTATAAACATCACTTTGTGTAGCTGTGAGGTTTGATTCATAGCGATACTCTTGATTTTCTGAGAGATTGTTTTCATTATTTATAGCAATAGCATCAATATCTTGTATCATCAAATCAAAATCAACATAAGTATCTTGTGTCATTAAATAATATGGTGTATCTTTAACCAAAGAAAAAATATGGCTATTATTTGTTTGTGTAAGAAGTGTAAAGTTTGCATCATAGAGTTCCATATAATTAGAAGATGTAATATATAACTTTGCTGATTGAGATAGAAGAAAAGAATATGTAATGGCATCATTTTCTTCTTGAGATGTTGCTTCGTGATAGGTTTGGTTCATTTCAAGAGGATTGAGATTATTGATTTTATAAATCATTGTTCTTTTGACATCAATATTATAATCAAACGTATCTTCATAACCATATACATCATATCCATTACCACGAATAACTAAAGTATAGTTTCCTTCATCTAAAAAATATCCTCCACTATTTTCCCCTAATTCTTGTTTTCCTTTATATACTTGATAGGTAACATCACTTCCATTTGTATTGATATTTATATGTGAAGTTTCATCAACAATAAAAGAGTAAGTAACCTCTTTATCAGATTTTACATATCCATCTAAAGAGTATGTTGTATTATAATCTAAAGCATTCATATTATTAATTGGAATAACCCCAGCTACAAATTCACTACTATAATTTTTATCTTCATAATAATCTGTTAAAAGATAATAAGTTCCTGCATCTAAAGTAGAAATCATTTTTCCATTACGAGTCGTATCTAAGAGATAATATTCACTATTATAAAGTTTTGCATTCATATTAATATCATCTAAAGAGATACTCATTTGAGTATTTGTTGCAAGAGAAAACTTATAGACATCTGCACTATTGTTGAGTTCTTGATTGTATTGATATGTAACATTTTTACTAAGATTTTGCTCATCATTTACATCAATCATATCAAGAGTATCTAATGTGATATCAAATGAGAGTGTATTTGGTACTCCATCTTTATTTTGCACCCCAATATAATAAGCTCTTGGTTCTAAAAGATAACTTCCATTTTTATCGATATTTTCTATTTTTTCAAATTTATCATTAAAAAGTGCCATATCAATATTTGGATTTGATAGATATTCAAAGTATAGTTTTGAGACTTCACCCAAAGAAAATTTATACACTTTACTATTTCCCTCTAAAAGAGTGGTAGATGTATGATATGTTTGCCCTAAAGTAAGATTATTATCATCATTGATATCTTCTTTATTAGTATATACATTTAAGACATAAGAACCTTTAGTTTCATAATGTTGTCCTGTGATTTCTATCTCATAACTTCCTTCATCAAGCATATGAAGAAGCTGATTTTGGCTTGTTTGTGCGATGAGTTTTTCATCTTTATATAATCTTATATATCCATCTAAACTTCCTTGAAGCATAATGCTTACATTAGAATCATTATGAACAAGAGAAAAATAATAAAGTTTTCTCATACCATATTGACTAATACTATCTTCATATGGCTCAAACACTCCATCAATTTGTGTTGCATTTAATTGCTTAGCAGTATTTAAAGAAGAGATATCAAGGTTTTTTCTATCTTGATACGATAGTGTTACATCATAATTTCCTATCTTGTTACTTGAAAATTTTGTATAGTATCTTCCACTTGGCATATTCATCAAATGGATTTCTTTTGTTCCATTGAACTCTTCTGTAAGAATATTTTCCCCTTTTTCATTTAAAAGTGAAAAATCAAGTATCTGTTTTGGATTATAGTTATGGAGTGTGATATTCATATCACTCACATACTCTAAATCAACTCGAAAATAATCTACATCGTTTTGATTATCAATTTTTGCATAAACAAAATTATTCACCGGAGTAAAAGTTGTATATGTAATCTCTTTTATAGTATCTGGTTCATTTTCATCAGCAACTATTAAATTTGCTGGATTATATTCGCCATCATCAACAACTTTAAGAACGATTTTTGATTTTGGACCAACTTTTCCATATTTGTTCTTTGGTTGTACCAAAGCAAGAAAATCCCCTTTTGGTAAAGGATTCGTTGTTTCATTAATAGAAATATCAATCAATCCAGCACGTGATACATTCAAAGAAAGAGGAAGTTTTGGCATCAATACCACAGCAATTTGTTGAATTTCTGAGAGGTTGAGTGCATTGAGTGAAGTTCTTTGAAAAATCAAGTGATTTTCATTTAAAATCTTTCCAAAACGATTGATATACAATACTTTATCTTGTAAAACCGGCTCATCCATACAGTTTACTTGAATAAGCCCTTTTGCTTTATTACTATCTCCATAGATATTAGTTGCTACAATATCAAAACGGTAATATGGCATCGTTTTACAGTCTAACTGTGTGTTTTTTGTTGTAAAAATCACTCCATCTTTATCAATAGAAAAATCCAAATACCCTCTTCCATCTTCTAAACGAAAAGATAATATCTCTGCACCACCACTGCTCTTTATTTTGACTTGACCAACTTTTATCCCCGGGATATGAGAGAGATTTGTATCTATATTTGCTATAAAATTTCGAATAATAGGTGGATTTTTTACCTCTTTGAGTCCATCACCAGTATTACAACCACTCATAAAAAAACTCAATCCAATAACACTTAAAAAAAACATCATTTTTTGTTTTTTTATTTTTCTAAGAAAAAAGAACGATATAAAGAAAAAGAGAAAAACAAATGGATATTTAATCATATATACAATAGGTGTAAGAGCAAAACGAACTAACCCTTTTTCAATTTCTGAGTGTGCTATTTCTTTTGCAATAGCAGGAGAATATGTATAATAAAGTTTCACAAATTCCCTTCCAAAAGAGTTTGTTAAGAGATAATTATCTCGAAAATCTCTCAAAATTTTTACATTTTTTTGAAAATAACTTCCATATGCGGCAGTAGCGATGAAACATCCCTCCCCTTCTGTTAATTTTTTTGCATCAATCACATCTGAAGTTGAAGTAGTAGAACCATCAACAAATGCTTTATCCAAGAAAAAAACCTTCAACTGATTTTGTGCAGTATAATTTAGTGTTGAACCATCATAACTAAATGGTTTATCAATATTTTTTCCAATATGTTCAAGTTTTTTTACGGTATGTGTTTTGAGATTATAAATAATAATTCCATATGCTTGCATTGTAATAAAAACTTGATTTTCTTTGATATAAAAATCATTTGGAACATCTGCTAATGTTGTAAGATTGACTATTTTGTTATCACGATATGTTTTAAAAAATTTCGAATCATCGATAAAATAAAGAGCATTATCATCTAAATAAAGCTTTTTCACCTCTCCTTCAACCTCAAATGAACCTACCTCTTTACCTGTTTTTGCTAAAAACTGAAAAATCGTATCATCAATAGCTACAAAAATAAACTCATCATTTGAAACAACACCTTTTATCTTTGTATCATCTATCTCTCCAACATTCACACTCACATAGTTTTTAATATCAGTTGCAAAAAAATCATTATAAGAAAAAAGGAAAATTTTTCCATCTGCATATTCATAAACTGTGTTGTGTTTAATATCTAAAAGTGTAGTAGATGATAGTGTAAAACTTCTATGATTGTTAATATATTTTGTTGGTAAATCTGCTCCACTTGTCATATCTACAACAATATATCCCCCATTAAGAAAAATTTTATTATCATAAAAAAAGACTCTTGAAGTAGTTGTTTGTTGGATATTAAGATTATCATCTATTTTACTTGTTTGAAGTTTATGAAGCATATGATTATAAGATGATAAAGAATCATCATTTTGAATAACATAAATATATCGCAAACCATACACGATATATTTTGCATCAAAATTAAGTATCTCATCTACCCCACTTGCAAGTGCTGGTTGTCCTGTTGGTGTATATGTTGCTTTAAAAGAGTAACTTCCTGTTTGATTGGTATCTGCTATTTTTAAAAAATAGGTTCCGGGATTAAGAATTGTTTTTATTGTATTGTTATTATCTGTTTGTACTAAAGTTGTTGCATCATCATAAAAAAGTTGCATATCAAGGTCTAATGAGCTTTTTGCTATGATATCTACTCTTGCTCTATCTTCGATATTGATTTTAAAAATATCTCTATCATCAATATCTAATGTCCCATTGATATCTGTATCAAATGAAATAAGCTGTGCATCTTCAAAACTATCTGGATAATCATCTTCAACTTTTTTTACTTTCATTTGATAAAAACCAAAATCTCCCATCACTTTTGAAGCGATACGAAAATAGTATTCACCAAGAGGAAGATGGATTTGAAAATGATTTTTCCCAACCTCTATATCTTGAGAAAAAAGAGGTGTTGCATCGTCATTAAATAAGAAAAAATCAACACGCAATGCTAATTGACTCTCGATATCAAAAGATAAATCACTATTTTTTTTCATATTGATATAAAAAAGGTCTTTATCATCTACTCTATTTTTTGAAATTTGCCCACTAATGTTTTTATCATATGCAACTATCATTGCATTTGCTTTGATATCTGCATAATCTCTTGAAACATCATAAAGAGTTAATGTTTTATCTTCATCAATTGCATACGCAATCCCATCATCAACTGCTAAACTTTGTAGTTTTAGATATGTTTTATAGAGTGTTATTGGTGTTGGCTGTGTTTGGTTATTGATATCAATAACTTCTAAATCTTCATTATATTTTACTAAATAAGCATACCCTTGATTAATCACAATCTCTTTGACATTTCCACTATTTGGCACAACTCCTTTAAGTTTTGGAGTAGAGAGTGGTTTTTTGATATATAAAATTTTAAAAGTATTTCCCTCCATTACGTAAGCATAAGGATTGGCTATTGTGATTGTATGAAAGGTTTGATTTTCTTTATAAATTTGGATTTGATTGATTGTAAGGGTTGGATTTTTTATCACACTATATATATACAAACCATTTTGTGTCGCAACATAAATGTAAGTATCCATCTTGTCATTTGGTTTTGTTTTTGCATCTTTATCTATCATCCCTTTGATATCAAAATCATACAAAGTAGTTCCAATATTTTGGCTTGTAAGCAGTGTGATATTATTTCTTGTTGTAATATCAAAAAGAATGATACTATTTTGTGTTAGAACATATAAAGTATCGCCATTTACTTTTACTTTTTGATATCCACTGCCATTGTTATATTCACCTATCTTATTTAAAGCCCGATTTAAAATCGTAACTTTTGTATTAGAAACCATATAAACATAATCTCCAATGATAGAGATATCTTGTATTATCTCTTTATTATCATAACTGTATAAGATAGTATTTAAATCATCTTTTTTTCTTTTAGAAATGATATTATTTGCAATCAAATAAACATAATCACCTTGCACTTTTACACCATCAAAAGCACTGCTATTATTGATATCTCTTTGAATCATTTTAAAAGAAAGGTCTGCATCATCACCTATTTTACTGTACTTATCTTTTTGAAAATCAACTCTAAAAGTATAATCTTTATTAACAACATCACCATTTGCTACAACAGCTCGTAAAAAGTATATCCCCCCTTTTGGAATATAAAACTTTTTACCAATCTTATAATCTGTATCATCTCCATAGATAATATCATCATTGTATCCATTAAGCACCTCAAAAGAAACAACATCTCCATTATCAGTTTTTACAATGAGATTTCCAGAAGAAAAAAGATCAACTCTAAAATAATCATTATCAGAAATTCCCAATATATTTCCATCAATTGTGTCACCAAAATTTAAAAGAGGTGCTGATGTTTTTACATCTGGCCAATCATCATTTAAAAAATCAGCTTGGAGTTTATACTCTCCACCCCTGTTATTATTACTTGCAATCATCAAATAATAACTTCCAGAAACCAATTCTACATCTATCTTTAACTCTTTTGTTGTATCATCTGTTACTTGATGAAATACCTCTGTTTTTGTTGCATCAAACATTGTGACATTTAAATCACTCATTCCACTTAAAGTTGCCACAAATCTACCACTTGGAATAGTGATTTTTAAAATATCTACATCAAAAATTCCAGAAGATAAAACCCCTGTAATCCCTTTAATGATATCCTCTTTAAAAAAGTCACTGTTATCTGGTTCATCTAAAGTATCTTTAAAATCACTTGGTGCGAGATATTTTGCTATGCCATTAGTTGAAGCAGTATAAATTACCTCATCATATACGATACTTTTTTGTGATGGAATAACCCCCAAATTAGTAATTTCATAAATAGCTAATTTATCAGTTGTATCATACACACTTAAAAAACCACCATTTGAAAGATATACCAATGAACTCTCTGCATATATCTTTGCATCTGATGTGATATTTGGTATAGCTATACCATTTCCTTTTTGAATTGGAACAGCTTTATTTGTTACATCAAAAATTGTTAATCCATTGGTATCAAGTGTATAGAGTGTATCATTTTCCAAACTTAAACTATAAAAAGTTCCATCTATCTTTGAAGCCATCTCTGGAATCTCTTTTTTTGAAAAATCAACAACATTTAAACCATTTGTATCTGATACATAAATATAATCCCCATTTGAAACAATGGCAAAAACATCTTCCATATCAAATTCTGCAACTTTAGAGATGGCTGTTTTATCCCTTATATCAAAAATAGCAAAACTATATTTTGAACCCAAATAAAGATAATTCTTATCATCACTCAAAGCAATAACATTATAAGCATTATCTCGTATTTTGATGATATTACTTCCATCATCTAAAGCAACAATGAAACCACTTTGTGTTGCAATGTAAACATATTCCCCATCAGAAACAATCCCATATAGTGTTTCATTCATATCTACATCAACTAAAAGAGTTCCATTGGTATCATAACTTTTATACGATGTATCAGCTACACTATATAAATTACCCTTTAAAAAGATATCCGTTGTTGGTGTTGTTATATTTGCAAATGTCGTATCTTTTGTAATATTTTTTAAAACACCCTGATCTGCAAATATCGATGTTGTCAATAATGCCAAAAAACAAAATGTTATAAATTTCTTTATTTTATTCATAATATTTCCACACTTTTAATGTTTTGTCATCAGAAGATGAGATAATATAATCATCACTCACAACTATACCACTTATCCCTGCTTTATGCCCTGTAATTGTTTTTATGAGTGAAAAATCTTTTAAAGACCATACTTTAATTGTTTTATCATCAGACCCAGAAATAAGATTTTTATCACTAAGAGCTAAAGCCCTTATATTTGCTGTATGTGCTGTGAGCATATGAAGTAATCTTCCTGTTTTTATATCTCTTACTTTAATTGTTTTATCTGCACTTGCTGAGATGATTTTATCTTTATAAATCACAATTTTATTAATCACTCCATCGTGAGCATTTTTGATATCAAGTATCATATCACCTGTTTCAATATCTCTTACTTTGATACTATAATCATCTCCAGCAGAAACAATATATTCATCATTATATGTTGCAATAGTATTTACACTGTATTGATGTCCCCCAAATTCATTGAGTAATTCTTTTGTTTCTATATCATAAACATCAACCATCCCACCTTTTGTTGCGACAAAAAAGTTTGATGTATCACTTATGATATCTGTTGTTGCAAAATCACTTGGTTTAAAAAAACCTGTTGATTTATCTATACTCAAATCCCAAATTTTAATAGTTGTATCACTCAAAGCAGCAAATAATTCAGACCCAATAATTGCAATAGCATTAATTGGTTGTATTTTTAAAGAGATATTTGTTTCATCTTCATCTTCACTATCTTCTTTTTTTCTTTTTTTCATTATCACTCTATCTAAGGTTGAATACGATTTAACAAAATTATATGTCACCACGTCATAAAAAGAGATTTTTCCCTTTTGTGCTGTAATAATATAGTTACCATTTTGTAAAAGAGCAGTAACTTTTTTTCTTCCTGTATAGAGTGATTTTATCAAAGAAAATAGAGGTTTTGATGTTTCATCATTACTATCTAAACTCTCACGTGAATCATCATATCCCCATATTTTTAATTTATAATCCATAGACCCTGTCACAATATTATAACTATCCACAGCTAAAGCTCTAATTCTCTTTGAATGCCCTCGTAAAACTTTTAATTTTTTCCCTGTTTCTAAATCCCACAAAATTACTACTCTATCTAAACCAGCAGAAACTAAAAAGTTATTATCTATTTTGATACGACTTACCCCTTTTTTATGTCCGTGAAGTACCTTTTGTATCTCATAATTTTTTACATCTCTAATAATAATTGTTGTATCATCTGATGCAGAGATAAGCATATCTTTATAAACCAAAATATCATTTATCACACCTGCGTGAGCTGATTTGAGTGTTTTTATGAGTTTGTATGTTTTTAAATCCCAAACTTTTATAGAATAATCATCACTCCCAGAATACAACAAACCATTTGCCACTGCAATAGCACCAACATCTAATTGGTGCGATTTTAAAGTTGCTAATAAAGAGTAATTTTTTCTATCATATACTTTAATAATTCCACTTCCAGTAGAAACAATAAGTTTATCTTTTGTTGTTTTGATATTGAGTACAGCAAACTTATCTACTTTAATTGTAGAGATAAATTTTAATGTTTTTGCATAAAAAACTTTTATCTCTCCACTACTTAGCCCCACATAGATTTTCCCATCTTGTAGTGCAATAGCATTGACCCACTTTTCACCAAAAGAGAGTTGATGTAAAAATTTCATATATGCTTTACCAAAAACTTTTACAACACCATAACTCCCAGCAAACACCCTATCTTGTGAGATAGCTACTGCTCTTATCTCATCACTAAAATTATGAACTGTATAAAGGATTTGATACTTTGATGGGTCAATAGGAATTGGAGAAATTGGGAAAATTGGCTTTTTAAATTTCTTTAAAATATGAAATATTTTTTGGCTTTTATTTTTTGCTTCATCAACTTGATAGATAGAGAGTTGTATTTTTCCATTTTTAAAAAGAGTAATATCCACATCTCCACCAAGAAGCTCCCAATACCCATTTTTATCTGCAATAACCTCTTCAGTTACTTTGACTTTTTGTTGTTTAAATGTAAGATATATCGTTGCATTTGGTTCTGCCTTTCCAGAAGCAACAAGGATTTTTTTATTTACAACATTTGAGAGATTGTTATTTTTAATATATTTTAAAAGTTTAACTTTTTTAACTTTTGTATCTTTGATAAAAGTGAGTTTTTTTAATGTTTGATTACCAAAAACATCCTCTGCTTGTACCTTTAATGTAATATTAGAATCATCTAAAGAGGAGATATCGATATTTTGAAGTGTAAAAGTTTGGTTTGTATCAAGTACAATATGTTCTTTTTGAAATTTTAATGTATGTTTTTTTTCATCTTCTAAAATAAAAACAATATCTTTTATATTTGGTTCTGTTGTAACAATGATATTGAGATGTTTTTGTTCAAAAGCATTGATAAAATTATCATTTGCATATGCTCCATACCCTCGTATTTTTACCTCTAAAGCTAAACCTTTATCAAGTGTTTTTGTATATGTTTGAACCAAAGATGAATCTTTTTCACTATTTTTTTGCACAACAAAAGTGAGTTTTCCATCTTGTAATTTTGCTAAATCGATATCTTGTTTTGTGAGTTGATATTTTCCATTGATATCACTTTTGATAAAAGCATAATAGATATCATCTTTTGCTACTTGACTCCACACTTTTATTTTTAAAATAGTAAGTGGTGTGGTTTTTCCTTCTAAAATTAAAAATGTAGCTGGTGTTATCACATCTGTTTTTGGAATTATTTTTTGTTGGATACTCTTTTTTTGCACTCTTTTTTTTGGTACTTTTTTTATCACTTTTTTGACTGCTTTTTTCACCACTTTTTTAACCACCTTCTCAGGTTGTTTGATACTCTTTTTTGGTTGAATAAACATTTTTTTTGCAATGAGTGGCTTATTGATTTTTTTGACATAAGCAGTTTTATATTTCTCTTTTATTAATTGAAATGTTTGTTGAAAATCTTTATCCTTTTTTTTAAAAGGCTCTACTACCACAAGATGAAACTTACCAGATTTTATAAGTTTTGCTTGAAAATGAAGCTTTTTTTGTAACTCTGATAAAGACTGTTTTTTATCGATATATTGTTGTAGCTTTTTTAAAGATTCTTGTGCATATCTCACATCTTTTGCTGCACTAATCCTTACACTATAAAACTCTTTGGCAAAAAGAGAAGATGAAAGCAAAATAAAAAATAAAAAGATTTGAACTATTTGCATAATTTTTTCAATTCCCCTAAAAATTCTGAATCAACACGATTACGATTAATTTGGTCAATTTGTAATTTAAATTGTGGCTCTATTTGATGATTTTTACAATACTCTTTTACATCAAGATAGACAGGTTTTTCAGATGATTTGTTGATATCATCGGCTAATCTCTCTTTAATAAAATAAAAATGAATTTTATCTTGAATACTGCGACCATCTCGTTTGTATGAATATACCAATGTTGGTTTATACAGGTTTTTATATACATAAACTGCTGGGACATAGATTTGAAGGACAACTTTATCTTTTAAGATAGAAGGCTCAAACATATAACCATCTTGTTGCACACCCAACTTTTTAATATCATCAACACGGCGAAGCACCTTATCTATTGCAAAATCTCCATCATCAACTAATTTCATATATAAAATATCTTCAATATTTGTAATACTCATCATCACACGAATTGTCATAGTATTTTTTGGAAGATATACCATCACATCTTCTGTTTGAGGACTTGTAAAAATTTCAAAAACATCTTTTGTAAAATAATTTTTATATGTAGGAGCAAGTCCAACTGGTTTTGCAAGAGGGTCTTTTTCTTGCAATATTTTTGATGCACATCCACTAAAAAATAAGAGTACTGACATAAATATCATTTTATAAATCATCTTAATATTCCTCATTAATCACTATACTTTTTGGAGCAAATCCATATCGCTCATTAAATCCTATTTCGTGCATAATAGGAGCTGATTCATATCTATATACTTTTTCTTCATTAGGAAGAATTTTATTATACGTTATCACTTTTTTTCCATCAATGACAAGAGCAAATTCATCAAGTGGCAAATCTCCATAATTTCTTATGATAATATCCATATAAGTACTTGTTCTTTTGACAATTACTGATGGAATTGGAGGGCTTAAGAGTTTTATTTTTGTGACAAGTCTATCTAATTCATATTGTTTATAGATAACTATCTTATAATAGATTTTTTTAGGTTCATAAGCACTCTCTCTTAAATAACTTGGCATATAAGCAAGAGCAATGAGTGACCTTTTGTTTTGAGGATAGATACTTTTTGCATGCATCGCATAACTATATGCTTTTTTATACTCTTTTTTATACATTTCATCAATTGCTTTTTGATAATCTCTATAAGCGATATGATTAACAAAAAGCTTTTGAAATTGAGTCATTTTTGTTTCTTGTGCATACCCTATTGAACTCAATAAAGTAAATAAAATTAAAAATATTCTCATTTATGACTCCTTAAAAAGTAAGTGCAACATCAAGGTGTGCACCCTCATCTTTGAGATAAAAATCACCATTTTGGCGATATGTTTTTCTTTGTGTGTAAGAGCCATTCAAATGGAGATTAAAAATACTATATTCCACCCCTACTCCAAGAGTATTGATATCTCCTAATGGATTATTTTTATTTGTTTGAAAACTCATTCCACCACCTACTGAAAATTTATCAAAAATAAACCATTTTGCCCCAAAGGCATTTCCTATTCTCTCTTCATTATGACTTTTCCAAGTTTCTGTAAAATGGTCCATTGTTAATAAAATAGAAGTTTTATAGATATTTGTTTCAAAACCAACCCCATAACTCATTTTGATAGGAGAGATTGGAATGATATGTTGATTTCCACTATTTCCACTATATTTTCCTGAAGATTTACGAGAAATTCCTAAATAAATAGCATAAAAATGTTTAGGTGTGATAAAACTTTTTTGCCACATCATACCTATAATACTATAATTTCCTGTTGCATATTCATCACTACTTGTCTCTTTTGTGGCATTTTCAGTTGCTCTTTTTGTGGTATCTATGAGATATGTTGCACCAATAGAAAACAATCCATATTTACTCTCATATCCATAACCCATTCCAAGAGCTACATAATCATCTAACTTATACTCTATCCCAAAAGAACGATACAATGCCCCAAAAGCAAGTTGATTTTGTGCTTTTGTTTGTGTTAATTTTTCATTATTTTCTGCTGTTGTTGTTGTAACACTTGTTCGTGAATACAAAGCGATATTTGCATTGGAACTAAGCCCTGCTGGATTTGTCAAAATAGCACTATACCCTTTTGCTGTTGCTGTTGTTGCTCCAACCATAATTGCATTTTTAGAGCTATTATCATTAATGCTCCAATAATTATTATAAACAAATTCTGATTGTGTTGCATACAAAGAACTCACACCAAATAAAAGAGTACAAAAACCCCTTTTTAGATTACTTTTTTGCATCACCTACCCCTTTATGTGATGTTTTTTTATCCTCTTTTTTTGTTTTTGTCATTTGTTTTATTTTATCCACAATTTTTACTAACCAATCTTTTTTTTGTGCAACACTTTGCTTCTCTAAATCAGCTTGTGTAATATGAAAATCTTTGGTTTGTTTTGTGCTATATCTTACAATAACATCTGGTGCAAACAAAGAAGAATCTGTCTTTGCGTGTAAATATCTCTCTATCTCTGCTTGAGAGACTTTTCCCTCTTGAAATCTTTGCAAAATACTAGCTAATTCTTTTTCTTGATTTGCTTTTTTTCTATTAAATTCATAACTCTCTATCTTATCAGTATTGTGAGTAAAAAATGAAGCATTTAACAAAGAAACCCCCAATACTCCAATGATTAATAATACCTTTTTCATACCATTTTCCTGTGAAATAAAATTTGTTCTTTTTTTCTATAAATAACATACATCATCAATAACAATAATACTACCAATGGATACTTTATCATATAAACAATAGGTGTTAAAATCATTCGAACACCCATTTTCATATATTCATTATGTGCAATCACTTTTGCTATTGGCGGAGAGTATTTGTAGTATGTTTTTACTATCTCTTGCCCAATGCTATTTGTCATTAAAACATTATCTCGAAAATCTCTTAATGTCTTAACATATGGCTCAAAATAACTTCCATATGCCGCTGTTGCTATAAAACACCCTTCTGAAACATTACTATTGACCACTTCAAGTGTAGAAGCTTGTGTAGCATCTAAAAGTTTTTTATCATAAAAATAAACTTTTAACTCTTTTGTCCCATTTGCATCTGTGAGTGTATAATTAATAGCAGAACCATCAAGTGTATAAACATCTCCAATTGCTTCACCTACATTTAATACTTTTGATTTTAGTGTCAAGTCAAAAAATGAATCCATTTTATAAATCAATAATCCAACATCTTTTACACCTACAACCAATTCATCTTCTTGAAGGTATAGGCTTGTTGGTGTTCCTGTATAATACATATCTCCATCTTCAAAACTCACATCTGTTGTAGAGAGGAGTGTGACATTGTTTTTATCAGAAATATTATAAATTGCTATTTTGTCATTTGCACCAACAAACAATAAATCATTTGTTTTATTGACAAAAATAGACTCTGCATTTGCAACATCAATTGTATCAAGTAATGTTGTGTCATTGATATTATCTTTATTTGATACATCAAAAAGCTTGATATAATTTTTTGATACAACATATAACACACCATCTTGAACAAAAACTTGTGATAATGCACTCTCTGTAATTTGTTGTGGTGTTTCTGTATTGCTAAGAGGAGCGATATAAATAGAGTCTTCATCATAATAATAAATATACTCATCTTTATCAATATACACTATCTCCTCATCACTCAAACCACTATTATCAACTACGAAATTTTCACGTTGTAAAGTATCATTAAAAAGGTCATATGTAACTTTAAACACACTATTTTTATTTGGTTCAACCATATCGATATAACCAATATAATTGATAATTTTTGTATCTTTTTTATAAGTATATAATGTAAGTTGCTTTTGTGATGTTGTGTTTAATTCATCAATAGATATACTATTTTTTCTCTCTAATAAATTTGTATAGCGTGTAAGCATATCCCCTTCTAATACAAAAATAGAACGACTATTGTAACGAAGCATATCAATATTTTGTAATTTAACATTACTCGCACCATTTTCAATCATAGCATCTTTTGTTGGGGTAAAAGATGTTTTTAGTTTATAAGGTACTTCCTCTTTTTGTGAAGGATTACTATTTTGTACCAAAATATAATATGTCCCAGCACTCAAATCTGCTTGGAAATTTTTTGTAAGATTTCCATCTTTAAAATTGGTTGCTATTGGTGTTCCACTTTGATATAACAGAGTGATTTTTGCATTTGCTATATCAGTATCTTCAAATACAAGTGTTCCCCTTTGTGGTAAAGTAATTGTATAATAATCTTTATCACCTCCACCTGCATAAAGTGTTGCTTGAATCCCTTTATCTATACTTTGATATGTGAGTGTATTATCTAAAACATCTAATTCTCCATCATTTTCAAAAGTATAATAAAATGAATAACTAAATTCTAAAGATGGATCAACACTTTGTATCTGAATAAAAAAATCTCCTGCATTAATAATTGTATCTAAAGTATTTATTTGTGATGTTATAATAGTTCCATCTGCTTTTATCAAAGAGATATTGACATCTTCTTTTGCTTGAACATTAAAAGAAAATTTTCCTGTATAATCAACATTAGTAAATAAAAAGCTATCTACATCTCCATCACGTGAAAACTCTCCACGAATTGTTGTTGGAGTATCTAAAGAAAGATGATTAATATCTGGATTTGTAATAGTATCTACATAATCTGGTCCAACCTCTTTGATTTCTAATTTTTCCAAAGAAAGGATAAGAGCATTATTTGCAACAGCAATACTATTAGCACCACCATTAAACTCTTTTCCAAAAAGATTATTAATATCTTTATATTCTATGGTCTCATAACTATTATCTCTTGCAACATATAAGATATTTTCATTATGATACAAATCATTTACACGTGTTGAAGTTGCTTTGAGATTATAAGAAACCAATGCATTTGAGTTATTTAAATCAACAATACCAATTTGCGTATCATTTGCAATAAAAAGATAATTATTATCTTTTGTCATCTTCACTACATTTGCTATATTGCTCGTAATTGGTTGTGTTTGTTGTGTTTGGACATCTCTTAATGAAATTCCATCATCTGATGCAATATAGAGTTTTGGATAATCAAGCACTAAATCTTTGATATTTGTATAAGAAGAAGACTCAATAAGCACTGGATTTTGGGGTTGAGTTACATCATACTCTCTTAAAGCATCATCACAACCTACATAAACTCTTTTTCCATATGCAACAATTGAATTAACACGTGTTGTTTGTGGAAAAATGCCATAAAGATATGGAGCATCTACATCACTAACATCAACAATAGCATATCCACTATCTCCAAGTGCAACATACAATATTGTTCCATCTAAAAAAAGTTTTGTAGGGATTGTATTTCCTAAATTGAGCCTTGAGATGATTTTTGGTTCTTTTGGATTTGATACATCAATAATAAGAAGATTATTAACCTCATCAACTCTATATACATAATTTGCTAAAGCAACAATAAGTGAATTTACTCCCCCTAATTCTATCTCCCCTAAAGCCCTATTTTGTGTATTTGCATCATCAATATAATTTACCATATCAAGTGGATGAAGAGTTGTTGTAATGTTATATGTTACCCCTTCATCTCCACTCACACGAAGATAATACAATCCACTATTTTTAATAATATAATTTCCATTTTCATCTTGAGGAACAAGAACACCATTACCATATCTTAGTGTTGCATCTACATTTGTTGCATCTATTTCAAGCACACCTGTTTGTGTTACTTTAACACCAAAATAATCAACATCTCCCACAACATCTATCTTTCCACTATATGTAGCATTTTGATTTGATGGTTCAAAAAATCTCAATGTATCTTGTGCATCATTGCTTAGTGGTTCAAATGCAAGATGAAGGGTATAACTTGTTGCATTTTCATCAGATAACTCAAGAAAATATGTTCCTGCGTGAAGAGTATTAGAACAATTATCATACACTTTTGAGAGGTTTTGGTCTTCATATAACTGACATTTTGTTTGTGTTGTTGTTGTTAGTGTTCCACTTGAATCTAATGTGATTTTAAACATATCTTTATCAGTAGATGAAGCTATTTGCCCTGTGATATTTTGGTCTATCTCAATATGAAATGCATTTGCAAAATCTCCAGAAAAATCTCTTGATAATTTTGTTTGATAAATCATCGAATTATTATTTTCATCACTAAAGATATAAAGAGTATTTCCCCTATTTTTTAGAGCTAAAACATCTTTTGTTGTTGCGATATCTTTTGTTTTTATGATTGGAGTTTTGGCAACATCAAGTGCTTCTATCCACTCATTTTGTGAACCAAGATATAAGATATTATCACTTAGAGCCATTGAGGAGAGGTTTGCATCAAGTGTGTAAGACTTTATAATATTACCATTATTTATAATATCAACTGCACTTGTACTTAAGAGATAAAGGTTTGTAGTATCTACTATCATATCTCTATAAAGGGTATTATTTGTATATGTAAATACATCTTGAGTTGTATTGATATCATTTGTATCAACTTGTATCACTTTTTGATTTGTAAGAAGATACAATGCATCATTATAGAGATAAATTCTTTGAATATTGACAAGATTTGTATTTGTTTTTATTTCTTGTGTTGTTGTATCTATACTTGTTAAACCAGCTTCTCTTACAATAAATAAATGCCCATTTGCATAGACCATCTGATATCCATCATATCCACTATTTACATTTAAATCTATCATAAGAGTATCGATAACTTTTGAATTATTTTCATCAATATAATCAATCTTATCAACCCCCAATTCCACATTTTGATTTAATGGATTGGTATGGGTATAAAGTGCATAAATATATCTTCCATCTTGTGCTTGATAGATATAATTTTTTATCTGTGCATTTTCTACATCAAATGTTAAAAGCACATCACCAAGAGGAGAGTTATGTAATAAAAACTGCTCATTTTCAAATTGATTGAAATTCAAAAAACCATTTTTTAGTGCCGTTTTTGGTACTCCTCCATCAAATAAAATATCTTCTGAGATAATATGCAATGCTGTTTTAAATTCATCTGTATCATTGATATACAATTTATAATTTGTTGGTGTATTTTCTACTTTAATATAATATACCCCAGCATCTAAACTCAAAGAACTTAACTCTTGAAGTGTTGCATATTTGCTTTGAGGATTATATGTTGCTGTATATACTTTTGCTCCTGCATCTAAATCAAGAATAGTAGGAACATTGATACTAAATTTATATAGGCCTATTTCATTTAATACACCCTCATTTTGAGAGATATCATCACTTTGTGTTAAAGAGCGATTGAGTAAACTCATCTTTTTTGTTGCAGATGTATTGATAGTTAATGTGTAATTATCACTTTGATTGACATCATTAGAACTTATTTTCAAATAATAGGTTTTTGCTTTTACATCTGCTTGAAATTGCTCTGTTTTGAGGTTGATTGTTTGTCCAATTTGATATGAGAGATTACTATCATCATAAAGAGATAATGATAAATCATCAATATCTACACCCTCTGCTTTTATTATGATATTTCCACTATATTCTAAATCAATAGCATAAATATCAACATCAGCTTTCCCTCCAAATTTATTCATTAAAATTGTTTGATTGATATCTAAACGGTCATAATTATCAACATTTTGCACATTATCAACACTATCATAACTTGCATTATATTGATAAATAGCTCCCCCATTATCTCTTAAATAAATTTTTCCATCATAAGAAGCAACCTCATCAAATGTTGTATTGGTACTATCTTTTGCTATGAGTCTTGGCTTTTGTGGAGTTGTGATATCAAATAAAAATATCCCACCTCCCCCAACAATATACAACACTCCATCATTTATAGCAAAAGATTTTGTGTCAATATTATCAAAATATGAAATAAGAGAGATATTTATTCCATCTATTTGATATGTTGCTAAATCATTTCTATTATCTTTTATAAGATTTGTATAAAAATAAATCGTATTACCTATTTCATACACTTTTAACATTTGTGTTTGTGGTGCAACACTATAACGATTTAATTGATAGATATGATAAATATCTGAAATATCATAACTATACACATAATTATCATCTGCTAAAAGGTATAATGTATCTCCAACAATATCTAAAGAAAGTCCATTTGCTGGTAGATTTTGTAAAATATTTTCTACATTATCATTAAAAATATTTCTTACCTCTACACTATTTGCATTGATTAAAAATTTATATCCATCTTTTATTGTATATGGTGTTGTATTGGTATAAATTTTTCCATCATCTACAACGATATTTGAACCAGATATATTTGTATTGACTTGGTTTGAGATTCTTGGTGTTGCTACACTATCTTTTTCTACTGCATCATTTGAAAAAAGTGGCGAAAAAGATGCCTCTATGCCATAACTTTGTTTTGATGAATTTGAGATTTCAAGATAGTATGTACCTTTTGTGATGAGTCGATTAATAGAGCTATTTGTTTCATCTATAACCAAATCATAATTATAAAGTTTTACATCACTTCCACTCATATTAATATTCAAATACCCTTTAGTTGGGACTTGAATTTTTAACCAATCTGTATCATTATTATCACTAATATCTCCTGTATAATTTACATCAAAAGGAAGAGTGATTGCTTCTTGGTTTATATTTGGAAAATCTCTCATAATTTGCAATCTATAAAGATTATCTTGTGTAGTATTTTGTGTAATAAAATACAACTCATCTCCAACATTTTTCACATCAACAATATCTAAAACATAAGAAACTTTTTTTATGGTCTGAATTGGAGTTTGAGTAACATCAAGTGCTATAATCCCATTTGTTTTTGTAGAAACATATAAGATATTATCACTCAAAGCCAATCCTGTTAACTCCCCATCTAAAAGTTTTGATTGTATGACACTTTGATTTTGGATAACATCAATTTGTGTTGGTGTTAAAGCATAAATAGCATTAGAACTAACGACTATTTTTTTATATGATGAGCCACTTATTATCTGTGTTGGTGTTGCTGTAATATCATTAAGAGGAACACTATAAATACCATCTGATAAAACAACATACACCACACTATCTCCAACAACCAAATCACTTCCATTTGCCAATGATGCATTTGTTGTCATTGTATAATTATTGGTATCTATACTCACAAGAGAAGCTGGTGTGGTGATGATGAGCTTATTGTTTGCATATCCCATTTTATAAAGAAAACTAGTAGAAGCATTTTGGTCTATTACAATGCTCTTTTGAATAAACTTATTGCCAATATCGATAAATTTTACAACATCAACACCAATTTCATTTGTATTTGTAATGCTATCTTTATGACTATAAAGAGCATAAATTTTATCTTCTCCCATTGTTTGTGCAATATATAATTTTTTAAACACAGAGTTTAAGAGAATATTTTGTAAATCAGTATTTTCATCTGCATTATTAATAAAAGCGATTTTATTCAAAATATCATCATTAAAATTAATAAAAGCATTGCTTTTTGAGAGTCTCATTGTATTTGGTGTAGCATCTTTTATCAATCTCTCAAAAACAACTCGCAACCCTTTTTTATACTCATCGCTATTTGGTTTTACAAAACTATAATTTTGATTTGTATCTTTTGTTTGGATGTAATATGTCCCTGCTTTGACATAAGAAGGCATCACAATAAAATTTGTATATGGAGTGGTATTATTTGTTGTAGCACCATATAAAGTAGCATTTGCATCAAGTGTTACATTGGTATAAGAATTAAAACTCAACTGATAAATTCCAGCATTTGATAATGTTCCACTATTTGTTGTGATATCATCTGCTAAAGTAAATGAAGCATTTAAAAGATTATCTTTTGTATTATCCTCTTTTATAAATAGGGTTGTTAGATTATAATCATCACTCCCATTGATATCACTACTACTTATTTGAATATAATACGTTGTTGCATTTAAATCCATACTAAAAGTATCAGAGAGTAAATCAAATGAAGAGGTAATTGGGTTTGTTAATGTGTCATCTGTATAGATAGAGAGTGTCAAATTTAAAAGAGAAACATCAGAAACACTAATATTTAACTCTCCTTTATATTCTAAATCAATAGCAAAAACATCACTATCTTTTTTCCCTGCAAATTTATTAAGTGAAATTGTTGTATTTGGTGCAACTCTATCATAAAAATCACTACTTAAAAAACTATCTGGATAATCATATCTTGCTTCATATTGTGTAATAGAATTTCCATTGTTATTGACATAAATAATCCCATCATCACCACATATATTAGTATAAACATCCTCATTTTTTATCAAAAATCTTGGTCTTGCTGGAGTAGCTGAGATATCAAACATATATATTCCACCACTACCAACACCATATAAAAGTCCTGATTCTGCCCAAAGAGATTGCACAAACACTTCATCATAAACATTTTGTAAAACAAGAGTATTGTTTATTACTTTATATATCACAAGATTTTGATTATAAACACCATAAATGTAAGTATCATTTCCTACATTATATACTGCTATATTTGTCAAAGCAAGATTCATTGAAAAGGTTTGAAGAAGTTGAATATTATCTACATTACTAATATCATATACTGCAATTTTTTGATTATCTAAGAGGATATAGAGTAAATTTCCAGATAAAGAAAGTGTAGTTGCATAACTCTCTAAAGAGATAGTTTTTGTTGTATCATTTAAAAGATAATTCGTAATCTCAAGAGTATTGCCACTTATTCTAAATCGATTTCCATCATACACAACAAATGGAGCATAATCTGTATAAAGTACCCCACCATCTACAAAAAAATAAGAAGCATATTTTGTCATATTGTTTAACAAACTAATATGTCCACGACTTCTCTTATCAAACTCCAATTTAGATAATGGAGTAAATGTTGTAGAGATATCATAATCCCCTGCATCTCCATATGCTTTTATATAATAGGTTCCTCTTTTAATGATATCTTGATGTAAACTTGTATCATTTGCATCTCCTATAATTGTAAAAATACCATTATCTGCATCAATTTGATAAAGTTGTACTTTTGCATTTGTTGAGTTGATATCTAAACTTCCTTTTTGAGGGATATAGATTTTAAACCAATCCTCATCACTATCTGTTGTATGGATATTTTGAGATGATGTTGTACCAAGTGGTAACTCTTTTGCATAGTTTGCTTCATCTCCAACTCTATCATAAATAAAAGTTAAGTTTGTTCTATTAACATCATTACCAGCAATATCTGTCATTTGGTTGAGTGTGACATTGTATTCTTGTCCATCAACCAAATTCAAATCACTATTTTTTATAAATAAAAAACGTGAACTCCCTGCTTCATAATTAACACCATCAATAGAAAAACTAATATTTTTATCATAACTCTCAGAAGAAAAATCAACACGTATCCCATCTGCTAAAAATGTATTAGAGGAATCAAGCACAGAAGTAACTTTTAATACATCAACTTTTGCTATTGTATCTACATTATAGCTAATATAGCTTCCATTATCTCTATTTCCAGCATTATCTACTGCATCAATATAGACCAAAAAGCTATGACTTCCCTCATATGTTGCTAAATCACTTCCATTGACATCAACACTCCACGTGCCATCGCTATTGAGTGTTGTATTATAATCTTTATTATTAATATTGAAAATAATTGTATCATCAGTTTTTGCATCAGTTCCACTTACTGTTCCGGTGATAGTTATTGTGTTATTTGATTCATTATAGTTGATGATATTATCATTTGTAATTGGATCGTTATTGATAGTTGCATCAAATACAGTATCAACACTATAATTTTTATCATTAGTAGAAGTACCTTCATTTCCAACATCATCACTTGAAGCAACACTCACACTAAGTGTTTTCTCTCCATCAGTTCCATTATATCGAAGTAAATTTCCTCCGATATTTACTGACCAATTCCCATCATCACTAACAGTTGTTGTAAAACTATAGTAAGCAACATTAATAGTTACTGTATCATTTGGTGAGATATCTCCACCTGTTGCAGTTCCTGATACATTAATATCATTTCCTAACTCTTTGGCATTGATGATATTATCAGATGTGATATCATTGATTGTAATAACACCAGAATCAAAAACTGTATCAACACTATACCCTTTAGAAGCAGATGTTGTTGTTTGATTTCCATTACTATCTGTTGAATATACAGTCACATCAACAGTAGTGTCATCATCATCTCTTAAATCACTACCCAAAACACTCGCAGTCCAATTCCCATCACTTGCAACACTTGTTGTAATCTCGTTACCATTAATAGTGATTATAACATCATCTCCTGTTGCAATATCTCCACCTGTTGCAGTCCCTGAGATATCTACACTTCCTTGGGATTCAACAAGGTTTATCACATTGTCTTTTGTGATATCATTAATCGTTACATCCCCAAGTAACATAGTAGAAAGAAAAGATAATACAATAAATATTTTCAGTGCTATTTTCACTTTTTCACTACCATCCATATATAATAATTTTCTTTATCACTAAAGTCTGCTTTTTTTACCATTTTTTCTGTTTTAAAATGACTTGCAGTCTGACGAGTTAGCATTGATGATGTTGTTGTAACATCATTGTTGTTTTTTACAGTCTCACTTGTATTGATAGTAGAATCAACTATCACCCTTTTTTGTTCTTGATAAGAAGCAATAGCTAATTTTTTAGCAAGATACTCTTGCTTTTTTTTATTTTTCATCAATTTGACAATCCCAACAGCCCCTCTTTCTCCATCCATATTTGGATTATCTATCCATTTTGGATATTGGATTTGTTGTTGTGAATTCTCTTTTTTTACTTTTTTTGATTCTGTTTTTATCTGTTGTTGATGACATCCTGCTATAAAAAATGCCACTGCAAATACAATTATTCCTCTTTTCATTTTATTCTCCTAAAATATATTCTACACGCAATCCAAGTTCTGCATTTAAATCTGTTCCATAGTCAATAGCTGGTGCATTTGATTTTTCGATATAACTAATGTATGAATTTCCTTTAACCATAAACACTTCCCCATCTTTTACAAGTTCATAAGTATTTCCACACATATCATACATTCCCATTTTTGATTTTGGATACTGTTTTATCGGTGTAATTGATGTGTCTTCATCATCTTCATAATAAATATTTGCATATTTTACACCCTCATCTTTCATCTCATCAAGTGTTTCATTTCCCCAACAATAATCAGTCGTATCTCCATTTGATGCAACATATGACCAATCCTCAACACTTGGGATAACAAGGTCTTTTTTTGTTTTTTTTGAAAGCCATTTAACTATCTCTTCTACTCTATCGATATTCATACAAACTGCTGGATAGTCATAAAACTCTTTTGAAGCATTTTTGATATTTTTTGCACCTTCTGGCAAAGTAGAATCACCCAAACAATATTGGTCAAAATATTTACTTTGTCTATGTGTTTCTAAAAACTCTTTCATTATCCCAATAGTTACTTTCGTATCTGCCATAAAAATAGTTTTATACCCTTTATTAATTGGAACAAATGTCAAAGTACCGTATTTAAATTTTTTAATCACATAATTCTCTTGTGTTACTTTATCTTGAATTTCAATGATTGCAAAGATAAATAATCCAAGTTTTTTTCCTTGTATAAATGGAAGAAAATGGATAGAGTCATATTTTATCATCTTGTGAATTTCACTATTTTTTGTTAAAAGGTCAATATCATTTGTCAATGTTTCTGTTTGAGATATTTCATTAATAGTGATTTTAGAGAGATATGTTTTTGTTTTTCTTAAAATAAACTCTTTTTCCTCCCCTAACTCAACCTCTTCTTTATAGACTTTTGGTGTAACAATGATGATATTTTCAATCGTATCTAATTTAAGTTCTACATTGTATTTTAATGCTATTTTTTGAGCTTGTTGAAAATAAGTTTGTAATGAAACCTCTTGGTCGTGGATTTTTGATTGGAGATGATTAATTTTATCTGCTAATTGATTTGCTTTTACAAGTTGTTCATCATTTAATTTTTCCATTTTTTTAATAACTTTATCTATTTTTTTACTCTCAAGAAGTAATTGTTTTGTTATCTCTTTTAAATGGATAAGTGAATTAAGATTTGAAACAATGGAGTTTTTATCCTCTTCATCTATATCTTTTTGAATATCAATAACTGATTTATAATGATAATCGTATAAACTTAATTGATAAATTTTTACCCCATCATCTGCAAATGTATCAACTTGTTTTTCCATCGCTTTTTTTAAAATATTTTTATTACTTTTACGAAATGGATATTGAGTAACTTTTACAAGTTTAATGTTGAGATTTTTATCTCTAAAAGTATAATCTTTTAAACTCTCTATTTGCATCTCACCAAATACTTTGGTTGTTTTAATGATATTTTTTAAACTTGTTGTTCCATCATTATTTTCTTTTACCACTGTTACTTGGTCAATTTTTGTAATTGCATATTGGTCTAAGAGATAATTTTGCAAATCAGTCAAATAATCTTGATTGAGTTTATACACAACAAGATAATAACTCTCTCTTGAGATATTACGAACCTGAGCATAAAGATTTGCCATTTTTCTCTCAAAGCTACTATTGTTTTCAGCATAATCTATCTTTACATCTTCTAAAGCTTTTTTAGAAAATCGTAATTTTTGCTTCAAATCAACAACTGTTGCAATATCCTTTTTTAATGTTTTTACATTCTCCAAATGGTATGTAAAATCCTTTTTTTGCAAATCTTTGAGTTTGATTTTTTTAACTCTTTCATTTATTTTTTCACTCACTTCTTCTAAATCAAGTGTATTTAGAGTAATATTTTTCATCCCCTCTGTTGCTTGTAAACTCATAAAAATAAAAAGAACAAACCATAAAATCTTCATAAATTTCCCCTATAACTGATGTATATGTATAAAATTTTTATCTTTGTAAGTAAGATATGTCAAAACAACACTTGTAATAGTATCCATATATTGAAGGTCTAATTCATCAATATTTGGCATCACAAAAGAACCATCAAAATAATTTATATTATCTACTTTTAAAACGATATCAAGTTCTTTTCTTTTATCTTGAGTTACTCTTTCTTTGACAATCAAGATATATTTTGTTTGAAAAACAAGTTTTAAATCATCTTCTAAATCTTCATATTTGCGAATGAGTTGTTCTTGTTGGTCGATATCACCACTATAATCATACCTATCAAGTACCTTCATCACAGCTTCTTTATCATCAAGTTCGTGAAAAACTATTTGACTCTCATTACTATCATAATAATTATCAATTTGATTTTCAATTCTTTCTATAATATCTTCATCATCAATATCTGTTTTATTTAACAATACAAAATCATAAGCCCAGATATTTGTTACAACTAAAAATAAAAATAATATATTTTTCATTATTTTCGTTCCTCTAAATTTTTATTTTTAAAATCATACACACTAATATGCGATCTACCTTTTGAATAATAATTCATATACTCTACCATTTTATCATCGTGTGTTACCAATAAAAGAGAGTTTCTTGTCCCCAGATGAAACTTTTCAAACAAAATTTCTAATATCTGCTTTTTAACATTAGTATTAAATGAACGAAGCATCTCATCTGCTAAAATATAACGTGAATCATTCATCAGCATTCGTGCTAACATCACAATCTCCCTTTGACCATTAGACATTGTACCTATTTTTTTCTTTCGAAATGTTTTTAAATCAAACTCCTCATTATCAGAAAGTTTTATATTTGAAAAAGCATCATACAACATCTCTAATCTATCATCAATATAACTTTGTTTCTTTTTTGAAAATACAGCAGGAAACATTATGTTATGTTCTACATCCATATCTTTAATATAAAAAAAGTTTGAAAAATTGATACTCATATATTTACTACGTATCTTATCAAGCTTTGAAGAAACCTTTGTAAATTTAAAATCATCCCAACAAATCTCCCCTTCAAACCCTTCTAAAAGTCCAGCTAAAAGATAAATAAGTGTTGATTTTCCAACCCCAATATGCCCATACACAAGCTTAATCTCATTTTCATCAAGGCTAAATGACATATTTTTTATAATCTCTTTTTTTACACCCTCTTTATCTATAAAAGAAAACGATACATTGTTACACTTTAATGCCACGTTATTGCCCCTTAATTATATTTAATTTTTTCATTAAAATGAGTTCTACAAAATAGATAATCACTATATAAATCCCTAAAATACCAAGTGCTATAAAATAGTTTTTCATATCAAAATAATACGATGTAAAAAAATATTTTCTCATAAGAGTATCAATATACACTTCCTCTTGTTTTAATAAAAAATAGGTAATAGAAGCAGAGATAAATAAACTTATGATATTTATATATGTTTGGTAAGGTTGATTTGAACCAAATAGTTTAAAAAGTGCAAGCTCACTCTCAAAATTAGAATAAAACTGTCGTATCACTACATAAATAGCAATAAATAAAATAATCAAAATAAATCCACTAAAGCTATAAAACACTGTTTGAAAAATCTGTTTTTTAGGCATAATAGATGGGATAATATCTTCTTGATATAAAAAAGTTACCTCTTTATCAAAAGATACAATTATCTCTTTTATTTGAGGAAGTATATCTTCATCATCTACATAAACATCAAGATAATTATTTTTATCTTTTATACCAAATTCATTATTAAGCACTTTATTGTTAAAAATAAAAATATTTTTATCATAATATCGCTCTGGTTTATAATAAAAAGTACTGCGGATATTGGCCAAAAACTCTTTATTATTTTGTAATTGGATGGTAAAATTATCAAGCAATCCAAAATTATTCAAATCATTTGCCAAATATTCACTTGCAATGGCCAAATTGCCATTTTTAAAATTTATCATATCGATAAAATCTGTCAATTTATTGAGTCTATTTAGCTCTTGATTTTGCTTCTCCATAGCTCTATCTTCTGCATCATCTTCACTAAAAGAATAATTTTTTACCTTCAAAACAAATCGTTCATAATTAATCTGGTCTTTTACTATTTGAGCAATAAAACGCTTATATTTTAACTCAAGATTTTCATCTCGTTTAAAAATGATATAAAGGATATGATTATATACCTCAAAACTATCTATCAATCTCTCATCAATACTAAGATTATCCAAAAGAACTTCTATATGTTTTGGCTCTTTTGTTTTGCTATATTTTACTCCAATACTTCTATCATAAACATCTAACTCTTTGATTTTTAATTTTTGTTTTTTTCCATCTATATCAACAACCAAAGAGGTTGCTTCTTTTTCTTTGATATCATCAAATAAATCATCTACTTTATCTCTACAATAGCGTGAAGTTAAGATAATCGTTTTTGGTGTTAAATCTATTTTTGTGCAAAAAGTAAATGGAATCACTTTTCCTTTTGATAAAAAAACAAGCGAATCTTTATCTTCTACTTGCACTCCATCTAAATAAAGCTCAATATAAAGTCCATCATCATAAGAAAACTCTTTGATTTTTAAAAAATGCTTTTTCCCATCTATTTGGACATTTAATTTTTTTTCTAAAGTAATCCCTTTGACCAAAATTGGCATTTTATTTGCCAAAATATTATCATCACTATCAATGAGTGTTAGAGGAAAAACAGCTTCATAACCATAAAAAATATCTATATTTTGATTTACTTGTTTTATCTGTGATTTTATCTTAAGCATCTGTGATTGTGGAAGATTATGAAGTTTTGCTTTCATATCTGGGATATTTCCATAATCACTTTTCATATAATTATAAAATACATCTTTAATAGAGAGTCCAACCATAAATATAAACAATAAAGCAGAAAACATCAAAGAAAGCAACACTATATTTGCTATCCTTCTTTGTAACATATAGAGTAAAAATTTTATCTTTTTCATAGTGGCAACCTATGATACTTTCTTACAACAAGTACAGAAACAATCACCCCAAGTACAAGTAATGCCAAAGAGATATATCCAAGATATAATATATCAAATGCAAGATAAACCCCTAAAAAATACTCTATCAAAAAAGCCAAACCTTGATATTCAAGAAAAACAAAAATATCAATGCCACCAATATAAATGATAAAAAATAAAATATATAAAAAAATGGTATCTAATTGACTCATCCCAAAAATTTTTTTCAAAAAAATGGATGCTTCAAACTCTTTTGTTAATGATGAAAACACAATAATCATAAAAATTGCCAAAAAAAGGAAAAAAGCAATCAAAAAAATAGAAGCGATATGTTGTGCCAAAAGGAAAATCCCCAAATCATCATAATCGATATAATCTTTCCAAGTATGTATCTTTTTTTCTTGATAAAGGAGTTTTTTTTCTTGTGGATTAGTGGTATATAACACATTTGTAGCACGAGGCATATATGCCATATTTTTTCCATTTTTCGTTGAAGTAACGAGCCATTTTTCATCATTTGCTAAAGAAAATTTACATATATTATAAGGGATATACTCCTCATTTTCATCAATAAAATAAAGATGTTTTTTATCAAATGTTCCATCTTTTATCATATTTTCATATAATCTATCACTAAGATAAATTGTATTGTTTTGTTCTTTACAACCTTTTTCTAATGTCAATGTAGTAAACAACTCTTTTTTATGCTTACTATCAAAGGTTCTTACATTCATAAACTTTGTAACATCAACACCATCACCATAACTAAACCCTATCTCTTGACTATAAACAAATATCTCTTTTGCAATATCGATATCTTTTTTATTTTGATATTTTTTTACCATACTCAAAGAGCTTGTCACAAACTCAGGATATAGCCCTTTTAAAGAGTTAATAAACTTATCTTCATACACAACCAACCCCTGTTTTATAAGTAAAAAAGAGGTAAAAAACAAGGTAATAGCAATAAAGCTAATATATTGTGTTGATTTATTTAAAATGGCAAAAATAATTTTGAGTGCAAAAAGATACATAAAACTTTAACTATCTCGCTTTTAAAAATCGAACTAATTTTTTTGTTGCTGAGCGTATGTGTGCTGCTTTTATTTCGGTAAATTCATTATTGTTGATATATGCTTTTAATTTTAGTTTATATTTTTTATTTTTCTTCCCATCATAAAGTTTTAAAATATAATCAACTTTACATTTTTTATTGGGACATTTTCCTTTACTTTTATCTACAATATCTACATACACATAATATCTCGCTCCTGCTTTTTTAAGAGCTTTTTTGATACTTTTTTTATCTTTTAAAAGCTTCTCTTGATACTCAAAAGTAAGAAATTTTTTATATTTTTTCTCTAATTTTAATCGTGCTTCTGTCATTAAAATAGTTGCTTTACGAAACACTTTTTTATCATATTTTGCATCAAGTGCATTACACATAATTACTTTTTCTTCCACTGCTCCAAAAAGAGTCACAGAAGAAAAAAGAGCCAAAATCATCATTATCTTTATCATCTTATTTTTCATACTATTCCTCCTGTGCTGCAATATCGCCAAGTGCATTATCTATCAACTCAACAATTGCTTTTTTAATGAGTGCATACTCTGCTTTTCTATCTAATAACCTTCTAATTTTTCCACGTTTATCAATTTTTAAACCAAGAATAACAACAGACTCACTCATCCCTTTTTCTCTTCCAAAAAAACCATCAATAGCAATTTGAAGTTCTGCTTCTTTATTTTCAAATAGTGAGTTTTTTAACTCTTCATACTGCACAATCTCTGGCAAAACAATAAAAGTAGAATGATTTACTGTCAAAACATCTGTTAAAAATTCATCATCATAGATACGGTACTCTTTATAAAAAGCATCAATTTGAGCACGAATTCTCCCACGAACCATAACTGATTTTTTTCTATACTTTAACATATCTTGTGAGCCATATTTTACAGGTAAAACAACCATTCCCAAAGCTTTATATTTTTGCTTTCTTACTTCATTTGTTGCAATTTTAATCGTCTTACTAATATCACTCATCACTTTAAAAATTTTATCTGAGAGTTCTCTGCTTTTTCTATCACGTATCCCTTTGAGATAAGATAAATCATCTGTCATATACAAAATAGTATCTAAATCATCTCTTTTTGGATAATGGTATTTTAAGAGTGTATCACAATATGTATATGATGCTTTATCCTCACTACATATCAAATCACTCTCTTGTGCATACACTGTACTCATCAAACTTATAATTAACAATAATATAGACTTTACTCTCATCTTTTCCCTTTTAGAGTGTTTTATATTTCACAGTAGATTTTACAAATCTAATTTTATGTGTTCTTTTGAGCTCTTTATGCTCTTTTTCTAATTTTGCTTTCATCTCTTTGTTGTATTTTTTTCTACTAACTTTCATTGCGATAGTTGCAACACAACTTCCATTTTCTATCATCACTTTTTTCTCTTTTAAACGATTATGTTTTAAAAGTTTTTTACAATACCTTGCTTGTTTGTATTTTTTTTGTGTTGTGATATCTGATGGTAATGGAATTTGTAATGTAGCAAAGAAGCGATATAAACTCCGTGTTGTTTTTAGTTTTGGATCTATTGTGATAGTTGCATCTTTTAAATCACTTTTGAGTTGTTTTGCAACAACATCTTTTAAGGTAGAAGCAACTTCTATGGTATGTTCTTTATAAAAACCACTTTTTTGTAATTTCATTTGCCATTTTGACACAAGAGATTTGATAGTTTGTGGAAGATTATCTTTGACTTGAATTTCTATATACCCTTTTTTCTTATATTTATTCACGATGATGTACTTATCTTGTTGTTGCTTAATTGTAGCAACCATTTTCATAATACCCATTTTATCAAAGAGTATAAATGTTTTATAATCTATCTTCTTTTGATAGATATCTAAAAGAACTTCATCAAGTGTTTTAATAATAATATGATGTTTATTAAAAAGCTCTATCCTATCTCTTCCTTCTCTCTGGATAAAAAGCATATCATCATTTTTTACTTTTTTAAATTTTCTATCATATTCTTTAAGCAATCTTGCATCTAAAGCACTCTTTTTTGTCCAAATATGAAAAATATTTTTTTTATTATTTTTAAAAAAAGCAACCTTTTTATACCCTCTTTTTGCATAAACGATTTGCTTATTGGTAAAAAATTTCACTTTTGAAACAACACCACTCCCATATGTCTGTATCTTTTTTGATTTTGTATCAAAATCAATCTCATACACACCAAGCTTTTTTTGTGCTTTTGTAACATCAAAAACCATTGCAAATTCACTATTTGCACTCACAACCCCAACAATTATAAACAATAAAAGCACTATATACTTCTTCAACAAAACACACACCTCTATCTAAAATTAACTAATTTTATTATAATTAATGTTAATAGTAACTTATCCATTAATCTTTTCATTGTATAATGATAGGTTCTAACGAAAAAATATTGCGGAGGGTGCTAATGCTCAATCTAAAAAATCCAAATCTTTATAACAATCGTGAACTCTCGTGGCTTCAGTTTAATACACGTGTACTCAAACAAGCCCAAGATGATTCACTTCCACTCCTTGAGAGATTAAAATTTCTTGCTATTTATGGAACAAATTTAGATGAGTTTTATATGATACGTGTAGCAGGGCTTAAAAAACTTTTTACTGCTGGTGTTATTGTTTCTGGAGCTGATAAATTAACTCCAATGCAACAACTCAGTGAAATTAGACAATACCTCCACCAAGAACAAAAAGTGGTTGAACATTGTGTAACAACTATCTTAAAAAAATTAGAAGATGAAGGTATTTTTGTCAAATCGTACAATCAAGTAAGTAAAAACGAAAAGAAAAAACTTCGCAAATATTTTAGTGAAAACATCTATCCTGTTATCACTCCAATAGCCATTGATGCAACACACCCTTTTCCACATCTTAATAATTTAGGTTTTGGACTTATTGTTAAATTAACTGATAGTGATAATGAAACTATTGAACGATTTGGAATTGTTCGTATCCCACGTGTTATTGAGCGATTTATTGAGTTAGACCACTCTACTTATATCCCTGTTGAGAGTGTTGTAGCACAACACATTGAAGAACTTTTTCCGGGATATATTTTAAACAAATATGCTTCTTTTCGTGTAACAAGAAATGCTGATATAGAGATAGAGGAAGAAGAAGCAGATGATTTTATGGAAATCCTTGAAGAGGGATTAAAACTTCGTCGTAAAGGGGAGATGGTTCGACTTGAGATTGGAAGTAATTCTGACCAAGAGATTATCGATTTTTTTAATCGTCATACCAATGTATGTACTGATGATATTTATCAATTTCATACATTTTTAAACCTCTCAAGTTTATGGCAAATTGTTTCAAATAAAGATTTTGCACACCTTACCCTTCCACCATTTAAACCAAAAATCCTTCCACCATTTGATACAGAAAATATTTTTGAAGCATTAGAAAAACAAGATGTTTTACTCTATCATCCTTATGAGAGTTTTGAGCCTGTTGTCAAATTTATCCAAAAAGCTTCAAAAGACCCAAATGTTGTCTCTATCAAAATGACATTATATCGCTCTGGAACAAACTCTCCTATTGTTCACGCATTAATGAATGCCGCTGAGAGTGGAAAACAAGTAACTGTAATGGTAGAATTAAAAGCAAGATTTGATGAAGAAAATAATCTTATTTGGGCAAAAGCTCTTGAAAAAGCTGGAGCACATGTTATCTATGGTATCAAAGGGTTTAAAGTCCATGCAAAAGCGGCTCTTATTACACGCAAAACAGATGGAAAACTCAAACAATATGCTCACATTGGAACAGGAAACTACAACCCAACAACAGCAAAAATATATACCGATATGAGTTATATGACAAGTAAAGATGTTATCACAAATGACCTCACAAGATTTTTTCACTTTTTAACTGGTTTTAGTAAAAAAGGGACACTCAATGAGCTTTATATGTCTCCAAGCCAAATCAAACCAAAACTCATCAGTCTTATCCAAAATGAAGCAAGACAAGGAAAAGATGGACATATCATTGCAAAAATGAACTCTTTGGTTGATGAAGATGTTATTCGTGCACTCTATAAAGCCTCTCAAGCTGGAGTAAAAATAGAACTTATCATTCGTGGTATTTGTTGTTTAAAACCGGGAATAAAAGGGGTGAGTGAAAATATACGTGTTATTTCTATCATAGGAAAATATCTTGAACATCCACGTGCATTTTATTTTAAAAATGATGCAACACAAGTCTATATCTCAAGTGCAGATTGGATGCCACGAAATCTTGTAAGAAGGATAGAACTCTTAACTGCTATCAAAGATAAAAATGCAAAAGAAAAAATTATCCAAATCCTTAAGCTTCAATGTTCAGATAACACACTCGCACACGAACTTCAAAGCGATGGAACCTATAAAAAGATTTCAAAAAAAGAACATACAAAAACTATCAACAACCATAAACTCTTAGAAGAGTATGTCAATCGCATCGAAAAAGCGATGAAAAAAGAAAATGCAAGTGCTATTCAAAAACTTGCTTCACGTTTATATAAGGAGAGTTAATTATGCTACACAAATACAAAGAAATGGTTCCAGAAATTGGAAAAGATACGTGGATTGCACCATCTGCTGATGTAATTGGTGATGTAAAATGTGGAGAGGATTGCTCTATTTGGTTTGGATGTGTTGTGCGAGGTGATGTGCATTTTATAAAAATAGGCAATCGGGTCAATATTCAAGATTTGAGTATGATTCACGTCACCCACTACAAAAAAGCAGATAAAAGTGATGGCAATCCAACTATCATTGGAGATGATGTTACCATTGGACATAGAGTAATGCTTCATGGATGCACCATAGAAGATGCTTGTCTTATAGGGATGAGTGCGACTATCTTAGATGGAGCCGTCATAGGAAAAGAGTCCATTGTAGGAGCTGGGTCACTTGTCACAAAAAACAAAAAATTTCCTCCACGCTCACTTATTATGGGTTCTCCTGCAAAAGTTGTTAGAGAATTAAACGATGAAGAAGTAAAAGAGTTATATAATTCAGCAACAAGATATGTAACATTTAAAAAAGAATACCAATAAGGAGAAAAAATGATAGAAGTTGGTGTATTTGGTGCAAGTGGAAGAGTTGGTCGTTTACTTTTAGAAGATATCCAAAAAACAGAGGGTTTGGTTGTTAGTACTGTTTTTGTACGTAATAATTTAGATTTTTCTATTGAGCCTTCTGTCCTTGTGACTTCAGATATGAAAGCATTTTTAAATAGTTGTGATATTGTCATAGATTTTTCACTCCCAGAAGCGTGTGAGATGCTATTAGAACAAGCTATCTCAACTCCAAAACCATTAGTGATTGGAACAACTGGTCTTAATAATCATCAGCTTAATCTCATCAAGAGTGCAAGTGAAAAGATGCCAGTGCTTTATGCAACAAATATGTCTCTTGGTGTTGCCTTGTTAAATAAACTTGTTTATCAAGCATCTTTAGCACTTAAAGGGTTTGATATAGAGATTGTTGAGATGCATCACAAACATAAAAAAGATGCACCAAGTGGAACAGCACTCACACTTGCACAATCTGCTGCTACTGCAAGAGATTTAGAACTTGATAAAGTTCGTGTAAGTGGAAGAGATGGAAATATAGGTGAAAGAACTAATGATGAGATTGCAGTTATGGCTCTTAGAGGTGGAGATATCGTTGGTCGCCATACTGTTGGTTTTTATAATGATGGTGAGTTTTTAGAACTCAATCACACTGCTACTTCAAGAAATACATTTAGCAAAGGAGCTATCCGTGCAGCTCAATGGCTTGTAGATAAAGAAGCTGGACTTTATTCTATTAGTGATTGTTTAGAACTCTAATAATTTTATCTCACAAAAAACAACTTGGCATACTATTTGCTCCTTATTTTTTAACACAAAATAAAAGGAGCAAATGATGCATATCCTACATAAATATACTGAAAAAATTCAAAATCTAACACAAAAACTACAAGAACTTGAAAAATCTTTTTACCATCTTAGTCAAAAGATATTATAAACTCTCCAAAAGAATTTTCATAAGAGAGAGTGCTTGAGAGCGATGAGAGAGTTTTGCTTTTATCTCATCTTCTAATTCCCCCAATGTTTTATCATATCCAAGTGGGATAAAAATAGGGTCATATCCAAACCCTTTTTCCCCTTTTGGTTGTGTGATAACATCTCCATACATCCATCCATGAACTGTTTGTACCCTATCCTTTGTAACAATAGCAATCGCCGCTGTATAATGAGCAGGAGATGATGTAACCCCTTTTTTTTGAAGTTCATCTACTAATTTATACAAATTATCTTTATCTGTTGCATCTTTTCCTGCATACCTTGCACTAAAAATCCCCGGTTCTCCATCTAAAATATCCACACTAATTCCACTATCATCTGCAATTACAATCACATCTTCATCACCTAAAGCTTCATATACTGCTTTTGCTTTAATAATAGCATTTGCTTGAAATGTCTTTCCATCTTCTATAATTTCAAATGCTGGAATAATCTCTGTATATGGAATCACTTCATATTCTGGACATAAACTCTTTATCTCTTTTACTTTCCCTTTATTAGATGTTGCTAAAACTAATTTCAATTTTAATCCTTCAATAAACTTTATTGCAATATAATCATAACCGATTTCTTAATTATATCAAAAGGTTTTTTATTATGATGAAAAAAGTGCTTCCGCTTTCAGCGATTCTTTCTTTACGATTCTTAGGTTTATTTTTGGTTTTACCTGTTATTTCTATCTATGCACTTGAACTTGATGGTGCTACTCCTTTTCTTGTTGGGGTTGTTGTTGGGGGATATGCTTTAACTCAAGCAATCTTTCAAGTACCATTTGGAACAATGAGTGATAAAATAGGGAGAAAACCTACACTTTTAGTTGGTTTGCTTATCTTTTTTGTTGGTTCACTTGTTTGTGCTTATTCTGATAACATCTATACACTTATGATTGGTCGTTTTTTACAAGGTGCTGGTGCTATTGGGTCTGTTATTACAGCTATGATTGCTGACCTTGTTCCAGAAGAAGGACGAGGAAAAGCGATGGCTATGATGGGTGCTTCTATTGCGATGAGTTTTGCTTTGGCTATGGGGCTTGGACCTGTTTTAGGTGCAAAATATGGAATTGATACTCTTTTTATCTTAACTGCTATCTTCTCTATTTTAGCAATTATTTTACTCTTTACAAAAGTTCCAACACCACCAAAAATCATCCATATCTATCACAACAAATCAAAAACATCAGATATTTTCAAAGACCCAAATCTTTTAACAATGATTATCATCAATGCAATGCAAAAAGGGCTTATGACTGTTGCTTTTGTTATCATTCCTATTATTTTAACAGGTGATGATTTTCATTGGGAAAAATCTGATTTATATATGGCATATCTTCCAGCAATGCTTTTAGGACTCTTAGCAATGGGACCAGCTGCCATCTTTGGAGAAAAACATAACAAACCAAAAGAGATATTTTTACTCTCTATTATTCTTTTTATTAGCTCATTTTTACTTATGGGATTCACAACATCTAGTGTTTTATTTGTTGTAGGTGTTTCTTTTTTCTTTATTGCTTTTAATATGATGGAACCACTTGTGCAATCAATGATTTCAAAATTTGCAAAAGTACATCAAAAAGGTGCTGCTCTTGGAATTGCTAATGCAACTGCATATTTTGCAACATTTATTGGTGGTACATTTGCTGGGTTATTGCTTAATGATAGTGATAGAGCAACTATTGGGATAAGTGTTGCTGTTATTGCTATCTTATGGTTTTTATGGACACTTAGACTTCAAAATCCAGAAAAATATACAATGCTTTATATTGATAAAGATGAAGTAGATATGGATAAACTCACATCACTTGAACACGAACATATTGCAGAGTGGTTTATCAATGAAACAGAACATAAAGTCGTTGTAAAATACAAAGCAAAACATTTAGATGAAGAGGAGATACTCCAAAAAATAAAAAAATAAAAGGATAAAGATGATTATCTTATTTGATTTAGATGGAACACTTATCGATTCCACTGAAGCTATCTTAGAGAGTTTTCATAACTCTTTTAAGATACACAACTCCCCCCACCCAAGTGATGAAGCAATCAAAAAGCTCATCGGTCACCCACTTGATATTATGTATGCACAATTAGGAGTTCCAAAAGAAAAAGTTTGGGATTTTGTCACAACCTATAAAGAGCATTATCGCAAAATATCTACCCAAAAAACAAAACTTTTACCCTTTGCAAAAGAAGCAGTTTTAGAGGCAAGCAAAATTGCAGATTTAGGGATTGTTACAACAAAAACAGGAAGATACTCCAAAGTGTTAATGGAGCATTTTAAACTCCTTCAACATTTTAAAGTACTCATTGGTCGTGAAGATATCAATCATCCAAAACCACATCCAGAACCAATCTTTAAAGCTTTAGAGTATTTTGATACACAAGATAATGATGTTTGGATGATAGGAGATACCAGAATGGACCTTCTCTCTGCTCAAAAAGCAAATGTAAATAGCATTGGAGTTTTATCAGGATACGATACAAAAGAAGAACTTCAAAAATATACACCCTATATATTTGAACATAGCTTAGAAGCGATAGAATTTTTAAAAAATAGATAACTTTATTTTAAACTAAAAATGATACAATATCCACACAAAAGTTATTTAAATTAACACTGTTTTTTTATTAAAGTTTCATTTAAGAAAATAAAGCCCCTAAAATAGGGCTTTAGATAGGTTACAACATTGACCCGATTTTAAGGGGATTAAAACCAAGTTTATTTACTTCTTGTAACTTATTTTTAAAAATAAAATGAAAACTTGATAGAAATGAAGTAAGATAAAAAAAACTCAAAAAGAATGATATTAATAAGAATTTAAATTTTTACAGAAGTTTTATAGAATGTATTTGAATATAGTTTAGAGAAGATAGAATTTTTAAAAGATAGATAATCGCTGGAGTTTCCAGCGATTAAGAATTATACGCGAGCTTCCTCACGTCTATTGAGATATTCCCAATTTTCATCAACACGTTTTTGCCACTCTTTGATGAGATATTTATACTCATCTTTAAATAAATGTTTAAAACGCCCTTGTGCTGCTAAATACTCTTCAACAGGTACAACATTTTTTGGTCTGTATGTGATGTTTAATTCTCTACCATTGATAATCTCATAAAGTGGGAAAACTAAAGAATCAGTCGCCAAATCAGAAATTTTCATAGTATCTTTTGGATCAAATTTCCACTCAGTTGTACAAGGAGAAGCCGCATTGATAAATACTGCACCCTCAGTTGCAAAACCTTTTTGGATTTTTTTCACCATATCTTTCCATTTATTTGGAGCAACTTGTGCTGCATAAGGGATATTGTGAGCTCCCATAATTCCTACAAGGTCTTTTTTGTTTTGTTTTTCACCATAAGAGATACTTCCAGCTGGTGAAGTTGTTGCACTTGACCCAATAGGAGTTGAAGATGAACGCTGTCCACCTGTATTTGCATATACTTCATTATCAAGTACGATATACATCATATCGTGATTTCTTTCCATACATCCAGAAATCCACTGAAAACCAATATCATAAGAAGCACCATCACCACCAAAAGCAACAAATTTTGGATTACGGTCTGGTTGTTTTAAACGACCTTTTGTTTTGAGTGCTTTGTACATTGCTTCAGCACCAGCAACTGCTGTTGAACCATTTTCAAATCCAATATGAATCCAAGAAGCATCCCAAGATGTATATGGATATACTGCTGTACAAACTTCAAGACAACCAGTAGAAGTTGCTAATACCAAGTCATCATTTGTTGCATTTAAAACTTCACGTACGATGATAGAGTGTGCACAACCCGGACATAAAAGGTTTGCTCCCTCAAAACGATCCGCCGATGTTGAAAACTCTTTTAAGTTTTTTATTTTTTTCATTTCACTCATAAGACTTCCTATAAATAAGCTAGTTTCGGTCCACGAACACCGATAAACTGTTGTTGTTGAGTAAGTACTTTACCAGCATCAGCATTTGCTTGAAGTTCAGTGTAAAGATCTACTAAATGTTTTTTCGTTAAATCACGACCACCAAGTCCATAAATGTACCCTGAAAGTAATACATCAGTTTTTCTATTAAAGAGTGCACCAGCAATCTCATTAAATAACATACCTGCTGCACCACCTGGAGCTGAACGGTCAAGTGCTGCAACTGCTTTTACATTTTCAAGTACATCTGCAATTTCATTAAATGGGAAAGGACGGATAACTCTTAATCCAACTACACCAGCTTTAATCCCTTTTTCTCTCATCTCACGTGCAACTTCACGAGCTGTTTCTACTGAAGTACCCATACAAACAACTGCAACATCTGCATCTTCCATATCGTAAGTTTCAACTTTATTGTATTTACGACCTGTTAATTTTTCAAAATCAGCAAATGCTTGTTCGATTTTTTCTGGAACGATAGTCATCATATCGTTATGCTGACGAGCTTTATGCTCAAAGTGCCAATCTTCTTCTGTTTGCACACCGTGTGTTACAGGATGGTCAAAATCCAACATATCATTCATTGGCTTAAATTCACCAACAAAATTATATGCTTCATCATCTTGAAGTGTTTTTACACCTTGTGCTGTATGTGAAGTCATAAATCCATCTTGATTTACAATAGCTGGAAGTCTTACATCGTGATCTTCTGCTACTTTAAAAGCGATGAAATTTAAGTCATATACTTCTTGTGGACAAAATGCATCAAACTGAATCCAACCACTATCTCTTACCATATACATATCAGAATGGTCACCATTTACATTTAGTGGTGCTGCTAAAGCACGATTTACCATATTTAAAATGATAGGTAAACGCATCCCAGATGCTTGGTAAAGTGTCTCTGCCATAAGTGCTAACCCTTGAGATGATGTTGCAGTAGCAACACGACCACCAGCAGCAGCAGCACCAATACACCCTGACATAGCAGCATGTTCAGACTCAACCATTACAAATTCACCCTCAACATAGTTGTCAGACTTAAATTTTGCATACCCTTCAACAATAGGCGTTGATGGTGTAATAGGATAAGCTGATACAACATCTACTTGACACTGTCTTAGTGCTTGAGCAGCAGCAAAGTTACCATCCCAAACTTCAACTTCACTTAATTCCATTTTATCAAATGCCATCTATTTCTCCTCTTTTTTTGCAGGCCATTTTGCTAATGCTGCCTCTTCTTCTTCTTGTTCTGGGAACATAAGTAAAGATTTTGGATTTGTAGGACAAACTTCAACACAAATTCCACACCCTTTACAGTGATCCATATCTATACCAACCATTTTCTTATCACGAGAGATAATAGAAACATCTGGACAATATACCCAACAAAATTGACAATCAATACAATAATCTTTATTAAAAACTGGTTTTTCAAGTCTCCAGTCTGCAACACTCGCTGTAAAAGAGTTATTTTGAGAATATGCACGATCCTCTTGGTGTGTTGTAGCAATCTCTTTTGGTGCTACACCATCAAATGAACGAAGCATCGCTCCAATTTCAAATTCATCCCAACCTGTATTATTCATCATTTATCCTTATTTTACTTCGTCATAAGCACGCTGAATTGCTAACATATTTGCATCTATAATTTTCTGTGGTAGTTTTGCAAGAACTCTTTTCATACTCTCTTTAAAGAATTCAATATCATACATTCCAGAAATTTTCATAAATGCACCAAGCATTGGTGTATTTGGTATAGGACGACCAATAGTTTCATTTGCAATAGTGATACAATCAACAACGTAAAGCTCTTTTCCTTCTAATTTTGGTTGTAATTTTACAACTTCTTCTTTTGGAAGATGACTTGTTACAATGTATTTTGTTGTATCTTTATGGTTAATCGTAATATCTGTTGTTGTAACCAATGCAGGATCGATAACAAAAACATAATCTGGTTCCATATATTTTTCGTGATTTAAAATCACTTCATCATCAACACGATTATAAGCTGTCATCGCAGCTCCACGTTTTGCTGACCCATAAAATGCAAAAGCTTGTACATGTTTACCAGTTCTGGAAATAACATCTGCCAAACCTTTTGCACCAGTTACAGCACCCTGTCCAGCACGACTATGCCATCTAATTTCTAGCATGTATTCTCCTTGAGAAAGCCTCTTTTTCAAACTCTCTTTTACTAATTTGCCGTCATTTTAGAATAGATACTCTTAAAAATAGCTTGAAATTGCTCTCATTTTTCAACCTATAAAAATATGTGTTTTTTTTTCCCAATTCTTTACAGAAAAATTCAAGAATAAAAAAGATATAATTTTACTAAACAGTAAGTAAATCATTTTGCATTATTTTAAAGGGGTGTAATGTTAGAGATATTTTTTATTATTTTGGTTCTTATTTTTATTTCGAAATTTATCGAAGATAGATTAAAGATACCTTTTGTATTGGTTGTTATCATCTTGTCTTATGGTGCTAACTATTTTTTTGACCTTTCTGTGTTGGGAAGAAATTTTGAAGAAATTATCTATATGATGCTTCCTATTATTCTTATTCCAGATGTTTTAGGTATCTCAAGAAGTGAGCTTGAAGAAAATGCTGGTGCTATTTTTTATCTTGCTTTTGTTGCTGTTGTTTTATCAATTATTGCTGCAGTTGGTATCACTTTCTATATAGATAAGTCCTATCATCATCTCTCACTCATAGCACTTACTATCCTTTTTACTCCTCTTATGGCAACAGATGTTATCTCTGTAAGTGCTATTTTTGCAAAATTTAAACTTCCAGAAAAACTAAAACTTTTTGCTGAAGGGGAGAGTTTATTTAATGACATTACGGCTATGATTATTTTCTTTTTCATAGCTATTCCACTCTTAAATGGACAAAATCTTAGTTTTCACTCCCTTTTGATGGATATGTCTTATACACTTATTGTATCGATGCTCATTGGAGTGAGTGTTGGACTTATCTCCTATGAGCTTTTTAAAATAGCACGTGATACTTTTGAAGAGTTCATTGTTATTTATATTATGGCAAGTTTTGCTTTTTTGCTTGCTGATTATTATCATCTCTCTGGTATCTTGGCTGTTGTTATCTCTATCTTACTTTTTAAATATCTTTTTGATAAAGAGGGACACTACAAAAAGAAAAACTATAATGCTATTTTAAAATATTTTAACACTCAAAGTAGTAGTGATAGCTCATTTCGTGCCTATAAAAAAGAGGCATATTATCTTGGTTTATTTGCCAATGCTGTTATTTTTATCTCTATTGCAAATGTTATTGATATTGACCTTTTACTCAAATATAAAATGGAGATACTTTATACATTTTTACTGACAAGTGTGATACGCTATTTTGTTATTTTACCACTTATCTTTTATAAAAAACTCTCTTTGATGTGGAACAATATCTTAACCCTCTCTGGAATGAAAGGGGGTCTTGCTCTTATTATGATTATTGCACTTCCTGATAGTTTTGCTTATAAAGAGATGTTTTTAGCAATTGTTTTAGGTGTCGTTATACTTTCTATCTTCCTTTATACTTTTATCCTTATGAGTTATATGTATTTTCAAAAAGATAAACTCATTATAGATAAAGCAAAAGAACACCATTTGGTATTTAAAGATTTAAAAGAACTTTTAGAAAAGGAGGAAAAAACAGGTGCTTATAATGAAATAGTTTTTGAAGATTTTGTAGAAAAAGAGATTAGTCGTGCACAAAGATATCAGTACGATTTTTCTATTGTTGCTTTTCATAAAAATAGTGAATTTTTTCAAAAACTTCGTCTTAGCGAGATAAGACAAAGTGACTATTTTGGAAAACTCAATAGTGAAATTTATGCTATCTTGCTTACACATTCTGATATAAAGGAGGCGACAATTTTCATTCACAAATTTATTGAAGATATAAACCAAGTTGCAGTGACACAATATGAAACTGGAGATACAAAAGAGATGCTCTATGAAAAATTATATGATTTATTACATCATAACATCACAAAATAAAGGAAAAAAATGAACACATTTGTTAAAAAAGTTATTGATTGGATTATGGAAAAAGAGGAAGAGATGGCAAAAGAAAATGCTATCCCATTACAAGAGGTAGAGTACCAAATAGCAAAAGTAAAAGAGGAAAAACAAAAACTTCAAAAACAATATGATGATGCCATAAAAGAGCTCAATCATATAGAAGAAAAACTTGAAAAAATCAAAAATATTGAGATTATTCGTTCTCAAAATAAATAGCATTTGCTAAAAGTATTATATAAATCTACTAAACAATAAGTAAGGAGTAAAAATGAGTGAAGAAAAGTTATCAAAAAAAGAGTTAATCATCAAACATGCAAGAGCTTCATTTTCAAAATATGGATATGAACTCACAACACTTGATGCCATAGCAAAAGAGTGTTTGATTACAAAACCTGCAATTTATTATCATTTTAAAGATAAAGCAACTTTGTATAAAGCGGTAGTTTGTCCAGAGTTTACTGCCATTGCAACAAAAATTGAACAAAACACTCAACAAGGAACACCCCTTGAGAGAATACAAAGTTATGTAGAAACTTTTGGAGAGTTTCTTATTAATCATCCTGATTTTAGTGCTATTTTTGCACGTGAGATTGCAAATGGTGCTGTGACTATTCCAAATGATTGTATCAAACAACTCTCAAGAACACTCAAACAACTCATCAATATTTTAGATGATGGAGAAAAAGAGGGGATTTTTCAAAAAGAGGAACCTTTTTTAATCCAAATGATGATAGTAACCACTCTTACTTCTTACAATACATCAAAACCACTCAGAGAGAGGATAGCCCATGTGATAGATACACAAAATGCACAAGAGCCAAATTTTCAAAACATCATAAAATCACTTTATGAAAAAATAAAAAAAGGATTGATATGTTAAAAAAAACATTACCACTTGTTGTCTTGCCATTATTACTCAATGCAACAACACTCCCTGAACTCTTTCGTGCTGTAAAAAATCATTCACAAATCAAGTCAGATGAAATGATGATTCAAAAAGCACAAGTAGCACAAGAGATGGTCAAAGCAAAGTTTTATCCAAGCATAAATCTTTTTGCAAAATATGACCATTACACCACCCCTTCTGGAATGGTACCTGTACCTCCAAATAAACTCCTTCCTATGGTAAAAGACCCATCAGTAGCACAACCATTTTCTCAAAATATTATGAGAGAAGGTATCAACTTTACAATGCCACTTTTTGTAAAAACTTTATTTACAATGAGTGAAAAAACAAAAATGATGCAAAAAAGTGCTAAAGCAAAAAAAGAGATAGACATTTTAAAAAATGAAGCGATAATTGTTGGAGCAAATGCAAATTTTCTCTATTTACAAGCATTAAAAAAATCACTCAACATCAAAGAGCAATCACTCAAAGAGACAGAAAAAACAATCAAAATCAAAGTAGATAATGGTCGAGCTCCAGCTTCTGCTCTTTATAAAATAAATGATGGTATTAATCAAATTAATATCATTAAAGACTCTATTGCTCTTCAAAAAGAAAAACTATTAGATACCATAAGAAGTATCACTGGAATCACTTTAACAAAACCAATCCCAATGCAAGAAGCAAAAACTTTAGATACTTCTCATCAAATAGCTTCTTTAAAACCACTTTTACTCAAAATAAAAGCAAATCAATTAGAACTCAAAGCACAAAAAGAACAACTTTATCCAACAGTTGGCATTTATGGAAGCTATGTTTTATCACAAGCAGATGCTTATAATAATGATAAAAGCGATAGTGAAGACTATGGAAATATTGGAATTGCTATAAAAGTACCTCTTTTTTCTCAAGAGCAATACAAAAAAATAACTCAAGCAAAAGTAGCACTAAAAACAGACAATGTCACATATCAAAAACTTCAAGATGAACTTGCTTCAAAAGCAAAAATGCTTCAAAACTCACTTCCACTTTTAGATAATTCTATGAAACTTTTAACAAGAAGTATAGAAAACAAAGAAAAACTACTCAAAATTGCAAAAGTAAACTATAAAAGTGGTCGCTTAGCAACAGAGGAATATTTACGATACGAAGATGATGTTGTGAGTGCAAAGGCAAAACTCTATAAAACTCAAGCACAAAAATGGCAAACAATAATGCAATTAGCAGTAATTTATGCAAATAATATCGAGGAGATGATTCAATGAATAAAATCGTAGGCAATGTTATAAAAATCACACTAAGTGTCGCAGTAATCGCAGGTTTAGGTATGGGTGCAGTAACAGCACTCAAAAAAGCAAAAGCAAAAGATGCAAGTTTAAAAACTGCAAAAGTATATCCTATTGTAGCAAATGTTCTTGAGCTTAAAAAACAACACGTGACATTAACACTTCCATATCTTGCAGAAGTTGCAAATGATAAAGATGTAAAATTAGCCGCAAGAATAGCTGCAAGAATACTTCACATAAAACCAAGTGGAACAAGAGTCAAAAAAGGAGATGTATTAGCACAACTTGATACAACTGCTATTAAAAGTTCTCTTAGAGGTTTACAAGACCAAATCAAAGCAGTAAAAATTGCTCTTAATAACTTACAAAAAACACACCAAAGGACAATGGATCTTTTAAAAGTGCAAGGAGCTTCTATTGAACAAGCACAAAAAGAATCAACAATGATAGCTCAAACTCAATCAAAACTCAATGCACTTAAACAAAAAGAGATTACTTTAAAAAATAATCTCTCTTATGCAACAATTATCTCACCAGTTGATGGGGTGATTTCAAAAACATTTACAAGTAGAGGTGCATTAAGTGCTCCGGGACATCCTTTAGTAGCTATTAGTTCTAAAAATGGATTTTTCTTACTCCTTCGAGTTCCAACTGACTTAAATGTAGCTGGAGTAAAATTTAATCACAAAACATACCAAGTCACTCCACTTGAGAGTACTTTTCACGGACTTGCTGAATATAAAGTATATGTTAATAATGCAAAACTCATTAGTGGAGATAGAGTAGAAGTTGATGTTATTACATACAATCAAACAGGATTAAAACTTCCATTTGATGCACTTTTAAATCGTAATGGAAAAACATATGTTTTAATTGTTGATGGTTCTTCTCAACCAAAAGCAAAAGAGGTACACATCTTAAGAAGTGCTGAGCAAGGTGTAGTTATTTCAGATAATTTAGCAGGTCAAAAAGTTGTCATTGCAAAACCAGATATTTTACTCAAACTATTAAGTGGTTATTCACTAAGCATTAAGGAGTAAAGGATGTTTGAATATTTTTATAAACGACCTTATATGCTGTTTTCTATCATAGCAGCATTTTTTATTATGGGGATTATTGCATTAGTTACATTACCTAAAAATCTATTTCCAGATGCAAATCCACCACAAGTTATTGTCATCACTCAAGTACCCGGTGCCACAGCTAAAGTTGCGGCCTCAACTGTTTCTAAACCAATAGAACAAGAGATTTCTCGTCTTGGACTTGTTACAGATGTCAGTAGTGTTAATGTAGCAAACTACTCTATTGTAAAGGCAGAGTTTGGATACAAAAAAGGACTCAATGCAGCTGCAGTTGATGTGGCAAATGCTTTAAGTATTGCCAAAGCAAAACTTCCAGCAAATGTCAATCCAGCAATCTACACAGCAGGAGATTTTACCCTTCCAGTTGATGTTATTGCACTCTCTCCTAAAAATTCTAATATCTCACTTGCTGAAATTAGAAAAATTGCAGATAGTTTTATCAAACCACATTTACTCAGTAACAAAGCTATTGGAAATGTTGAAGTATTTGGTGGCTATCAAAGTGCTATCAATATAGAAGTTGACCCATTTAAAGCAAAACGCTATGGAGTAGATTTTTCAAAAATTGTTAAAGCTATCAAAGTGCTAAATCGTGATATGCCTATTGGGTTTTTAAAAGGAGATAATGACTTTTATACAGTGACATATTATGGTGAAAAAGATAATGTAGAAAGACTCAAACAACTTCAAGTGATGCCAAATGTTCGTCTTGGAGATATTGCAGATGTAAAATGGAGCTATAAAAAAAGAACAAGTGGATACATAGGAAACTCTAAAGAAGCTATCGCACTTGCTATCCAAAGAGCACCGGGTGGAAGTGTACTTGATGTAAGTAAAGCAGCACGTTCTGCTATGAAAGAGCTTCAAGCAAAATATCCAAATATCAACTTTGAAATCTCAGATACACAAAGAGATTTGATTGAACAAGCAAATGACAATATGCTTGATGCTTTACGTGATGCTATTGTCTATACACTTGTTGTTATTTTGATTTTCTTAGGAAACTTCCGTGCTATTGTTGCGGCTGGTCTTACAATTCCTATGGTATTTTTCTCAACAATGGCTATCATCTGGCTTACAGGTGGTGAACTTAATATCGTTATCTATACTGCTATCATTTTAGCACTTGGTATGCTTACAGATAACGCAGTTGTTGTTTTAGAAAATATCGAAAGACACCTCAAAGAACTCAAAGAGGATTTACAAACTGCTATCATCAAAGGAACAAAAGAGGTTATTGCTCCTGTATGGGCTGGAACTATTGCTACAATTGCCATTGTATTTCCTCTAATGTATGTTGGTGGATTTCCACAAAAAATCTTTAAACCACTTATCTTTACACTTATTATTGCACTTTTAGTTTCATTTTTCCTTTCAGTTACTTTTATTCCTAAACTGTTAGAGTATCTGTATAAAAATGGTTCTAATAAAACAAAAATAGAACAATTTTTTGACCTTGTTTATGAAAAAACAATTGGCAAACTTGTTATCCCTTATGTTGGGATTATTAACTTTTCAAATGGAAAATTTTGGTTCTTACGTAGAATGATGCTCACAATGAGTGTTGTTGTACTTCTTATGTTAAGTCTTAAAAATGTAATGCCTGTTATTGGAAAAGATGCAATGCCACCTATGGATACAGGGATTATTAAAGCACAAATTGCATTTAGTTCTAATGAAACAGTAGAGAGTGCTGAGAAAAAAATAGAACCTTTTTTACAATGGCTTAAAGAACAAAAATGGGTTAAAATGACTTCCGTTGCTTTTGGTACAGAACCGGGTGTTTTGAGTCTTGGAAGTGGAAATTTACCAGCTGAAGCAACAATCACAATTAATGGTGTCAATAGATTCCAAAGAGATAAAACAATGTGGGAACTTGAAGATATCATTCGCCAAAAACTCTCTCATATTGAAGGGGTAAAAAGAAATGATGTATTTGATTTTGGTGCAACTGCACTCTCTAGTATCAAAGCAACAGTAGATGTAAGAATAAGTTCTCCATATATTAGTGATTTACCAGATACTTCACACAAAGTTGCAAAAACACTTCAAACCATTCGTGGACTTACATCTGTAAGTACAAGTTGGGATAAAGATTTTATGGAAGTGGAGCTTGACATTGATGAAAATAAAGCATTAAGCTATGGTATCACACCATACCAAATAGTGATGCAACTTCCTATTAAAGGGCAAGTTGTTGGACTCAATGCAAACTTAGAATCAATGAATACACAACTTGTAAGACTCTATCTCAAAGGAAAATTTTCACAAAATATCCAAACACTCAGATTACTACCTATTGCAACACCAAAAGGAAATATTCCACTAAGTGCCATTGCAAAACTCAAACGCCACCTTACATTTGCAAAAATAGAACGTGATAAAATGCTTTATAGTATAGATGTTAATGGATATCGTGCAAAACGACCTGTTACTCATCTTACAGATGATACAGTCAATGCACTTCAACAAGCAAATATAGCTGATATTGAAATGGATCAAACAGGTGATATCGCACAAATTCAAGATAGTTTTAAAAGAATGGTTAAAGCTATTGGACTTGGTGTTGTTATTCTTATTATGACACTCATTGCAATTTATAAATCTGTTAGAATGGCATTTATTATGATTTTAGTACTTCCACTCTCACTCATTGGTGCAGCTTGGGGAATGTTACTTTTTGGAAAACCAAGTTGTATGCCATCTCTCTTAGGAATTTTACTCCTTTTTGGAATTATTATTAAAAATGCTGTTTTACTTATTGACTTTTATCAAAATATTAGAGAAAATGGTCACTCACCATTTGAAGCAGCAAAAGAAGCAGTTCGTGTGAGATTTAGACCTGTTATGATGACTGCATTTGGTACAATTGCAGGGATGATTCCTATTGCTCTTGAACAAGCAGTTGGATTAGAGAGACTAAGTCCTTTAGCAGATGTTGCTATTGGTGGATTACTTATTGGAACACTTTTAACACTTATCTATATCCCAATGTATGCTTATATATTTGATAAAGATAATAAAAAAACAAATCCAATAAATACATTAACAGACTAAGGAAAACAAATGTGGAAACATTCAACGTTTGAGATTGATTTAAATCAAACACTCATCAATAAATTTAGAAAATATTCTAAAATTGGTGGGATTTTATTTATTATTTTAGGATTAGTTGGGATTTTTTTCCCAACTATTATGACACTAAGCACACTATTTTTTGTCTCCTATCTTATGCTTTTTGCAGGGATTAGTGCAGGTGCTTTAACATGGGCAACCAATAAAAATGATTGGGCTGGTTGGCTTAAGAGTCTTATCCTCATTGGGGTAGCTTTTTATATGATTTTTGACCCAATGGGTGGTGTGGCTACTCTTGGTTTACTTTTTAGTATCTACTTTTTTATTGATGCTTTTTCTGGATTTGGAATTGCATTTTCTGCTGTTGGTCAAAAACATAAATGGGCATGGATATTTAATGCCCTTACCTCTTTTATCTTAGGGGTGTTATTTGTTATTAATTGGCCATTTAGCTCAATGTGGCTTGTTGGATTTTTTGTTGGCATTAGTCTCTTTTTTGATGGGATTGCTCTTCTTGTTGGAGCTTTTACTATGAACTCTTTTGAAGATAAAGAGGATTAAAAATTCAATAACAAGAGATGTTACAAAGCATCTCTTGTCATACCAAAATCATCTCACACTCGAAATCTTCTAAAAACTTTTTCAAAGTCTATACTTATAGCACAAGTTGTATCTTCAAACATATACTCTTCTATGGTCAAATCCCCTTGTTTATCATACTTTTTATTATCTAATTTATACACTTTTGCTACCAAATCATTTGGATAAATGATGATGTAGTATTTGACTTTTTCTCTTTCATAAATCTCAAACTTATACTTTTCATCTCTTTTAGCAGTGGATGGACTAATAATCTCCACTATTATTTCAGGTGCTTTAACAAGGTAACTTTCATTTGTTTCATCACAAGTAAGTACAACATCAGGTCGTAAAACTGTATCATCACTAACCTTATAATCAACCTCTCCCAACACTTCACATTGAGCACAATCATCAAATTGCTCTCTTATATTATAAATAATTTCACTTGCTAAACTTTGATGTTTTCTCATAGGAGCAGGTGACATCGCAACAGCTATACCATTATAAAGTTCCCAATCCCCTTGCCATAACTTATAATCATCATAAGTATAAGAAGTGATATATTTTGATTTTATTTTAGCCATAAAATCACTCCTTGTTTTAAATAAGATTATTATACAATAATATAAGTTTTATTTAACATCATAGTAGCTATTATTTTAAGTAAGAGAGGTTTTTTGATGAATGATTTTTTTCTTTATGGTGAAAAGGTTACTGGGTATGATATACCTGTTTTAAATGAGAGAGAAGCAAGAGCAGCGGCTGGAATTTTATTTGTTGGGGCCTTTTTAGGACTTGTCAATGGTGTTGCTCTTGGGAGTGCTGTATTTTCAAAATATTTTGTTACCTTTTTTGCTATTGATTTTACTATACGAGTCATTCAACCTCGCTATGCTCCAAGTTTGCTCCTTGGTCGTTTTTTTGTGCAAAACCAAAAACCAGAATATGTAGGAGCTGCCCAAAAAAGATTTGCTTGGCTTATAGGACTTGTTCTTGCTTATCCTATGTTTTATTATCTTGTTATAGATTTTCAACCCAATCCTTTAAAAGTTTTAGTATGTCTTATCTGTATGACTTTACTTTTTTTAGAATCTGCTTTTGGTATTTGTTTGGGATGTAAAATCTTTGAATGGGTCAAACAAAAAGACCCAAAATATTGCCCAGGTGGTGTATGTGAACTCCAAACCAAAGACCCTGTCCAAAAATTTAATCCTCTACAAAGTATTATCTTGATAGGGACATCTTTTTTGATAGTGTATGGAACCTATGCCTATTTTACCAAACTTCCAGATAAAACTTTTTTTGTGAAAAAAATGAAAACACTTTTACTAAGTGATGAAGAATTACAAAAAATAGAAGATGAAAAAGCTGATGCAGAATTTGAAGCTGAAGATTTTTAACAATGATTACACAAGAATCCATAGAAGCATTAAAAGCTAGACTTGATATTGTTGATGTTATTGGTTCTTATTTAGAGCTCAAAAAATCAGGAGCAAACTTCAAAGCACCCTGCCCATTTCACGATGAAAAATCCCCCTCTTTTGTAGTGAGTCCAGCAAAACAAATTTACCATTGTTTTGGTTGTGGGGCTGGAGGAGATAGTGTCAAATTTGTGATGGATTATGAAAAGCTTAACTATCCAGAAGCATTAGAAAAATTAGCATCTACATATAATTTTACCCTCCAATATACAAATAACCAACAAACCAAACCAAAATCACAACTCTTTGAAGTGATAAATGATTGGTATAAAAGCCTCCTGCTCCAACAAAAAAATGCTCTCTCTTACCTTAAAGAGCGTGGTGTTTATGAAAGCAGTATAGAAAAATTTGGTATTGGATATGCTCCAAGTTCGCAAATGACCATCAACTATCTTCAATCTCATCTTTTTGATATGAAAGAGGCTGTTGATATTGGATTAATTGGGTATGATAATGGTAGGTATTATGCACGATTTATAGAACGCATCACCTTTCCTATCCATACAAGCAGTGGGAAAATTGTTGGATTTGGTGGAAGAACTATCACAGGACATCAAGCAAAATACATTAACTCGCCAGAAACACCATTTTTTAATAAATCTCGCCTCTTATACGCATACCATCACGCAAGACAAGAGATATATAAGAAAAAAGAGATCATCATTACAGAGGGATATCTTGATGTGATTATGCTTCACCAAGCAGGATTTGAAAATAGTGTTGCAACACTTGGAACTGCCCTTACAAATGAGCATCTCCCCCTTCTAAGAAAAGGGGAACCAAAAATCATTATGGCATATGATGGGGACAATGCTGGAAAAAATGCCGCTATAAAAGCCGCAAAACTCCTCAGTGCTTCAGGATTTGATGGGGGTGTTGTATTATTTGAAAATGGGCAAGACCCAGCTGATATGGTACATAATGGATATACAAACGAACTTGCTAAAATGTTTCACTCCCCTACCCCTTTTATCGATTTTGTATTACAACAGATATTATCACTCTATAATCTTAACAATCCAAAAGAAAAAGAGAGTGCTTTAACTGAAACAACAGCATACCTTAAAACACTCTCTCCCCTTTTACAGGAGGAATATAAACCATATCTTGCTTCACAACTTGGACTCAATCCATCATTTGTAAGAATTTTTGATAATACTCACACAAACAATCCAACACCTATACATCAAACAAAATATAAAGATATGTTAGAGCTCAATATCATCAAAACAATGCTTGAATATCCACAAACAACCAATCAAATACTCAATACAGTCGATCCGACATTATTTCAATTTCATCAAAAAGAGTTCCAACTCGCACTACATAATCAAAAAGACGACCCAAGCATTATGGAAATTCTTATCGATGATACTATCCAACCCATCACCGATGAAAATAAACTCCAAAAAGAACTCAATACTTTTATGATTAAACACTACGAAAGAGAACTCAAAAAAATCCAACTCAAAAAAAATATCTCTTTTGAAGAAAAAGCATTTTATATCCGCAAACTCAGAGGAGAAATATCACGCCTAAAAAAAGATAATCTTCAATACTAAGAAACACCGTATTTTTTTAGTGCCTTTAACTCCTTTGGTTTTGCTTGTTTTTTAAATTTTTCTGCAAATGCTTGAACAATCTTGATTTGTTCAGAAATTCGCAAATTGTTTTAGAGTTTTTCCCACTCAAACTTACTTATATTTTTATCACTCTCATCAAAGTTGATACCAATGAGATAAATATCTTTTTTTTCATTTAGATATTTATTGGCATAATTTTTCTCTTTTATTTGAGTTAGTGCATCACTATCACCTACTTTAAACTCTATGATGTAGATTTTATCTTCTATCTTTACTGTTAAATCAATTCTCCCTTTGTTTGTTACATCTTCACCTATGATGTCTATTCCTAAACTTTGAAGATATACATAGATGACACTTGCATAAAAACCTTCATAGTTTTGAATGTTGTTGTTTGTAAAGTTGTTGTAGGGAATAGAAGCAAACATAGATTTTAAAGATAACTCTAAATCTTCTAATTTACAATCTATTAAAGCATCATAAATTTTATCTTGATATTGAAGTTTTTCTGTTGTTTGCTTTGTGATGAAATCTATAAGTATATCACTAAAAGAAACCCTTACTTCTTCATTTGGCATTGTTAACTTATACTCTATCTTACCCCTTCTTGTTATATACATCTCTTTTATAGTCAAATACCCAGCTTGATAGAGTATCACTTCAAGATTTATATTTTCTATATCAAAACTATTTAAGAGCTCTTCTCCAACTATAAGATTTGATAATTTTGGTAAAAAGTAGTTATTTTTTTCTATGAGTTTTATAAGAAATGTTGGAGTACCTGTTTCAAACCAGTAGTTTTTATAAACAAATTTATTTTTTATAAATCTAAGTATATCAAAAGGGTTATAAACATCATCTTTTAAAAAGTTGTATCCATTATACCAAACTTTGAGTTTTTCTAAATCAACCCCATCAAGATAAGGTAAAAACTCATTTTCGATATTTGCTTGTGTATATCCACAAATATTTCCAAAGTCTGGATTGAGTGAAATATCTTCTATCATATTAAGCCCACTAAAGATAGAAGCTTTGCTAAACTTACTTACACCTGTTAAAAAAGCAAATTTGATATATGGTTCACTATCTTTTAAAATACTATATAACCCTTTTATAATCTCTCTTACTTCAGATGCTACTTCCATCTGGTCGAGATTGTCTAATATTGCTTTATCATATTCATCTATAAGTATTACTACTTGTTGGTTGTATTTTTCATAAATAGCTTCAATAAGTTCTTTGAAACAAGTTGAATAGTCACTTATATCTTCACACTCTACATCTAATCTTTTTTGATTTGATTTAAGAGTATGTAAAATAGCTTTTTTAACAGCATCTCCACTTCTTAAATCCCCTGAAAAACTAATCTTAATAACTGGATATTTTTGACTCCAATCATATTTATCATAAATATAAAGTCCTTCAAACAGCTCTTTACGTCCTTCAAAGATACAATGCAAAGTATCTAAAA